>Ga0068867_100002986_pt1 | contig 11918 bp, 8 predicted proteins | sample KBSMisM32_FD_65649 | JGI IMG/M metagenome (GOLD analysis project Ga0068867, IMG submission 65649) | Miscanthus rhizosphere microbial communities from Kellogg Biological Station, Michigan, USA - KBS Miscanthus M3-2 | ecosystem: Host-associated > Plants > Roots > Rhizosphere > Soil ...
CCGGTGCCGACGTCGACAACCAGCGGTACGCGCAGTGACGCGACGCTGTTCATGAGGCCGGGCAATTCGCGCTGCACGCGCCCGACTTCCGCCGCGGGGACCTCCAGCACCAGTTCGTCGTGGACCTGCAGCAGCAGCCGCGTCGCGAGGCTTTCGCGATCCAGCCATCCTTGCACGGCGATCATCGCCAGCTTGATGAGATCCGCCGCCGTGCCCTGCATTGGCGCGTTGATCGCCGCGCGTTCGGCGCCCGCCCGGCGAGGGCCCCCAGCCGCCTTGATATCGGGCAACCACAACCTGCGGCCGAACACCGTTTCGACGTAGCCCTGGTCGCGCGCGATCGCCCGCGTCCGCTGCATGTATTCGGCAACGCCGGGATAGCGCGCGAAATATTTGTCGATGAACTGCTGCGCCGCCCCCCGTTCGATGCCTAGTTGCTGCGCCAGGCCGAATGCACCCATGCCATAGATCAGCCCGAAGTTCACCGCCTTGATGTACCGGCGCTGGTCGGTCGTCACATCCTCGGGCTTTACGCCGAAGATGTCACCGGCCGTGGCACGGTGGATATCCTGTCCTTCGTGAAAAGCCCTGAGCAGCGCGGGGTCCTCCGACAGGTGCGCCATGATCCGCAACTCGATCTGCGAATAGTCGGCCGAGACGAGGACGTGGTCCGGCGGCGCAATGAAGGCTTCGCGGATGCGCCGGCCCTCCGCGGTGCGCACCGGGATGTTCTGCAGGTTGGGATCGTTCGACGCGAGCCGACCCGTGACAGCGGTAGCCTGCGAAAACGTAGTGTGCACGCGGCCCGTGCGCGGGTTGACCATGAGCGGGAGCTTGTCGGTGTACGTCGACTTCAGCTTCGACACCGACCGATGCTCGAGCAGTACCTTGGGCAACGGGTAATCGGCCGCGAGCTCCTGCAGCACCTCCTCGTCGGTGGACGGCTGGCCGGTCGCGGTTTTCCTGACCACCGGCAGGTTCATCCGCTGGAACAGGATCTCCCCCAACTGTTTCGGCGATCCGAGGTTGAACGGCTGCCCGGCGAGCTGGTGCGCCTGCTGCTCCAGCGCCATCACGCGCTCACCTAGTTCGCGGCTGTGCTGAGCAAGCAGGTTCGAATCGATGAGGATGCCGTTGCGTTCCATGCGGAACAGCACTTCGCGCACCGGCATCTCGATCTGCGCATAGATGTGTTCGAGCTTCGCGTCCGCGGCAATCGCCGGATGCAGCGCGCCATGCAGCCGCAGCGTAATGTCCGCGTCCTCGGCCGCGTACTCGGTCGCGCGGTCGATGGCCACCTGCTCGAAGGGAATGCGCTTGGCGCCCTTGCCGGTGACGTCGTCGTAGCTGATCGTCGTCAGGTTCAGGTGACGCCATGCGAGGTTGCTCATGTCGTGCGGCTTGTGCGACTCGATCACGTAGGATTCGAGCAGCGTGTCGTGCGCCACACCGCGCAGCGCGATGCCGTCATTCGCGAACGCGTGCTGGTCGTACTTCATGTTCTGCCCCAGCTTCCCCTTCGCCGGATCGCCCAACCACTGCGCCAGGCGGCGCAGCGTGGCGTCGCGGTCGAGCTGGTCCGGCGCACCCGCATAACGGTGGCCAAGCGGGATGTAGCACGCGCTTCCGGGCGTGATCGCCAGCGATACGCCGACGATGCGTGCCTGCATTGGATCGAGGCTCGAGGTCTCCGTGTCTAGCGCGACAAGTTCCGCAGCGTCGATGGCCGCCAGCCAGCGCGCCAATGCAGCTTCGTCGCACACCATCTCGTAGTGCGTGGCGACGGGTGCCGCGGCCGGGACGACCGAGGAAGCATCCGCGACGTTGGTGTCCCAGCGCCGCCCCGCAGTGTCGTTCGCCGCGCGTTGTGCGATGGTGTCGGCCGCATCCGGAGCGTCCGCCGCACCCGGGATGTCGCGCAGCCAGCTCTTGAATTCGAAGCGTTCGTACATCGGCTTCAATACGGCGACATCCGGCGGCGCCAAGGCGAGATCGGTCGGGCGCAGCGACAGTTCGCAGTCGGTCTTGACGGTGAGCAGCTTGCGCCCCTGCGGCAGCCATTCGATAGCGGTGCGAAGGTTCTCGCCGACGACGCCAGGAATCTCGCTCGCATGCGCGATGATGCTGTCGAGCGACCCGTATTGCGCGAGCCACTTCGCGGCGGTTTTGGGGCCCACTTTCGGGACGCCCGGAACGTTGTCGACGCTGTCGCCGGTCAGCGTGAGCAGATCCAGCACCTGATCCGCACGCACGCTGAACTTCGCCAGCACGCCGGGCTCGTCCAGTGTCTCGTTGCTCATCGTGTTAACGCAACGGATGCGCGCCGTCACGAGTTGCGCGAGATCCTTGTCGCCGGTGGATATCACCGTGTCGATGCCGGCCGCCTCGGCCTGCGTGGCCAGCGTGCCGATGACGTCGTCGGCCTCCACACCTTCGACCATCAGCAGCGGCCATCCATTCGCGCGCACGAGTTCGTGCAAAGGCTTGATCTGCGCGACCAGATCATCCGGCATTGGCGGCCGGTTCGCCTTGTATTGCGGATACCAGTCGTCGCGAAAAGTCTTGCCCGGCGCGTCGAACACGACGGCGAAATAGTCCGGCTTGCCGTCCTCAGCCATTCGGCGCAACATCGAAAGCACACCGCGCAACGCGCCCGTCGGCTCACCTTTCGAGGTGCGCAGGTCGGGTAGTGCATGGAATGCGCGGTACAGGTACGAAGACCCGTCAACCAGCACGAGCGTAGGCATGCGTCAGACCCACAAAATTCCGGAAATAATCGATCCGCAGGCACTCAACACGACCAATGGCCAGGAAGCGTGGCGGTTGATGGGGATTATGGCAGAGTTCGCGATCGCGACCGAGCGCCTGCGCGGCATTCGGCCCGCCGTAAGCATGTTCGGCAGCGCGCGCATCAAGCAGGGCCACGCCTATTACGAAAAGACGCAACGCATTGCGCGCCTTTTGTCTGATGCCGGATTTTCGGTCATATCGGGTGGCGGTCCGGGATTGATGGAGGCCGCGAACAAAGGTGCCCACGGCGGACGCTCGCCCGCGATCGGCCTCAACATCATCCTGCCGTTCGAGCAGAGCGGCAACGAGTACCAGGACGTGTCGATCGACTTCCGCTATTTCTTCGCGCGCAAGATGATGTTCGTGCGCTTCGCGTCCGCGTACGTCATCCTGCCCGGCGGATTCGGGACTCTCGATGAACTGGGCGAAGTGCTGACGTTGGTGCAGACCGGCAAGACGCGGAAGATTCCCATCATCCTCGTCGGCGGCGAGTTCTGGCGCGGCCTCGTCGACTGGATGCGCGACAAGCTGGTGGGCGAAGGCATGATCAGCGGCGAGGACATGAACCTTCTGCAGATCATCGAGGAGCCGGAGGCGATCGTCGAGGCCATTTTCAAATTCTATGAAGGTCGCGGCTTCGCGCCGACACGCGCCGAACGCGAAAAGATGCTCAACCTCTGATTCGTGTCGTCCGGCGCGGGTCGCTGCCGTCGCAACCTGCGAGTTTCCACTGCCACGGCGATCGTTTGGTAGAATTGACGTTTCCGCGCCAAACCTCCATGAGTCCATTGCGCTTCGCGTGCATGTTCGCCGCCGCCGCGGTACTGGCAGGCAGCGTGCTGGCACAGGCGCCTGCCGCGCCGCCGCCGCTGCCGGCCAACATCGCGCCGCCGCCGCTTCCGCCCGCAAACGAAGCAGCGCCCCCGGCGAAGGGCGCGGCTGCACCGATCGAGGAGTATCGCGGAGGAACCGAGGAAGAGCCGCAGGTCACGATCATCCGCAGGGAGAAGGAAACGGTGGAGGAAGTGCGTGTCGGCGGCGTGCTGCGCTACGTTCGCGTCACCCCGCGCCACGGGCGGTCCTACTATCTCGTGCCGACAAGTGACGGCCAGAATTTCACCCGCCAGGATTCGATTGGTTCCGGCTTGAGCGTTCCGATGTGGCTGTTGTTTTCCTGGTGATCTGACGCCATCACTCGAGGATTCCGGGGCGTCGATCTTGCGCGCGCGCCGGCCCAACCCATGTCCGTCTACACGCCCGTAACCTCCGAAGAACTCGATGGATGGCTTACCCGCTACGCGCTGGGGAGTGCCACGGAGATACAGGCCATTGCTTCCGGTATCGAGAACACCAACTATTTCGTCACCACGGCCAAGGGCCGGTATGTGCTGACGCTGTATGAACGGCTACCCGCCTCCGAACTGCCGTTCTACCTCAACCTGATGGCGCACCTGGCGCGTGCGGGCGTCGAGGTTCCTGCGCCGGAACCCGATCGTACCGGCGCCCTGTTCTCTCTGTTGAACGGCAAGCCCGCGAGCCTGGTGACGCGTATCGACGGCGCGCCGGTTATCGTGCCCTCGCCGCAGCATTGCGTGGAGGTTGGCGCGGCGCTGGCGCGACTCCACGTGGCTTCCATGAGCTACCGGGCAAGGCTGTCCAACCGCCGTGGCCCGGCGTGGTGGCGCCAGGCAGCGCGTGCGGTCAAGCCGCACCTTTCGCCGGATCAGGCAGCACTGCTCGACGCCGAACTCAAGTTCCAGACGGGCTTCGGCCGCGTCAAGCTGCCCAAGGGTGCAATCCACGGCGACCTCTTCTGCGACAACGTGCTGTTTCACGACGGGCGCGTGGCGGGGATCATCGACTTCGGATTTGCCGCGACCGACTTCTATGCGTACGACCTCGCCATCACCGTCAACGACTGGTGCGTCGACGACGCCGGAAGCAAGGCGGTCGATGCGGAGCGCGCGGAGGCCCTGGTCACGGCCTACGACGCGGTAAGGCCGCTGACGGCGGATGAGCGCACCGCCTGGCCGGCGCTGTTGCGCGCAGCGGGATTGCGCTTCTGGCTGTCCCGGCTATACGACCTGCACCTGCCGCGACCCGGGGAACTGGTGCATGCGCATGATCCGGAGCACTTCGAGCGCGTGCTGCGCGATCGGGTGGAACGGCCGGCGCGCTTTCCGGAAAGCGCGACATGAACGACGATCCGCGGGAATTTGTTTTCACGCGGTACGAAGCGCGGCATGGCATGGCCTGGCTCGCTCAGGCGTATGCATTGTTCAGCCGCAAACGCCTGCCCTGGCTCCTTCTGCTCCTGACCTATTACATCCTGCTCAAGCTGCTTCTCTACGCACCCTACGTCGGCGCGTATGCGATCTCCATTCTCAAGCCGGTGTTCGCCGTCGGCCTGCTCGCGGCGGCGTGGACACAGGAGCGCGGCGGCACGCCGCAACTCAGCCAGCTCTTCCTGGGATTCCGGTCCAACTTGCGGTCGCTGCTGCCGATCGGCATCTTCTTCGTCGTGGGTGTCACGGCGGCGGTCTTCGCGTCGTCGCTCGTGGACGACGGCAAATTGCTCGACCTCCTGTCCAATGCGGGCGGGACCATGAAGGAGGAAGACGTTGCGGTCGCGCTTGCCGACAGTTCGCTCCAGGCAGCGATGCTGTTCTCGGCATTGCTGACAGTTCCGGTGCTGATCGCGACATGGTGGGCACCTGCCCTCGTCGTCTTTCAGAACGCCGGCGCCGGTACGGCGCTGGCGGTAAGTTTTCGCGCGGCGGTTGCGAACTTCCGGCCGTTGGCGGTGTACGTGCTTGGTGTATTTTTCTTCGCCGCTGCGTTGCCAGCCCTCCTGACAGGCGTGCTGGTGCTGTTGCTGCAGGAAACGGGGTTGCAGATTGCCAAGCTGCTGCTCATTCCCTACGGAATCTTTCTCGCGGCCACGCTGCACATTTCGGACTACGTGAGCTACCGCGATGTGTTCCATGCAGGGGAAACCTTGGCGCCGCTATCCGGTCAAGAGTCGCAAAACCAGCTCTGACGGGGTTTTACGCGGGCTCGAGCTTCGCGTATTCCAGCGCAAGCCACTTGACGCCGGTGTCGCGGAAGTTGACTTGCACGCGCGCGTCCGGCCCGCGGCCTTCCGCGTCGATGATCACGCCGAGCCCGAACTTCGCGTGCTTGACGCTTTGGCCGATGCGCCATGCGGGTGCCGCAGGCGTCGCCTGCGGCGCGCGAGTGACGCGGCCCCATTCGGCATCGTCGACGTCGATGGCACGGCGACGGTACGGCGACAACCATTGCACGAGGTCAGGCGGCAGCTCGGTCAGGAAGCGCGAAGGGATGTTGTAGCGCGTCTGCCCGTGCAGCATCCGGCTTTGCGCTTGCGTGACGTACAGTCGTCGCCGTGCTCGCGTGATCGCGACGTACATCAGGCGCCGTTCTTCCTCGAGGCCGTCGGCCTCGGACAGGCTGTTCTCGTGCGGGAACAGGCCTTCCTCGAGTCCGGTTACGAAGACCGTGTGGAACTCGAGGCCTTTCGCCGAGTGCACGGTCATCAACTGCAGCGCCGGGCGCCCATCAGCAGCCTGCGTGTCCCCCGCCTCCAACGCCGCGTGCGTGAGGAAGGCGGTCAGCGGATCGGTCGCGCCTTCCGCCTCGCCACCTTCGGGCGATAACGCGTCGACGTCGACGCGATCGGTGAGCATGGGCGCATCGGTGGCCAGTTCGGCTTCGCGCACGAATGCGTCCGCTGCCGTCACGAGCTCCAGCAGGTTCTCGACGCGATCCTGGCCATCCTTCTCCGACTTGTAGTGCGTGAGCAGGCCCGCCTTTTCGATGACGTACTCGACCGCTTCGGGAAGCGGCAGCGCGCGGGTCTCGCCGCGCAGCGCATCGATCAGCCGGACGAACGCGCCGAGCGACGACCCAGCCTTGCCCGTCATCGTGCCGGAAATCGCGGCCTGCCACAGCGAAGTCGCCTGGCCGCGGGCGGCGTCCTGCAACTGCTCCAGCGTTCGCGCGCCGACTCCTCGCGGCGGAAAATTGACGACGCGCAGGAACGCGCCATCGTCGCCGGGCGCGGCGATGAGGCGCAGATAGGCCAGCGCATGCTTGACCTCCGCGCGCTCGAAATAGCGCATGCCGCCGTATACGCGATAGGGTATGCCGGCGCCGAACAGCGCATGCTCGAGCACCCGCGACTGGGCGTTCGAGCGATACAGCAGTGCCACCTCGTCGTGCGCCACGCCATCGTCGCTGATACCCTTGACGACATCGACGATGAACGCCGCCTCGTCCCGATCGGAGGCGGCCGAAAACGCGCGCACCGGCTCGCCCTTGCCTTCGCTGGTCCAAAGGTTCTTGCCGAGCCGCGCCTGGTTGTGTCGGATCAGCGCGTTGGCGGCATCGAGGATGTGCCCATGCGAGCGGTAGTTCTGCTCCAGCTTGATCAGCTTGACAGGCTGATCCGGCGAGGCGAAGTCGCGTTCGAACTGCTGCATGTTGGCGACCTTGGCGCCGCGGAACGCGTAGATCGACTGGTCGTCGTCGCCCACTGCGAATACTGCCGTGTGCGGTCCCGCCAGCATGCGCAGCCACTTGTATTGCAGCGCGTTCGTATCCTGGAATTCGTCGACGAGCAGATGCGAGAAGCGCCGTCGGTAGTGCTCGCGAATGCCTTCGTCTCCGGCCAGCAACTCGTAGCTGCGCAACATCAGTTCGGCAAAGTCGACCACGCCCTCGCGCTGGCACATTGCGTCGTACATCGCGTAGTGCTCGACCTGCCGGCGCGAAAGTTCGTCGCTAGCCTCGACCATGTTCGGCCGCAAGCCCTCTTCCTTGGCATTGGCGATGAACCATTGCAGCTGCTTCGGCGGATACCGGTTGTCGTCGAGGTTGTGCGCGCGGTACATCCGCTTGATAAGCGAAAGCTGGTCCTGCGTGTCCAGTATCTGGAACAACTGCGGAAGATCGGCGTCGCGATGATGCGCGCGCAGCATCCGGTTGCACAGGCCGTGGAAGGTGCCCACCCACATGCCGCGCGTGTTGACCGGCGTCAGGGCAGACAACCGGAGCAGCATCTCCTTCGCCGCCTTGTTCGTGAACGTCACCGCGAGGACCGACAGCGGCCCGGCCTGCCCGGTCGCGAGGAGCCACGCAATCCGCGTCGTCAGAACGCGCGTCTTGCCGCTGCCCGCGCCCGCCAGAATCAGCGCGGAGGCGTGCGGCAGCGTGACCGCCGCAAGCTGTTCGGGATTGAGATTTTCGAGAAGAGGCGACGCCATCGGGGTCCGTCGTTAAGGCCAGCGGCAAAGGTCGATGATAGCCGACCGCGCGCTATAATCGCGCGCACCCGCCAAACGCCGACCCCGGTCCTTAGACCATGCCGCGCACTCCCGACGCCACGCCCGCTGTGAACTCCGCCACGATGCGCGCCTTCGTGCATTGGATGCGTGCTTCGGCGCCGTACGTGCACGCGTTTCGCGGCAAGACCTTTGTCATCGCATTCGGCGGCGAGGTGGTCGCGGACGACGAATTCCTGGGCGTCATTCACGATCTCAACCTGCTGCACAGCCTGGGCATCCGGCTGGTGGTCGCGCATGGTTGCCGCCCTCAGGTTGAAGCGATCCTCGAACAGCAGGACATTCCTAACCGCTACGCGCACGGCGTGCGCGTCACCGATCCGGATTCCATGGATTGCGTGCTCGAGGCCGCGGGCCAGGTACGCGCCCGGATCGAGGCGCTGCTGTCGCTGGGACTTGCCAATTCGCCAATGGCCGGCGCGCGCAACCGCGTATCAAGCGGCAACTACCTGACGGCAAAACCGATGGGCATCGTGGATGGCGTCGACATGCAACTGACCGGCGAAGTGCGCCGCATCGACACTGAAGCAATCCAGCAGCGGCTCGACGACGGCGATATCGTGCTGATCTCGCCGATCGGCTATTCCCCAACGGGCGAGATCTTCAACCTGACGGTCGAAGAGGTTGCGACGCAGGTTGCCGTGCGCCTGGAAGCGACCAAGCTCATCTTCCTCATGGACTCCGACGGCGTGCGCAACGGCCGCCGGCAATTGCTCACCGATCTTTCGACGACCGACGCTGCCGCACTTCTCGCGAACGGCAACAAGCTCACCGCCGACGTGCTCCACTATCTGCCGGCGGCCATTCGCGCGTGCGACAACGGGGTGAAGCGCGCGCACCTGGTCAGCCGCCACCACGATGGCGCGTTGCTGCTCGAGCTCTTTACCCGCGACGGCGTGGGCACGATGGTCGCCGCGACCGCTCTCGCGCACATCCGCAACGCGACCATCGACGACGTCGGAGGAATTCTCCAGATCATCGAGCCGCTCGAAGAACAGGGCGTGCTGGTGCGCCGCTCGCGGGAACGCCTGGAAAGCGAAATCGAGCGCTTCGTCGTCGCGGAGTACGACGGCCACATCATCGGCTGCGCGGCGCTCTACGCCTTCCCGGAGGACAAGCTGGGAGAACTCGCCGCGCTTGCCGTGCAGCCGGACTTCCGCCGCGAAGGTTATGGCGAAGCGCTGCTGCGCGAGATCGAAGCGCGTGCGCGCAAGCTGAAGCTCTCGGAGCTTTTCGTGCTCACCACCAAAACGGCGCACTGGTTCCTGGAGCGAGGCTTCCGCGTGGCGCAAGTGGCCGACCTGCCGCGGCAAAAACAGGCACTCTACAATTACCAGCGCAAGTCGCTGGTCTATCGCAAGTCAATCTAGGACATTTCGCCATGGCAAGAACCGTCAATTGCGTCAAGCTCGGCAAGGAAGCGGAGGGACTCGATTTTCCGCCGTATCCCGGCGAGCTCGGAAAGCGCATCTATGAAAACGTTTCCAAGGAAGCGTGGGCCGCTTGGCTCAAGCACCAGACGATGCTGGTGAACGAGAACCGCCTGAGCCTGGCCGACATTCGCGCGCGCAAATGGCTCGCCGAGCAAATGGAGAAGCACTTCTTCGGCGGTGGCGCGGACATGCCGCAGGGGTACGTGCCGCCGCAGTAATGGCTGGAACCGCAAGGCCCGAACTATCGCAGGTGATCGCGGCTGGCATCGCCCACCATCGTGCCGGGCGATTGGCGGAAGCGGCAGCGACCTATCAAGAGGTCCTTGCCTCCGATCCGGACAATTTCGAAGCGCTGTGCCTCCTCGGCGCGATCGCGCATAGCGCAGGGCGTCATCACCAGACGATCGACTACATCGGCCGCGCAATCGCCCATGCCGAACGCGCGACCCCGGCGAGGCCGCCCAATGCCTACGCCTACAGCAATCTGGGGGAGGCGTATCGCGCGTCGGGGCAAACCGGCGATGCGATGGCGTGCTACGAGAAGGCCGTGGCGATCAAGCCGGACTATGCCGAGGCCCACTACCATCTGGGGCTGGTGCTTGCGGACGAAGGCCGGCATCAGGAAGCCATCGCGTGTTACCGCAGGGCCACCGCGCTGAAGCCGGAACTCGTGCTGGCCCAGTACAACCTCGGCCTCGCGTACAAAGCCCAGGGCAACACCGCCGAAGCGACCGCGTGCCTGCGCGAGGTCTTGCGGCTCGATCCCGGCAACGAGCTGGCAGCGTTTTCGTTGTCATCGCTGACGGCGCAGAATCCCGAGCGGCCGCCGGACAGATACATCGCGAATCTTTTCGACAATCACGCACCCCGATTCGATACGCATCTGGTGGAGACCCTTCGGTATGGCGTTCCACGCGCGCTCGTCGACGTCGCCCGAAAGCACGCGGAACCTCCGCCAAGCGGATGGGACGTCCTTGACCTGGGCTGCGGCACCGGCTTGTTCGGTGCGGCGATCGCGCCGTTCGCGCGTCGCCTCGTGGGTGTCGATCTTTCGCCGAGGATGCTGGAAAAGGCCCGCGAGCGAAATCTGTATGATCGGCTCGAGTCACGAGACTTGCTGTCGCTGATGAAGGTGGAACCCGCGTCGAGTTACGACATCATCGCGTCCGCAGATGTATTCATCTATGTCGGCAAGCTCGACGAAGTCGTTCGCGAAGCCGTCCGGCTGTTGCGACCCGGCGGCGCCCTCGTCTTCTCAATAGAGGCGATCGAGGAAACGCCGTCCGATGCCACGGACGCGGCGCCCCCGCGCGACTACCGGCTGCTTGCCAGCGGCCGCTACGCGCATTCAACGGATTATCTGCGGAAACTCGCCCGCGACAACGGATTCGGCAAGATAGATCTATCCGCCGCCGACATTCGTCTCGAGCGAGGCGAGCCGGTGCGCGGTTGGCTGGCACTGCTGGCCGCGTGAATCGCGTCAACTCGTCGGGTGGTTGAGGCAGGCGCGCAACTCGGAAAGGTCAGCCAAGTGGCCGGCGAAGAGCATCAACCTTTGCCGCAATCCGATCAGAACCGGTACACCGCTGCCGCGAGAACTGATTTGCGGGCGCCCACCCCGCCTTCGAGCAGGACGTAGCCATCCTTGCCGAACTCGAACAGGCCGCCGAGCAGCGTGTTCCACGGTTTTTGCGGCGACTGGATCACGATGAACTGAAGGTCGGTATTGGCAACGCTGCCCGCGACCTCCTGCTGGATGTTCTGGTGCATCGCGCCAACCCATACGGCCGCGCCATTGGAGTTGCCGACGGTGCCGTGCAGGCCCACCCTGGCCGAGAAGACCGTCGCCACCGGCTTCGTGTCGGCGATCACCGATTCGTTTTCGAATGTCAGCTTCGTCTGCGTGCGGTTCCAGTCGATGACCGCGATGGCCGTCAGGTCGTGCCAGTCGCTGACCTTGCCGCCTCCCTGGAGGGTGATCCCTGCGCCGTAGGTCGGGCCGCTGAACTTGGCATTGAGCTGCACTATCTGAGGCTCGATGATGCCAAGGATGGGGTCGTCGGGGATCTGGATGAGTCCCTTGGTGGTTCCCGCCGTGTATCCGCCAAGGACGTAGACATCCAGGAACGGGAACACAAGGACGTCGAACTTCGCCGAGACGTTCTGCTGGGACGTGTCGACCGTATTGATCACCAGGAAATTCTTGACCGACACCGGGGGCCCATTGCGGGCCAGCTGCAGGTCATGGATGTTCACCGGCTGCCGGGCCGAGTAGCCATTGATCCCGATTCCGAACGGGTACGGAATCTCATAGCCCTTTGCCTGCGCTTCC
>Ga0068867_100002993_pt1 | contig 11910 bp, 9 predicted proteins | sample KBSMisM32_FD_65649 | JGI IMG/M metagenome (GOLD analysis project Ga0068867, IMG submission 65649) | Miscanthus rhizosphere microbial communities from Kellogg Biological Station, Michigan, USA - KBS Miscanthus M3-2 | ecosystem: Host-associated > Plants > Roots > Rhizosphere > Soil ...
CCGGACGTTGTCATGGAGTTGAGAGGTACGCTCCCCTCACTGGCGCAGGTGGCGCCGCGCGGTTGGATCGGGATCGTCGTGAGCGGAGCGCCAAGGGAGATGCGTACGGAGCGCAACGAGCTGATGATGCGCTTCCTGACCTACCCCGAGATCGTTTCCGTCGACCCGAGCTCGCCCGCGCAGCGTGCGGGGCTCACTCCCGGCGACACGTTGCTCGCGTATGACGGGCGGGACGTGCGCGGCGCGGACATCTCGATGACTCGCCTCCTTCGTCCCAACGCGAAGGTCACGATCCGCGTGCGGCGCGACGGACGCATCAAGGAGCTGCCGGTCGTCGTCGCCGAGGCGCCGTCGCGCATCAAGCTCCGCCAGCGTGATGAGATGGGTGACGCAGGAAAGACGTGGGTGTTCACACCGTCGCCGGACATCGCCAGGGTGTCTGGGTTCAGGTCGCCTCCGTCCGCACCACGCCCCTACGTGCCCGCCGTTCCGCCCGCGATGTCACCGACGACGCCGGCTCCGGTCGTCATGCCGTTGCCCCGTCCTTTCGGGTTCTCGCCGAGCGGCGTAGCTGGCGCGCAGCTCGTGACGATCTCCGATGGAATGAAGCGGAGTCTCGGCCTCCAATCCGGCGTGCTGGTCGTCGCGGTGCCTCGCGGCACGCCGGCGGACGACTCCGGATTGAAGGAGGGCGACGTCATCATCCGCGTCGAGCATCAGCCGGTGCAGAGCGTCGTGCAGGTGTGGCAGATCCTCACGCGCGTCGCCGAGGACGGCGAGCGCGAGGCCGATCTCGACCTGATTCGTGAGAAGCAGGCGCGCGCGCTCAAGCTGCGCTGGTAGCTGCGCGCACTGCGCGCGGCGTCAGTCCGCGGCGCTCTCGAGCTTCTCCAGCTTTCGCGCCGCCGGAATGAGAGTCTTGTGGATCGCCAGCGCGGCGATCGCTCCATCGGAGGCGGCCGCGATCGCCAGCTGCGGCCCTGGCACGATGTCGCCCGCGGCGAAGCAGTTGCGCACCGAGGTGCGATACGCTTCGTCCACGATGATGTGACCGCCCGCGTCGCGCTCACACTGAAGCTGGGCGCCGAGATCGTCCGCCGGATATTGACCGATGGCGAAGAAGATCTCGTCGGTGTCGAGCGCCAGGCCGCCCTCGAAGGTCAGCGAGTGTACGCGCGACCCTTTGTGGTCGATGCAGTGGATCGGAAACTCGATCACGGGGATGTTCAGCGCATCGAGCTTGTCGCAGTACTCCTGAAGGTCGAGGTTCGCCGGCTCGCCGTTCGTGCAGATGACGATGTCGCTCGTCCAGGTGGTGAGGTCGAGTGCCATGCCGACCGCTTTCCTTCCCGACCCGATGACGACGACCTTCTTGTCGACGCACTCGCGGCCGTCGCAGTCGGGGCAGACGTGCGCCGTGTCGCCGTACACGCGGTCGAGGCCAGGGATGTCGGGCCAGACGTCCTTCAGGCCGATCGCGAGAAGCAATCGACGCGAGCGGATCACGTCGCCGTTCTCGAGTGCGAGCTCGAACGACTCCTCATCGTGGCAGACGACACGTTCACAGAGGCCGTCGCGCATCTCGACGCCCCGCTTTCGCGCTTCGTCGCGCCCCGCTCCGCGAAGCTCGGCCGGTCGAATGCCGGGATGACCGAGGAATCCGTTGATCCCTCGCGTTTCCCAATTGCGCGGGTCGCCCGAATCCACGAGCACGACGTCGTGGAGATAACGCGCCAGCCAGATGCTCGCGCTCAAGCCGGCGGGGCCACCGCCGATGATTGCCACATCGTAGTGTCGATCGGCGCGCTTCGTCTCGCTCGTTCCCACTCGGCCTCCCCGGAGTCGCACGTCGGCATCACGAAGGGGCAAGAACGATTCCCCGTCCGATGCTCGCGTCGCGATCGCGAGGCCCCCGGTCAGCGCAACGAGCCCGGGGGCAGGAGGTAGATCAGGCGAAGCGTCGCACGATCCGACAGCGAGATGTCGCTCGTCGCCGCTTCGCGGTACATCACGCTCGTGGCATCGTCGGCGTGATTGAGTCCGAGTGCGTGCCCGATCTCGTGACGAAGAATGCCCGCAACCGTGCGCGGTGGGAGCAGGTGCCCCGCGGAATCATGGTTGGCGATCTGGATTCGCGCCGACTTGATCCAGAACTGGCTCGTCTGGATGCGCTCCGTGACGCCGATGCGCTGGCCGTCCTCGTCGGGAAAGCGCTCGCGCCAACGAATCGTGAGATCGGCGCCCATCGAGTCGCTCACGAACGCGAAGGACATTGGGAAGCCGGCGTCGCTCCACTCGCCGAACGCGCCCCGCGCGATCTCGGGGTAGGAGGCCTCCCAGCCATGAGCGAGTGACGTCGGCTCGATCCACACGCGCAGTCCACCAGGGGATGACTCGCGCCAACGATATAGAGCGCTGTCCTGCGCGACGATAATGTCGTCGATGTAGGTGCCAGCCTTCAGGCTCTCGACGCGACGCCGGAGCTCTGCGGGTGGCGTGTCCTGCTCGCGCCCCTGTTGAACGACGACGCGCCGGAGGGTGCCGTCGATCGTCGCGCCAGCATGGAAGGCCGCTTCGACGGCGGCTTCCTCACGATCGGCCTGGTGGCGCCGGACTGTGGCCCGTCTGGTCGCGCTGCCGGCGACGAAGCCGCCGAGCAGCACGACGAGTGCGACGGGGACGAGCTCGACGCGAAGGCGCGTTAGCGGACCGCTCCCGGCGGAAGCGTATAGAGCAGGCGCACTGTCGCGCGGTCGGCCGGCGAGAGATCGCGCACACGGACCCTCGGCGCCATGATGCTCGTCGAGTCCGACGTGTGGTCGAGGCCGAGCAGGTGTCCGATCTCGTGCAGCGCCATTGCCTTCATTGATTCGTCGTCGAGCGCGATGCCGTTGTGGTGATGCACGGCGAGGACGATGTCAGCGCCGATGATCCACCAATCGTCGTCGCGCGCCCACTTGGTGCGACCGCTGATCGGCTCGTCGAAGTGATCGATGAACGTGACGTGCACGTCCGCCGCAGCCGAGTCCGGCGTGAAGGCGAAACGAACCGGCAGACGGAGCGCGTCCCAGTTGAGGAAGGCATCGCGGACACTCGTCGCGAAGCCGGGATTGAATTCCGGGATCTCGGCGGTCGGCTGGATCCAGACGCTCAGCGGCTTCCCGTTCAAGTCGTGCCAGCGCGCGAGGGCACTGTCGCGCTCGGCGAGCATCTCGGCGATGTAGGTGCCCTGACCGCGCTCTCTCAGCTGGCGACGCACGGCGGCGCGGGCCTCTGGAGTGAGCTCGCGTCCGACCGTTCCACCACTCGCGAGCTTTGTCAGCGTGTGGGTGGGGTGCACAGCCGACGACAGCGGCAGCGCCGCAAGCAGAACGGCGGCTGACCCGATGATGCGGCGAACCATTCGAGAGAGATGAGGCGGCATCGACTACCACGTCGCCGGCGTCCGAGGGACGCCCTGATGGGCAAGGGGACGGGGCCGGAGGTGAGCGACCGATCCGAGCTGCAGATCGATCGGCGGCCGACGTCAGGGGAGGGGTCGGACGTGTGCCGTCTGGCGACGGTTCGAGCCAGGAAGCGACACGCGTCCCGTTCAGTTGTCCGACGAGCGGGCGCTATAAACGAAACGCCGAGATCTGTGACGTATGTTACACCACAGGGCGAAAATGTGCCCTCACCACCTCCGGCGCAATACCAGGACGGAGGAGGAGTGAAGACCTTTGACTGGTGTCATAAAAAATGCAAATTAAGCACAATTCCGCAGACAAATAGCGAAAATGATCGCAAATAATGGCGCTAATGTCTGCTACCAGTGCAAAATTTACACAAAACAGTTGACAGCAGTCCAAAACGCACACATTCTGTTGACGACCTTTGGCGCGTGGCTGGCACGGCGCTCGACTGCCGGAATGGCCGGCTAAGCGGACTGGATGGGAAACCATTCAGCTGCCGAGTCCGGTCCACGAAAGGGGGCACGATGCGGGTGCGGGTGGGCTGTGAGTTCCAGTTCGAGAGCGCGCATCCCGTGACCACGGTGATGCTCGTGGGGACGCGCACCGATGGGGCCCATCGCACGATCTACGAGTCGCGCTGGGCCGAGCCCGCCTTGCCCATCCGCGACTTCCGCGACGCGTTCGCGAATAGCTGCTGGCGAATCGACATCCCCAAGGGGGAGAGCACGATCCGCTACGATGCGGTGGTCGACGTGGACGACGAGCCCGACCCCCGAGATCCGGAGGCGTTGCTCGTCCCCCCTGCTGAGCTGCCCGACGACGTGCTGGGCTTCACCCTGCCGAGCCGCTACGTCGAGTCTGACCAGGTGGCCGATCGCGCCTGGGAGCTGTTCGGCCACTATCCGCCGACCTGGGAGCGTGTGCAGGCGGTGTGCGACTGGGTGCACGAGAACATCCGCTACGAACCGACAGCCATCGTTCCACACGGAACAGCGCGCGGCCTGCTCGACCGACGCGCTGGCGTCTGCCGCGACTTCGCATTGCTCGTCACGGCGTTCTGCCGCGCGCTCAACATCCCGGCCCGCTACACCTTCGGATACCTGCCTGATATCGCCGTCGATCCGCCCGACACGCCGATGGACTTTCACGCATGGAGTGAGGTCTATATCGCTGACCGGTGGTACACGTTCGATGCGCGGCACAACATGCCGCGCGTGGGTCGCGTCGTCGTGGGATTCGGTCGCGATGCGGCAGATGTGGCGATGACGACCTCGTACGGCGCGCTCGATCTCCGTCAGATGACGGTGTGGGCCGACGAGGTAGTCACGGCGGTAGAGGAGTCGCTCCCGAAGCTGGCGCCGCTCGAGCCGTCGTTGCCGGCGCAGATGACGCACGAGCAGCTCCTCGGCGGAGGGGTGCGGTGAGTGGAGCAGTCGTCGAGCCGACCCTGGTACTTCGGTCCCCGCCGTCGTGGGATCGATTGGCCCGCGCCGCGTTCCGCGTGCGGCAGCAATACCGTTACGTCTATCCGACGCCAATCCACGATCTGCGGCAGCGGCTGATGATGCTCCCTCCGGAGGAGCACGGAGGCCAGCGCCTGTTGCAGCGAGATCTCGTCGTCGAGGGAGCGGACGATGTGCGGATGCTGTCGCAGATCGATCGCTTCGGGAACGTGGTCTACCACGTCTCGAGCCCTTCGGTGCGCGAAGTGGTCGAGTTCACGGCGGAGTTCACGGTGGAGCGGTACGCCACCAGCGAACCGCAACGGCTCTCCGCGGAGGAGGGCATCAGCCAGTACCTCGCTTTTACTGCGCTGACGGCGCCTGATGCGCGCATCCGCGAAGAGGCTCGCTTGCTATCCACCGAGATCCACGCGACGCCAGTGAGCGAGCTCGCGGCCGAGGTGCTGCCCAGGGGGACAGGGGCGCTCGATGAAGAAGGCGTGCGCCTGTGGGCGGCAGCGCAGTGTGGCGGTCTCTGGGCGGCGCGTGCGATCACCTACCACTTCGGCGCGACCGGCGTACAGACACCTGCGGCGATGGCGCTGCATCTCGGCCGCGGCGTGTGTCAGGACTATGCGCACCTCGCGCTCGCCATGCTCCGCGAGCTCGGCGTACCCGCTCGATACGTTTCGGGCCATCTCCTCGGCGAGGGAGCGCCGCATGCGTGGATCGAGGCGCTTCTCCCGGATCCCTACGAGCCGGGCGCGCTGCGTGTCGTGCCGTACGACGCGACGCACCGCGTCGAGCCGGGATTGAACTACATCACGGTCGCCGTGGGGCGAGACTACGCCGACATCGCGCCGACGAGCGGCACGTTCCAGGGCGCCAGCGGCCACTTCACGGCGCGGAAGAATGCCTGGATTGTGGAGCTGGCATGAGCGCACACCCGGCAACGGAGCCCATGCCCTTCGTGCCGAGCGTTCCGCGCTCGGCGCTCGAGTCCTACGACCTCGGTGGCTTCTGGGACGAGGTGTTCGAACGACCCGGCGTGCCTCGGCCGCACTACGTGGCACTGTCGCGCCGACTCGCCACGCTGAGCCCCGAGGAGGTCGAGGGGCGGCGTCGCGCTGCCGATCTGTCGTTCCGCGTCGGCGGGATCACCTTCGCGGTGAACCAGGGAGCGGAGGGGGTGGAGAAGATCATGCCCTTCGACCTCGTGCCGCGCGTGATCGTGCCGGAGGAGTGGGACCGCGTGTCGCGCGGGCTCGAGCAGCGCATTCGTGCGCTGAATCTCTTTCTCGATGATGTCTACCATGGGCAGCGAATCCTTCGTGCCGGCGTGCTGCCGCCGGAGCTGGTGCTCGGCGCACGCGGCTACCGGCGCGAGTTGCGCGGCGTGGACGTCCCGCTGGGCGTCTACACCCACGTGATGGGGAGTGACCTCGTGCGCGACGCGAGCGGGGAGCTGTGCGTGCTCGAGGACAACCTGCGCACGCCGTCCGGTGTCTCGTACGTCCTCGAGAACCGACGCGTCCTCGAGCGGGTCTGGCCACAGATCTTCCACGACTACGATGTGCGACCGGTGGAGGGCTACCCGCAGGATCTGCTCGGGGTGCTGCACGCGATCGCGCCGCCGACGGCAGAGGAACCCGTCGTGGTGGTGCTCACGCCCGGCGTGTACAACTCGGCCTACTTCGAGCACTGCGCACTGGCGAAAGCGATGGGGGTGGAGCTGGTGCAGGGCTCCGACCTCTTCGTCGATGATGGCGCCGTGTTCATGCGCACGACGCAGGGACGCCGCCGCGTGGACGTCATCTACCGCCGCATCGACGACGACTTTCTCGACCCGCTTGCCTTTCGTTCGGACTCGATGCTCGGCGTGCCCGGACTGCTCGCCTGCTATCGACTGGGGCGGGTGAGCCTGGCCAACTCGATCGGCACCGGAGTGGCGGACGACAAAGCCGTCTACGCGCTCGTGCCCGAGATCATCCGCTACTACCTGAGCGAGGAGCCCATCCTGGGCAACGTGCCGACCTATCTGCCGGTGCGGCGTGACGACTTGCGGTACGTACTGGACCACCTCGACGAGCTCGTGGTGAAGTCGGTGAACGAGAGTGGCGGCTATGGCATGATGATCGGTCCACATGCCTCACGGGCCGAGATCGCCGAGTTCCGTGCTCGCATCATGGCAGATCCTCGCAACTACGTCGCTCAGCCGACGCTGGCGCTCTCGCGGCACCCATGCTGGGTGGAGGACCACCTCGAAGGGCGGCACGTGGACCTGCGTCCCTTCGTGTTGTTCGGCCGCGAGGTGCGCATCACGCCGGGCGGACTCACGCGTGTCGCGCTCCGCTCGGGGTCGCTGGTGGTGAACTCGTCGCAGGGCGGGGGCGGCAAGGACACCTGGGTGCTGGCGAGGTCGGACGCATGATGCTCTGCCGCGTTGCCGAGGACGTGCTCTGGATGAGCCGCTACGTGGAGCGGTCGCTCGCCGTCGGCCGGCTGATCGAGGTCAGTCAGCATCTCGAGTTCGACGAGCAGGACGATCCGGCCACGCGCGCCGCGCGGTGGGCGCCACTGCTCGCGCCGCGTCCGAACGATGGTCCGTTGCCGTCGCTGCTCGTCGAGGTCGCGGAGGAGCGGGCGGCCGCGCGCACGGTGCGACAGTGGTTGGCTTTCCATAAGGACAATCCGCGCTCGATCGTCGCATGCATCGACCGCGCGCGGACGGCAGCGCGGCAAGTGCGTGAGCGCATCTCGAGCGAGATGTGGGAGTCGCTGAATTCGCTGCATCTCTTCCTCGGCAACCCGGCGCTCCCCGAAGTCGCCGAACGCAACCCGCACGCGTTCTTCCAGCGCGTGCGCAACGAAGCGCAGCTCATTCAGGGGCTCGCCGACGCGACGCTCGCGCACGACGAGTGCTGGCATTTCGTGCGCCTGGGTACGTTCCTGGAGCGTGCCGACAACGTGGCGCACACGCTGGCGCTCCAAGCGCACCTGTTGCGCGACGACGGCCGCAACGAGGCGGACATGGTCCGCTGGATCAGCGTTCTGCGCTCGTGCGGCGCAGCGGAGGGATATGCGCGCTACTACTCGCTGCGCGTCGAGCCGGCGCGGGTCGTGGAGTTTCTGCTCCTCAACGCGCAGTTCCCGCAGAGCGTGCGGTTCAGCCTCCAACAGGCGTGGAAGGCCCTGCGCGCCTTGAGTGCGGACGATGCGGCCTCCGCGATCCCGCGACACTCCGCCAGTGCGGCGACCCGCGCGCTCGGTCTCCTGTCTGCGCAGCTCGAGCACGCGGCGGTGGACGAGATCATCGAGGGTGGGCTGCACCGGTATCTCAACGACGTGCAGCGTGATCTGGCGCGTGTCACCGATCACGTGACACGGATCTATCTGCGTGACGAGCCGCACGAGGGCGCCCTCGTCGGCGTGGCGCGCGCGACCCGCCTGATGGCGGAGCAACAGCAGCAGGCGCGGCGCCAATCGTGAGAGTTCGCCTCGTTCATGTGACGCGCTTCGACTACTCCGCCGACGTCGTGGAAGGTGTGATGGAGGTGCGGCTCGGGCCCTTCTCCGACTCGACACAGCGATGGGATCGGTTCCACATCGGCGTGTCGCCGACGGGCTCGGTGCGCCAGTACGTCGACGGTTTCGGGAACCGCACCCACCTCGTGACCGTGGGCAAGCCACACCGAACGCTCGAAGTCGTGACCCGGAGCGAGCTGTCCACGACGCTCGAGAATCCGATCGCGGCGCTGCCGAACCCGCCGCGACCCCTGCCACCGTCGGATCAGATCGACTTCCTGTCCCCGTCGCCACTCGTGCCAGCACTCCCCGAGTTCGGCGACCTGCTCTCCGAGGCGGACTTTGCGGGGGGCGTGACTCTGTTCGATGGCGTACGCGCGCTGTCGCGCTTCGTGCACGAGCGCTTCACGTACGAGCGCAACGTGACCACGGTCGGAACGACCGTCGCCGAGGTGATGCGGCAACGCGCCGGCGTGTGCCAGGACTTCGCGCACGTGCTGATCGGACTCTGCCGCGCGGCGGGCGTGCCCGCGCGGTACGTGAGTGGCTATACGGTGTCGGACCTGCCGGTCGGCAACGCGCCGATGCGCGCCCAGGCATCCCATGCCTGGGTCGAGGCATACACGCCGACACACGGCTGGCGCGGGTTCGATGCGACGAACAACGTCGTGGTAGGCGACGCGCACGTGAAGGTTGCCGTTGGCCGCGACTACGCCGACGTCTCACCCACGCGCGGCTCGTTCCGCGGCCACGCGGAACAGCAGCTCGCCGTCAGGGTCGAAGCGCACAGGATCGACTGAGAGGCGAGGCTACAGACGCACCGACTGGTGTCCGGCGCGGAGCGGCACACGTCGCCCACGCCACTCGAACGCGCCCGACACGCCCGCAGGAAGGGTGACCTCGGCGTTCATCCCGGTACCGCCCGTCCTCGTCAACGCGACATCGATGTCTCCGCGCGGATGCGGAATGCGTCCCGCGGCGGTGCGCAGCGGACCGAGCGACGGCGCGATCAGTACCGTGCGAAAGCCCGGCGAGGAAGGTCGCACACCGAGCACGGTCGCGAGCATTCCGTAGTTCGGGTGCGCGGACCACGCGTGCGTGTCGGAGCGCGTGGGCTCGGGCTTCTCGGGTGCCGATGTGAGACCGAGGGCAAGCATCCCTCGCCACGGGGCGAGCTGCTCGATGTATCGGTCACCGAGTCCGACTTTCCGAAGCGCTTCGAAGACATAGTAGTCGAAGTAGTACGACGCGGGGATCAGCGTGGAGTCGGCAAGCACACGCTCCATCAACGCTCGCTGCTCCGTCGCCGGCACCGCGTCGGTGAGGATCGCGAGCACGTTCGTCTGCTGGCTGAACGCCGCCGAGTCGGGGGAATCGCGGAAGAGCTTCCGGCTCTGGTCCCACGCGCGTGCACGTACCGCGCGTCGCAACGAGTCGGCGCGAAGGCGATACGCGTCGGCGAGCGCGCGCACACCGAGCTCGCCCTCGAGCACCGCCGCGCGGTCGAGCGCATACGCGTAGAGGAGGCTGATCGTCGCGGAGTGTCCGTTGTCTCCTCCCGCCGGCACACCGCGCTGCCAGCGCTCTGCCCAGTCGACGAAGTTCCAGTAGGGCATCGGGCCGAGCATGCCGGTCGCGTCCACGCGACGGCCATACCAGTCGAGGATGCCGTGAATGCCGGCCAGCCGCTGCCGCACGAACGCTGCGTCGTCGCGATGCATGAAGTAATCGTGCACCATCGCGACGTAGATGAGCGAGAAGGGCGGGATGAGTTGCTGGAGCTGCGACGGATACCGGCTCGCCGTGATCCCTTCGGGGATGCGGGACTCGTCGAAGTGCACGATCGCCTGGCGCATCAGTCGATCGTCGCCGGCCACGTAGAGCGAGATGAGCGCCTGCAGCCGCGTGTCGCCGATGTACTGGAGCTGCTCGTAGTACGGCGTGTCCATGTACGTCTCGAACGCACCGATACGCGCCCCGTTCCAGTTGATGCGCCACACGTCCGACAACCAGGCAAGATCGCTCGAGAAGCGGCCACGCTCGACGAACGGATATGCCGTGAAGATGCCGGCGACGTCGTGCAGGCGGAGCGGTTCGGCGCCCGTCTCCATGTCGAGCTTCACGTAGCGTCCCGAACGCCAGTACAACGTCTGGAATCGCCGGTGCTCGCCTCCACCGGGCTGGATCACGTCGTGAATGCCGCGGAAGGTGCGCCCGGCGACGTCGTTCCGATTGCCCTTCCGCCCTGCTGAATCGATCGCTGCTTCGGCGTAAGTCAGCGTCAGGGTCGCGCCGGTGCCGCCGCTCGTCTCCAGCACCGTGTACGCATTCGTGGTATGCCCGTGGTCGAGGACGAGCGACGCGCGCGAGTTGCCCGGCACGACGAGGTCGCCGATGCCACGAATGAAGCCATCAGACACTGCGATGCCCGTTGCGGCCCGAACGGCGGCGAAGCGGATCGGAGTCTCCTCCATCGGAGGGATGTCGCGCGGCTCGAGCTGCCAGCCGCTGGCGTCGCCGTAGCCGCCGCGTCCCGGCACGGCGTGCAGATGCACCTCGCCGACGAGCGCTGGTTCGCTCCCGTTGGCGCGCGGCGATGCGGGGATCAAGTACCATCGGCTGTCGTCGAACTCGCGCCGCTCCCATCCCCAGGGATACTTCGAGCCGTCGACGCGCTCGCCCTGTGCCGCAGCGTAGTACGCGCGCACGTCGTTGTACGCCACGCGCACCTCGTCGTAGGCAGAGTCGCGGAGCAGCTTCCAACCAGGGCCCGTGTTCGCCGCCGCTTCATTCGGGGAGTCGGCCTGCAGTAAAAAGCCCGTGCGCACGCTGTGCTGTGCGACCGGATGATGCGGACCCCAGTTCCAGACCACGGCGGCGATCACGTTCGCGCCGGCCGCGAGGTGCGGTGCGAGATCGACCGTCTCGTAGCGCCAGTGCGTGGCATCGGACCGCTGTGGGCCTGAGGACACCTGCACGCCATTCACGTAGAGGCGGTAGCGGTTGTCGGCCGAGACGTGCACGACGAAGCGCGTCGGCTTCGCGGCGAGATCGAGCGTGCGGCGCGCGTGGAAGACGCCGAACGAATCTGCCGGCATGCCGGGTGGCGCGATCCAGCGTGCTTCGGGCGCGCCGGCAAAGATCTGAGGAGAGTCGCCCTGCTGGGCGGACGCGCTTCGGAGCGCGAGGACAGCGACCGCGTTCGCGAGTACGAACGGGAGTTGGCGAACGAGATGTGCACGCATGGTCGCAACGTGCCCACCTTCACCGACCTCCGCCAGAGCTCGATGCTTTGGAAGATCTGCACCTGCGGATCCGAGCTCTCGTCGGTTCGGCGCGGGGATGCTCCGCGGCTGGTGTCATCCTTGCCAAGTAGGACCACATGCACCGCATGCAACGCAATCCGATCGCGCTTCACGTTGGTCGCGCGGCCGTTCTCGTGGTGGCGCTGTGCGTCATCCCGTTCGCGAGCCGCGCGCAGGAGGTTGGCC
>Ga0068867_100002998_pt1 | contig 11900 bp, 8 predicted proteins | sample KBSMisM32_FD_65649 | JGI IMG/M metagenome (GOLD analysis project Ga0068867, IMG submission 65649) | Miscanthus rhizosphere microbial communities from Kellogg Biological Station, Michigan, USA - KBS Miscanthus M3-2 | ecosystem: Host-associated > Plants > Roots > Rhizosphere > Soil ...
AGGCGACCGCATGACATCGGCCACCTGGCGCAAGGCGAAGTCGGCGGTCTTCGTCAGCTTCTGCGGGCTGTCGATCGCGGTGGCGCTGGTCCCGCTCGCCTTCATCTTTTTCTTCGTCGTCAGCGAAGGCATCCAGGCGCTGAACGTCGACTTCTTCACGCAGATGCCGAAGCCGGTGGGCGAAGCCGGCGGCGGCATGGCCAACGCCATCGTCGGCACGCTCATCATCGTCGGGCTGGGCGCGCTGTTCGCCATCCCCACCGGGATCATGAGCGGCGTCTACCTGTCGGAATATGCGGGCACGCGGCTGTCGTCGGTGGTCCGCTTTGCCGCCGACACGCTCAACGGCGTGCCGTCGATCGTCATCGGCGTGTTCGTCTACACGATCGCGGTGCTGCCGGTGAAACAGTTCAGCGCGCTGGCCGGCGGCCTGGCGCTCGGCATCATGATGATTCCGATCATCGCGCGCACCACCGAGGAGCTGCTGCTCCTCGTGCCTGGCTCGATGCGCGAGGGATCGCTGGCGCTCGGCGCCACCAGGGCGCAGGCCACGTTCAGCGTCGTGCTGCCAGCGGCGCTCCCCGGCATCCTCACCGGCGTCGTGCTGGCGCTGGCCCGCATCGCCGGCGAAACGGCGCCGCTCCTCTTCACCGCGTTCAACAACCGCTTCTTCAACACGACGCTGACCCAGCCGATGGCGTCGCTCACCGTCACCGTCTTCACCTACGCCATCTCGCCCTACGAGGACTGGCACCGGCAGGCCTGGGCCGGCGCGCTCGTGCTGGTCGCCATCGTCTTCGTCTGCTCGCTCTTCGCCCGGGTCACCACCCGCCGCATCGAGCGCATGCACGGCCGCTAGGCCGCACGCCGCGCGGTAAACGCTGGCCGCAGGGCCGGCGTGTTACCTTTCAGCGGATCGCCGCCGCACGCGGGTCGGCGCAGGGAGCACAAAGGAATGATGAAGCGAGCCATTCGGGCAGGAATCGTGGCCGGAGCAGCCTGTCTGCTCGCCGGCGTGGCGTCGGCGCAGGGCCCCGGACCGGGCGGACCGGTGGGGATCGCCGCGGGGATGCAGCAGCAGTACAACTTCATCAAGAACAACCTCACGCAGGCGGCGGAGGTGGTGCCCGAGGCCGGCTACGGCCAGAAGGTGGGCACCATGGGCGAAGTGCGCACCTACGGCCAGGTCATCGGACACGTGGCCAACGCGCAGTTCGGCCAGTGCTCGGGCGCGCTCGGCGTGCCGAACCCGAATCAGGGGACCAACCTCGAGGACGGCACCAAATCGCGCGCCGATCTCATCAAGGGGCTGGCCGATTCGTTCGTGCTGTGCGACAAGGCGTTCGCCGGGCTGACGGATGCGAACGCGGCCGAGATGCTTTCGAACGGACGCGGCGGCCAGGCCGCGCGCGCCGTCGCCCTGCTGGGCGTGCTGACGCACGGCAACGAAATGTACGGGATTGCCACGGTCTACCACCGGGCGCAGAACATCGTGCCGCCCTCGACAGCCGCGCGTGGTCGGGGACGAGGCGGACGAGGCAACTAAGAACCTGGAGGGAGCTGGGGAGCTAAGGAGTCAGCCCCTCAGCCCCCGCTAGGGGCGCAGTCCCTCCGTCAGCTCGATCTGGATGCCCCAGGGGTCGGTGATCATCGCGGTCGCCACCCCGCCCATCTTCTTGTCGGACTTCTTGTAGCCCTCGGTGAGCTTGATCCCCTTCCCCTCGAGCTCCTTGATGAACGCGGGCAGGTTGCGCACCTCGAAGCCCACGTGATCGGTGGCGCGCCCCCTCGTGGGCACGTGCGTCACGCTCTGGTCCCCTTCCCAGCGGAAGAAGTTCAGGCTGTAGCCCACGCCCGCCAGGTCGCCGCCGGCAAAGTAGTCGGTGAACGTGTTCGGGCCCGTCCGCGGGGAGGCGTTCAGCGCGCGCGCGTACCAGTCCCGCATCTCGACGTACTGCTTGTTGATGAAGTGGATGTGGTGATAGACGATGGGCGGCGCCGTTTTCTCGGCGCTCGTCACCAGCTCCACCTTCGTGCCGTCCGGTCCGAGAATGTACGAGAACCGCCCGTACGGCGCCTGCGTGCCCTGCGCGGCGGCCGCTTCCTTCCCCGGCACCGGCTCGCGGCCAACCGTCAGCGTGTAGCCCGCCGCGACGATCTTCGTCGTCAGCGCCGGCACGTCGGGCACGGCGAAGCCGATGTGATCGAAGGCGGTGCCGCGGTTCGGGCCGCTCGGCTTCTTCTGGTCGAAGAAGAGGAGGATGCCGGGAAACCGCACGACGTCGGCGCTGCCGATTTTGTCGGCCGTCCCTCCCAGCGTGTCCACCCAGAACTTGCGGTGTTCGGCGACGCTGGTGGCGTTCATGTGGAAGTGCCCGACGACGATCGGCGCTTCCTTGTTGGACAGCTGCGCCGACGCCGAGGAGGCGGCGCCGACGATCGCCGACGCCGCGATCACGACGCGAAGCGTGAGACCAATCTGCATGCGCGGATGGTACATCACCGGCGAATCACGTCGTAGACCGCGTCGACCACCGCCTGCGGCTGGCTGCCGGCGATCAGATGATCGCTGCCGGGCACGACCCGCCACGTGCCGCGCGACGATCGATTGGCGAGCGATCGATGCGCGTCCTGCATCAACGGCTGCAGCCCCGCGACCGCCGAGTCGAGGAAGGGCGGCGCCAGCCCCTTTCGCGACTCGGCGGTCAAGACGGCCAGCGGCAGGTCGGCGCGCAGTTCAGGTGCGCGCGCAAAGTCATCGCGCGTCTGGGAATAGCCGCGGACGATCGAGCAGAGCGTGTCCCACACACCCGGCCGGTAGGTCACCGCCGCCGATCGCGCCCGCAGTTCTGACCTCGACGGCTCCATGCCGAACGGATCTGCCAGCCGGATCGCGCCGAGCCGGGCCATGGCCGGCGCCACGGCACAGGCCGCTCGCAGCTTCGTCCACGGCACCCGCGACTCGGCGTTGGCCAGGCCACCGCTGCTGCCGGCATCGAGGAACACGAGCGCGGCCACACGCTCCGGATGACGGCGCGCCAGCAGTTCCGCCGTGAGGCCGCCAATCGACGACGCCACGACGACGGCGCCCGCGCCCGGCGACACGGTGTCGAGCACGCGAAGGGCGTCGTCGGCAAGCATCCCGATCGAGAGCGGGTCGGGCCCCGGGTCGCTCCACCCGGCGCCGGCGCGATCGTAGCTGCACACGCGCATGCGGCGCGCCAGCGTCTCGCGCGCCTCCGAAAAACTCAGGGAGTTGCCGAATCCGGACGGCTCGAACACGACCACCGGAGAGCCGTCGCCGATGCAGACCACGTGCAAACGGCGCGCACCCAGGTCGATGAAGCGTCCCGGCGGCGGGAAGCGCCGGGCGTCGGCCGCTTCCGCCCTCGACTCGTACCAGCGGCCGGCGGCGGCCGCCACCAGCAGCGCCGCGGCCAGTGAGAGAGAGACGCGGACGAACTTCCGCACGGCGCGGATGCTACTACGTGCGCGCCGCACCGAAGCGCCGCGCGCCGAAGCGCGACGGCGGGGCTAGCCCTGGCGCCTGCGGATTTTCAGGACGTCGAGGATGTTCGAGAAGTCGTCGGTCCAGAGCGGCTCGCCAGGGCCGGCTGGCGGCGGCGTCCATTGCGGGTCGCGCGCGAGCGCACCGAAGTCTTCCGGCCTGCGGGCCAGCACCACCCAGTGCGACGGCGTCTTGTCCATCGGCCACGCCTCGGCCTTCTGGAGGTCGCGCATCGCGAGCGCCGCAAGTCCGTGCGCGGCGGCGAGGCGGCCAACCAGGCCATCGAGGCGCAAGTGACGGTTCGAGATGTGGACGACCAGCACCCCGTGCGGCGCCAGGCGTGACAGGTACAGATCCATCGCCTCCTGCGTCAGGAGATGCATCGGAATCGCATCCGAACTGAATGCGTCGAGCGCGATCAACTTGTACTGCGCGCCGGTTCGAGCGGCCAGCGACAGCCGGGCGTCGCCGAGCATCACCCGGCATTGGCTGCCGCAGTCGTTCAGGAACGTGAAGTAGCGAGCGTCGCGTGCCATGCGCTCGATCGCCGGATCGATCTCGAAGAAGGTCCACTGCTGCTGCGGCCGTGCGTACGCCGCCAGCGTGCCCACGCCGAGGCCGATCGCGGCAAACTCCCCCGGCTCGCCGAGCTGCGGTGCCGCATCCATCAGCCGGCCGAACGGCCCGGTGCGATGGTAGTAGGTGAGCGGCTCGCGGCGGCGCTCCGCCTGTACGCCCTGCCGGCCGTGCAGGGTCGTGCCGTGCGCGAGGGATCGGGCGCCGCTGTCGGAGTCGAACGTGATGCGGTAGCTGCCGAAGAACGTGCGCTCGGCATGCAGTTCGGTTTCATCCGCCAGCTCGACCCATGGCGATGCCAGCAGGAACGCGCTCGCGACGAGCGCGACCGTCAACGTCTGGTCGCGCCGCATCAGCGCAAAGCAGGCACAGCTGCCCATCGCCGCGACGAACATCGGCGAGTGCGTCCACCGCCACGGCCCGAACAGCACCATCGCGACCAGGACGACCGCTGCGACCGGCAGCCACGCGTCAATCGCCTGCCTCGCGCGGCGCGACGGCTCGGGCGTCCGCAGGAACGCGATGGCGGCGAGCGCCAGCGGGTACTCGACGATGCGAGAGAAGAGCACCGGTGCCGCCAGCGTGTTGAACAGACCGCCGGCCATGCCGCCGAACGCCAGCCAGAAGTAGAACTCCGTCAGATGGCGCGCGGAGGGACGCTCCTGCGCGAGCCGCCCGTGACACAGCATGGCGGCGGCGAGAAACGGCAGCAGGTGGATCACGAGCGCGAGCAGGAGCGGCAGCTGCGTGCGCAGCATCATGGTGACCGACAGGCCGAGCAGCAGCGCCGGCAGGAAGCGCTCGGCCAGCCCCGTGGCGCGCTCGCGCCCCGGTCCAAAGGCCAGGATGAATGTGACGAGATAAAGGCCGAGCGGCGCCACCCAGAGCAGCGGCACCGGCGCCACGTCGGTGGTGAGCTCGGTCGTCACGCCGAGCATCAGGCTCGACGGCACCGCCGCCAGCGCGCACCAGCGCGCCCGCCGTGCCCATGAGATCGACTCGTCGGGCACCGCTGGCGCCTCGGGTACCGCCACGGAGCCTTCGCCGTCGCGTAACGCGAAACGCGCCGCCACGGCGCAGGCCAGCAGGAGCAGTACGAACCCGCCGTACCCGATCGTCCACACGCGCGCCTGCCGGCTGAGGCCGAGGAGCGGCTCCACCAGCGTCGGGTAGGCCACGAGCGCGGCCAGGCTGCCAGCGTTGCTGGCGGCGTACAGGAAGTACGGGTCGCGCGCCGACGCGTGCCGCGTGGACGCAAAGGTCGCCTGCAGCACCGAGGCGCTCACCGCCAGCACGAGAAACGGCGGCCCGACGGTGGTGAACAGCGCCACGAGCAGCCACGACAGCGGCGCCTGCGTGGCCTGGGCGGCCGACGCCGCGTCCACGCCGAGACGCACGAACATGAGCGGCACCAGTGCCAGCCCCGCGTACACCAGCAGGCGCACCGGCGCCACGACGCCGCGCGAGATCAGGTGCGCGCCGCCGTAGCCGGCCAGCAGCATCGCCTGGAAGAACACGACGCAGCCGTTCCACACCATCGGGACGCCGCCGAGGACGGGCAGCATCTGGCGGGCCACCATCGGCTCCACCGCGAACATGAGGAACGAGCTCAGAAAAAGCGTCGTGGCAAAGAGCGGAACGAGCGCGCGCGTGGCCGCGCCGGGCCAGGCCGGGGCGGACGACACGGCCGGCGCCACCGGCACCGCAGCAGTACTCGCCGAGCCGATTGGGGGGATATCGAGCACGCGTGGAACCGTGCAACCGGCATACCCGTGCAACGGCCAGCAGACTCGTGCCGGCGCGGTGAAAACGCGGCTGGCCCGCGTCGGGATTCTGACCCCCGGCGTCAGGATCGTGCGCTCACCCTCCGGCGATGGCCCCCACGATCATGAACGGCTCGGTGCCGCGCACCACCGGCTCGGGCAGCAGCAGGTCCGGCCCTTCGAGCGACAGGTCGTCCTGGCACGCGAAGAAGCGCAGGAACGGCCGGCGCTTCTTGCTGACGTGATCGCGAATCGTCCCCTGCAGCACCGGATAGCGCGCTTCGACGGCGTCGAGGACGGCCCCCACCGTGACCGGGCCGTCCACCGACACTTCGACCTCGCGGCCAACCCGTGCCAGCGCCTGCAGATGCTGCGGCAGCTCCACGCGGATCACGGCAGCGTCTGCACCTCCACCGAGAGCACCGCCGGCAGGTCCCTAACGATCGGCGCCCATGAGTCGCCCGAGTCGGAGGACGCGTACACCTGGCCGCCCGTGGTGCCGAAGTAGATGCCGCACGAATCGAGGCGATCGACGGCCATCGCGTCGCGCAGCACGTTCACGTAGCAGTCCTGCTGCGGCAGCCCCTTGGTGAGCGGCTCCCACTCGTTCCCGCCCGTGCGGCTACGGTAGACACGGAGCTTTCCTTCCGGCGGGAAGTGGTGCGAGTCGCTGGTGATCGGCACCACGTAGATGGTGTCCGGTTCGTGCGCGTGCACGTCGATCGGGAATCCGAAGTCGGTGGGCAGGTTGCCGCTCACCTCGGTCCACTGGCCGCCCGCGTCGTCGGTCCGCATCACGTCCCAATGCTTCTGCATGAAGAGCGTGTTCGGCCGCGACGGGTGCAGGGCGATGCGATGGACGCAGTGCCCCACCTCGGCCTCGGGGTCGGGGATGTACTGCGACTTCAGCCCCCGGTTGATCGGCGTCCACGTGGTGCCGCCGTCGTCGGTGCGGAACGCCCCCGCCGCGGAGATGGCGATGAACATCCGCTGCGGGTTCGTGGGATCGAGCAGGATGGTGTGCAGGCCGAGCCCGCCGGCGCCGGGCTGCCACTTCGAGCCGGACCCGTGATTCCGCAGCCCGGCCATCTCGTGCCAGCTCTTGCCGCCGTCGGTCGTACGGAACAAGGCCGCGTCCTCGACGCCGGCATACACCGTGTCCGGATCGCTGAGCGACGGCTCGAGGTGCCAGACACGCTTGAACTCCCACGGGTGCGGCGTGCCGTCGTACCACTGGTGCGTGCCGGTCGTGCCGTCGTAGACGAACTTGTTGTCCACCGGCTCCCAGGTGGCGCCGGCGTCGTTCGACCGCTGCATGACCTGGCCGAACCAGCCGCTGCTCTGCGACGCGTAGAGCCGGTTGGGGTCGGCCGGCGACCCCTTCAGGTGATAGATCTCCCAGCCCGGGAAGTGCGGCCCGCTCACGGCCCACGCCTGACGCTTGCCGTCCGACGTCAGGACGAAGGCGCCCTTCTTCGTACCGACCAGTACCCGCACACCGCTCATGTCCACCTCCGTAGGGGCGGGTCTTCAGACCCGCCCGGCTGAGACCTGTCCTTATCTGCTAGTCGATCCAGACCGTCGCAGATCGACATGGTCTCACCGGGAAGTGACAGCCGAGGTCAGGCCAGGGCTGCTTTGTAGAGAGCCAGCAGTTCGCCCCAGGCCTTCTCGGCGTCGGCCTGGTTGTAGATGGGGGGCGCGCCCGCGGCCACCGGCATGTCCGACATGCACCAGCCGTGAAGGCTCGAATAGACCTCGATCTTGGCCGGGTTCTTCGCCGCCTCGAAGGCGGCCTTCAGCGTGTCCTTGGCCGTGGGCTGCTGCATATCGTCGTTGCTGGCGACGCCGAAGTACATCTTCGCCTTGATCTTGGGGACGAGCAGGTGCGGACTGTTGGGCATCTGCGTCACCAGCCCGCCGCCGTGGAACGACCCGCCAGCGCCGATCCGGTTGGGCACCGCCGCCGACGTGCGCATCACGAGCGGGCCGCCCATGCAGTAGCCCTGCGTCCCGATCTTCTTCGACGTGTTGACCTGCTTCTGGGTGTCGAGCCACGCCACGAAGGCGGCCGCATCCTTTTCGGCGGCGCCGTCCGCCGTGATCGATCCCATGAGCGGCCCGAGCTTGGCGCGGTCGTTCTGGAAGCTGAACGTCTTGGTGTCGAGCAACGTGCCGTGGCCGACGCGGTAGTACGGATTGACCGTCAGCACGGCATAGCCCTCGCCGGCGAGACGCTTCCCCATCTCGCGGATGGCGGGGCGCAGGCCGAACGCGTCCGGCCAGATGATGACGGCGGGGTGCGTGCCGGTGGTGGGATGGCTGAACGCGGCGTCGCACGTGCCGTCGGGCGTCTTGATCTCGACCATCGTCTCGACGACGGGCATGGCGGCCGACGCCGGAATACCGGCGGCGACGACTCCCGCTGCCAGACCCATCGCCACGAAATCGCGGCGCGACAGGTCGCCTTCCTGCTGTTCCGGGTCGTACTGGTCGTGCGTGTCTTTGGTCATGGGTGTCTCCTGCTGACCGCGCATTGTAGACCGTTGTGCTAACCTCCGGGGTTGGCCTTCCGCCACCCTTATTCACCTTCGAGGCACCATGGTCCTGACGAAAGAAGAACTGATTGGCTCGCTGCAGAACGAAGTGCGGATCCTCCAGCACCTCTGCACCAAGATCGACCCGTCGATGATCGATTACCGGCCCACGCCGAAGCAGCGCAGCACGATCGAGCTGCTCCGCTACCTCACCAACATGGGCCCGGGCCTCGTCGAGGGCGCAATCAAGGGCTCGTTCGATCCGGCCGCCTGGGGCGAGCGCACCAAGGCCGCCGAAGCGCGCGACTTCAAGCAGACGGTCGAGGCGCTTGCCTCCCACAAGGACGCCTACGCCGCCCTGCTCGGCCCGGTGACTGACGCCCAGCTGCGCGAGACCATCAACATGTTCGGCTCGCCGATGTCGCGCGGCTCGTTCATCGTGAACCTCGTGCTCAGCGGCTGCGCCGCCTATCGCACGCAGCTGTTCCTGTATCTCAAGGCCAATGGCCGCGAGGAGCTGACCACCTCCAACCTGTGGGGCGGCGCGGATCCCCAGCCGGCCTAACGGCCGCCTCTGGAGGCAGAGAAGGCAGAGAGCCCTCTCCGCCTTCTCTGCCTCTGCCTGTTACGGTCCTGTAACCGGGAATCCCGAAAACCCGGACAAAAGAGTCGAAATTGCTAGGCGTTCTTCAGATTTTCACCAACTATCACGCCTCTCGGCCGTAATGATCTTATATAGTCCAGGTTTGCAGCTGAGCTCGCCCCGGCAAATGACGGGGAGCCCAGAGGCGGAACTCGGGAGCGATCCATGTCGGCACACCGGGCGCGCACCAACGGACGCGCGCGCAGCACCTCCAGCCCATCCTCGTCACGCATTCTCCTCGCACTAGCTCTCTTGATCGTCGCGGTCGTCAGCCAACGCTCCGGGCGAGCCCAGGGCGAGCCGCCAGACGCGTTGCCGTATTCGCTCAGCTATACGGTCACAGGCGACCTTGCGATCGGCTCGGTCGATCTTCTGCCTCAGCCGCAGACGGGCGGGTTCCAGACCGGCACGATCCACATGAACGGCGTGCCGCCGAACGCCGAGATCCTGGCGGCGTTCCTCTACTGGGAGACGCTGGCCGTCACGGACCCCGAGACGCCCGCCGATCTCGACGGCGTCCTCTTCAACGGCACGCCGGTCACATTCGTGCGCACGCTGCAGCAGCCGCTCACCGGTGTCTTCGGCCCCTGCTGGAGCCGCAGCGGCAACTCGCTGTACGCCATGCGCGCCGACGTGCTGCCACTGCTTCCGCCGCAGCTGGACGAAAACGGCAACCCCACGGGCCGCCGGCTCGTGAACGACATCGACCTCCCGGCGGCTCAGTTCCCCACGGGTGGTCACACGGTCACCCTGCCCGAGCGCGGCACCGGCAACCAGACGCCGCAGAGCGCGGGCGCGAGCCTCCTCGTCGTGTATCGCGATGTGAGAGCTGGCGTCTCGCCGCTTCGCCGAATCGTCGTCTACGACGGCGTGCACGTGCAGGCCAGGAACGAGGTCACCACGCAGAAGATCCGCGGGTTTCTGCAGTCGTACAAGCAGAACGGTCCGGCCACCCTGACGCAGATCATGAGCCGCGGCGCCGCCAACCCCACCGACCAGACGGTCATCAACGGTGCCGGCGGCACGACGACTCTGACCAACCTGTTCGCCGGCGGGCTGAGCCCCGACTCGGATCGCACCTGGGTGGGCTCGTCGCGCCCCGTCACCGGATCGGTGAACGGCTCGAGCAACGGCGGCACGTTCGGCGAGCAGCTCACTTTCAGCTCCTCGTACGCGCCGAATACCGCCTACGGCTGCCAGACGTGGTCTGCGATCGCGCTGAGCGTGCCAGTGAAGGACACGGACGACGACGGCCTGCCGGACGTACTCGAGACGGACTCGACCGCCTACACCGACCCGGCCGGCCACGAGTATCCGCACCTCTTCGACCTGGGCGCCCGCATCGGGCCGAAGGATCTCTTCGTCGAAGTCAACAGCATGAAGGCGCCGGCGAACACCGTCTACGGTTCGGCGGCCCATCACTTCCCGCTCCCGGGTCAGGATCTGGATGGCGACGGCAAGGTGGTCGACACGGCCGGTCACGATCACCGGCCCACGCCGGCCACGCTCACGATGGTGGGCGACGCGCTCAAGCGCGCCGGCATCACGGTGCACTTCGACGTCGGTCCGCTGGAAAACGGCGGCACCGGGTACACGGTGAACAACGTGTTCCATCAGTTCCCCGCCGCCTCCCCCGGCGACGATCGGGTGCCGGTCTATCCCAACCCCTCCAGCTATTTCGTCAGCACTGGCGCGAGCGGTGGCGAAACGATCGCTGAAACGGCAGATCCCACGCAGCCGTGGTGCAGCGTCAGCCCGGCCACGGAGACGCCGTGCCAGTTCCCGGACTTTCCGGGCACCGTCGGCTGGAAATTCGACTTCCAGATGCTTCGCGACGGAGAGGACGCGACCACCGGCGCGCCGCGTTTCGATCCGATGCGCAACGGGTTCTTCCACTATCTGCTCTACGCACACGCACGCGGCAGCGCCAGCTCGCCGTTCCCGTGCCTGAGCGCCACGCAGCCCGAAGGGTTCGATCCGGCCACGGGCACCTGCGTGAACGGACTCGTCGAAAACCCGGCCTTCCACGTGCCGCTCGGCGCGTCGGGCGTGGCGGATCTGCCCGGCTTCAACTCGATGATCACGCTCGGGCTCTCCAAGAACTTCATCGGCACCGAGTACTTCCAGGCGTCCACCACGCTGCACGAGCTCGGGCACACCATGGAGCTGTGGCACGGCGGCGCGCCGCCCACATTCGGTGCCCCGAATGCGGCGGGCCGCGTGAAGGTGACCGTCCAGGAGAACTGCAAGCCGAACTATCAGAGCAGCATGAGCTATCTGCACCAGCTCTATGGCCTGGTCGACATCGACGGCGTCGCGCACATCGACTACTCCGACTCGGCGCTCGGCATCGCGAACGGCAAGATCGACGAGAGTGCGATCAGCGACAGCCCGCTCACGGGCGGAACGTTGCGTTACCGAGCCGCGTGGTACACGCCGATTGCCCCCGGCTCCCTGGCAGCCCTGCTCAGCGTTCCGGCCGCAAGCAGCCATTGCGACGGGTCGCCGCTCTTTGCGGGCGAGCCGGCTACCGGACGGCTGCAGGCCGACGAAGTGTCGCCGGTGCTCATCGATTGGGCCGGCGACGGCGCGCCCGCCGCGCCCCAGGACGTGAACTTCGATGGCTTCAAGGGCGGGCAGTTCGGCACGGGGCCGGCACTGCAGGGTATCGACGACCGCGCCTACCTCCACGTGAACACGCTGGGTGGCGGCCTGAGCGCGGCCAGCTTCTCGTCCGGCATCGCCTACGTCAACGGCAGCCCGGCGGCTGATGCCATCCCGTACTTCGGCGGCATCCGCTACGACGGCGGCATCCGCTACGACGGCGGCATCCGCTACGACGGTGGCATTCGCTACGATGGCGGCATCCGCTA
>Ga0068867_100003003_pt1 | contig 11891 bp, 7 predicted proteins | sample KBSMisM32_FD_65649 | JGI IMG/M metagenome (GOLD analysis project Ga0068867, IMG submission 65649) | Miscanthus rhizosphere microbial communities from Kellogg Biological Station, Michigan, USA - KBS Miscanthus M3-2 | ecosystem: Host-associated > Plants > Roots > Rhizosphere > Soil ...
CGCCGCTGATCAGCACGTTGCCTTTCTCTTTGAGCTTGACGAGCAGACTGTGATGACCCGGCGTGTGGCCCGGCATGTCGAGCATGATCACCGTGCCGTCGCCAAACACGTCCTTGTCTTTCGCGACCTGCTCCGACTTGCCCTCGCCATCCAGCCAGTGCTTGAGCGGCGCGGCGTTCGTCGTGCCCGACGGCGTCGGACCCTTGAGCACGTCCCAGTCGCCTTGGCCGATCAGCAAAGTCGCTTGCGGGAACGAAGCGGCCTGGCCCGTGTGATCGCCGTGATAGTGGCTGATGCCGACATACTCGATCTGCTCCGGCTTGATCTTCAGCTGTGCGAGTTGATCGACCAGCGACACCTTGACGCTCGGACCGTTCGGCGTTGCAGCTGTGACGGGATAGCCAGTGTCCCAGATCATGTAGTGATCCGCATGGCGGATGAGATAGCAGCTCGCAGTGAGCTGCAGCTTCTTGCCTTCGTAAGCCATCGTGTCGGAGAAGCGGCCAATGTCCGCCGGGGGAGCACTGCCAGGGGCGCAATCGAAGCGAGTCAGCGACACGTCGGCAGGCGCCTGCGCGAGGACCGGTACTGTAACCAGGCTTGCGATTACGCCGGCTACGTAGCAATGGATCGACTTCGTCATGCGGCTCTCCTTTAGAATTGCGCTCCGCTCTGCAAGGTGCGCGAGTATGTCAGTCTCCGATAACTACCGTACATACATCGTTGATCAGCTCGGTGCGCTACCCGGCTTGAGCACGCGAAGGATGTTCGGCGGTTTGGGCCTGTACAGCGGCGAATGGTTCTTCGCGCTGATCGACGACGACGTCCTGTACTTCAAGGTGGATGACGTGAATCGCGATGACTACACGTCGCGCGGGATGAAGGCGTTCATGCCGTTTCCGGGACAGCCGAGCCTGGGTTACTTCCAGGTGCCAGAGGATGTGATCGAAGAAGCGGAGGACCTGACGCGCTGGGCGCGGCGGTCGGTGGAAGTTGCGCAGCGCGCGGGGCTGAAGAAGAAAAAGACAGTCAGGCTGAAGCCTGACCCACAGAAGAAGGACAAGACTGCGAAGAAGCGCAAAACGCCGGCTCGCAAAAAGTGAAGGGCCCCCGGCTTGCGCCGGGAGCCCCTCGATCGAGTCACGAACGGCTCAGTGCCGCAGGCCGTTCAAGATCGTGCAGACGATGATGCCCGCCTGCTCTTTCCCTGTGATCACTCGCTTGACGCGCAAGTCATCGGTCTTGTGCGCCACGCACGCGAGGTAGTGCAGCGGCCTGTTGGCGAAGTCGACCGCGCACTGATCGACGTCGTCTGCGACCGTGCAACGGTTGGCCTGGAGATCGTTGCCAGCCTTCGAGTTGCACGTGCCGATGACGACCGTCGGACGCAGGTCGGAGCCGATGCAGTTGTCCTTGCCGTCCGGCACGCCGTCACCGTCCGAGAACCAGCCGATGTCCGTCATCTGCGAGGACGTCAGATCTTCCGGCGGCCGCACCGAGGCGGTGAGGTCGGCGTTGATCGACGGCTCCATCAACTGATTCGGAATCCCGGCGGTATCCCAGTGCGAGATCGACGAGCCCGGCTGCACCGGATTCAACGCCGCGACCATCGCGAGGTGCTTGACGCGGTCGGTGCCGGAGCGGATCGACGTGTCGCGCGCGATCGTCACGTTGACGTTCTGCGTAGCCAGCATCGCCTTGAGCGCGTCGCAAACCCTGAAAAGGTGCCGGCACCCGTTGGGGGCTATGGTGCCGGCACCTGCTGCGCCTGACGGCGCTGCACCCAGCCACTAACCGGTGCGCTGTCTTCGGGCTTGTTCGGGAAGAAGCTGTCATGCGACGGGCAGGCGGCGACTTCGGCAGCGACCTTCTGCTTCATGCTCTGCATGACGTGCATGACTGCCTGCCAGTCCGAGGCATCCACGAGCGGGTCGTACGACTGCGGCCTCAGCCCCATGCCGTGCATGACGAAGAACCAGCTCAGCTCGACGAACATCTCGTGACGCTTCTGGAAAATGCGGCCGGTGCGCTTGTAGAGCTCCATCCGCTCGGCGAGATCGCCCGGCAGCTCGGTCTGCTGGCGCTCCTGCCAGTACGGCGTGTCCGTCCGCTGCGTGGTGCAATAGTGCAGGACGATGAAGTCGCGCACGCGCTCGAACTCTTCGATGACCTGCTCGTTGTAGTGCGCGATGTTGACTGGATCGAACGTAGCGTCCGGGAAGTGATCCAGCAACGCGTACACCCCGGAGCAGACCAGGTGAATGCTGGTGGACTCGAGCGGCTCGATGAATCCCGAGCCCAGCCCGAGCGCGACGCAGTTGCCGTTCCAGAATTTCTTGCGCCGGCCAGTCGTGAAGCGGATGACGCGCGGCTCGGTCAACGGCTCGCCGTTCTCCGGCATGCTCATCAGGTCGCGCAATGCGTCCTCGTCGCTGATGTGGTCGCTCGAGTAGACGTAGCCGGTGCCAATACGATGTTGGAGCGGAATGCGCCATTGCCATCCTGCGGCGCGCGCAGTCGCTCTGAGGTACGGCGTGCGCGGAATCACGTTCGGCACTTGCATCGCTACCGCGCGATTGTTCGGCAGGTACTTTGACCAGTCGACGTAGCCGGTCTGCATCGCGCCTTCGATGAGCAGGCCGCGGAAGCCGGTGCAGTCGATGTAGAGATCGGCCTTCAGGCGATCGCCTTCCTTGAAGACGACCTCGTCGATGAAGCCGTCGGCGCGTCGCGTGACGCCCGTCACCGAGCGCTCAAGCCGCACGACGCCCGCTTGCTCGGCGTACGCGCGCAAATATCTCGCCACCAGACCGGCGTCGAAATGCAGCGCGTACTTGAGATTCGGCGCGAGGCCGAGCGAGTTGCCCGGGAAGATGAACCTGTTCTGCTCGGCCATCGCAATCTCGAGACTGAAATGACTGAGGTCGACGTTCAGCTGTTCGGCGCGCGCCTTGTGCCAGAAGTGATAGAACGGCAGCCGATCGACGAACACGCCGAACGGACCGAACGGATGCCAATAGCGATGCCCGAGGTGATGCCAGTCGACGAAGCGGATCGCCAGCTTGATCGTCGCCTGCGTATGGCGCATGAAATCCTGCTGGTCGATCCCGAGGAACTTGAGGAAGTCGATGATCCCCGGGATCGTCGCCTCGCCCACACCGATAGTCGGAATGTCAGGCGACTCGATGAGCTGGATCGAACACGTGCGCCCGACCTTCCTGGCCAAGGCGCTCGCTGCGATCCAGCCCGCTGTTCCGCCACCGACGATCGCAATTCGCTTGATACGACCGTCGGTTTGCATTGCCTGCTCAGAAGTTGCCGCGGATGCCGAACAGTATGCGCCTCGAACCCGACTCGAAGGTGAACGGCAGGTTCTCGTACTGCAGATACTGACTCTGATCCTGTTCGGTCAGGTTGATCGCTTCCAGCGTCACGCCCAGCCGGTCGCTGAACTGGTAGGCGAGCTGCGCATCGATCTGGTAGTAGCTGCGATTCCAGATGCCGTACGTCCGGGTGATGTCGGTCGCCGTCGCTCCATTGAACGTCTGATCCGCGAAGCCGAAATTGCTGTCGAACGACTTGTCGCGCCAGCCGTAGGACAAGCGCGCTTCGAAGCCATAGTTCTGATAGTAGACCGTGGCGTTGAAGGCGTTCTCCGGCACGCCGGGGATCGGCAGCGAGGAGTCGACGTCGTTGTGGAAGCCCGACTCGGAATCCGAGTACGTGTAGTTGGCCGTGAAGCCCAGGCCCCAGTCGAAGGCGTACTGCCCTGACAGCTCGATGCCCTTGATGTTGCCGCCCTGGCCATTGACCGGAACCGACACGGGTCCGGCGCGGCCGCCGGCCTCGTCCATGACGAAGATCGACTGCGTCTCGACCACGACGAACGAGTCGACCTCCTTCCAGAAGGGCGTCACCGCGACCAGGCCCTGACCGCCGAAGTACATCTCGTAGCTCAGATCGAACTGCGAGGCACGGTACGGATCGAGGTTCGGGTTGCCGGTGCTGCCGTTGGTGAAGCGGAACTTGTTCACGAACGGACTGTTCGGATCGGAGTCGCGGGTGAAGTTCTGCTCGAAACCGCGGCCGAGTTGGAACAGATCCTGGCGAGCCATGACGCGCGCGGCCGAGAACCGCACCTTGCTCTCCTCAGTAACGTCGAGCACGAGGTTCGCGCTCGGCAGGATGTCGGTGTAGCTGCGATCGTGCTTCACGGTCGAGAAGTCCTTCAGCACGCCGTTCCAGCTGTCCGTGCCCCAGAACGTCGGGTTCGGGTTGGACGCAGCGTTCTGATCGACGGTGAGCTCGGTGTGAATCACGCGCGCGCCGACGTTGATGTGATAGCGATCGCCGGGCTTGCCGGCATCGGCCATCAAGTAACCCGAGGTCGTCTTTTCCTGGACCTTGAACGTTTCCAGCGGCGACGGGAAGAACGAGAACGGCGTGTCCGGATACAACGACTGGATCCACGCCTGCGCATTGGACATCTGCGAGCGGTTGTTCACCAGCACGCTGTTGCCCGTGATGTGGCCATCGGCCCAGAAACTATTGATGGTCTCGACCCGGCCGGGGCTGCCCGCGAAGGTCTGATACGGCGTGATGAGCGCCGGCGAGTTGCCGAAGCGGTCGCACGGTGCGAACTGGAAGTTGGCGCCCGCCGCTGCCGGGATCTCGCAGGACTTGAAGCCGATGGCGCCGTCCTGGAAATAGCCGAACGGCGTCCAGTTCTGACCGAACTGCGAGCCGTTCAGCTCGCCCGAGCCGGAGTAGTCGGCGAGGTAGCGCCCGAATTCGTAGTCGATCTTGCGATTCGCGAGCCGCAGGCCGCTGCTGAAGCTCACGGCCCCGGACTCGATGAACTCCGGATCCCACTGCACGTCGCCGCGCACCGCCCAGTTCTCGGCCTCGGTCGTGTCGGCGAAGGCCCAGTGCGACTTGAAGAAGCCGTTGTTGGGATTGGTGTAGAGATCCTGGTTGCCCACGAGCTGGAAGCTCGGCAGCGTGCCGTTGTTGTTCAGATAGGTGAACTGGTAGTTCGGCGGCGCGCTGGCATTCGGAGCGAAGCCGACGCCGTTCTGGCCACGCACGGTGTACGCGGTATAGCGCACGTCGTTGTTGGCGCTGCCGCTGTCCTGGTCCGCCTTGGAGTACGCGGCCGCCGCGCTGCCGCGCCACTGACCGCCATTGTCGAACTTGAACTTCAGCTGGAAGTTGTCCGCGTTGATATCGGTGTTCTTGACGAACGAAATCGCTTCCGCCGAATTTGCAGTGATCGTGCCGCGGATCAGCACGCCGTTCGGGTCGATCTCGAAAGGATGATTGGGATCGTTGGTGACCAGTGCGCCACCTTCGGTAGCGAACGGAAACTTCACCGAGCCTTCTTCCGTCAGGATGGACAGGTCGGAGTGGAACCACATCGCTTCGAGCTCGGTGGTTTCGGTCGGACGGAAGGCCACGGCGACCGACGCGCCCAGGCGCTCGCGCTCCTCGTCACGATCGGTCGCGTAGCGATATTCGGGCGCGAAGTAGTTCTGCGGCACCGTCAAGCGGTCGGCGCGATTCGACAGCCGCCAGTTGCCGCGGTTCTGACCGCCGAGCACGTCGGTCTGGAACTGCTGCTTGTCGTAGGACACCGATGCCATGACCGCGAGGCGGTCGCTGAACTGATGGCCCAGCACCAGTGCGCCGAGCGGCTCCCAGCCTTCGCCGCTGTCGGCGTAACGCAGGTTGCCGGCGATCGTCGTGCCCTGGCCCAGGTCGAACGGGCTGCGCGTCTTCAGGTTGATGATGCCGCCGAGACCGCTCTCGCTCTGCGAGGCGTTCGGCGACTTGTAGACGTCGATGCCGCCGAGCAGCTCGGACGGAATGCCTTCGAGCGAATCCGCTTTGCGGACGTTGCCTTCGCCCTGCGTGTACAGCTCGAGGCCGCTCAGGAAAATATCGTCATTGAGCAGCGTCACGTTCTGATCGAGGCCACGGATGCGGGCCTTGGTGCCCTGACCGTTGGAGCGATCGATCGAGACACCGGGCAGCCGCTGCAGCGACTCGGCCACGTTCTGGTCGGGGAACTTGCCGATGTCTTCGGCAGACACCGACTCGATGATCTGGTTGGACTCGCGCTTGTTCTGGAGCGCGTCGGCGAGCGAGGCGCGGAAGCCAGTGACGATCACTTCTTCGAGCGGCTCGGTGGTCGTGCTCGCTGCCGAGGATGAAGGTTGTGCCGCGTAGGCACTCATCGATAGACACGAAGAAATCGCCGCGCTCAACAGCGCTGATCGGCGAGCCCGATGACCGAAATCGTTGGCTGACATTCTGACCCCCTGTTGTCCCATCGCTCGTACTGCTCAACCGCGAGTGTGCTCGTGCGTTCTGCGCGCTGCTCATCGAGCGATTCACTCGTCTGAATCGAGTCTGCGCAGCGCGCAAGTGACGTGTCAACGAAAGTGCCGTTACGAAAGCGCTTTCACGAAAATATTTTTATCGCGAGCGAACTGAAAGCGCTTTCAGGCAGATTCTTCGTGCTCGCGTCGAGCAAGCGCGCGTGATTTCACCGTGCGCGACCGACTGCGACAGCTGCGACGCTGCATAACTGCGAGCTGCACGCCGCGAAACCTGCGCGCGAGTCGCATACGTAAAATGAAAGCGCTTTCACCGCAAATTCCAGTGTTTGCGTAGTTCCAATCGCCCGCGACTTCGCACATGATTGCGCTAACAGTCTCTACCATTGCTTGCGCAACAAGGCACCGCACATCCATGCAAACGCGCATCGCCCAGGACGAGCTCGCAGCAGAAACCGCAGTCGCGCGCGCACTGCCGCTCTACAAGAATTCAGCAGCTGCGCTCGAGCACCGTGTTGCCGATCTGCTCGTGCGTCTGACGCTGAAAGAAAAGGCCGCACTCGTAGCGGGCGCAGATAACTTCTCGACGATGGCAGTGCCGCGACTCGGAATTCCAGCGATGCGCTTCGCTGACGGTCCGAATGGCGTGCGCTCGACGCGCGGCGATGCAGCCACTGCATTTCCAACCGGTGTGGCGATGGCAGCGACATGGAATCCCGAGCTCATCTCGCGCGCAGCCGCTGCGATCGGTCGCGAGGCGCGCGCGCTCGACGTGCGCGTGCTGCTCGGTCCGAACGTCAACATCCAGCGCAATCCGCTCGCCGGCCGCAATTTCGAAACTTACTCGGAAGATCCGCTGTTGAGCGGCATCGTCGGCACGGCGTTCGTGCGCGGCTTGCAGAGCGAAGGCGTCGGCGCGTCCGTGAAGCATTTCGTCGCGAACGAGCAGGAGCGCCAGCGGCGCACCGGCAGCTCGAACGTCGATGAGCGCACGCTGCGCGAGATCTATCTCGTGCCGTTCGAGATGATCGTGCGCCAGGCGCAGCCGTGGACGATCATGAGCTCGTACAACCGGCTCAATGGCGTGTTCATGACTGAGAACCGCCGGCTGCTCACCGACGTGCTCAAGCACGAGTGGGGCTTCGATGGCCTGGTGATGTCGGACTGGAGCGCGATTCACACGACCGTCGAGGCTGCGAACGCGGGCCTCGATCTGGAGATGCCGGGTCCGGCGCGCTACTACGGCGAGATGCTCGTGCGCGCCATTCGCAACGCGCAGGTCGACATCGAGCAGCTCAACGAGAACGTGCGGCGCGTGCTGCGCACTCTGTTCCGCACCGGCGTGATGGACGCGACGCGTCGTCCCGCGGGCGAGCTCGGCAGCGATCGACATCATGGCCTCGCCGTCGATGTCGCTCGCGAAAGCATCACGCTGTTGAAGAACGATGATCAACTGCTGCCGCTTGCGCGCGAGCGCGTGCGCTCGATTGCAGTGATCGGACCGAATGCCGACGCAGCGATCATTCAAGGCGGCGGCAGCGCCAACGTGATTCCGTCGCGCGTCGTCACGGCGCTCGAGAGCCTCCGCGAGCTGTCCGGCATGCACGTCGAGTACGCACAAGGTGTCGACAACGAACTGGTCACGCCGGCAGCGGACAGTCGTCTGCTGAGCACGACCTCGACACGCGAAGTGCAGGGCTTGCAGTACGCGATCTACGCAAACGCGAAGTTCGCCGGCAAGCCTGCCAGCGCCGGTGTCGATACTTACTTCAACAAGCTGAGCCTCGGCGAGGGACTGACGGCCGCGCAGGAGGATCCGATCTCCGCGCGCTGGACGGGTTACTTCTGGCCGCCCAAGTCCGGCACCTACGAGTTCAGCCTCACGCAGGTCGGCAGCGCAGTGCTGACGATCGACGGCGTGCGCATCATCGATGATGAAACGCCGACGCGTCCGCCCGCGGGGGCGGAGTTGTTCCCGATCCCGATGCGCGTCGTGCAGCTCGAGCTGCGCGCTGGCCGCGGTTATCCGATTCAGCTCGACTACGTCAGCGGCACTCTGGCGTTTCATCTGTTCCGCTTCGGCATCCGACCCCCTGCGGGCACGATCGACGAAGCCGTGCGCATCGCGCGCAATGCAGACGTCGCTGTGGTCTTCGTTGGCGTCTCGACCACCTCGGAGACCGAAGGTGCAGATCGCCGCGACATGGAGCTGTACGGTCCGCAGAACGAGCTGGTTGAGGCCGTCGCAGCGGTGAATCCGCGCACGGTCGTCGTGCTCAACAACGGCGCGCCGCTGCGCTTGCCGTGGATCGAACGCGTCAGCGCAGTCGTGGAAGCGTGGCTACCAGGACAGGAAGGTGCGCGTGCAGTAGCCGAAGTCCTGCTCGGCATGACAAACCCCTGCGGCAAACTGCCGCTCACCTTCCCACGCCGACTCGAAGACAATCCGAGCTATCTGTACTATTCCAACGGCCGCGACGCGCACTACGGCGAAGGCGTCTTCGTCGGCTATCGCTACTACGAGAAGAAGAAGATCGAGCCGCTGTTCCCCTTCGGTCATGGGTTGTCCTACACGACGTTCGAGTACTCGAACCTGCGCGCGCCCGACGACGTGCTGGCCGGCCAGCCGATCCATGTCAGCCTCGAAGTCACCAATACCGGCACGATGCCGGGTCGGGAGACGGTGCAGTTGTACGTCGGCGACGAGGTGACGCAGGATGTCGTCCGGCCGGTGAAAGAACTGAAGGGATTCCACAAGGTGGAGCTGGCTCCGGGGGAATCACAGATCGTGCGCTTCACGCTGAACACGCATGACCTCGCCTACTACGACGTGCACCGGCACGCGTGGCACACAACGCCCGGCAGATATCGGCTGCACGTGGGCAGCTCTGCGGCGGACATCCGCGCGACCCGCCTGTTCAATTGGATCGCACCGCTCGATGACCGCGCCCCGATCGAGCACTCGACCTTCGAGGATGATCTCTGATGGCAACCAACGTAGAAACCGCCACCCAAGCGGGCACGCCCATGACCGAGCGAGCCAGCGCCGATCGCATCCCGTTGCCGCGCACCCTCGGCTACGGCATCGGCGATTTCGGCTTCAACTTCTACTGGTTCTCGCTGCAGCTGTTCCTCACGTACTACTACACCGACGTGCTCGGACTGCACGGCGCGGTCGCCGGAATGATCAGCTTCGTGTGCCTGACCTGGGACGGCCTGGTCGATCCGGCCATCGGCATCCTCGCAAATCGCACGCGCACGCGCTGGGGGAAATATCGACCGTACCTGCTGTTCGGCAGCATCCCGCTGGCCGTGAGCTTCGCCTTGATGTTCGCGCCGACCGGCCTCGAAGGGGCGGCGCTGATCGCCTATGCGTTCGCGACTCAGATCCTGTTCCGCACGATGTACGGATTGGTGAACATTCCCTACAGCGCGCTGATGGCGACGATGACCCGCGATTCGATGCAGCGTAACTGGCTCGCGGGCACCCGCATGATCTTCGCGTTCCTGGGAACCGCAGTGGTCAGCTATTTCACGCCGCGCCTGGTCGCGTATTTCACGAGCGGCGGCCGCACTGCCGGCTACTTTGGCGCGACAGCAGTGCTGGCGGCGCTCGCAACTGTGTTCACGATCGTGACGTTCCTCGCGACGCGCGAAGACTCCACCATCGTCCACGCAAAGGAACAGCCGCCGCCGGTCCGCGAGCTGCTGCGCATGGTGGTGCAGAACGTACCGTTCCTGCAGATCATCGGCGGCATCGGCTTCTTCAGCTTCGCGAACATGCTGGTGTGTTCGGGACTGGTGTACTACGTGAAGTATTACCTCGGCTCGACCGAAGCGGTCGCCGGCGAGGCAGCCAGCCTGATGCAGATCACGATCACCGCGATGATCCTGCCGTGGACCATCGCCGCGCGTTACGTTGGCAAGCGCTGGGCTTGGCAGGCCGGGCTCGCGATCGCGTTCGCCGGCCTGGTCGGCCTGTATTTGTCCGCAGCGCGCGAAGTCGGCGTGCTGTACGGCTTCATCGTCGTCTACGCAATCGGCAGCGCGTCGATCGGCATCAATTTCTGGTCGATCGTTCCGGACACCGTCGAGTACGGCGAATGGCGCAGCGGCGTGCGCGCCGAGGCGTTCGTGTTCGGATTCGTTACCCTGATCCAGAAGATCGCGCTTGGCGCTTCGTCCGCGTTTCTCGGCAGCTATCTCGGATGGGTGGGTTATGTCGCTAATCAGCCGCAGGCCCCGGCGACGGCGCAGGCGATCAAGGTGTTGATTACGCTGATCGCGGCCGGCGCCCTGATCGCCTCGGCACTGGTGATGCATTTCTACCGGCTGGACGCCAAGGCGCACGCGCAGCTGGTGCGGGAAATCGACGCGCGCAAGACCGGCCTGGGACAGGTTTGACACCTTCTCCGCGGCCTCAGCAGAATAGGCACCGCTGCGGTTCCACAGCAGCACGGCAAGAGGGGGAGCCTGGAGCACACACTCCAGGCTGACGCGTGAGCGCAACACTGAAAGATGTGGCCCGTGAGGCCCATGTCTCCATGGCATCGGTTTCACGGGCTCTGAACGGGACCGGCGTCGTCACCGAAGCTATCCGCACGCGCGTGCTCGAAGCTGCAGCCCGGCTGCAGTACGTCCCGAACAGCGGCGCGCAGAGTCTGATGACTCGCCGCACGCACACGATCGGCATCGTGCTGCCATCCCTGTATGGGGAATTCTTTTCGGAGCTGATTCGCGGCATCGACATCTCGGCGCGTGCGCGCGGCTTGCACCTGCTGATTTCCAGTACCCACTGCGACGCGGAGGAAGCCGGTAATGCCTTGCACTCGCTCATCGGCCGCGTCGACGGCCTGCTCGTCATGTCGCCATACGTGGACGGCAAGTTCCTGCAGGAGCGCGTGCGCAGCTCGTTGCCGATCGTGCTGATCAGCACGGTCGATGCCGATCATCAGCACACGTCCTTCTACGTGGACAACTACAGCAGCGCCTACGCGATGGTCGCCCACCTCGCCGGCTGCGGTCACCGCACGATCGCTCACATCGCCGGTCCAGACGTGAACGTCGATGCGCAGGAACGTGTGCGAGGCTATCGCGCGGCGCTCAATCGCGAGCTGCCTGGCGCTGCCGAGTTCGTCCTGCGCGGGGATTTCACCGAAGAGTCGGGCTATCGCGCCGGCCGCGAGCTGCTTGCGACGGGAATGCGCCCCGACGCGGTCTTCGCCGCGAACGACATGATGGCCATCGGTTGCCTGTGCGCGCTGACCGAGGCCGGGCTGCGTGTGCCACAGGACGTCGCGATCGCGGGCTTCGACGACATTCCTACCGCGCGCTTCGTCGTGCCGGCATTGACGACCGTGCGCGTGCGCATCTCCGACATGGGCGGCCGCGCGCTGGATAGCCTGGCGACGGCGATCGAGAATCCCGCGCAGTTCCAACCCGTGACGGAGACCGTGCCCGCCGAGCTGATCATCCGTGCGTCGTGCGGCTCGCCGGCGCGCCCCGCAGGCAATCCGCGCAGTGCGCCCGTCCAGCGGGTGTAGCCGGTAAAAG
>Ga0068867_100003019_pt1 | contig 11865 bp, 14 predicted proteins | sample KBSMisM32_FD_65649 | JGI IMG/M metagenome (GOLD analysis project Ga0068867, IMG submission 65649) | Miscanthus rhizosphere microbial communities from Kellogg Biological Station, Michigan, USA - KBS Miscanthus M3-2 | ecosystem: Host-associated > Plants > Roots > Rhizosphere > Soil ...
CGGCCTCACCCACGCGACAGAAGCTGAGAGCCTCTTTATGCGACCGTAATGGCCCTTCCCTCGAAAGTGAAGGGCCATGATGCGTTGCATCACCGACAGGGTCTTACAACCTGACTGACCGTCAATGGACGTGCATTTCCAAGAGGCAGGCCCCCGCCTGCAGGCTGGTAACAGTAGCGCCAATTTTCGTTTTGTTATTACCAGCACCTTCAGTGAGAAGCTTAAAAGTGCAGTTGTTGCTGTGGGTAATAACCTGGTCCAACTGGGTGATGCCAGGAGAACCGGGATAACCGGTTATGATAATAGTGCGGTCACTCGCTGGAGGATCGAGCTGGAGGTTGCTGAACGTCCTAGCCTGGTTCCCTTGCGAGTCAAGCGTCAGCTGGCAGGGGGTAGGTTCGCCAGCGGTTTCCCAGTGGGAGCAGTCCATATCATCACCGCTCACAAAAACGGTGAACGGTCCCTGACCGGGAGCAGTACTTGTCGGGGTACCCTCAATAAGGATGACGATGCAGGCAGGTTCGCCACAGACTTCCGCTGGCACTCCGCCCGTCGCAGCATTAGACAGATTATCCGCCTTGCTGTCGCCATCTAATTGTTGAGCACACTGAAATAAGAAAGAGGGCTGTTCACCTGGAAGTGGCGGATTTGTATCCCCGCAAGCCGGAAGCGGACCCTTTGCCTTATTACCCGGATTACAAGTTCCACCGCAACCAGTCGCACTGTCGGTCAGATTCATCACGTCCCGTCCTTGAACGGTGAATGCATAATCGTACTTGATCGTCGGTTTGCACTTGTTGTTGGCCGTATTGCAAGTGCCGAACTGCGTTGGACCTGTGTCCTTGGTAAGGCCTCCCTGACCACCCAAGGTTATCGGGGTAGTGATGACATTGGTATCAGCGGTTCCTACACTAATACCCGTGTCTGGGCTGCAACCGGTCGCAAAGCAGGCCTTCGCGGTGAGCACCATCCTATCGTTTACAACGTTTTCATTGAAATCAGGAGCATTGAAATTCCCGCCCTGGTGCACAGCCCAATAAAAGGGACCCGCTACATTTCCGCTACCAGCATCGAAAGTCTTCCTAAGGGTCATATGTCCCACCTGGCAGACGGAACAGGGGCCCGGCAGCGTAGCCTGATTAGTGGTTGATGTTGCGTTAACATTCGACGAAATGGATATTCCAGTGATGTACATATTATCGGTAGCAGTGTCCGAGTCCTTAATTAACACTCTAGCCTGGTTATTGCTGGCGACGCTGCTCACCCTCCACCGTGAATTAGCGGCAAAAACACTATTGGGAAACGATATACTTCCGCCGGTTGTAGGTCCGGTGATGGAATAGCAAACAAAGCCCGCCGGGGGAGCAGTAGAGCTAGTGCAATTTGTCCCGCCCGCAACAGTAGTGAAACTAGTCGTATAGGTCACCCCACTGACCACTTCATATACCGTTACTGTCGGCAGCGATTGTGCGCCTGAAGGAAGAGGAACCATGAATCCTCCCATGACTCCGACGATCAACAGAGCCGACACAAGCCCAGCCCGCTGTAGAAACTTCCACCGATACTTCATACGACACCTCCCGGTGACCGTTAAAATACTGTTCCCCACAGATGCATATTTATGAGCCTTTTCGTCGCACGTGCGCTCTTTTACACCTCTTGGCAATTTATTTACAATCCCCACAGATGAGTCCCCCTCATATGAGGGGATAGGCGAAGGCCCTGAAGCGGGAACGGAAGGAGGTCTGTGCTGGATTTGGGTTCTTGGTAAAAAAACCGACGGGAGGATGGTGAGAGAGTTGAGGAAGAAGGGACAGGCACCGCCGAAGACGGCGGAGCCAGTCCCTCTTTGTCTCACTTACACAGCCTTGACGACATTCTTCAGGGCACTCAATAACTTCTCTTGATTGACCGGCTTCGCGAGGAATTCTACGCCGGCTGCCTTGAACATATTGGCGGATTTCTCCATCTTCGGTGACCCACTCAGCACGACGATCGGACAGGTGGGGTATTGGGAACGGTAATAGGGGATCACGATGATCTCGTTGATCTTCGGCATATTGAGATCAGTCACAATCGCACTCAAGGGCACCTGACTACGTGTTGATTTCACCAAGGCGACTCCTGCCTCTGGATCTTCGGCTTCATCCACATCGTATCCTGCCTTCGTTAAGATAAGGCGCACGGATGTTCGCACGTCCGACTCATCGTCCACGACAAGCACTCTCCCTTGACTCATAATGCCTCCCCTCTGTATTAAGCCCTTGGTCCCCTAACCCCGCTTCTTAGTCCGCGCTATCAGGTATCACGAGACCACGATATCTGCCTATCCCCTCAAATGAGGGGATAGTTGAACGTCTGTTTGGCTTGTTCCTTTGGTTTATCTAGTTTGTCTGGTTCGCACCACACGAGCTCCTACCCGATTAGCGCCTGTTCACCGATAGCCCTCTTGACTGCCTCCAACAGCGTGTCTGCCCGGCCCGGCTTGATGAGATAGTCCACAACACCTTGTTTGAACAATGCCTCAGCTCCCTGGACATCGGGATACCCGGTCAGCACGATGACGGGAACCGTCGGAAGCTCCTGGCGTATGAAAGCGATGAGATCATGCCCATTCACTTTGGGAAGATGAATATCGCTGATGATTGCCTGGGCTGAAAAGCCAGAGTGGTAGGATTTGATCATGGCCATGGCTTCCTCGCCATCAGCTGCCTCGATAACTTCATAGCCAGCTTGTTTCAGTACAAGGCTGACTGTTTTCCTGACATGCTCGTCATCATCAACAACAAGCACTCGCGCCATAGACATGCTCATACTGTGATTGGTCTGTCTAGTTTGTTAGGCCGGTCCAAACTAGGACCTGACAGATTGAATAGATAACATCTTATACTCCTCCAGCCTCCCTCCCACTATCCCCTCAAATGGACTCCCCTCATTTGGGTCTATTCACCCCGAAACCCGCAATCCGGTATAGTGTCGACCCATAATAATAGCCGTGCGACACAAGCGGGATGGGTGTGTCCGGATCACCAAAGAAACCGGCAGATACACCAAACAAACGAGACAGACGCTTGGATAAGAAGGACAACCCATTGACAGAACAAGTTGTGCCGAAGGAGCGGCGTGCGGCTCCACGCCGTGAAGATGACCGGCGAAGGGTGAGGAAGGATCGGGAGCTTGAGGCAGCGCGTCGTATCAGCGAAGCCCTATTCGAACATCTCACGCCAGACGAGCTGGTGGCCAAAGCTCTCCGCACGGCACTTGAGGTGGTGCAGGCAGAAAGCGGGTCGATTCTCCTCGCAGATCCGGCCTCACAACAACTCATCTTCCGCCATTCCATCGGAGAAAGCCCCGTGAAGGCTGGGACGGCGATTCCCTGGGTTCAGGGGATCGCCGGGTCTGTCTTTCAGTCCGGCACTCCCCTCGTCGTGCGTGACGTCAAGCATGACCCTCGCCACAGTTCCACGATCGATGAATTGACCAAGCACACAACCCACGACATGATTGCCATCCCGCTGAAGCGCTGGGAAGGCGAGCCTATCGGCGTGCTTGAGGTCCTGAATAAACGTGGCGGCCTACTCGATGACGACGATGTCGCGATTCTGAGCATCGTGTCCGCGATCACAGCATCGTCAATCGAACAAGCCAGGCTCTACCAGGATGCGAAGCTGGCTGAAGTAGTCCGGTTGCTCGGCGATATCAGCCATGACATCAAGAATCTCCTGATGCCTGTGGTGGTCGGGGCCGAACTGATGGAGGACGAACTCAAAGACTTGTTGGGAGCCGCCGTCAGCCGGGGAGACACGAAGGCCAAGGAAAGCTTCGAACGATGCAATGAAGTGGTCGGAATGGTGGACAACTCCCTACGCCGGATTCAGGACCGGGTGAAAGAGATTGCCGACTGCGTCAAGGGACTCAGCTCTCCTCCGGAATTCTCGCCCTGTCAGCTGGACAAGGTGATCCTGGAAGTGACAGACACATTAAAGTGGTGGTCCGACCAGAAGGGAGTGTCGATTCGCACCTCTGAGCTCGGTCACACGCCGACCATCGTTGCCGACGAACGCCGGCTCTTTAATGCACTGTACAATCTGATCAATAATGCGATTCCAGAGGTGCCGTCAGGCGGCACCATTACTGTGTCAACGAAGGAAGAACCGATCGGAGTCGGTCTCCTTGTGACCATAGAGGATACGGGCAAAGGCATGCCGCCCGAGATACGCGATACACTCTTTACCCCAGCGGCCAGGAGTAGCAAGCCGGGCGGGACCGGATTAGGCACAAAAATCGTGAAAGACGTGGTGGATGCTCACCATGGCAGAATCACTGTGGAGAGCGCACTCGGGGTCGGAACGACGTTTCATCTCTACTTGCCCCTTCGGCCTCCGGAGTCCTCCCCCACGTAAGCAGGAGTATCGGCAGCGGTCCGTTGGGGTTACAAACGAATTATATGTCGGAACAACCCGTAGGGCGCTGCGCGCAAATGGTTCCTGAACCCTCGCTTCCCCTGGGAAGCAGAGTCAGAACATGCAAATCCACGTCTTAGGGTGTCACGGCGCCGATCAGCTCGTCGGCGGAACCGGTGGACCGGTACGCCAAGAGACGTGTGGATTTCTCATCGATCACTCCCTGCTTCTGGATGCCGGCACGATCGGAACCAGACTCTCTCTGACGGAGCAACGACGCATTCGGTACGTACTCCTCAGCCACCTCCATTTCGATCACATCAAGAGTCTCCCAACCTTGGCCGACAATCTGGCAGAGGACTTCGATGAGCCGGTGATCGTAGCAGCGGCTGAATCGGTGATCCAAGGGTTACAGGATCACGTGTTCAACAACAAGGTGTACCCGAATTTTTTCGAAATACCGAATCGGAAGCGCCCGATCTTACTGCCGCACGTTCTCAAGCCTGGTCAGCCGGTGACATTCGGGCAGCTCCAAATCATGCCGATAGAGGTCAACCATTCGGTACCCACTGTGGGATATATAGTAAAGGACCGGCAAGCTGCGTTGCTCTATAGCGGCGACACCCATGAGACAGAAGAAATCTGGAGCCTGGGCCGGACGATCCCGGAACTGAAAGCTGTCCTGATCGAATCTTCCTTCCCCAACCAGCTCGCGGCCTTGGCCAAACAAGCCAAACATCTCACACCGTCACTCTTCGCCGGAGAGTGGCAAAAAATCAAGAACGAGCAGGTACCTGTCTATGCGTACCATCTCAAGCCGCCATATAAGGATCAGATCCTGCGCGAGCTTCGTGAATTACAGATTCCCGGTTTACAGGTCCTCGAGGAGGGGCAAACGCTGACGATCTAGCCACGCTTTTCTGATCACTCCCTTGAGGGCGGGCTAGATGGTTTCCAACTGCGCGTGTCCAACGAGGGTCTTCAGAGACCGCACGTTGCACGAGCACAGGAGACGTCTAGTCTGCCCTCATTTGCACTTCCCACAGCTTTGTATAGACCGACCCTGATGGCTTTAATTCGCTCTTGATGAGTGCGACCGATCCCATCACCACTGTTCCGATTGCAAGCGGACGATCCTGGACTCCGCTCCTGGCCAATGCGGCTCCAACCTGCCGTTCCCCCACTCTGATTCGCGCCAGGGTCAGATGAGGGCTGAAGGGTTTCGTCTCGCGAAGAAAACCCAAGCCGTCACAGGTCTGCTCGATGGTGCCATGGATCTCTCCCATTCGCCCCGCCTCTGCCCCCCGCTCCCAGGCTTCCGATGGTCCGACCCACAAAACGCGCGGGCTGTGGGGACGAGGAAATCCGCCGAGTCGTTCAAGCGGCACATTTACAACGCGGTGACGGCCAAGCGTCTGCCCAAGCGCAACGCGGAGAGGATCGACCACCTGCTCATCCATGTCACCAAGGAATTTGACGGTCAGATGAAGCGACAGGGGCTGCACCCATGAGATGCGCGTGACGCCCTTCATCTCCGGCTCGATCATACGCTTCAACTCCTGTTGGAGAGAGGCAAGAGCGGCCCGCAGTTCTTGAGAGAGTGTGACAGCAAGGAAGGCTCGGATCACACTAAACCTTCCCGAGCAGCCACCGGCGGAGAAGGTCCAGTGCGGCTTGTGAGGACCGGTGTTTGATGACATTCCGATCGCCGTGAAACCGGAATTCCCGCGTGATCGGCCCGCCGGTTCCATCATCTAGACCGATGTAGACCAGCCCGACCGGCTTGGTCTCGGTCCCGCCGCCCGGCCCGGCAATGCCCGTGACGCTGAGCCCCAGCGATACGTGAGCACGCTCACGCATACCACAGGCCATCGCCGCTGCGACCTCTCTGCTCACCGCTCCATATTGCGCAATCAGTGTCTCCGGCACTCCCAGCATCTCGGTCTTTGCCTGATTACTGTAGCAGATGGCGCCACGATCCACATAGGCAGAGGAACCAGCCACCTGCGTGAGCCGGTGGCCGATCAGTCCGCCGGTGCAGGATTCCGCCACCGCCAGCGTGAGTCCCCGTTTCGTGAGTTCTCGCCCGACGACCTCTTCCATCGTGTCGCGTCCCTCGGCAAAGAGCCACACGTTGAGTCGTGAACGGACGTCCTCTGCCAGCTTCTGCAACAGCTCGCGATGCCTCCCCTTTGCAGATCGGACCCCCTTCGTCGTCAGTGAGACCAGGACACCCATTGGCGATGCGAGCAACCCCAGATCAACCGGCATGCGTTTCGAAATGAGCCCCTGTAATTTGGCATCGATATCCGCTTCAGCCAGCCCAAAGGTATGGAACACCTGCCGAACGATCGCGGTTCCTGGCTGCCTGCCTGACGATTCGCCTGCAGCACGCAACAGCGGCAACACTTCCTGCCGCATCATCGCTTCCATTTCCGACGGTACGCCAGGCAAACAGATAATCAACGCCTTCTTCCATGTCACACAGAATCCCGGCGCAGAACCGACCGGATTATTCAGTACGGTGGCTCCGGACGGAATCATAGCCTGGCGCAACTGTGAGATGCTTGGGGTGCGCCCCCACTGCGCAAGTCTGGCCGTCATCCCATCCAGCGCTTCCTTGCGACGACCGAGCCGATGTCCGGTCGCGAACGCCACCGCTTCTCTCGTGCAATCGTCCACGGTGGGGCCGAGTCCGCCGGTCATCATGATCACCTGCGCTCTCTTCACGGCTGTGTGAATCGCCGTGACGATATCCTGTCGTTCATCACCAACAATGGATTTGAATCGAACGGCAATCCCAAGCAGGCCAAGTTCGTCGGCGAGAAAGAGAGAGTTGGAATCGGATCGGCCCCCGACCAACAGTTCGCTGCCAATCGCAATTGTTTCCGCATCAAGCTGGTTTATTTGATTCATTTGGTTTGTTTAGTTTGTTTGGTTGAATTTGGTTTATCCGGTTCGCCTGGTTCAATCAATAAAGCAGAATGTTTAAAAAGGCCGTCCAGCAAGGCCGCAGCGAACGATCACTATTTTAGGGGAGGCTGGAACGATCTCCACTCCACGCGTCTTCCCAATTCTCCAGTTCAATTTCAAGGGTGGCCTGGTCGCCCCTCAATTGCGCGCGTCGAACGAGCACATTCTGATTCTTCGATTTTCCAGAGGGAGTAGGCAGATTGTTCTTCACTGCGCGCATCGAGCGACCACCGTTTTATCGTGGGGGCTCTGCGAGCAAGAAGAACGGTCTGCATGCTCCCTCGCATCCTGCTAGTGGATCTTGGAAAAATCGACAACAAAACTCACCTCTCCTCCGTTTGCTGGAAAAACCGTGATGGTCGTGTTGGCGCTGGGATCGAAGTCAGCATAGTTGAACGAGGCAATCACTTTCGCCTTGAATCTTGGGCTTTCCGGCCAGGCAGCACTGCGATTGGCAAACCCGTCGAAGCGAACGGTGACAGGCTTGATCGTTTTCCCTCCCTGGTCGAACACCATATAACTGTCCGCCGCAAAGTCCGGGACATTTCCGAAGATGACCGTACTGACCAGCATGGTCTGGCCTCCCAGGACTTGCATGATCTCGGCCTCGCTTGGCTGATTCCCCCGCAGCGCCATATGCGTCGCCATGACCGAAAGCCCACCCAGCTTCGTGACCAAAAATCCGCTCGAATGAAGCTCGTCAGTCGCGCCGAATCGAACGTAAAACGTATCCGGAGGACTCCGCTTTTCAGCGGCCTCTTTCCCTTGATTGAGTGCCGCCTGAATCTGTTCCGCGGAGGGACGCACGTCGATGGCATGGGCCGGTACAGCAAGAAGGCCACTCCACGCAACCACACCTGCATACACCAACATGGCCTTCAGTCTATGAACCTTCGCAGTCCCCATGGGCATGCCAGTACCAGATCACTTTTATCATGTCAATGAACGGCCCAGCCGTTAAAGCCTGCCAGCGTATGGGAAGGTTGAGGCTACCTCGGCCTCAACCTTCTTCAGACGCCGCGGCCTTGCTGGACAGCCCTTTTGACCATCCTGCTCAGATATCTCCGAGGTTGACAATAACAAAGACAGGATGATAAAAAACCAACCTGCTACTGAGCCGGCAGGAATGCACGAATAATCACAGTTGCCGCCCTTCTCAAGAAGTACTACGGAGGAGTTTCGATGGTTACACCTGAACAGACCCCAGCTTCCCAATCACCTAAACGTCAATATGTGAACTTCGCTTTTTATAAAATCGATCCGGCCTGGCGGCGCCTCCCGGAGAGTGAACGGACCAAAGGCAAGCAGGAGTTTATCCGCGCGATCGAGGACTACAACGGCAAGGTGCTCGTCGTGGCCTACTCCTGCATCGGGATTCGGGGCGACTGCGATATCATGCTGTGGCGGATCGGCTACGAACTGGAACTCTTCCAGGACATGACCACGAAGATCCTGGCCTCGGGCCTGGGACAATACCTGAGCACCCCCTACTCGTATCTCTCAATCACCAAGCGCTCAGTCTACGTGGATCATCACACCCACGAAAATCAAGAGAGCAAACGTCTGACCGTCGTTCCGGGAAAAGCCAAGTACATTTTCGTCTACCCGTTCCTGAAGACGCGCGAATGGTTCCTGCTCACGAAGGCAGCGCGGCAAGGCATGATGGACGAGCATATCGAAGTCGGCCATCGTTTCCCTTCGGTAAAGCTGAACACGAGTTATTCCTTCGGGTTGGATGATCAGGAATGGGTCGTGGCATTTGAGAGCGATAAGCCGGAAGACTTCCTGGATCTCGTGATGGCTCTTCGCGAAACCGAGGGTTCACGCTATACGTTGCGCGATACGCCGATCTTCACCTGCATTCGCAAGAGCCTCAAGGAAACGCTCGACACGCTCGGCGGCTGACAATCTGGTTTGTTTGGTTGCTTTGGTTTGTTTGGTTGTTTCGTGCTTCGGACCAAACCTAATCAACTAAACAAACTAAACAAACCAGATAAACCAGTAAACCAGACCAACCAGACAGACTCCTCACTCTGCAAGCAAGACGCAGGACCTTCCTTCCAAATTTAAACCTTGGATCTTGACACCGAGCAGCGCAGGTGCGCCCTCGTTTTGACAGCCAAATCTCCCGTATGGTACCTGTATTGGTCGGGAAGCCACGGTGGGTTTGGTTCATCTGGTTTATTTGGTTTGTTTTGTCTGTTTAGTTATTTTGTGCTTCGAACCAAATAAACGAAATAAACTAAATGAACCACATCGACGAGAGAACATGGCTGATAACAATGCGGTCTATGCAATCCGCTTTCCCGACGGGTCAGTGAGCCTTTACATCGATGAGGAATATGCGATTGAGCGGGGGGTAGATCCGGCCAAGCTCACGCGAGTTGAAATTCCACGGGACCTACTCGTCAGCGGAACGGTTCAAGAAGTTCGTGAATACGTCGCACTCTATCTGGAATCGCATCTTTCCGGCACGGCCTAACAGACTAGGTTGATTGGTTCATCTGGTTTGTTTGGTTTTTTTGTTCTTCGAACCAAACCAACCAAAGAAACAAAATAAACCAAAGAAACCAGACAAACTCCATGACTCCCGTCGCGTCACCACCCTCACTCCTCACTGTTGAGATGATCCGATCCGTCATCGATGCCTTGCCCGTACAAGGGCGGATCATGCTTCGACTGTTACTACTCCAATACTTAGACGTCACAGACGAGGACATCCTCTACATCGTTTCTGATCAACCTGATCCCCGTTGCGTCGCCGGTACTAAGCCTACCAATAGCACTGTCACCAAAGAGGCGATCAAGGGGGTCACAGACCGGCGTAACCAGTATCGCCGACAGACGCGGCTCAAACGGGAGCGAACCTGGTTGCAATGCGACAACCTGCGGAGGCTCGCGAGTCTCCGGGAGGCCTTTGCGGATCGTGCCCATACTCTGCTGGCCGAACGATTCTCCCTCTCCGCCGACAGACTTGACGCCTTGCGCGCCTCTGCCAGAACCGTGCTGCCAAAGCCGGCGATTCTCCGGTTGGAACAGCGCTGGGATGCCGGTGACCTCACGGCGGAGGACTATCAACTGCAACGGCTCAGCATCGAATTCCAGACCCAACTCCGCATGGCTGAAAAATATCACAAACGACTCGACCTGGCGGAACGGGAGCGGCACACCGCGATCTCCACCCCGCTACAGGATCACGAAATCGGACATATCTGGGGCATTCCAGCCAGCAGTCTCGCCGCCCGCAAAGTAAAGTACCTGACACAATACCTCCACAACCTCCAGGCCAGCGTACAGAGCGGCGCTGCAGCTATGGCAACGGCGCCATTGGACTTATGGAAGGAAACGTTCTCCGCACTTGCGGCGCAGCCCATCGAACGTTCGCTCGCAACGTACGATGGATTGGAAAAGACTGAGTCCGCACTCATCGATAAATTGACGGCGCTTGTCTTGGGGAATCTTCCTGAAGAGGTCGAAGTCAAATTCTTGACCTCGCTCGTCCTCGGAGCCAGCTCCAATGCCATGCATTCAGAAGTCACCAGAACCTTGTTCGGGCTACAGCGGCTCACCACCCTTCTCAACGATATGGATCTCTCGCCTGAGGCCATCGATGAAGAACTACTCAAGAGGACCGCGGCTAAACCCAAGCTGGAAATTGGCGCACCGGAAGACTCCGCCGAACCTCTGCCAAAAGGATTGACCGAAATGCAGGCTCAGATCCTCAACAGTTTCAGGGGAGAAGATACGGGTGGAAGATCGTCCGATAAGTGGTAAGATCCAGAGGACCTGATTATGGCTAGATTGTTCGACATTCATCCACAGAGTCAGCGAACCTCACAGGTCCTGGCTCTTCTATTCTTCCTTGTCGCCGTCATGTTTATTCCGGGGCTTCTTCACGCCTCCGGTCTTCAGGAAATAACAGAGATCCTCTCCCATCCCGAGCAGTACGACCGACAAGAAGTGATGGTGACCGGCCAGGTGACCAACATCCAACTCGCAACGAATCGGGAAGGCCAACCAGCCTATGGGTTTCTCCTGAAGAGCCAAGCCGGCGCCCTGAAAGTCATCAGCCTCGGTCAGGTCGAGGTTCGGGAGGGAGATCAAGTCATTGTGGAAGGAGTCTTCTCACACCATCGTCAGTCAGGACGCGTGATTATCTATAACGAAATCAAAGCCCTCTCGATTAAGCCGGTAAATCGCCTCAATCCGGATCTGGTCGGCTAAACTGGTTGATCGGTTTATTTCGTTTATTTGGTCTATTTGGTTGATCCAGACCAGATCAGAAAACCAAACAAACAAAATAAACCAAATAAACCAAATAACGTTCTTTCTATCGCGGATACTTCAGAGCCCACGTGAGCAGTCTATCCTGAACTCGATCCGGTAACCATTTCACCATCCAGGCGCGCAGCTTCGCATCCGTGCCGACAAGGTAACGGGTGTGGGGACGAGATGCTGTCAAGGCATGATGCACCGCTCGAACCACTGC
>Ga0068867_100003059_pt1 | contig 11791 bp, 8 predicted proteins | sample KBSMisM32_FD_65649 | JGI IMG/M metagenome (GOLD analysis project Ga0068867, IMG submission 65649) | Miscanthus rhizosphere microbial communities from Kellogg Biological Station, Michigan, USA - KBS Miscanthus M3-2 | ecosystem: Host-associated > Plants > Roots > Rhizosphere > Soil ...
GGCGCGTTCCTGTCGAACACCGGCCTCGCGCTGACCGACTTCGCGAAGCAGAAGAAGTTCTTCTACCTCGCCGGCGAGCCGCTCACCGACAAGATCATCTGGGCCAGCGGCAACAAGTACACCTACCGGCTGCGCCCCGGCACCTACATGCAGGCCGCGATGCTGGTGCCCGAGGCCGCGAAGCTGAAGAAGAAGCGCTGGGCGCTGGTGTACCCGAACTACGAATACGGCCAGTCGGCGATCGCCGCGTTCAAGGAGCTGCTGAAGACGGCGCAGCCCGATGTCGAGTTCGTCGGCGAGCAGGCGACGCCGCTCGGCAAGCTCGATGCCGGCAGCGTCGTGCAGGCACTGGCGGATGCGAAGCCCGACGCAATCTTCAACGTGCTGTTCGGCGCCGACCTGTCGAAGTTCGTCCGCGAGGGCAACACGCGCGGCCTGTTCCAGGGCCGCGAGGTCGTCAGCGTGCTGACCGGCGAGCCCGAATACCTCGACCCGCTGAAAGACGAGACGCCGAACGGCTGGATCGTTACCGGCTACCCGTGGTACGGCATCCAGACGCCGGAGCACAAGGCCTTCTTCCTCGCGTACCACGCGAAGTACAAGGACTACCCGCGCCTCGGCTCGGTCGTCGGCTACACGATGATCAAGTCGATCGCGGCCGGCGTGAAGAAGGCCAAGAGCACCGAGTCCGACAAGCTCGTCGCCGCCTTCGCCGGGCTGCAGATGGATTCGCCGTTCGGCAAGTTCACGTTCCGCGCCGAAGACCACCAGTCGACGATGGGCGCGTTCGTCGGCAGGACGAAGAACGAAGGCGGCAAGGGCGTGATGGTCGACTACAAGTACCTCGACGGCGCGAAGTTCCTGCCGAGCGACGAGCAGGTGAGGAAGATGCGTCCGGATTGATTCACGGTTCGGCTCGATGCGGCGTTGCCGAAGCGTGAAGAAGAAGCTGATGAACTTGGCACGGCGTGAGCGTCGCGGCAGGCGCTGTTCGCCGCAAGCGCTCCACGGTGGCTGCAAAGGCGCGCTCGGGCAGGCTGCGCAGCGCCTCGGAGGCGCCGAGCATCGCAGGGCGTGTGGCCGCGCGCGCAGCGCGCTTCGTCAACTGACTTGTCGCCGCCTGTTTGAACGCAGCGGACGAAGTGAGCGCAGTGAGTTTGGCGACAGGCCACGCGACCGAGAAGCGCAGGGCAGTCGGCGCGCAGCGGCGACCGCCGAGGTGAAGCGGAGCGGCCTGCCCGGGCACGCCTTTGCTCGCGCAGGCGCTCGCATGCAAAGCGGACACCGAGCTTCGCCTCAGGGCCGTTTCCGCAACTTCGAAGCGCCAGCCGGTGCATCTGCATCCGGCACCGTGAAAAGCGCGATAGGACCACGGCCATGAATCTCTCGGGCCTCGTCGTCCAGCTCATCAACGGCCTCGCCGGCGCGTCGTCGCTGTTCCTTGTCGGCGCCGGCCTGTCGCTGATCTTCGGCGTCACGCGCATCGTCAACTTCGCGCATGGCTCGTTCTACATGCTGGGGGTGTACATCGCCTACACGCTCGCCGACAAGCTCGGCGGCGCGTGGTTCTGGCCCGCGCTGCTGCTCGCGGCGCTGGCGGTCGGCGCGATCGGCGCGCTGGTCGAGACCCTGCTGCTGCGCCGCGTCTACCGTGCGCCCGAGTTGTTCCAGCTGCTCGCGACCTTCGCGCTGATGCTGGTGATCAAGGACGCCGCGCTGTGGGCCTGGGGACCCGAAGACCTGCTCGGCCCGCGCGCGCCCGGGTTGAGCGGCGCGGTCGAGATTCTCGGCCGGCGCGTGCCGAGCTACGACCTGTTCCTGATCGTCGTCGGCCCGCTCGTGCTCGGCCTGCTGTGGCTGTTGCTGACGCGCACGCGCTGGGGCACCCTGGTGCGGGCCGCGACGCAAGACCGCGAGATGGTCAGCGCGCTCGGCGTCAACCAGGCGTGGCTGTTCACCGCGGTGTTCGCGCTCGGCACGATGCTCGCGGGCCTCGGCGGTGCGCTGCAGCTGCCGCGAGAGCCAGCAAACCTCGGGCTCGATCTGATGACGATCGGCGATGCGTTCGTTGTCGTCGTCGTCGGCGGCATGGGCTCGATCCCCGGGGCCTACGTGGCCGCCTTGCTGATCGCCGAGGTCAAGGCGATCTGCATCGGCATCGGCACGGTCGAGGTCGCCGGCATCGCGTTCTCGTTCTCCAAGCTGACGCTGGTGGTCGAGTTCCTCGTGATGGCGCTCGTGCTCGTGTTGCGGCCGTGGGGCTTGCTCGGCAAGCCGCAGGCGGTGAGCCGCAATTCGGCGCCGGCCGAGGCGCCGCTGCGTGGTGCCGACACGCTGACCCAGATCGCCGGCGCGGTGCTGCTGCTCGCGTTGATTGCCTGGCCGGTCGCGACCGCCGGCTCGCCCTACCTGACCGTGCTGGCGATCGACCTGCTGACCGCGGCGCTGTTCGCCGCGAGCCTGCACTTCATCATGGGCCCCGCCGGCATGCACTCGTTCGGCCATGCCGCGTACTTCGGCCTCGGCGCCTATGGTGCGGCGCTCGGCGTGCGCGCGCTCGGCCTGCCGATGGAGGCGAGCCTGCTGCTGGCGCCGCTGGTCGCGGCGCTCGGCGCGCTGGTGTTCGGCTGGTTCTGCGTGCGGCTGTCGGGCGTCTACCTCGCGATGCTGACGCTGGCGTTCGCGCAGATCGTCTGGTCGGTCGTGTTCCAGTGGGACGACTTCACCGGCGGCAGCAACGGCCTGACCGGCGTCTGGCCGGCGGCGTGGCTGGCCGACAAGCAGGCCTACTACTACCTGACCCTGGCGCTCGTCGTCGGCGGCGCGCTGCTGATCCGGCGCGCGCTGTTCGCGCCGTTCGGCTTTGCTCTGCGCGCCGGCCGCGATTCGCCGCTGCGCGCCGACGCGATCGGCATCGACGTCAAGCGCATCCAGTGGGTCGCGTTCGTGATCGCCGCGGTGTTCGCAGGCCTGGCCGGTGCGCTGTACGCCTTCTCGAAGGGCAGCATCTCGCCCGACACGGTCGCGGTCGGACGCTCGGTCGACGGCCTCGTGATGGTGTTGCTGGGCGGGCTGCAGACGCTCGCCGGCCCGGTCGTCGGCGCGGTCACCTTCACCTGGCTGCAGGACGCGGTCGCGCGCAACACCGACTACTGGCGCGCGCTGCTCGGCGGCATCATCCTGCTGCTGGTGCTGGTGTTCCCGATGGGCATCGCCGGCTTCGTCGGCCAGCTGTTCGATCGGCGCAAGGAGGTCGACGCGTGAGCCGCCGGGCCGCTAAGGGCCACCAAGGGGCCCACTTCGTGGACCCCAAGGCGAACTTCGCAGTGCGCAGCACGGAGGTTGCCTCATGAGCCTGCTCAAGGTCAGCAACCTCGGCAAGTCGTTCGGCGGCAACCGGGCGGTCGACGGCATCGACTTCGAGGTCGCGGCCGGCGAGCTGCTCGCGCTGATCGGGCCGAACGGCGCCGGCAAGTCGACGACCTTCAACATGGTCAACGGGCAGCTGCGCGCCGACACCGGCTCGATCATTCTCGACGGCCAGGAGCTGATCGGCCGCAAGCCGCGCGACATCTGGCACCTGGGCGTCGGCCGCACCTTCCAGATCGCCGAGACCTTCGCGTCGCTGACCGTGGTCGAGAACGTGCAGATGGCGCTGCTGTCGGCCGATGCGAAGCTGTATGCGCTGTGGCGCCGCGCCGCCGACCATCGGCGCGACGACGCGCTCGCGCTGCTGGCGCAGGTCGGCATGCAGGCGCAGGCCGAGCGGCCGTGCAGCGTGCTGGCGTATGGCGACGTCAAGCGCGTCGAGCTCGCGATCGCAATGGCGAACCGCCCGAAGCTGCTGCTGATGGACGAGCCGACCGCCGGCATGGCGCCGAAGGAGCGCAATGAGCTGATGGCGTTGACGAAGCGGCTCGTCGTCGAACGCGGCATGGCGGTGCTGTTCACCGAGCACAGCATGGATGTGGTGTTCGCGTACGCCGACCGCCTGATCGTGCTCGCGCGCGGGCGCCTGATCGCGCAGGGCCGGCCGGCCGAGATCCGCGATCACCCGAAGGTCCAGGAGGTCTACTTCGGCAGCGGCAAGACCTTTGAAAAAGCGAGCACACCGCGAGCGCCGGCGACGGCGATCGACCCGGCGCTGCGGCCCGAAGCCGGGGTCGGCAGATGAGCGAGACTTTGCTCGAGGCGACCGGCCTGAACGCCTGGTACGGCGCGGCGCACATCCTGTTCGATGTCAACCTGCGCGTGAACCGCGGCGAAGTGGTCGCGCTGATGGGCCGCAACGGCGCCGGCAAGTCGACGACCCTGAAGGCGCTGATGGGGATGCTTCCGAAGCGCACCGGCACAGTCTCGTTTCTCGGCCAGGACATCAGCCGGCGCGAGCCGCACGAGATCGCGCGCCTCGGCATGGGCTACGTGCCCGAAGACCGGCGCGTGTTCGGCGACCTGACGGTGCTCGAGAACCTCGAGGTCGGCAGACAGCCGGCGCGCAGCTGGGCCGACGGCAGCGCCGCGCCGCGCTGGACACCGCCGCAGCTGTTCACGCTGTTCCCGAACCTCGGCGAGATGCCGGACCGGCCGGGCGGCCGCATGAGCGGCGGCGAGCAGCAGATGCTGACGGTGGCGCGCACGCTGATGGGCAACCCGTTCCTGGTGCTGCTCGACGAGCCGAGCGAGGGTGTCGCGCCCTTGATCGTCGAGCAGATGGCGCAGATGATTCTCGAACTGAAGGCGCAGGGCGTCAGCATCCTGTTGTCGGAGCAGAACATGCATTTCGCGGAGCTGGTGTCTGACAGGGCCTATGTGCTCGAGAAGGGCCAGATCCGCCACCAGTCTTCGATGGCCGAGCTGTCGGCCAATGAAGACGTGCGGCGCAACTACCTGAGCGTCTAGCGCCGCGCCTCACTGCCCATTCCAGCCCATTCATCAACCGGAGAAGTCCCCATGCACGGCACCACCCGCAGAAGCTTGTTGAAGGCCCTGTCCAGCGCAGGCGCGCTGGCCGCGGCAGGCCAGTCGTTCGCCGCCGCGAAGATCGCGCCCGATGCGAAGAGCGCGCTGATCGTCGTCGACGTGCAGAACTGCTTCGTGACCGGTGGCACCTTGCCGGTCAAGGGCGGCGAGGAGGTCGTGCCGGTGATCAACAAGCTCGCCGCGGGCTTCCAGAACATTGTCGTCACGCAGGACTGGCACACCGCCGGCCATGCGTCGTTCGCGAGCAGCCACCAGGGCAAGAAGCCGTTCGAGACCACGAAGCTGAGCTACGGCACGCAGGTGCTGTGGCCCGACCACTGCGTGCAGGGCACCGACGACGCCGCGCTCCACAAGGACCTGAAGCTGCCGACCGCGCAGATCATCATCCGCAAGGGCTTCCACAAGGAGATGGACAGCTACTCGGCCTTCGACGAAGCCGACCACAAGACCGCGACCGGCCTGGCCGGCTACCTGAAGGCGCGCGGCATCAAGACCCTGTACGTCACCGGCCTGGCGACCGACTTCTGCGTCGCCTGGACCGCGATGGATGCGCGCAAGGCCGGCTTCGACGTCTACGTGATCGAGGACGCAACGCGCGCGATCGACCTGAACGGCTCGCTCGCCGCGGCCTGGAAGCAGATGACGGCCAAGGGCGTCAAGCGCATCCAGTCGGCCGACATGGCGTGAGCCGACGGAGCGAAGCACCCATGCAATTGTGCAGCGCAGTCGCCTCGCTCAGAGGCCACTCGATGGCTGAGGGGCGAACGCCTCACAGCCTCTGAGCCGACGGAGGGAGCAGGACGCCGTGGACGAGCGCATCGCGTTGACGGTCAACGGCCGGGCACACGCGCTCGCCGTGCCGCGCGATGCGCCGCTGCTGAACGTGCTGCGCAACGACCTCGGGCTGAACGGCCCGAAGTACGGCTGCGGCCTCGGCGAATGCGGTGCCTGCACGGTGCTGGTCGACGGCACCGAGGCGCGCGCCTGCGTGATCCCGGTCGGCGGCGTGGCCGGCCGCGCGATCACGACGCTCGAAGGGCTCGGCACGCCGGCAGCGCTGCACCCGGTGCAGCAGGCCTTCATCGACTGCCAGGCGGCGCAATGCGGCTACTGCCTGAACGGCATGATCGTCAGCACGGTGGCGCTGCTGCGGCGCATCCCGCGGCCGACGCCGGCGCAGGTGCGCGCCGCGCTCGCGCACAACCTGTGCCGCTGCGGCGCGCACCTCGAGATCCTGCAGGCGGTGCAGCGTGCCGCTGCGCTGATGGCCGAACGCGCGGCCGACGAACGCGCGGTCGAACGGACTGCCGAACCGGACATCGAGCGGGCCGCCGAAGCGGCCACTGAACCGGCGCTGCCTGTCGTCGAGCCTGCGCGCGCCCTGCTCACCGAAGACACCGCCGCCCGATGCCACGCCGCGCCGAGTCGCGCCTGACGCGCGCCGGGCTGCGCGCCGCGGTCGGCGTGCTGCTGGTGGCGCGCGAACCGGCACCGGCCGCGGCGCCGGCCAAGGGCCAGCCGGCCGCGGTGCCGCCGAACCCGGCCGAAGGCGCCGAGATCCTGATCGCGGTGTGGGACGACGGCAGCGTCACCGCGCTGCACGGCCATGTCGATCTCGGCACCGGGCTGCGCACCGCGCTCGCGCAGATCGTCGCCGAGGAGCTCGAACTCGCGCTCGACGCGGTCCATGTCGTGCTCGGCGACACCGCGCGCGCGCCGAACCAGGGCGCAACGATCGCGAGCGCGTCGATCCAGATCCACGGCGAGCCGCTGCGCCGCGCGGCCGCGCAGGCCCGCGCCTGGCTCGCGGCGCACGGCGGCGTCGCGGCATTGCATGGCCAGCATGTCGAGCTCGCGCTCGATCTCGATGCGCCGGTCAAGCGCACTGAGGACTACCGCATCGTCGGCAGTTCGCCGCCGCGCGTCGACATCCCCGCGAAGGCGACCGGCGAGGCGGTGTTCGTGCACGACATGCGCGTGCCGGGCATGCTGCACGGCCGGGTCGTGCGCCCGCCGTATGCCGGCGTGGATGCCGGCGAGTTCGTCGGCAATACGCTCGAGGCGGTCGACGAGGCGTCGATCGCGCACATCGCGGGCATCCGCGCGGTCGTCGTGATCCGCGACTTCATCGGTATCGTCGCCGAACGCGAGGAGCAGGCCGACCAGGCGATGCGCGAGCTGCAGGTCGTGTGGAAGCCGTGGCCCGGGCTGCCGCCGCTGGCCGACCTGAGCCATGCGCTGCGCGCCAACCCGGCGACGCGGCGCGTGCTGGTCGATCACGGCGATGTCGACGCCGCACTCGCCGGCGCGGCGCAGCCGCTGCAGCGCGAGTACCTGTGGCCGTACCAGCTGCATGCGTCGATCGGGCCGTCGTGCGCGCTTGCCGACTGGCACGGCGATGCCGACGGCCCTGATGGCCGACCAGCGGGCATGACGGTCTGGACCGGCTCGCAGAACCCGCATGTGCTGCGCGCCGACCTGGCGCGGCTCACCGGGCTGCCCGATGTCGCGATCGACGTGATCCGGATGGAGGCCTCGGGCTGCTATGGGCGCAACTGCGCCGACGATGTCGCCGCCGATGCTGCGCTGCTGTCGCGCGCGGTCGGCGCGCCCGTGCGGGTGCAACTGACGCGCGAGCAGGAGCACCTGTGGGAGCCGAAGGGCGCGGCGCAGCTGATGCAGATCGGCAGCGCGCTCGATGCCGACGGCCGCATCGCCGCCTACGATTTCCAGACCGCCTATCCGTCGAACGGCGCCCCGACCTTGGCGCTGCTGCTGACGCGCACGATCGAACCCGACGCGACCGCGTACGAGATGGGCGACCGCACCGCGGTGCCGCCATACGCGGTGCCGAACCTGCGCGTCGTCGCGAACGACATGGCGCCGATCCTGCGCGCGTCGTGGCTGCGCGGCGTCTCGGCGCTGCCGAATGCGTTCGCGCACGAGTCGCATGTCGACGAGCTCGCGACCGCGGCCGGCGCCGACCCGGTCGCGTTCCGCCTGCGGCACCTGAAGGACCCGCGCGCGGCCGACCTCGTTGCCGCGACCGCCGCGCGCGCCGGCTGGATCGCGCACACGCGGCCGCAGCAGCAGGCCGCGCAGGGCGACTGGCTGAAGGGCCAGGGCTTCGCGTACGCGCGCTATGTGCACAGCAAGTTCCCCGGTTTCGGCGCGGCCTGGGCGGCGTGGGTCGCCGATGTCGAGGTCAACCGCACGACCGGCGACGTGCACGTCAGCCGCATCGTCGTCGGCCACGACGCCGGGCTGATGATCAACCCGGCTGGCGTGCAGCACCAGGTGCACGGCAACGTGCTGCAGACGACCAGCCGTGCGCTGAAGGAAGCATTGCCACTGGCCGCCGCGACCGGTCTGCCGGTGGCGCGCGAATGGGGCAGCTACCCGATCCTGAACTTCCGCGAGGTGCCGGTCGTCGAGGTGCTGCTGATGCCGCGCCCCGGCGAGCCGGCGATGGGGGCCGGCGAGTCGTCGTCGGTGCCCGGCACCGCGGCGATCGCGAACGCGATCTTCGATGCCACCGGGGTGCGCTTTCGCGCGCCCCCGTTCACGCCGGAGCGGGTGCGCGCGGCGCTGAACCCGCTGCCGGCGCCGGCCGGTGAAGGGGCCGCGACGACATCCGTCGAGACGGCGCGCCCCGAGCCGCCGGCCGATGCACGCTGGCCGCGCCGGCGCGGCCTGTGGGCGCGCGGTGCGGCGCTCGCGGCCGGCATCGTCGGCGTCACGGTGGCGGCGCTCGGTTGGCGCCCGGCGATTGCGCCGGTCGCCGCCGGCAGCACCGCCGGTGTCTACACCGCGGCGACGATCGAGCGCGGCCGCCAGCTCGCCGCGGCCGGCGACTGCGTGGTCTGCCACACCGCGCCGGGCGGCGCGCCCAACGCCGGCGGGCGCGCGCTCGAGACGCCGTTCGGCACGGTGTTCAGCACCAACCTGACGCCCGATGCGCAGACCGGCATCGGCGCCTGGTCGTTCAGCGCGTTCCAGCGCGCGATGCGCGACGGCGTCTCGCGCGACGGCCGGCACCTGTACCCGGCCTTCCCCTACACCGCGTTCACGAAGACGACCGACGAGGACCTGACCGCGCTCTACGCCTACCTGATGGCGCAGCCGGCCGTGGCCGCGACGGTGCCGCCGACCCGGCTCGCGTTCCCGTTCAACCTGCGCCCGCTGATGGCGCTGTGGAACGCGCTGTTCCTGACTTCCGGGCCGGTGCCCGCGGTGGCCGCGCGCTCGGCCGAATGGAACCGCGGCGCCTACCTGGTCGACGGCCTTGGCCACTGCGGCGCCTGCCACAGCGCACGCAGCGCGCTCGGCGCCGAAAACGTCGGCCGCGGCTACCTCGCCGGCGCGATCGTCGACGGCTGGGAGGCGCCGGCGCTGACCGCGCTGAGCCGCGCGCCGATGCCGTGGAGCGAGGAGGATCTGTTCCGCTACCTGCGCTTCGGCCACAGCGCGGCGCACGGCAGCGCGAACGGCCCGATGGCGCCGGTCGTGCAGCAGCTCGCGCAGCTGCCCGAGGCCGATGTGCGCGCGATCGCGGTCTACCTCGCGTCGTTCAACCCTGCGCCCGAGCCGCAGCATGCGGCCACCGCCACCGCGCTGGTCGCGCAAAGCCGTGCCGACGGCGCGCTCGCGGCGAGCCTGGGCGGCGCGGCGCAGCGCCTGTTCACAACCGCGTGCGGCGCCTGCCACCACGATGGCGAGGGCCCGCAACTGCTCGGCCAGAACCCGCCGCTCGCGCTCAACACCAAGCTGCACAGCGACCGGCCCGACAACCTGCTGCGCGTGATCCTCGACGGCGTGCGCGAGCCGGCCTCGAGCGAGCTCGGCTTCATGCCGGCCTACCGCGACGCGCTCGATGACGCGCAGCTCGCGCAACTGGCCGCCTACCTGCGGGCGCGCTTCGCGCCCGACAAGCCGGCGTGGCGCGACCTCGAAGCGGCCAGCGCACGGCTGCGGCGGCCGTGAGCCGACGGCAAGGCGCCGCGGCAGAATGGCGTGCCACGACGGAGACGTTCGATGACATCCTCCCCACACGACAAGGCCGAGCACTTCGACCAACTGCACCGGGGCCCAGCAGCCTTCGTGATGCCCAACGCCTGGGATGCCGGCACCGCGCAGCTGCTCGCACAGCTCGGCTTCGAGGCGCTCGCGACCTCGAGCGCGGCCTGCGCGATGGCGCTCGGCCGGCGCGACGGCGAGATCACGCGCGACGAAGCACTCGCGCATGCGCGGGCGATCGTGCAGGCGACGCCGCTGCCGGTCTCGGCCGATCTCGAGAACGGCTTCGGTCATGCGCCGGCCGATGCGGCGCTGACGATCCGGCTGGCCGGCGAGGCCGGGCTCGTCGGCGGTTCGATCGAAGACGCGACCGGCGACGCCGCCCGGCCGCTCTACGATTTCGGGCACGCGGTCGAGCGTGTCGCGGCCGCCGCCGAAGCGGCGCGTGCGCTGCCGTTCAAGTTCACGCTCACCGCGCGCAGCGAGAACTTCCTGCGCGGCCACCCCGACCTGGACGACACGATCCGCCGCCTGCAGGCCTTCGAGCGCGCCGGCGCCGACGTGCTGTTCGCGCCGGCGCTGCCGAGTCTGGACGCGGTCCGTGCGGTGTGCGCGGCGTTGACGAAGCCGGTCAGCTTCATGGCGAGCATCAAGGGCAAGTCGTTCAGCGTCGCCGAGCTGCAGGCCGCCGGGGTGCGCCGCGTCAGCACCGCGACCTCGCTGTACCGCGCCGCGATGGCCGGCCTGCGCGAGGCGGCGCGCGAAGTGCGCACCAGCGGCACCTTCGGCTACCTCGACCGGCTCTGAGTGCCCGCAGTGCCGGCTACAGCCGCCCGACGCAGCCCGGCGCGCCGCAGCGGCAGCGCAGTTGGCCTTCGTGATGCGTCTCGCCGTAGTTCGCGGTCAGCTCCTCGCCGGGTGCCACGTCTCTGATGGCATAAAACTCGACCCGGCCCTGGCGGATGCGCAGCACCGTGTTGGGCCGGCACGAGTGGTTGGTGAAGCGCAGCGGGTCGGTGGAGTGGGTCGCGTCGATCGCGCGCGTCGTGCTCAGCTCGACGATCATGATGCGCGCCATGCCCTTCGCACGGCGGCGCGCCTCGCGCACGCTGATCGCCTCGCCGCGGATCTCGCCGATCTTGCGTCGCGCCGGGATCGCCTCGGCCGCGAACGCGCCGCGGCCATCGATGCGGCTCTTCTGGACGAGCACCGCGTACTTCTGCGGGTCGCCGCGCTGGCCTGGCGCGCGCGGCAGGGTCGCCGGGGCGGCCGGCGTGGGCAAAGCGTGCAGTTCGGGCATGGCGTCGATTGTCGCGGCAAGGCGCGCCGCGCCGCGGCCGCGCGGTTCGGATCTGGCACCGGCAAGCCGCGCTTTTCGACCGATGGCGGGTGCGCGTGGCCGATACGCTGCACGAGCAGGAACGACCGTGCCTGCCGATCGAACGAAATGCCCACCATGATCCATCAGCGACCCCGCCAGTACTTCGCCGCGACGCAGCGCGCGCTCGCCCCTGCCGATGGCAGCGGCTGGGACGGCTTGCCGCACATGGCGGCGGCGCTGCTGCGCAGCCTGCTGGCGCGCCGACGCTGGCCGCGCACGGCCCGTCACGGTGCCAACGATTCGCACTTCGAGCCCACATATTTCCAGCCGACCATCAGCTTCGGCCCGGCCTGGGACGACACGGTGGTCGCCACGTTCGACCGCGCACAACCGGCGCCGCGCCGCGACGAACCGCTCGCCGGTGTCGCCGTCCGCGAAATGCACGAGCCCGACGTCTTCAGCCGCTTCTTCGGC
>Ga0068867_100003063_pt1 | contig 11779 bp, 4 predicted proteins | sample KBSMisM32_FD_65649 | JGI IMG/M metagenome (GOLD analysis project Ga0068867, IMG submission 65649) | Miscanthus rhizosphere microbial communities from Kellogg Biological Station, Michigan, USA - KBS Miscanthus M3-2 | ecosystem: Host-associated > Plants > Roots > Rhizosphere > Soil ...
AAGTGTACGAGCGCCTTTGGACGCACTTCAAGGCCGGTGATTGGCGTGCCGTTGCAGAGCTGTTCACCGACGATATTTCGCACGACGATCGTCGTCGGGTCGTGAACGCCGGGGTGGAACGCGGCCGGGATGTGCAACTGGCGAACTTGCGACGCCTCGCCGACATCGGGGCAGACGTGTCGTCGAGCATCCTTGCCACCCGAGGGCAGCTACTCATCCTCAACACTGTCCGCACTTCGAACAGCGATCTGCCGACCGGGGAGTTCGACAGCGAGATGCTCAACATCATCGAAACGGACTCCGACGGCCGGATTGTGGCAGGCGTGCTGTTCGACGCCGACGACCTCGATGCCGCGTTCGCCGAGCTTGACGCCCGTTACCTCGCCGGCGAAGCCGCCGAACACGCCGACACGTGGTCCGTCATCGCACAGGGCTACGCCCTGTTCAACAGGCATCAGCCTCCCCTGACGACGTCAGATTGGGTGACGATCGACCACCGGCACCTCGCAATGATCGAGCCTGGTGCAGTGACCGCCTACCTCGGTGCCATATGGGAGCTCACGCCTGACGAGAAGACCTTCGCCGAGAGTGTGCATCGCCTGACCAACATCGGGGCGGTAGTAACCCAGGTGGTGAGGGGAACCTCGCGAGAGGGTTTCGACGCCGAGTGGCGGGTCGTCCTACTCACGACGGTCGAAGGTGACAGGATCAATCGCTGCGAGTTCTTCGACGAGGCGGACCTCGACGCCGCGCTCGTGAGGCTCGACGAACTCAGGCAGCCGGCGGGGCGGCTCGAAAACGCGGCAAGCCAAATGACCGATCGCTTTCTGGAGCGATTCGCCGCCCGCGACTGGGACGCCATGGCGCAGATGGTAACCAACGTCATCAGCTTCGACGATCGTCGTCGAGTGGTAAACGCCGACCTGCAAGTGGGCCGAGATCTCTTCATCGAAAACTTCCGGATAGCAGCTGATCTCGGCGCTACACAAACGTCGGATGCCATCGCGACCCGTGGGGATCACGTCGTCCTCGCTCGCGCTCGATTCTCGCGCAGCGGTGGGGAGCCCGAGGAGTTCGGCCTCGATATCCTGCACGTCGTCGAGATCGACGCCGACGAACGGATCGCAGCGACAGTCACGTTCGACCTCGACGACCTCGACGCCGCCTTCGAGGAACTCGACGCCCGTTACCTCGCCGGCGAAGGCGCCGCACACGCGCACACGTGGTCGGTCATCGCGAATGCCAACGCCGCGTTCAACCGGCACAAGATGCCTCCGACGACACCGGACTGGGCCAATATCGACCACCGGCGTGTGATCGCTTTTGCACCCGGAGACATGGCGGCATACATCCGTGCCACGTGGGACGTCGCGCCGGGCATCGGAAACCGCATCGTGGACGTGCATCGTCTGAGCGACATCGGAGCGGTCTTCACGCAAACGGTTCATTGGACCTCGCAGGAGGGCTTCGACGCCGAATGGCGGGACGTGGCCCTCCTGACCGTCGAAGGCGACCTCATCAACCGCATCGAGGCCTTCGACGAAGCCGACGTCGACGCCGCACTCGCGAGATTCGACGAACTCAGCCGGCAGACGCCACGGCTGGAAAACGCGGCTGCCCGGGTTTGCGAACGTTCCCAGGCGTGCTACGCGGCAGGCGATTGGGACGCCGTAGCCGAGATCCTGGCCGATGACTGTTTCATCGACGATCGCCGTCGCGTGGTAAATGCCGGGTTTTTGAACGGTCGCGATGCCGTGATCCCGCTCTTGCAAGCCCTCGCCGACGGTGAGGCGAACATAACGTGGACGGTCATCGCGATCCGCGGCGAGCGCCTCGTCCTCGCTCGTATCCGTACCGCGAACCGCGAACCGCAGCAAGGGGAGTTCGTCCTCGAGATGCTCGGCCTCGGCGAGATCGATACCGACGATCGGATCGCGGGGCACGTCGTGTTCGACCCCGACGAGATCGACGCCGCATTCGCAGAGCTCGATACCCGCTACCTGGCGGGCGAAGCGGCCGGCCACGCGCGCACCTGGTCGGTCGTGTCACGCGCATTCGCCGCACTCAACCGGCGCGAGCTCGCACCGACGACTCCCGACTGGGCCGCCGTCTCCCACCGACGACTGCTGGCGAGCGAAGCCGACAATCTGACCGCCAACATTCGGGCTGCATGGGATCTCGCGCCGACCATCAACAACCGCATTGAGGCTGTGCATCGGTTGAACGACCTCGGCGCGGTCGTGACCCATGCCGGATATGCGACCTCGCACGAGGGCGCCGATGTCGAAGTGCGGTTGATTGACCTCTTCACCGTCGAAGGCGACCTGATCAGCCGCTGCGAGCTATTCGACGAGGAAGACCTCGACGCCGCACTCGCGCGGTTCGACGAACTCAGCCGGCCCGCGCCACGGCTGGAAAACGCGGCGAGCCGAGTGACCGCGCAGATGCAGGCGCACTACGTAGCGCGCGACTGGGCGGCGATCGCGGACTTACTCTCCGACGACACGGTGATGGACGATCGCCGCAACGTCGTGAATGTCGGACGCAGCCGTGGGCGCGACATAACCCTCGTGAACATGCGTGCAGCCACCGACGCCGGGACGGAGAATCTTGCGTCGACCGTCATCGCAACCCGCGGAGAGCGCCTGGTTCTCGGCCGATTCCGATACTTCGGCCAAGAGCAGCGGCACGACGTGCTCCACACGGAGTTTCTCGCCGTGACCGAGATCGACACCGACAACCGGATCGCGGCGCGCGTGATAGTCGACCTCGACGACATCGCCACCGCCTTAGCAGAACTCGATTCGAGATACATCGCGGGTGAGGCGGCCGACCATGCAGACCTCTGGTCCTATCTCGCACGGGCCTATGCGGCGATGAACCGCTACGAAGTACCCCCGACAACGTCGGAGTGGGTTACCGTCGACCACCGTAAAGGAGGTATAGCGTTCGCGCCGGGAGATGCTACCGCCGAAATCCTCAACTCCGGATGGGCGATCGCACCGAACCAGACTATCTACGTCGAGGCGGTCCACCGGCTAAGCGACCGCGGGGCGGTCGTCTCCCATGCCGCGCGCGGAACCTCGCGCGACGGATTCGACGCCGAGTGGCGGATGATCGCACTTCTGATAGTCCACGACGGACCCATGAAGCGTTGCGAGCTGTTCGACGAGGCAGACCTGGACGCCGCGATCGCCAGGCTCGACGAACTCAGTCGACCTGCGCCGCAACTGGAAACAAGGCGACGCGGGCATACGAACGCCTTCGGTCTTACATCGCGGCGCGCGACCTGAACGCAATCGGCGAGATGCTGGCCGACGATCGCCGCGCTCGCGCGGTTCGACGAACTCAGTCGACCAGCACCCCGATCTCGTCGAGGCGGCGCGTGAATTGATGGAGGCTGTAAACCGTCATGACTGGGAGGCGCTTGCTGCAAATGAAGCCGGCGCCACATTTGTCAATCACCGGCAACTGGCGAGTGGCTAAGCCGACTCGATCGTTGACCACTGGTCGTCGATCCGCACGATGGCGTCACTAGTCCGGTTCTCAGTCTCATCCTCTTCGACGGAGCTCACAGTCATACGAATGGAGAATTTCGATCTTGACCAGCGCGAACTGGCTCTAGCGCGGTTCGAGGAACTCAACCGTTCGGGCGGCTAGGGCCGCGTCGCGACCACGGCGTCGACGGCCGCGCATCAGCTGAGGTCGCTGCCGACATGCCAGTTTCTGGGCCGCAGGAGCTGAAGGAAGAGTTGGACGCACTGCGTGTGCGCTGCGGATCAACGTGTTCGAAACTAGGTTGCTTGTATACGCAGTGCGCCGGGTCATCTTCTCGGTCATCCCCGCCGCGAAGGTATCGCGGTGCAGTGCGGCATCGCCTACCTACCGGCCATCCCGCACATCGCTCCCGATGCGATTGGGGTAGCGCGGTCACCCGCCTTGGCTCTAATTGATGCGCATCGTCAGCGCGGATCTTGATGAGGGCGTTGCGGAGGTCGTCGGATAGCGGGTGGGCGGCGGTGCGGGTTTGGTTGTCGGCCTTGATTTCGACGATGCGGTAGCGGCTAGCGCGAACGAATTTCTTGATACCCCAACCCGTTTGGGCTTCAATACCGTGCCGGGTAATGACCGGCCCCGGTGACCAAACCTAGTTGTTGGTCGGTGGTGGTTGCGGCTGGAATGGTTCATACCACCACCAGTCCGCGCGCTCGCCGGTGGGCCCCGGGCACGGTCGGACCGCGGGCGGGGGTTTCGTCGGTCGGCGCGCCAGCGATCCTGCGCTAAGTGGTCGGCCAGCGCTGTCGGTCACGGTCAGGTGATCTGCGGGCCCGGCGATGGTGATGACGCCCCGATGGTGCAGCCGGTGGTGATAGGGGCAGACCAGCACCAGGTTCGCCAACTCGGTGGGACCGCCGTCTTCCCAATGCCGAATGTGATGCGCGTGCAGACCGCGGGTCGCTCCACAACCCGGAACCGCGCACGTGGAATGGCGATGCTCGAGCGCACGGCGAAGCCGGCGGTTGATCAAACGGGTCGCCCGCCCGGCGCCGATGACCTGACCGTCACGTTCGAACCACACTTCGCACGTGGCATCACAGGTCAGGTATTGGCGTTCAGACTCGGTGAGCAGCGGACCCAGATGCAATGAAGCTGCCCGTTCTTTGACGTCGAGATGCATCACCACGGTGGTGTGGTGCCCGTGGGGCCGGCGGGCCACCTCGGCGTCCCACCCCGTCTCGACCAGGCGCATAAACGCCTCGACGGTGCCCGGCAACGGGGGTGCCTGATCGGATGGGCGCTCGCGGTTGTCGTGATCGTGCTTCCACTCGGCGATCAGCGCATCACGATGAGACTGCAGTGCCACGTCGAACTTCGCCGCGTCGAGGTGCGGAAGCCTGATCCGCCAACACGTGAACTCCTCGTCGCTGGTCTTGGTGATCGACCGCTGCGGTTGGGGCCGAGGATCGGTTTCGGGTCGCGGTTCTAGCTTCAGAGCGGTGCGCAGCTGGTTGACCGTCGCACAGCGCGCCAACTCCGCATAGTGCTCATCGGACCCCTCGCCCGCCCGTCCCGCGATGACCCCGACCTGATCCAGCGACAGTCGGCCCTCCCGCATCCCTGCCGCGCAGCGGGGAAACTCCGCCAGCCGGCCCGCCACGGTGGCGATCGTGTGCGCGTTTGTCGATGACGAGCCCAGCTTCCAGGCCACCAACGCCGCCACCGACCGCGCACCCGTGGCACCGCACAGCTCGTCGCGATCCAGCTCGGCAACGATCTCCACAATGCGCCCATCAATCGCGTTGCGCTGACCGGCCAACTCCGCCAACTCCTCGAACAACACCTCAACACGCTCGGCAGGGCTCACCGCCGCGGGCGGCGATGCAGTCAAGGACATAACTGCATCATCGCAGCCAGGTCCGACAAATCTCGGCTGCCCGATGGCCGCCAAACCGCTGCTCGCCGCTCCTCGACGGGGGCTATCGGAAGGTGGCCAACCCGGATCGCCACGTATGTTAATCCGAGTTAGCTAGCTTGCCCAGGACACAGTGCGCAGCTGCCTGCGCGAGGTGATGCCGAGCTTGACGAACACCTTCCGCAGGTGCCATTCGACCGTGTGGGTGCTGATGAACAGCTGCGCCCCGATCTCCTGATTGGTCAGACCGTCACTAGCCAGCCGAGCGATCTGCTCCTCCTGAGCCGTCAACTCACCGCCGGAACTGACTGGTTGTCTGCGCACCTTTTCGCCGACGCCTATCAACTCGCGGCGAGCCCGCTCGGCGAACGCCTGCGCACCCATCTGGACGAACATCTCGTGCGCCTCGTTGAGCTGTCGGCGAGCATCGATCCGCCGGTTGACCCGACGCAACCATTCGCCGTAGCGCAGATGGGCGCGAGCGCGGTGAACGATGATGGGTGTGCGTTCCAACCGTTCGATGGCTTCGATGTAGAGACCCTCGGCAAGCTCGTCGTCGGCGAGCAGCGCCCGCGAGCTTGCCAACACGCCGAACGCATAGTCAGTCCCGCTGGCGACCGCGCGTTCCTCGAATCTCCGTAAGGCCGACGCCGACGCTTCCTGCTCGCCGCTGCGCGCCGCCGCCTCGATGAGTTCGACGAGGCATGGGCCGTAGAAGCCGAGGTCTTCGTATTCGCCGGCGTCGCGCGCGGCGACGAACGCCTCCTCGTATCGTGCGAGGCCGTTGTAGAGCACAGCGGTGGCGAAGCCGGTCAGACCGATCACACGGCCTTCGCCCCTGGCCTTTCCGTTCGCCGCGGCCGCCTGAATCATCTTGACCGCGACTTCGGGATCCCCGCGCCAGGCGACGAGCAGCAGCGAGTGATACCTGACCGGCGCGTAATAGTCCGTCGCTGCGGTTATCGAGTTGGCTTCTTCGATAAGTCGTGCAGCGGCGGCGAATTCGCCTGCGAACATGTGCGCGCCCGCGCGGTATACGAGGGCTTGCGGAAGAACGGCCAGCGCGCCCGCATCGCGTGCGTGCTGGACGACGGCCGTGGACAGTTGCTGCGCGATCGCTTCGTCCCACAGTTCATGGGCGGCGGACTCCTGCAAGATCGGGAACGCAGGCAACATCCAGCGCCGGACGTCCCCGTCATGAGCCTGCTTGCACATGAGCTCCAATGCGGCGCGCAGCGGGCCTGCGCCAGCGCTCGGGCCGCCGCTGATCCGTATTGCGATGCCCTTCAACAGGAAGTCAACCGGCCGAGGGGACTTCGGCAGCCGATCGACTGCGGCCCGCGCAGCCTGTGCCGCCTTGGCTACAGCGTCGGGTGCGCCGAGACGTCCGGCGTACATGGCGGCGGAGAGCGCCTCCAGATAGGTCTCCCGCGCCGTGTGGTCGTCGAGATTCTCCAATTGTTCGGCGGCGTCGAGTAACGGCTGCGAGGTGTCGCTCACTCGTGGCGCGCCGGTATCGCCGCCGCGGCTGCGGACGAACTCCATCTGGGCGCGCAATCGGGCTATCTGGGCGCGTTGAAGTTCCGACAGCCGGCCGAGTTCGGCGATCGCAAGGAGTTCGTACGCTGCGGCAGGCGCGGCGGCGTCGCGTTTGGCCTGTGCCGCGGCAATGGCTCTGGCGCTGCGGAGCGCCGGATCGGCCGTCAGGGTGGTGGCGCGCTCGAGGAAGGCCGCCGCGGCGGCGAAGCCCCCTCTACTCTGCGCGCGGCCGGCAGACGCTTCCAATTCCGCGGCTACCGCATCGTCGGGTCCCGCCGCCGCGTTGGCGGCGTGCCACGCCTTTCGGTCGGGGTCTGACCGCGGATCGGTCGCGTCGGCCAACGCCCGGTGAGCGGCCCTGCGGTCGGTGAGCTCGGCCGCACGGTAGGCGGCCGAGCGCATCAGCGGGTGATGAAACCGCATGCGGGGTCCGAACTCGATGATCCCGTCGGCCTCGGCGGGCGCCAACGCGTCTACCGGGATGCCCAGTTTCGCCGCCGCACGCAAGAACAGCGCCGCGTCACCCACAGGTTCCGCCGCCGCCACGAGCAGCAGACGCTGCGTCTGCTCAGGGAGCGACCGGATACGACGCACATAACTGTCCTCGATAGCGGCCGCCGACGAGCGTTTGCCCACGATCCAGAATCCGCCGGCAAGTTCCGTCGCGGAGACACTCCGCGGCACCTCGAGTATGGCGAGCGGAACGCCGCGGGTCTCCGCAACGATGCGATCGCGCACCCGCGGGTCGATCCCCCCGGGCATGACGGATTCCAGCAACTCGCGAGCGACGGCGGCCGGCAGTCCTCGGATGACCAATACTGGTAGCCCGGCCAACGCCTCCGCACCGGCGTCGCGGGCCGCGAAGACCATTGCGACCGGCTCGGCCAAGAGGCGACGCGCCACGAATGCCAGCGTTTGCACCGACGCCTCGTCGAGCCATTGCGCGTCGTCGATGACACAGAGCAAGGGTTGGTCGTTGGCTGCCGCAGCCATCAGGCTGAGCACGGCCAACCCGACAAGAAACCGATCAGGCGCCGCCCCGACTCCGCGGCCGAAGGCGACGTTCAGCGCCTCGCGCTGAGGCTCCGGCAACTCGTCGAGGTAATTCAGCAGTGGCGCACACAACTGCTGCAGTCCGGCGAACGCGAGTTCCATGTCGGCTTGTACGCCTGCCACCTGGACGCAACGGAATCCCGCCGCCAGTTCTGAGGTGTACTCCAGCAATGCCGTCTTGCCGACGCCCGCCTCGCCGCGCAGCACCAGCACCTGGCTGGTCGCCGATTGAGCCGTCGAGATCAGACCCCGAAGCGTCTCGCATTCGCCGGCGCGACCGCGAAGACGTTGTCCCCCACCCTGACTCGACATAGGCTCCACCGCATCTGTTTCCAGTGGCACCTTACCGGTCTGTCGGTCACGGAGATCATCGGGGTTGATCTTGATCGCAGCGACGGGCCCGGGGCAGCCGGTAACCGCCGTAGAGCAATGCAGCCACCAGAAGGGCCACGAAATACGCGATGTCGGCGCCATGCCACGCCTGCGCGATCGGTCCGTGTATCAACGTCGTGTTCATAAAGGGGATCGCGGCCAAGTACGCGAGCAGGAACGCGATCAAGGCGGCCACGGCATCGCGGCGGTCGGTGGGTTCTACGGCCGGGTTGATCGTGGTCCGACCGCGGGTTCTGATCAGCCAATCGATACTGACGACCGCGACAAAGCCCGGGATCCAATAACTCACCAGCAACACCGCATCCTGAAACCGCGTCGCGGTGTCGGCGGCGTCCAGCCACAGGGTCAGACCGAGCGCCAGCACCGTCACGACGATGGCCGACACCGGCCTGCGGACACGCACGCCGATGGTCTGCAATGTCAGCGATCCGCTGTATTGAGTCATGACTCCTGAACCGACGGACGACAGCGCAATGATCAGCAGAGTCACGCCGCCCAGCAGGCCCCCGCCCATCACCGACCGCACGCCGTCGGCGGTTTGATAGGCCACCACGTCTCCCGCCGCGATGCCGATGCCCTCCACGAAGAACAATCCCAACACGACTCCGGCGAACGTGAAGCCGAACACTCGGGCGGTTGACGACGTCGCAGGCAGGTACCGACTGAAGTCGGCGGCGTAGCTCGCCCACGACACCGCCAAGCTGAACGCGATGGTCACCTCAAGGACAACTGCACCGGAAAGATCTGCGCCGGACACCGTCGGAGGCGTGACAACCTCTTGCCCGCCAACGAGTTTCACCGCGAACACCACGAATGTCGTGAACAACACCACCGTCATGACCGCCTGCAGCCGATGGATCAACTCGTAGCCGAAGAACCCGACCACACCCTGGGCGCCCAACACGATCAGCGCGGCGACCCAGAACGGGATGCCCAGCAGCAGCGTCAGCGCCTCTGCACCGAACAGCGCGGCCAGCGCATCCCAGGCGATCGACGACAGCCACTGCAGAACGCCGGGCAATACGACACCGCCGCCGAAAGCCATCCGGGTGTTCGGCAATTGACCGGCGCCCGTCCGTGGCCCCCAGGTCGAAAGGTAGGCGACGATTATTGCGCCTAGGACAGTGCCGATCGCCATCGAAAGCAATCCCAGCCAGAAGCCAAGCCCAAGCACGATCGGCAGGACACCGGTGAATACTCCGGTCATATTGACCTGCGGGGCAAACCACACGGTGAACAGGCGGGCGGGCGTACCGTACCGCTGATCCTCGGGGATGGGGGCGATGCCGTGTGACTCGACCGAGAGATCCCCTGCGCGACGGGGACGGTGGCCGATGAAGGCCCCTGCCGTCCAGGCGTTCGAGGAGCCTCTCCCTGTCACGTCTAGCTCGCCCACGAAATCGTCCTGAGCTGCCGTCGCGAGGTGATGCCGAGCTTGACGAATACTTTCCGAAGGTGCCATTCGACGGTGTGCGTGCTGATGAACAGCTGCGCACCGATCTCCTGGTTCGTGAAGCCGTCGCCGGCCAGTCGCGCGATCTGCGTCTCCTGGGCCGTCAACTCATCGCCTGAGCCGCTCGGCTGTTTGGCGATCTTTTCGCCAGTGGCGACCAACTCCCGGCGGGCCCGCTCGGCGAAGGCCTGCGCACCCATCCGGGTGAACATCTCATGGGCCTTGCCCAGGTGCCGACGGGCGTCGACGCGACGATTGACCCGACGCAGCCATTCCCCGTAACGCAGGTGGGCACGGGCGAGGTGGATGACCATACGAGTGCGCTCGAGGCGTTCGATGCCTTCGGCGAAAAGGACGTCCGCATGCTCGTCATCGGCGATCAGGGCTCGAGCACTCGCCGAGAACCCCAGGCCGAAGTCAGTTCCGCTGGCGCCCGCGCGTTCTTCGAGGCGACGCGCGGCCACGGCCGCCGTCTCCAGCTCGCCACAGCGCACCGCGGCTTCGATCAGTTCGGACAAGCGCCACCCATGCAGGCCGAGATCGTCGTATTCACAAGCTTCGCGGGCGGCCGCAAATGCTTCCTCGTACCGGCCGAGTCCGTTGTTGAGCACGGCGGTGGCCCATCCGTTCATGCCCAGCGCCCGGCCTTCACCCCTGGCGGTTCCACGCGCCGCGGCGGCCTCGAGGTTGGGGAGTACGTCGGCCGGAATCCCCCGCAAAGTAGCCAATGACAGTGAGTGGTATCGCATCGGCGCGAGATGATCCGTCGCTGCGGCGATCGATGTCGCCTCTTCGAGAAGTGTTGCCGCCGTGGCGAACTCGCCAGCGAATATGTGAGTCCCCGCCAGAAACACGAGTGCTGACGGCAGGACCGCGAGTGCCCCGGAGTCACGCGCGCGCCGAACCATGTTGCTGGCGAGTTGATGCCATATCGCGTCGTCCCACAGCTCGCCCGCGGCGATTTCCTGCACGACGGCCAGCCCAAGCGACGCCAAGCGCAGGGGTTGGCCATCGCTCGGCGGCGCATGACATATCTGCTCCAGTGCCGCACGCAATGGGACGGCAGCCTCGCTGGTACCACTGGTGATCAGGTTCGCCAAACCGCTCAACAGGAGGTCGATCGGCCGTTGCAGATTCGGCACCCGGCCGACCGCAGCGCGGGCGGCCTCGGCGACATTCGGCAGTGCACCAGGCTCACCGAGTCGCCCCGCATACATCGCTGCCGTGAGGGCCTCGAGATACGCCTCCCTGGCCAGATCGTCGTCGAGGTTCTCCAGTCGCATTGCGGCCTCGAGTAGTTGCGACGCGGGCTCGGCAAGAGGTGGAGAGCCCAATTCACCGCCGCGGCTGCGGGCGAACTCCATCTGGGCGCGTAGCCGAGCCACCTGCGCGTTCTGAAGGTGGGACAGCGGCCCGAGTTCGGCTACCGCAAGCAGCTCATGTGCGGCCGCCGGGTCCGCTGCGTCCCGTTTTGCTTGTGCGGCCGCAATCGCCCTCGCAACACGTCGGGCGGGATCTGACGTCAATGCGGTCGCACGCTCGAGAAACGTTGCCGTCGCTGCGATTCCGCCCCTCTTCTGGGCCCGGCCCGCTGAGGCCTCCAGCTCCGCCGCCACCGCGTCGTCGGGTCCGGTCGCGGCATTGGCGGCGTGCCATGCCCGGCGATCGGGGTCTGACTGCGGATCGGTCGCGTCGGCCAACGCCCGGTGAATTGCCCTGCGGTCAGCCATATCTGCGGCGCGGTAGGCGGCAGAGCGCACCAACGGATGGTGAAAGCGCATACGGGGTCCGAACTCGATCAATCCGCCGGCTTCGGCAGGACCCAATGCATCGACCGCAATGCCGAGCCGAGCCGCGGCCCGCAGAAACAGCGCCGCGTCGCCGACCGGCTCGGCCGCCGCGACGAGCAGCAACTTCCGAGTGTCGGC
>Ga0068867_100003068_pt1 | contig 11772 bp, 9 predicted proteins | sample KBSMisM32_FD_65649 | JGI IMG/M metagenome (GOLD analysis project Ga0068867, IMG submission 65649) | Miscanthus rhizosphere microbial communities from Kellogg Biological Station, Michigan, USA - KBS Miscanthus M3-2 | ecosystem: Host-associated > Plants > Roots > Rhizosphere > Soil ...
GCGCGGCGCGGCCAGCGCAACCCGGGGCTGTACCTGAGCTTCGTCAACCTGTCGTTTGCCGGCGACGAGGGCGATGTGTTCGGCAACGTGCTGGCGATCCTGTGCGAGGTCGCCGGCGACTCGATGGCGCACGAGATCGTCAAGACCCTGCTCGCCGCGCGCGTCGGCGACCCGTACCCGGTGCGCACCGTCACCGACCCGATCGCGCCCGACGACGAGCGCTGGCGCGCCTACATGGGCAGGCACCGGCAGAACCACCCGCACCAGTACCACAACGGCGGCATCTGGCCGTTCATCGGCGGCTTCTGGGTGCTCGCGCTCGTGCGCCTGGGCATGACGCAGATCGCGCGCGACGAGCTGGCCCGGCTCGCCTGGGTCAACAGCCTGGATGACTGGCGCTTCACCGAGTGGTTCCATGGCCGCAGCCTGGCGCCGATGGGCATGGCGGGCCAGAGCTGGAACGCGGCCACCTTCGTGCTCGCCCGGCGCGCGCTCGAGCGCGGCAATGGCGCGCCTGATCCGGCAATGGCCATCGATCCGATCGCCGCGACGCGCGCCTGACGAGGGCGCCAGCGCCACGGTCACGGGCTGCCGGTGCGGGCGCCAATTTCGACAAGGGCGTGCAGGAATTGCACCGCGGACGGTCGGCGCGAGGCGTCGCCGCGGCCATCGGGCGCGCCGCGCGCCCACGCTCGGCGCGGGCACCTGGCTTGCCCGCAGGGTCGCCGGCCGAACCGGGGCCGCGCACCGAACCCTTTCCCTGCGACCACCACACCGAAGGAGCCTCCGCCATGGCTGATCTCGACCTTCTACGCGACAAGGGATGTCCGTTGTCGCAACAGCGTTTCACCGGGAAGGACCTCAGCCCCAAACCCATCAGCAAGCTCGACGACGACGCCTTCACGCGCGTGCGCGTGATCCTGCTGAACGGCCTCGAAATCGACGCCTTGCGTCTGAAGCACATGATTGCGCGCTGCAACGGCCCGCTGCGCACCAAGCTGGCCGAAGTGCGCCGCGTCGAGCATCACCAGGCGACCCTGATCAATTGGCTGATAGGCCCTGACCACTCGCCGATCGAGACGACGATCGGCTACGAGCAGGTCGCGATCGAGGTCACCGCCGAGGTCGCGCAACACGAGCCCGACCCGTACCTGGCGCAGGCCTACCGCTTCGGGTTGCTCGAGGACTTCGACCACCTGTACCGCTATTCGGCGCTGCTCGACAGGCTCGAAGGCAAGGACGCGAACAACATCCTGCAGGGCTACACCGACATCGTGCCGGGTCGTCCGACGATGCTCGAACACCGCGCGCCCGAGGACGACGTGCGCCGACCGTACGAGCGCAACAGCGCACGGGCGATCAGCAAGCTGCATGCGGCACTGATCACCGCGGCCGAGTACCAGACGCATGACTACTACATGAACATCGGACCGCAGTTCGCCGACCCGATCGCGCGCCAGCTGTACGCCGAGATCGCTTCGATCGAGGAGCAGCACGTGACACAGTACGGCGCCCTCGAGGACCCGAACGAAAGCCTGCTCGAGAAGTGGCTGATCCACGAGGCGACCGAGGTCTATGCGTACCACAGCTGCATGCAGGCGGAAAGCAACCCGCGCATCAAGGCGATCTGGGAGCGCTTTCTCGACTACGAGCTCGGTCATCTCGAGCTGGTGAGGAAGTTGTTCAAGGACAGCGAGCGCCGCGACCCGGCCGAGGTGCTGGGCGCCGACGGGCTCGTGCCGCTGGTGTTCAAGAGCCAGCGCGACTTCGTGCGCCAAGTGCTGGCCAAGGAAGTCGACTACCGCGCCATCGGCACCGAATTCAACGACCGCGGCGACGAGAGCGAGGCCACCCTCGCCTACCGCAACCAGCTCAACGCCAGCGGCTCGCCGTCTCAGGCGGTCTCGGCCGGCTACCGCTGGCAGCCGGGCACCGAACTGAACGCCCAGGCAGTCAACTTCTAAGGAGCATCACGATGCAGACACGAACCCCCATGGGCATGAACCGCACCGGCACAACGGTCTCGCCACTCGGCGCCCGCGCGATGCAGCAGATCGCCGAGCAGGCGGCCGAGACCATGTCGGACGACTCGCTCGCCACCTTGCGCGGCATCGCGTTCGACGAGGCCGACGGCGTCGGCTCGGTGCCGTTGCCGGCCGGCGTCAAGGGCGTCGCGAAGTCCGCGGCCGCGGCGCTGAAGGGCAAAGCCCCGGAGTACCTGATCGACAAGCTCGGCGAACGCCTCGCGTTCGAGCGCAGCGGTGCCCGGCTGTACGAGGCGCTGATCACCAAGTGCGAGCACGATCCGGAATGCGCTGCCGCGGTGATCGCCGAGCTGCACCATATTCACGACGAGGAACTGGCGCATTTCGGGCTGCTGAAGCGCGCGATGGAAAGCCTGGGCGCCGACCCGACCGCACAGACGCCGTGCGCCGATGTCAGCGCGGTCATGTCCAGCGGCATCGTCCAGGTGGTGACCGACCCGCGCACGACTCTCGCGCAAAGCCTGGAAGCGATCCTGGTCGCGGAGCTCGCCGACAACGCGAGCTGGGAGATGCTGCTGCAACTGGTGCGCGACGCGGGCCACGACGATCTGGTGGCCGGCTTCGAGCAGGCGCTGCAGCAGGAGCAGGAGCATCTCGCGAAGATCAAGCCCTTGCTGCAGCAGAGCGCCGCCACGCAGATGCGCGCACGCAAGCGCAAATGACGCCTGCGGCGCACGCGATCGCGTGACGGGCATTGCGACGTGCGCGAGCCCGCGGCGTGCCGCGCCGCGGGAACCTGAAGCGTGCGCAACCATCCAACCGGTTCGTTCTTCGACACCGGGGGCCTCATGCATCGCTTCAATCGCACCCTGATCGGGCTGGCGCTGGGCCTGGTCGGCATCGCGTCGACCGCCAGCACGGTCAGTGTGTCGTTCAACCCCGACGCGCAGTATGTCGACGCCGGCAACTCGCCACACGACCGGCAGGCCACATTGGCCACCCTGGCCGCGCACCTAAAGCGCGCCGCCGAGCGCCGGTTGCCGGCCGACGAAGCGCTGAAGGTCGAGCTGCTCGATGTCGACCTGGCCGGCACCGTGCGGCCGTCGCGGCGCACCGCCACCGACCTGCGCATCGTGCGCGGCAGCGCCGATTGGCCGCGCCTGACCTTGCGCTACAGCCTGAGCAAGGACGGCCGCGTCCTGCGCAGCGGCACCGAGTCGATCGCCGACATGAACTACAGCGGGCGCCTGGGCAGCTATCGCAGCGGTGACCCGCTGCGCTTTGAGAAGCAGTTGCTCGACGACTGGGTCGGCCGGCTGGCGCAACCGCAGCCCGGCGCACGCTGAGCTTCACGGGCGGCGCATCGGCCGCGGCGCCGTCGCGGGTTGAAGCACCGGGCGGCCGCCCGGGTCACGCGGCCGGATTCCACTCCAGGTTGTCGATCAGCCGGGTCGCGCCCAGCCGCGCCGCGGCCAGCACCACCAGCGGCTCGCCCTCGGCCGGCGCGCCAAGATCGGCCTGGCGGCGCAGCGCGACATAGTCGGGGCGCCAGCCGCGCGCGGTGAGCGCGTCCATCGCGGCCTGCTCGAGCGCCGCAAAGTCGCGGCGGCCGCTGCGCAGCGCGCCGGCGATGCCCTTCAGCTCGCGCGACAGCGCTACCGCCTCGACGCGCTCGTCGGCACTCAGGTAGCCGTTGCGCGACGACAGCGCGAGGCCGTCGTCGGCACGGCAGGTCTCGCCGGCGACGATCTCGACCGGCAGCTCGAGCTGGCGCACCATCTGCCGGATCACCATCAGCTGCTGGTAGTCCTTCTTGCCGAACACCGCGGTGCGCGGCTGGACGCAGTTCAGCAGCTTCAGCACGACGGTGCAGACCCCCGTGAAGAAACCGGGCCGGAAGTGCCCTTCGAGGATGTCGGCCAGCGCTGCCGGCGGCTGCACGTGAAAGCCTTGAGGCACCGGGTACAGCTCGGCCTCGCCGGGCGCGAAGACGAGGTTGCAGCCGACCGTGCGCAGCAGCTCGCAGTCGCGCTCGAGCGTGCGCGGGTAGGTGTCGAAATCCTCGTGTGGCGCGAACTGCAGGCGGTTCACGAACACGCTGGCGACAACCGGCCCGCCGCGCTCCTTGGCGCGCCGCACCAGCGCCAGATGGCCGTCGTGCAGGTTGCCCATCGTGGGCACGAACGCGGTGTCGGTGGCGCCGGCCAGCGCGTGGCGCAGCGCGGCGATGGTGTGGACGACTTGCAAGACAGGAACCCTCGTTCAGTACCCGTGCCGGGCGGGATCGGGAAAGCTGCCGTCCTTGACGGCGGCGACATAGCGGCGCACGCCGTCGGCGATCGCGCCGCCGTCGTGCATGAAATTGCGAACGAAGCGCGGCAGCGTGCCAGGGGTGATGCCGAGCATGTCGTGAAGCACCAGCACCTGGCCGGCACAGGCCGGGCCAGCGCCGATGCCGATCACCGGGATCGGCAGCGCCGCGGCGAGCTCGCCGGCCAGCGCGCTGGGCATCAGCTCGAGCACCAGCATCGCCGCGCCGGCCGCGGCCAGCTCGGTCGCGTGCGCACGCAGGGTCTGCGCCGCATCGTCGTCGCGGCCCTGCACCCGGTAGCCGCCGAGCGCGTGCACCGACTGCGGCGTCAGCCCCAAGTGCGCGCAGACCGGGATGCCGCGCTCGACCAGCGCGCGCACCAGCGGCGCGGTCCAGCCGCCGCCTTCGAGCTTGACCATGTGCGCGCCGGCTTGCATCAGCTGCGCCGCGCTGTGCAGCGCCTGCTCGGCCGAGGCCTGGTAGCTGCCGAACGGCAGGTCGGCGACGATCCAGGCGCTGCGGTTGCCGCGCGCGACGCAGCGCGTGTGGTAGGCCATCTCGTCGAGCGAGACCGGCAAGGTGCTGGGCCGGCCCTGCAGCACCATGCCGAGCGAATCGCCGACCAGCAGCACGTCGACGCCAGCATCATCGAGCAGCTGCGCGAAGGCCGCGTCGTAGCAGGTCAGCATCGCGATCTTCTCGCCCGCGGCATGCATCGCGCGCAGGCGATGCAAGGTGATGGGCTTGCGCGCCGCGCCGCTCATCGCCGCGGCGCCGCGCTGGCGCGGTCGAATGGTTCGGGCACTCGCGTGAGAAGGCAAATCGGGGTCATCGGTGCACGGCAGCGGTTCGGGACCGTGACTGTAGCGTCCTTCGGCGGCGGCCCCGGCGGGCCGCTTGGCCCGGAGCGCGCCGGTTGAAGCGCAGCGGCCGATGCCCGACACTGCCATCCTCATGGGCTGCAAGCGAGGACAACATGGCTGACGTTCGATCGATGTGCGCCATCGGCTTGAGCGGGCAACTGGGCCTGAACGGGCATCTGCCATGGGAGGGCGACCGCCGTCCCGAATTCCAGGCCGACGTGGCGCGCTTCTTCGACGTGACGCGCGGCCATGTGCTGATGGCCGGGCCGCGCACGATCGGCGCGGTGCCCGAATTCGCACACGCCGACCGCACGCTCGTGACGCTGCGCTCGGGCGATGACCCGCAAGCGATGCTCGACCGCTATCCCGGCCGCGTCGTCTACATCGGCGGCGGCCCGCCGGTGTGGGACGTCTACGCCCGCTTCATCCGCCACTGGGACATCACGCGGCTGCCGTATGACGGCCCGGCCGATCGCTGGTTCGATCCGCGCTGGCTGCTGACCGGCGCGCAGGTCCGGTCGCGCTGAGCGCGGTCGACCGCTGGCTGACCGCGTCAGGCCGAGACCGGCGCGCCGGCCTTGACCCGGTACATCGATTCGTCGCTGCGCTGGAGCAGGCTCTCGGCGCTGTCGCCGGAGTGCGCCTGGCTCAGCCCGATGCTGACCGACATGCGCAGGCCGGGCGCGACGGACTCCCAGTCGAAGCCGGCGATCGCGAGCCGGATGCGGTCGCATATCGGCCGCGCCAGGGCCTCGGTCGCGTCGTCGAACAGCACGGTGAACTCGTCGCCGGCCCAGCGCGCGGGCAGGTCATCCTCGCGCACCTGCGAAGCGATGATCGCCGCGATGGTCTTGAGCACACGGTCGCCGACGCGGTGCGTGAACCGGTCGTTGACCGCCTTGAACTTGTCGACGTCGACCATCGCGACCGTCAGCGGCCGGCCGGCCGGGGCCGCGGCGGCCAGGCGCTGCGCGAGCGTCTGCTCGAAGTGGCGGCGGTTGGCGATGCCGGTCAACGCATCCTCGAGCGACCAGCGCTCGAACTGCTTCGAGGCCAGCAGCGCCTGTCGCAGGCGGCGCTCGCTCTGGCGCGCGTCGAGCTGCCACGCGACGACCGCCTCGCGGCTGCTCACCCCTTCGGCGACGACGCGGCGTTCGCGGCGCCGCAGCGCGCGCTGTTCGCGCTGCGCCTGCTCGTGCTTGCCCTGCAGCTCGCAGACCTGCGCGAGCAGCAGATGCGCACGGCATGCGAGCTGCTCGTGCTCGACCGCCAGCGCGAGTTCGCGCATCTCGGTCAGCTCCTGCTCGGTGGTCGGCCAGTCGCCGCGCGCCCACGCGATCTCGGCGGCGCCCCAGCGCACGAACGAATCGAGCCAGGTCACGTTGCCGCCGAGCGAACAGGTCGCCGCATCGACGGCGTTCTGCGCGGCGCCGAAGTCGCCCTGCCAGGCGGCGAGCAGGCTGATCGATGCATGCGAGATCGTCCGGGCCATCGACTGCAGCCCCGGCAGCACCGGCCGCCCTTTGCCGGCAGCCTCGAGCGCGCGGCACTCGCCCGCCAGCGCCTCGAGCCGCTCCAGGCTGCGCATCGTGCCGGTCTGGTAGCGCTCGTCGAGCAGGCGCGAAGCCTCGACCCACATCTGGTTGAGGCGCGGCTGGTAGATGCTCAGCGCCGGCGCGCAGCGCTGCGCCGCCTGCACGGCGGTCTCGAGCGAGGCATCGCCACGGTCGTGGTCGCCGCTCCACGAATAGGCCAGGCCGAGGCAGTTGTGCGCCAGCACCGTCTGCGGCCGCGGCGGATTCGCCTCGCTCAGGCGCACGCACAGCAGCGCAGCCTCGACCGCCTCGTCGTTGCGGCCGAGCAGCATGCACACATGCGCCAGCGTCGTCAGCGCGTTGGCCTCGCCCTGCATGTCGCCGAGCTGCTCGAACAGCTGGGCGGCACGCCGGCTCGCCTCGCTGGCGCGGCGCAGGCGTGAATCGACCCGGTCGACATGCGCCAGGCTCGCCAGCGCCTGCGCCTCGACATGCAGGTCATGCCCCTGGGCGCGCCGCAGCACCGCCTGCGCGATCTCGCGCGCCCGCGGCGCATGGCCGGCGTCCAGCGCCGCCGCGGCGGCCTGCAGCGCAGCCTCCGGCGTGTCGGGATCGACTGCCCGCCGGCTGCGCCTCATGGGACTGCCCTTCGCGCTACGCGCTGCGGGATGAGCGCTTCGGAGCGGCCGGGCGCGCTCATGGGCCATTGCCGCCGCGCATCGCGCAGCGGCTCGAAAGGTGTGAATCGCGCACCGAATTCAATCTCATCGACCTGCCTCGGCGCGCGGTGATCGCCGCACGCCCCATGGGACCGCGGGCTCGCGCGAAGGCGGGGGTCGGTGCCGCTGGCGGACGGCGCCCGGGACGACCTCGCGGCGCCCGAAGCGCAGGTGTCGAGACACCTGGCCGCAGCTGGTTTGGCAGCCCCGCTGTCATGGCCGATCGAGATCGATGGCGGCCGAAGACCGGTGGCTTTGCGACCCCGCCTTTCGCGCGGGTGAGCCCTTTTCAAGACACGAATGCTAGCGGAAATATCGGCCGCGCCGCATCGGCGCTGCGCCGCCGCGGGCGCGCTGCCTACTGTGCTCGTGCGGCCCGCAGCATCGCATCCAGGCTGCGCTGCACGTCGTCGTCGGTCGTCGCCCACGAACTCACGCTGATGCGCATCGCGACTCGGCCCTGCCATTCGGTCGTGCCGCACCAGCAGGTGCCGTCGGCCTGCAGTGCCTCGACGACGCGGCGCGTCGTCGAGGCATCGCCGAAGCTCACCAGCACCTGGTTCAGCACGACCTCGTTCAGCACCTCGAAGCCGGCATCGCGCAGGCCGTCGGCGAAGCGGCGCGCATGCGCGCAGCAGCGCTCGACCAGCGCCGCGACGCCGCTGCGGCCGAGCGCCGCCAGCGCGGCCCAGACGACGACACCGCGCGCGCGCCGCGACAGCTCGGGGGTGTAGTCGGCCGGCACACGCTCGGGGCCAGTCGGCGGCAGGTAGGCCGCGGTGACCGCCATCGCGGCGCGCAGCGCGGCGGCATCGCGCACGAACGCGAGGCCGCTGTCGTAGGGCACGTTGAGCCACTTGTGCGCGTCGGTCGCCCATGAGTCGGCCTGCGCGATGCCGGCGCAGTGCGCCTGTAGCGCGGGCACGGCCTGCGCCCACAGCCCGAACGCGCCGTCGACGTGCACCCAGGCGCCGTCGGCCTGCGCCTGCGCGCACACCGCGGCGACCGGATCGAAGGCGCCGCTGTTCACGTTGCCCGCCTGCAGGCAGACGATCGCCGGGCCGCTCAGCCGCGGCAGCCGCTCGGCGCGCAGCCGCCCTTGCGCATCGACCGGCACGCGCACGACGCGCGCGCGGCCGAGGCCGAGCACGCCGAGCGCCTTCACCAGCGTCGGGTGCACCTCGTCGCCGACGACGACGCTGATCGGCGGCGCGCCGAACAGGCCGTCGGCCTCGACCTGCCAGCCGACGCGCGCGAGCACCGCATGGCGCGCCGCGGCGAGCGCGCACAGGTTCGCGCTCGTCGCGCCGCTGACGAAGGCGCCGGCGGCGTCGCGCGGCAGCCCGAACAGATCGAGCAGCCAGCGCAGCGCGGCCGCCTCGAAGGCCGCGGCGCCGGGCGCGACGCCGGGGTGGGCGGCGTTCTGGTCCCACGCGGTCGCGAGCCAGTCGGCCGCAGTCGCGACCGGCAGCGCGCCGCCGATCACATAGCCGAAGAAGCGCCCGCCGGCGGTCGCCATCGACGCCGGCGAGCCGAGCTCGTCGAGGCGGCGCAGCACCTGCGCGGCCTCCTGCGGCCCTTCGGGCAGCGGCTCGTCGAGTTCCGCCAGGCGCACGAGCGCGGCCGCATCGGGCTGCACCGAGCGGTTAGGCAGGGTCTCGAGGTAGCGCGACGCGCGTTGCGCGGCGTCGTTCAGCAGCGGGTTCACGGGCGCCCGTCCTTCCGATCGGTGATGAAGGCGAGCACGGTATCACCGGCGTGCTCGGCCCGCCGGCACCGCCGCGCGCTCCGACCCGCGGCCCGCGGCACGGTCGGCGACACCCCACCGGCCCGATCCTGTCCACCCTTGGAGTCGGTTTTCGGTCGCAGTGCACCCTGGCATGCGGCCGAGGGAGTTGGGTGGGCAACGCAGCGAAGTAAAGGAGGAGGGGCGAGCGCAGCCCGCCCCGGGGGACATGAGCGGAGTTGCTCACCCAGCTCCCTCGGCTCGCGCTGCCCGTCTGCGTGAGTGCGGGCCCTAACGAACAGCAGCATCGGGCCACGCCGTCACACGCTCCCAACTCAAAGCGGTGCGCTTCACTTCAGACGATGCGCCGCCGCGCGGGTCAGCCGAGGCGCCGCCCGACGTGCCGGCTGACGAGCCGCCGGCAACGGCGCGGGTTCAGGCGTAGCGCCGCGCGCCCGCCTCCAGCGCCACCGGCTTGATCCGCGACCCCATCCCGGCGCAGCCGAAGGCGACGAAGCGGTCGTTGCAGACATCGCGCGCCGCCGCGGTCGCGTCTTTCAGGAACTTGCGCGGGTCGAACTCGGCCGGGTCGCGGCTCATCGCGCGCCGCATCGCGCCGGTCATCGCGAGGCGGATGTCGGTGTCGATGTTGACCTTGCGCACGCCATGGCGGATGCCCTCGCGGATCTCGTCGACCGGCACGCCGTAGGTCTCGCGGATGTCGCCGCCATGCTCGCGGATGATCGCGAGCCACTCCTGCGGCACCGACGACGAGCCGTGCATCACCAAATGGGTGTCGGGGATGCGCGCATGGATCGCCTTGATGCGGTCGATCGCGAGGATGTCGCCGGTCGGCTTGCGGCTGAACTTGTAGGCGCCGTGCGAGGTGCCGATCGCGATCGCGAGCGCATCGACGCCGGTCTTCGCGACGAAGTCGGCGGCCTGCTCCGGGTCGGTCAGCAGCTGGTCGTGCGTGAGCATTCCTTCGGCGCCCGAGCCGTCCTCCTCGCCGGCCATGCCGGACTCGAGCGAGCCGAGGCAGCCGAGCTCGCCCTCGACCGACACGCCCACCGCATGCGCCATCTCGACGACGCGCCGCGTCACGCCGACGTTGTAGTCGAAGCTCGCCGGCGTCTTCGCGTCCTCCATCAGCGAGCCGTCCATCATCACGCTGGTGAAGCCCGAGCGCATCGCCTGCATGCACACCGCCGGGCTCGCGCCGTGGTCCTGGTGCAGCACGATCGGGATCTCGGGGTACATCTCGGCGGCCGCCTCGACCATCTTGCGCAGGAAGGGCTCGCCGGCGTATTTGCGCGCGCCCGCCGAGGCCTGCAGGATCACCGGGCTGTCGGTCTTCTGCGCGGCCTGCATGATGGCCTGGATCTGTTCGAGGTTGTTGACGTTGAACGCCGGCACGCCGTACTGGTGCTCGGCCGCATGGTCGAGCAACTGGCGCAGTGAAATCATGGCCATGTGGGCCTCCCGTGGCTGAGTGAATGAAAGAAGAGTCCCCGGCGCGGCGCCGGCCCGAGGCCCGCGCCGCGCGGATCAGGCACCGCGTCAGTTCGACGCCAGCGCCGCGTTCGTGTCGGCGGCCGCCGCGCCGGCGCCGGCCGCCAGCAGCTGCGTCGCGCGTTCGGCGACCCGCGCCGCGGTGATGCCGAAGAGCTCGAACAGCGCGCCGGCCGGGGCCGACTCGCCATAGCGGTCGAGGCCGATCACGTCGCCGTCCTCGCCGACGAACTTCCACCACAGCCCAGTGCTGCCGGCCTCGACCGCGATGCGCGGCAGGTGGCGCGGGATCACCGCGCGCCGCCACGCCGCATCCTGGCGCTCGAACACATCGAGGCACGGCACCGAGATCACGCGCGCCGCGATGCCGGCCTCGGCGAGCAGGCCGGCCGCGGCAAGCACGACACCGACTTCCGAGCCGCTGGCAAGCAAGGCCACGCGCGCGTTCGGCGGGCGGCGCAGCACATAGGCACCGCGCGCGATCGCATCGCTGCGGTCGAGCCCGTCGCCGGCATGCGGCATGGCCTGGCGCGACAGCAGCAGGCAGCTCGGCCCGCCGACGCGGCGCAGCGCCTCGCGCCACGCGACCGCGGTCTCGGTCGCATCGGCCGGCCGCCAGACGTCGACATCGGGGATCAGCCGCAGGCTCGACGCATGCTCCACCGGCTGGTGCGTCGGCCCGTCCTCGCCGAGGCCGATCGAGTCGTGCGTGAACACGTAGACGACCGGCAGCTTCATCAGCGCCGACATGCGCACGCCGTTGCGGGCGTAATCCGAGAAGGTCAGGAAGGTGCCGCCATACGGCCGATAGCCGCCGTGCAGCGCGACGCCGTTCATGATCGCAGCCATGCCGAACTCGCGCACGCCGTAGTGCACATGGTTGCCGGTGCCAGCGCCGGTGAGCGGGCGGTGGCCCTTCCAGTCGGTCAGGTTCGAGCCGGTCAGGTCGGCCGAGCCGCCGAGCAGCTCGGGCAGCGCCGGGCCGATCTGGTTCAGCACCTCCTGCGAGGCCTTGCGGGTCGCGACCGCCGCCGCCTTGGCCTCGGCCGATTCGACCGCAGCGGCAAGCGCGCGCTCGGCCGCGTCGGTGAGCGGCGCCTCGCGGCGATGGCGCCGCAGCA
>Ga0068867_100003071_pt1 | contig 11765 bp, 9 predicted proteins | sample KBSMisM32_FD_65649 | JGI IMG/M metagenome (GOLD analysis project Ga0068867, IMG submission 65649) | Miscanthus rhizosphere microbial communities from Kellogg Biological Station, Michigan, USA - KBS Miscanthus M3-2 | ecosystem: Host-associated > Plants > Roots > Rhizosphere > Soil ...
GGCGGCGCCCGTCAAGGGCGGCTGAGGCCGGGCAGCAGATCCCGCAGGCCGACCGCGATCACCTGGAAGGCGATGCAGAGCAGCAGCAACCCCGAGACGGCGTTCAGCGCCGCCAGCGTTCCGCGCGAGAACCGCCGCGTCAGCGGGATGGCCGTGCCGAGCGTCAGCCACACGACGCCCGTCATCACCACACACACGATCGACGTGGCGATCGCGCGCGCCAGCGTCGGCTTGTTGCCGGTGGCCGCGATGACCGCCGCCACCGTCGCGCCGCCGATCGACATCGGGAACGTCAGCGGCACCGCCACGATCTGAACCCAGCTGCGGCTGCGGGCCGCGACCGCCTCCAGCTCCGCTTCCTTATGCGCGTCGCTGCGCTGGTAGTGCGTGACCATCGGTATCGCCGCGAGCAGCAACACGAAGCCGCCGGCCACGCGCAGCGCGGGCAACGAGAGGCCCAGCATCGACAGCAACGGCCGTCCCGCCCAGGTCACGAGCAGGATCCCCACCGCGTAAAACAGTGCCGTCCGGCGCGCCATGCGGTGCTGGACGTCGCGCGGATAGGGCTGCGCCAGCGTCGCGAACACCGCCATCGAGCTGGGGGGATTGAACAGCATCAGCAACGACATCCCCAGCAGCACCATCTCCCTCGTCAGTCCCTGCACGGTCACCCCCTCCAGGCGGAGTGCGCCGCCGGATCTGCGCCTCGCCCCGCGCAGCGGGGAGAGGCCGACGGCCGAAGGCCGGCGGGTGAGGGGTCCGGCGTTGCGACCACGAAGCAAACGGCGCTCTGGATAGCGGGCCCCTCACCCTTACCCTCTCCCCGCTTCGCGGGGCGAGGGCAATCGGTTGCGTCGACGCGAATGCAGCCGTTCAGCCGAGCGCGGCACGTGCGCGATCGATCCCGTTCTCTTTTTCCTGGCGGCATGACGAACTCAGTGCAGCGCTGCCGGCTGCGGTTCGGGGGCGGTGGGCGCGCGTGACTGCACGCGTTCCAGCGCGGCGGCGGTGAACACGGCGAGGCCCAGATCGCGGCGGTAACCGTGCACCTCCTTGACGTCGAGCTTGCGCATGAACGCGAGGATCTGCGGGCTGACCAGCTGCCCGGGCACCAGGATGGGAAATCCCGGCGGGTAAGGAACCACGAAGCGGGTCGACACCAGCGGCCGCCCCGACGCCAGGACGGCCTCGGCCCGCGCGAGCGGCAGGTGCTCGACGGCGTCCTCGCGGAAGGCGAGGAAGAAGGCGGCGCGGAGGTCGCCCTCCCCCACCGGCGAACCGCGAAACGCCGGGTGAAAGCCGCTGAACTCGGGCAACGGCGGCAGCTCGGTGGTGATCGCGCTGACCTTCGCCTCGAACAGCCGCCCCTCCTCGACCGTCGCCTGCTCGAGCCGCCGGTCCAGCCCCGCGGCGTAGCGCCGGAATCCATCGAGCAGGAACGACAGCGCGCCCCAGGTGACGCCGATGGTGGCGTTCATCAACACGGTGTTGATCGAGGTGTGGTTGACCTGCACGCCGAGCGCCTTCATCAGCACCTGGCTGCGGAACTCGAATCCGTTGTTGCCGGTCAGCGGCGTGTAGATGGTGAGGCGGGTGGGATCGAGGACGAACTCGTCCTCGGCGAACGCCCGCTCCAGCGCCCCCACTTCCCGCGAATGCACGTAGCGGTCGAACCCCGAGCGGCGGAACGGCTCGGGGATCAGCTGATCCTGTTCCAGCACCGACAGGTACTTCGAGATCAGCGGGTCGCCCGCGATGCGATCGCGCATCCGCAGCGCGAGCTGGAACGCCTCCTTGACCATCGCGAAGCCCTCCAGCTCCATCTGCTTGCGGGCCACGTCCAGGGACGCAACGATCTGGTGATTGGGGGACGTGCTGGTGTGGGCGAAGAACGCTTCGGTGAACGGTTCGGCCGCATCGCGCTCGAACCGCTCGTCCCACACGTGGATCATCGAACCCTGCCGGAACGCCGACAGCGACTTGTGGGTGGACTGCGTGGCGTAGACGCGCACGCGCGCGCGCTCCGGATCGGGCAGCAGGCGCTGTTGCAGGATCTCCCGGTCGGAGAGCCCATCCAGCCCGTCGGGTCCCAGGCCGGACCGGAACGCCTGGTACTCGTCGCGATAGGCGCGCGAGGCGAGCTTCTCGCTCAGCGCCCGCGCCGCCGCCATGCCGGTGCGTTGCCGCATCAACGGAAGGAAGCGCCCGTAGGCGAACCACGCCTCGTCCCACAGAAAACAGAGGCGCGGGTGGATCGCCAGCAGCTCCTCCATCACGCGTTCGGGGTGATAGACGATGCCGTCGAAGGTGACGTTGGTGAGCACCAGCAGCCGGACCCGCGCCAGCTGACCCTCGCGCTTGAGATCCAGCAGCCGCTGCTTCAGCGTCGCCAGCGGGACGCCCCCGAAGATGGCGTACCGCTGCAGCGGATACGCGTCCAGATACACCGGCCGCGCGCCCGCCAGCGCCAGCCCGTAGTGGTGCGACTTGTGGCAGTTGCGATCGATCAGCACGATGTCGCCGGGCCGCACCAGCGCCATGTGGACGATCTTGTTCGCGGTGGACGTCCCGTTCGTGACGAAGAACGTCCGCCGCGCGCCGAAGCAGCGCGCCGCCAGCTGCTGCGCCTCGCGGATCGAGCCGGTCGGTTCCAGCAGCGAATCCAGGCCGCCCGCCGTCGAGCTGGACTCCGCCATGAACAGGTTGTCGCCGTAGAAGCGCCCGAAATCGTCGATCCACCGCGAGTTGAACACCGAGTGCCCGCGCGCGATCGGCAGCGCGTGAAAGTTGCCGATGGGCCGGTCGGCGTACTCGCGAAGCGCGTCGAAGAACGGCGCCTTCATCCGCGCGCGGACGCCGTCCAGCACCGTCATGTGCAGCTCGTGCGGGGACTCGAAGCGGTAGAAGACGCGCGAGAACAAGGTCGCGGCGCGGCCGCTCTCGTCGGTCAGCGACTCGTCGGTGAGCAGATAGAGATCCAGCTCGGGCCGCAGATGGTGGAGCGCGCCCGCCAGCGCTTCGCAGATGGGCGCCGACGATTGCGCGAGCGGTGCGACCAGCTTGGCCAGCTCGGCGCGGATGCCTGGCGACGACAGCGGCGTCTCGGCGCCGATCGGAAAGCTTTGGCGCATCACCACGGCCTGGATGTCGACGTTGCACATCACCGCCAGCCACGCCTCCTCGAACGACGCGACCTGGACGATCTCGTAGACGAGATCGCCGGGACGGGTGGCGCGCAGGTCGTACAGATTCCGGCGCAGCGCGCGCAGCTGTTCGGGCGCCATCGTGCCCACCAGCAGCAGGGTGAAGTAGCGCGCGCCCTTCGCGCCGTCGGCCAGCGCGGCGCGATCGCCCGACTGGCTCAGCCGGTCAGCGAGATCGTTCACCACCTCGCGGAGCTGCGTCACATCGCCCGCCCGGTAATGCCGGCGCACCTGTTCGATGCGCTCCGCGCCCGGGTACGCCCACAGCCGCTCCACCTCGTCCAGCCGCCGGAACAGGTTCTCCAGCTCGCTTCGCCGATCATCGGATGGCTTTCGCGCGAGCTCCTCGACGCCTTCGCGCACGCGATTCCAGAGATCGATGCGCAGGTGCGCCGGGCTCGCGGCGTCGCTCAGCAGCGCGGCGCCCCCTCCCTGTCTCAGATCCAGTTTGTCCATTCGCCCCTCAGCCTTTCTTCATGAAGTAGAGGCTCAAGGCCAGGACGAGGATCGCCGACGGCGTCACCAGCACCCTCCAGTCCAGGTTGCCGAGCAAGCCCGCGACCAGACCGGGCAAGCTCGCGATGAGCAGCGTGGTCAGCACCGTCTCCCACAGCAGCACCTTCAGCTCGCTGATGCTGTGCAGCCGCAGCCAGACCGGCAGCCCGCTCTCCTCCACGTTGGGGCCGAGGAGAAACAGCTTCGCGATCCCCAGCGCCAGCACCATCAGCACCAGCGAGACGAACAGGAAGTCGAGCGAATGCAGCAGCTCCAGCCCCGGGCGCGCCTCCGAGGCGCCGCCGCCGATCAGGATGTGCGCGTACGCCTGGAACGCGAGCTTCGTTCCCAGCACCAGAAACGCCACCGCGTGCAGCACCGCGAGGATCACGATGACGACCGCGACATAGCGAACCTTGAGGAGGTGCTCGAACATCGTCGTTCGGAACCCTTCAGGGCTCCCATCTGAATTGAAGCGCGGGGCAGGCGTGCTCAACCGCCCCGCCGACGAATGCGGGGATGGCCTACAGTCGACCGCCGATTGCCTCGTCCGGCGGGCTCAGCATGTTTGTGAACGGGGGCATGACGGCATGACGGTCGGCAGCGGGGCGATCGCGCACGTCCTCGCCTGGTTCGCCAAGCAACCCTTCATCCTGCTGTTCCTGGTCATCGCCGCCGGCTACGGGCTGGGCCGGGTGAAGATCAAGGGAATCGGCCTGGGAACGACGGCGGCGTCGCTGGTGATCGCCCTCGGGATCAGCTTGCTGGGCACGCCGATGGGCGTGAAGATCGAGGTCCCCGCTATCGCCAGTACGATCTTCTTCAACCTCTTCATGTTCTCGGTGGGGATGAAGGTCGGCCCCCAGTTCCTGTCGGGGCTGCGGCGCGACGCAGGCAAGTACATCTTCTTCGGTCTGTTCATCCCACTGGCGGCGGGCGGGCTGACGCTGGGGCTGCGCGCGGTGTTCCACCTCGATCCGGGCATGCTCCCGGGCATCCTCGCCGGCAGCACGACCGCCAGCCCCGGCCTGGGCGCGGCGGAGGCGGCCTACGCGGCGGGCGGCGCAGCCGGGGATCGATCCGCCGCGCTCGCGAACCTGTCGACGGCGTTCGCCTTCTCTTACTGCCTCAGCATGATCTCGTTCATCGTGCTGATGAAGCTGCCCGATCTGCTGGGACGCGACACGCCCGCCGCCGCGCGCGCTCTCGAGGCGCAGATCCGGGGAACCGCGTCCAGCCCGCTGCCCGGCACCGCCGACGAGTTCCTGGGCGGACCGCTGCCGGTGTCGCGGCGCGCGTACCAGATCGAGAATCCCCGCCTGGTGGGCCATCAGCTGGGGGAGCTGCGCCGGTCGTACCCGCTGGTCGCGATCGAGCGCGTGCTGCGGGGCGGGCAGTATTACGATCCGGCCGACGACGTCGTGCTTCAGCCGCACGACACGCTGGCGCTGTACGGGCGGGTGCCGCTGCTGCTCCGCGCGTCGGCGGCGATCGGTCCCGAGGTGGCCGATCCCGAGCTGCGCGAGATCGGCTCGGAGACGGTCGATGTCGTGGTCCACAACAAGGACGGCGTGAAGCACACCATCCAGGAGCTGGCGGCGGACGTCGGCCACGGCATGTTCCTCAACGCCATGTTCCGCGGCGGGCACCAGATCCCGTGGGGCGCGGACACGGTCGTCCAGCGTGGCGACGTTCTCCGCGTCACCGGCGCCAAGTGGCGGATCAAGACGCTGGAGCAGCGTCTGGGCAGGGTGATCCGCCCGAGCGTCAGCACGGACATCCTGACGCTGGCGCTGGGCCTGGCGCTGGGCGGCGCGCTCGGCGCCGTGACCATCCCGCTGGGCGCGTTGAAGATCACCGTCGGCTCGGCGGTGGGGCTGCTGGTGGTCGGCATCGTCCTCAGCATCCTGCGAACGCGGCAGCCCGGTCTGGGCGGCCCCTTCCCCGAGCCAGCCCGGCAGCTGCTGGAGGATCTCGGGCTGACGGTCTTCATCGTCGTGCTGGGCCTGAACGCGGGCGCCGGCGTGGCGAAGGCGATGTCGGGCGGAACGCTGGCGCCGATCGTGATCGGCAGCTTCGTGGTCGGCCTGCTGCCGGCGATCGTCGCGTGGGTGATCGGCTTCCGGCTGTTCAAGATGAACACGGCGCTGCTGCTGGGCGCGATCGCGGGCGGGCGCTGCAACAGCGCCGGCATGCGCGCCGCTCAGGAGGTCTCGCGCAGCACGGTGCCCGCCATGTCGTACCCGGTGACGTTCGCGATCTCGAACATCGTGCTGACGGTGATGTCGTACGCGTTCGCGCTGGTCGGCTAGGCCGAGCGGCGGACGCGCGCGCGGGCGAAGCCGCAACCATCCATCCCCGTCCCGGACCGCCTGGCGAACATCCGCGGAATCAAATCCGCCGCCCCCAGTCGGCGTCTACCACCCGGCCTGACGCCACAGAAGCATCGCGATCGCCACGGTCGTCCCGCTGTTCCCCACGCAACCCGTAGCGGTCGGTGCCGACAACGGGACATGCGCGGAATCAAGTCGGCAGGACGGCGGCAGCTGCGGTTGCCCCTCGGGGTCGCGCGTACGTGGGGTGGCAGTCGTAAGGGCGCCGGGCGTAAACCGCGCGGGCGTCCGTCGATGCCGCACGGCACGCGACCCAAGGTCGATCCCCGGTACCCGGTGCAGGTCACCATCCGCGCGACGCGCGGGCTCCCGTCGTTCCGCTCGCCGCGCGTGTTCGGGGCGCTCCGCCGCGCCATCGCGCGCGCGTCCTTCGACGGGTTCCGGGTGATCCATTTCTCGATCCAGCAGGACCACGGCCACTTCATCGTCGAGGGCGACGAGGCTCGCCGCGCCCGCGGGGGCATGCACGGTCTGGCCATCCGGCTGGCGCTGGCGGTCAACCGCGCGCTCGGGCGCAAAGGGCAGGTCGTCGGCGACCGCTACCACGCCCGCCCGCTGACCACGCCGCGCCAGATGCGGACGAGCATGGTTTACGTACTGCTCAACTTTCGCAAGCACCTCCGGGCGCCCGCGTGCATCGACCCGCGCAGCTCGGGCCCGCACTTCTCGGGATGGCAGCGTGCGCCGGCGGTCACCGACGCGCCCCCGGCGACGGCGCCGCCGGTGACCTGGATGGCGCGCTTCGGCTGGCATCGGGCGGGCGGTCCGTTGCGCGTCGAGGAGCACCCCGCCTCGACGCCGCGAGCGCACCCAACTTGAATCCGCGGATGTTGCGCCGGGCGGGCGCCGCGAGCGCACCCAACTTGAATCCGCGGATGTTGCTCCGGACGATGCGACGAATCTTGAGAGGCGCCGCGGCGTCAGGCCGAGCGGCGGACGCGCGTGCGGGTGGGGGCCGCGTCGTGGGCCGCGAAGAAGTCGCGGAGCTGCGGGTAGACGATGTCGCGCCAGCGGCGGCCGCTGAAGATGCCGTAGTGGCCGGCGCCCTTGACCGTCAGGTGGCGTTTGTGGTCGGAGGCGATGCCGGTGCAGAGATCGTGCGCCGCCTGCGTCTGGCCGAGCCCGGAGATGTCGTCCAGCTCGCCCTCGACGGTCATCAGCGCCGCGCCCGTGATCGCAGCGGGCGCGACGCGCTCGCCGCGTACGTTCCACGACCCGCGCGCCAGCAGGAACTCCTGGAAGACGATGCGGACGCAGTCCAGGTAGTACTCGGCCGGCATGTCGAGGACGGCGTTGTACTCGTCGTAGAAGCGGCGGTGGTCGTCGGCGCGCGCGTCGTCGCCTTTGCTCAGATCATGAAAGAAGTCCAGGTGCGACGACATGTGCCGGATCGGGTTCATGGCGATGAAGCTGGCGTGCTGGAGAAATCCCGGATACACGCGCCGGCCCCGCCCCGGATAGCTCGGCGGAACCTCGTGCAGAAGGTGGGTCTCGAACCAGCGCAGCGGCTTGCTGGTCGCCAGCTTGTTGACCTGCGTCGGGTTGCGGCGCGCGTCGATCGGTCCGCCCATCAGCGTGATGCTGCGCGGTTGCGGCTCGCCCGCCGCCGCGCTCAGCGCGACGGCCGCCAGCACGGGGACGGCCGGCTGGCAGACCGCCAGCACGTGCAGCCGTTCGGCGCCGATGTGTCGGATGAACTCGCGCACGTAGCCGACGTAGTCGTCCAGCGCGAAGCTGCCCTCGTCGGCCGGCACCAGGCGCGCGTCGATCCAGTCGGTGACGTAGACGTCATGGCGGGTCAGCAGCGTCGCGACCGCCTCGCGCAGCAACGTCGCGTGGTGGCCCGACAGCGGCGCGACCACCAGCACCGGCGGATCGTCGCGCAGCCGGGCGACGGCCTTCGCGTCGTCGCTCATTCGCGTGAAACGTTGCAGGCGACAGAACGGGCGCGCGAGAACGGTCTCCTCGATGACCGCGACGCGCGCGCCGCGCACGTCGACGGTCTCGATGCCGAAGCGCGGCTTCTCGTAATGCTTGCCGAGGCGGTAAAGCAGCTCGTAACCGGCGGCGACGCGCGCGGCGCCCGGCAGCTGCGACATCCAGCTGCCCGGCCACGAGAACAGGCGCGCCGTCAGCTGGGCCCACTGCGTGGCCGGACTGAAAAGCGAGCGCTGGTAGTCGTGGAGGTGGTACAGCACGTCGTGGAACGAGTCCACGCGACTATATCGGTTCGGGAATCACCCCGATAGAAGATCCTGTTTCCGCGATGCGTGTGCGATGCGCGCGCACCGTGCGCGTCGCGCCCATGGTCGAGCTTCGCGGCGGCGCGCTTCGCGGCGGCGAGCTTCGCGGCGGCGAACTTCGCGGCGGCTACTGCGCCGTCCAGCCGCCGTCGACGACGATCGCCTGGCCGCTGATGTTGCGCGCCGCCGGCGAGATCAAGAAGGAGGTGATCGCGGCCAGCTCATCCACGCCGATGAAGACGCCCTTCGGCATCGGCTTCAGCATGACCTCCTTGATCACGTCGGCCTCGGGGATGCCGCGCGTGCGCGCCTGATCGGCGATCTGCTTGTCCACCAGCGGCGTCTTCACGTAGCTGGGACAGATCGTGTTGATCGTGATGTCCCACCCCGCGGTCTCCAGCGCGATCGTCCGCGTCAGCCCGATCAACCCGTGCTTGGCGGCGACGTAGGCGCTCTTGTTGGGGCTGGCGACCAGCGAGTGGATGCTGCCCACGTTGACGATGCGCCCGAACCGGCGCTCGCGCATGGCGGGCAGCACAGCGCGCGTCAACCGCGCCGACCCGATCAGCATGACCTGGATCAGGTAGTCCCACTTGCTCATCGCGAAGTCTTCCAGCGGCGCCACGTGCTGCAGCCCGGCGTCGTTGATCAGCACGTCGATCGGGCGCGGCAGCGACGAGAACGCCGACGCGACGCTGGCGTCGGACGTCACGTCCAGCGCGAGCGCGTCGGCCGATCCGCCGGCGTGGCGAATCTGGTCGGCCACCACCTGACAGTCGCGTTGTTGCAGGTCGCTGACGATGATGTGATGCCCGGCGCGGGCCAGCTCTTTCGCCAGGCCGGCGCCGATGCCGCTGGCCGCGCCGGTGATCAGAAGCGTCAGCACGACTGCGATCCCCTGGTCATCCCCAGTTGAACAGCGCCGCGCCCCACGAAAGGCCGCCGCCGAAACCGCACAGCATCACGCGCGCGCCCGCGCGCAGGCGGCCCGTCTCCCACGCCTTCTGCAACGTCAGGGGGATGCTGGCGGCCGCGGTGTTGCCGTACTTCTCGACGGTCGTGACCGTCTTCTCCATGGGCAGCGCCAGCGTCTTCATGATCGCCTCCAGCATGCGGAGGTTGCTCTGGTGCAGGATCAGCAGATCCAGATCGGAAGGCACCAGGCCATGCTCGCCCAGCAGGGAGCGGATGGTCTCCGGAACGGTGTTCACCGCGAACTCCCACACCCGCGGACCATCCATGACGAACTTGTTCAGCTGCTTGTCGATGACCTCGGGCGTGGCGGGCAACCGGCTGCCGCCGCCCGGGACCGCGATGAACTCGCGCCCCCGACCGTCGCTGCCCAGATGGAAGTGGAAGCGCCGGTCGTCGTCCCGCGACTGCGACAGCAGCACCGCGCCCGCGCCGTCGCCAAAGAACACGCACGTCCGCCGATCCTTCCAGTTGAGGATCTTCGTGAACGTATCGGTGCCGATGACCAGGACGTTCCGATAGCGCGCGGGCTCAGTCAGCATCATCCCCTGCGCGACGTTCAGCGCGAACACGAACCCCGCGCACACCGAGTTCACGTCGAAGGCGGGGCAACGGCCGGCGGCGATGCCCAGCTTCTCCTGCACCAGACACGCCGTCGCCGGCTGCGATTGATCGGGCGTCGCGGTCGCGACGATCACCAGATCGACGGCCGTCTTGTCGATCCCGGCGTTCGTCAGGCAGCGCAGCGCCGCCTGGTAGCCCAGGTCGCTGGGCGCCTCGGCGGGGCTCGCCACGCGCCGCTCGAGGATCCCCGTCCGCGACGTGATCCATTCGTTCGATGTGTCGATCGACATCGCCAGATCGAAGTTGGTGACAGTCTTCGCGGGAACGTACCCGCCGATGCCAGAAACCCGGATGCCCATGTGAAATTTCCTCCCAGAATCACGTCAACGGCTTTGCGCCCACCAGCGCGGCTCGTGCGCCGCCGGCCGCCGGATCGGTTTGCGCGCCACGTCCCCTTCGCCCGCCGGTGGGCGTGGCTGGACCCGCGGCGTCGAGCGATCCGCCGCCCAGCGGGTCGCCTCGGGCCAGAACTTCGCGTGCGCCTTCGCGCCGACCACCAGTCCGACGTGGCCGGCGCGGATCGCCATCGACTTGATGTCGCGGGATCCGAGGTGCGGTCGGATCCCCTCGGTCGACGGGGGCGCGACCAGGTGATCGTTGTCGGCGGTCAGCAGCAGCACCGGGCAGGTGATGCGCGACAGATCGATGCGGCGGGGCCCGACGAAGAGCTGGCCGCGCACCAGCTCGTTGCGCTGGTACAGGTTCTTGACGAACGTCCGGAAGGTCGCGCCCGCCACCGGGATGTTGTCGTTGAGCCAGCGCTCCAGCGCGAACGTGCTGGACACCTTCTCCGGGTCGCTCATCTGCTCCCAGAACGCGATGCTCTTGTCGAAGAAATTCCGGATCGGGTTCATCCACAGAAAGATCGTCTGCAGGAACCACGCGGGGCAGTTGCCGTACGTGTCGAGCAGCGCGTCCACGTCGAAGGTCGCGCCCTGCGCCCACAGATTCAGCAGCGACTCGCGCCCTCCGAAGTCGATGGGCGACGCCAGCAGGGTCAGCGTCTTCACCGCGTCGGGGTCCAGCGCGGCGTGGAGGGCCGACAGCGTCCCGCCCATGCAGTAGCCCAGCAAGTGGACCCGCTTGCCGTCATGGGCGCGGCGGACCAGCCGGACTGACTTATCGAGGAAGCCGCAGACGTAGTCGTACAGGGTCAGCGCGCGATCGGCGTGCGAGGGAACGCCCCAGTCGATCATGTAGACGTCGAAGCCGCGGTCCAGGTACTGGCGGACGACGCTCTTGTCCGGCTGCAGGTCGAGGATGTACGGGCGGTTGATCAGCGCGTAGCAAAACAGGATCGGCTCGGCGTGCGTGGGCGGTGTCGCCCGCGTGTAATGCAGCAGCTTGTGCGTGCCCGACTCCAGCACGACGGTGCTGGGCGTGGTGCCGACCTGGACGTCACGCGCGGACTCGACGACGCGCGGAACGCTCAGCATGTTCCGCCACAGCCGTCGCTGCTCTGCGAATACCGCCGAGAACCCGCGCGGCGCGGCGCTGCCCCTCGTCTCCACGACTGGTTCCTTCCGTCATCCGTTCGCTCGTTGCGCCCGCCGCCCGACCGCTACATCGCCATGCCGCCGTTGATGTCCAGCACGTGGCCGGTGACGAAGCCCGCGACGGGCGAGGCGAGGTACAGCGCGCTCGCGGCGATCTCCATGGGATCACCCAGCCGGCCCACCGGCGTCGTGTCGAGGACGGTCTGCAGGGCTTTGTCCGGAACGCCGTCGAGCATGCGCGTTCGCACGAAGCCGGGGGCGATCGCGTTCACGGTGACACCCTTGCGCGCGTACTCGCGCGCCAGCGTCTTGGTGAAGCCGATCAGCCCCGCCTTGGCC
>Ga0068867_100003074_pt1 | contig 11756 bp, 10 predicted proteins | sample KBSMisM32_FD_65649 | JGI IMG/M metagenome (GOLD analysis project Ga0068867, IMG submission 65649) | Miscanthus rhizosphere microbial communities from Kellogg Biological Station, Michigan, USA - KBS Miscanthus M3-2 | ecosystem: Host-associated > Plants > Roots > Rhizosphere > Soil ...
TGCGACAACGGTCGGAACCGCGACATGTTGTGTTGGCGTGTCGCGCCCGAGGCCGAAGAATGTGTACTCGGACGGGTTCAGTGACCGGGTCGCCCGCCAGTACTGCCACGTCATACCGCTCCACAGGGTGCGGTTGACCCCGTGCTCGTCGAGATACCAGCTCCGGCAACAACCGGTGTTCCACACCGAGGCCGCCAGTTTCTCCTGTAGCTGGTTGTTGTACCGCTGCTGGGCGGCGGGGCTGGGCGCTAGTGCCTGCGCCCCGTACTTGTCCACCGCAGCAATGGCACGTGCCACGTAGTGGATCTGCGATTCGATCATGATCACCACCGACGTGTGCCCCAGCGCGGTGTTGGGCCCGAGCAGGAAGAACAGGTTCGGCATACCGGCGACCGCGATGCCGCGGTGTGCCGCCATCCCGTCACGATTCCAGCGATCGACCAGGTCCTCACCGCGCGGGCCCTTGATGTCGAAGTAGGTGTACGAGTCGATGACGTGGAACCCGGTGGCCCAAACGATGACGTCGACGGGACGTTCGGTGCCGTCGACCGTGACGATGCCGGTCGGGGTGATGCGCGCGATACGGTCGGTGATCAGCTCCGTCTTCGGTTTGGCGACGGCCTGATAGTAGTTGGGCGAGTACAGGATTCGCTTGCAGCCGGCGCGATATGTCGGCGTCAGACGACGGCGCAGGTCCTTGTCGGCGACGTGGCGGCGGATGTTCCACTTGCCCACCGCTTCGACCGCACGCAGAAGGGCGGGCCGTTTGGTCATCGCGTACCCAAGTCCCTCGAGGAACCAGTAGATGCCGGTCCGCACCCCAAGACGCAACCCCGGGACGTAGGTGAATGCGGTCTTCACCCAGTCCGGAAACGGCTCATTCGGTCGGGGAACCACCCAGGGCGGGGTGCGTTGGTAGAGCTGAAGTTCCGCGACGTCGCGAATGATGCCCGGCACGATCTGGATGGCGCTGGCGCCCGTGCCGATCACCGCCACTCGCTTGCTCGCGAGGTCGACGTCGTGGTCCCACTCCGCGGAATGGAAAGCGGAGCCTCGGAAATCGGCGAGTCCTTCGATGTCGGGCAGGCGCGGAATGTGCAGCGCGCCGGCCCCCGAGATGAGGAACTGCGCAACGTACTCCTGCCCGGTGTCGGTGAACACATGCCAGCGGTACTCGGTGTCGTCCCAGTGCGCTCGGGCGGCGCGCGAGTTGAACCGGATGTAACGGCGCAGACCGTACTTCTCGGTGACGCCCCTGAGGTAATCCAGGATCTCCGGCTGTGGCGAGAACAGTTTGCTCCAGGTCGCCTTGGGCTCGAAAGAGAACGAGTATAGGTGCGACGGCACATCGCACGCGCAGTCCGGATAGCTGTTGTCGCGCCAGGTGCCGCCTATCTCGTCGGCCTTCTCCAGGATCAGGAAGTCCACGCCCTGGCGCTGCAGCGCGATGGCCATGCCAAGACCGGAGAAGCCGGTGCCGATGATCAGCGCACGGGTGTGCACGGGCTGCTGGATGCTGCCTTCGGCAGCCTGCTCGGGGGCAACCGTCATCGATCGGGGTCCTTCCTGGGAACGCCGGTACCGGATACTTTCGGCTCCCAGGTTAACCGTCTCAGCCTCCACAGCCAACGGTGCTGATCAGGCGTACGAAAGTGCGCGTTCGGGCGACCGATGCCTTCGTGCGTCGAAGGTCTCGTAATGCCCTGATCCGACCATGCCGATGCCGCGCTGCGGCATACGGAAGTCGCCGAGCCTGGCTTGCCGCAGCAACGGCCCGCTGAAGCCGAGGTCGCGGCCGTGGAGCACCGCGCGCGAGTTGGCGACCACCCACAACTGCTTCGGGGCCATCAGGTAGCACTGCCCGTTGGGGGCGCGGCCGGTCAGCCGGACGTCGCCGACGCCGAGCGTTCGACGGGCCACACTGCCCAGTCGCCGCAGGACCGTCGGGTCGGACCACGCCGATTCGGACAGCCGGCCCCCGAGCGCGCAGATTAGTCGGGTGGCCCTGGTCGCCTGTAGGTCGACGGTCCAGTGCAGTACCCCGGGAACCTCGATGACGGCCGACCACGGGCCGACCCAGCCGACGTTGATATCGCACTGGACCGTGGGGTTCGGGGTAGCCGAGCTGAAGTAGCGGGCGCAGCTGTGCTGCCCCGGCGTCGTCGCGTAGAAGGTCCAGTTGCACGACGGGTCGCGGTGCCACACCGAAACGTACGGGGGCGCAAAGGAAGTCGCGGGAAACTGGCGCATCGCCAGGTAGTGCCCGCTGGCGAAGGGCAGGCCCATGATCCCGAATCCGACGAACCGCTCGTCGTCGCCGGGGGGCAGCGTCGGGTCGGCCAGCACGGCCGCGACAGTTTCTTGTGGGGTGTGTTGTTTCGTCATGCGCCGATCGTCGTGCGCAGCGAGGCCTCATCACATGAGGCGTGTGCCTCAAATTCGTCAGGCGACGTGTTCGCGGCGGCGTACGCCCTCGTGCAGCGGCAGATCCGGGTCGATCTTGATGCCGAGCAGTTCGCATGTGCCGTTGATGGAGCCGACCATGATCGTCGTCAGGTGCGCGACGAACTCGTCGGGCGGCATCCGGCGGGGGCTGTCCTGCTCGGTGCCCAACCACCAGTCGGTGGCCGAGGCGACGGAACCGAACGCGGAGTAGGCGGCGAGCTCGAGCGCCGCGGCGTCCAGCTCCATGTCGCGCAGCTCGTTGTCGAACATGTCGGCCATCGCCAACGTGATCTCGCGACCCTCGTTGAGCGCGCGCATCGTCGACTCGCTCTGTTCGGCGAACCGGCCCTGAATCAGGAAGCGCAGAACGTTCGGGTGCTCGTCGACGAGCCTGACGTACTGCTCGACGCTGCGCCGGATGACCTCGCGGGCCGGGTCGCTGGACAGGTTGATCGACGGGAAGATCGTCGCCCACAACATGTCTCGCAGCCGCTCACCAATCGCCTGGAACAGATCCGACTTATCGGTGAAATGACGGTAAATTTTCGGCTTCGCGGTGCCCGCCTCCTCGGCGATCTCGCGCAGGCTCAACTCCGGTCCGAGCCGGTCGATCGCCCTGAAAGCGGCGTCGACGATCTCCGACCGCACCCTCTTGCGATGCTCGCGCCAGCGCTCGCTGCGGGCGTCCACCTTGACACCCGGCTCGCTGCTGGAACGTGACCTGGACCCTCGTCGCACCCGCATACTGTACCGCCCGGACATCGCTGACCTGCTCAGACCGTCCCGCAACACGGAATTTCGTCGCCCTGGCCAGGCGAATTTGCCTGCGACGAACCGACCCGTCACCCTGGGTACTATTCCTGCGACAGCCCATAGACGAGAGAGACGTATGACGCAGCGATACGACCTGGTCATCGCGGGTGGCGGACCCTCTGGTTCGGCCGCCGCGTGGCAGGCCGCGCAGACCGGCGCGAAGGTTGTGGTCTTGGACAAGGCCGAGTTCCCTCGCGACAAGCCGTGCGGTGACGGCCTGACCGCCCGCGCCGTCAGCTACCTGCAGAAGATGGGCCTGGCCAGCGAGGTCGCCCATTTCCACCGGGTCAACCGGGTGACGGTGTTCAGCCCGAGCCAGTGGGAGCTGTCGTTCCCGAAGCGCCCGGGCATGCCCGACCACGGCCACACCGTGAGCCGGACCGAGCTGGACACGCTGCTGCTCAAGCACGCCGAGTCGACGGGTGCCGAGGTGCGGCAGTCGGCGGAGGTGACCGGGCCGATCGTGGAGAACGGTCGGGTCGTGGGTGTGACGCTGAAGAGCGGCGAGAAGGTGTACGGCGACGCGGTGATCGCTGCGGACGGCGCCTACTCCCCCATCAAGCGGGCGCTGAAGATCGATTCCGAATACAACGGATATTCGGCGATCGCGATCCGCTCGGAGATGCACGCCAACCGCCCGGACTCCGACAGCCTCGACATCTATTTGAAGCTGGAGTTCCAGGGCGACCAGTTGCCTGGCTACGGCTGGGTGTTCCCGATGGGCAACGGGCGGTTCAACATCGGCCTCGGCTACGTCAACAGCTACAAGAACTGGCAGTCGATCAACGCCACCCAATTCCTTGGCGAGTTCCTGCGGACGCTGCCGCGCGAGTGGGAGCTGCCGCCGATCGAAGAGCTGAAGAAGAACAAGAGCGTGCGGGCATGGCGACTGCCGATGGGCTTCACCGCGTGGCCGCCGTGGCGGCCGGGTGTGCTGTTCACCGGCGACTCGCTGGGCGCCGGCAAGCCGGCGTCGGGTGCGGGCATCTCGAAGGCGCTGGAGTCGGGGCTGGCCGCGGGCGAGTGCGCGATCGCGGCGCTGCAGAACGGCGGCCCCGACGACTTCACCAACTACGCGCAGCGGATGGAAGCGGCCTGGGGCAAGGAGTACCGGCGCGGCCGCTACTTCCACAAGCTCGCGGGCATCCCTGCAGTGGCGAATACGGGCATCAAGTTCATCGACAACGGCTTCTTCCGAGACCGGATGCTCAAGGCGTTGTACAAGAAGGCGCAAGGGCCGCAGCACACCTACAAGTAGTTGCCGAGTGACCACTTATGTCACGCGAAATCGCTCTCAGCGTGCATTAACTGGCCACTCTGCGAACCCCTAACCCCCTATCGGGGACAGCGCTGACATCCCGCAGGCACACCCGCGGAGCAGCGGAGCTCGCCCCGTTTTGACGATGACGGCCGCGCTTCAGGCTTGGCGGCATGAACATCAAGGGATTGCTGGCCACCGCCGCGATGACGGCGGGCCTGGCTGTCGGGCTCGCCGCGACTGCGACTGCAGCGCCTGTGAGCGATGACTTCTGGGAATGCGTCGCCGACCATCAGGACGCTGACGGCATCGGCGTCTGCTGCGTGTTCTACGGAGGCGACTACGACGAACGGACCGGCGAGTGCTGGATCGACCACGAGGCGAAGCTAGAGGAGGCCAACCCCGGCCCCAGCGTTCCCCCCGAAAGGGCCAGTGCTGACGCGACTTCCCAGCATGGCAGTCGCGTCGCTGGCCTAGTTCGTCGCCGAGTGTTGGCTTAGTGCACAGATATTTCCGCTCCGCGTGCGTCGAGCCAACACTCGAGCGCTCGCGATGCCAGGCGGCAGGCGGTGGTGTACGGGATCCTGCAACGCTAATTTGCTTGCAAACCGGCCTGGAATGGGCACAAGTCGAGCAGGAATCCGCTACCCGAAGTGCGGGCAGGTCCGGTTTGCTTTGGTCATCACCGACGGCCACCGAGGAGTGAGTTGCAGATGCGAGCGGCACGAATGCACGGCTACCACGAGCCGTTGCGGCTCGAGGAGATACCGACGTCGGGCCGGACGAGGTGCTCATCAAAGTGGCGGCAGCAGGTATGTGCCGCAGCGACTTTCAGCAAATCGAGGGCTATTTCTCGGGCGGGCGCTCCACTGTCGTTTCCGGCGACGCCAGGGCATGAGGTCGCGGGCAGGATCGCCGCGATCGGCACTGACGTTCCGCGCTCCGCCGGCCCAGCCGAGGGCGATTTGGTCGTAGTCGACCCCAACTGGGGCGACCGGGTGTGTCGGCAATGTCACGAAGGCAACGAGCAGATCTGCGCCAACGGAACAATGCTGGGCTTCGGGCCGCCAGGTGGATTTGCAGAGTACATGCCGGTACCTCACCGCAATGTCATCGGTGTGCCGGACAATCCCGACCAGAAGCCCGAGATCCTTGCGCCGCTGACAGATGCAGGACTGACGCCCTACCGCGGGATGAAGAAACTACGGGACGCAGGCAAGCTCGGTGCAGGCCGCACGGTCGTCGTCAACGGTATCGGCGGCCTCGGCAGCTACGCCGTGCAGTACGCCAGACTGCTGGGCGGCGGCGCCACCGTGGTGGCGTTCGCCCGCAGCGACGAAAAGCTCTCCGTGGCAAAGGAGAACGGCGCTCACCACACGGTCGACACCCGCGACAAGACGGTCGAGGATGTGCAGAACGAACTCCGGAGACTGACCGGCCGGCGCGATGTGGACGCGGTGCTGGACTGCGCCTGAGCAGAGGAGTCGTTGCGTCTCGGCTGCTCGATTCTGGCGCAGGAGAGCGCGCTCACCTCGGTGGGGCTGATGGGACACCGGGTCGAGGTGCCGCTGTTGGCGTTCGTCAGCGGCGAGAAGTCGTTCTTCGGGTCGTTCTGGGGGAACTACAACGACCTGACCGAAGTCCTCGCGCTGGCCGCCGAGGGACTGATCAAACACACCGTCAGCCCTGTTCGATTCGAGGACATCAATGACACGCTCGACGCATTGGCCGCGCGGTGATCGTCTTCGACTGACCGCGGTCCTACAGCATGCAGGACACGCAGCCCTCGACCTCGGTTCCCTCCAGCGCCATCTGGCGTAGCCGGATGTAGTACAGCGTCTTGATCCCCTTGCGCCAGGCGTAGATCTGCGCCTTGTTCACATCACGCGTCGTCGCGGTGTCCTTGAAGAACAGCGTCAGCGACAGACCCTGATCCACATGCTGCGTCGCCGCGGCGTACGTGTCGATGACCTTCTCGTAGCCGATCTCGTAGGCATCCTCGTAATACTCGAGGTTGTCGTTGGTCATGTACGGCGCCGGGTAGTACACCCGCCCGATCTTGCCTTCCTTGCGGATCTCCACCTTCGACGCGATCGGATGGATCGACGACGTCGAATGGTTGATGTAGCTGATCGAACCGGTCGGCGGAACCGCCTGCAGGTTCTGGTTGTAGATGCCGTGCGTCTGCACCGACTCCTTCAGCCGCACCCAATCCTCTTGCGTCGGAATGTGAATGCCGGCATCGGTGAACAACTGCTTGACGCGGTCGGTCTTCGGCTCCCACGCCTGCTCGGTGTACTTGTCGAAGAACTCGCCCGTCGCGTACTTCGACTTCTCGAAGCCCTTGAAGTGTGTGCCGCGTTCGATTGCGATCTTGTTCGACGCCCGCAGTGCGTGGAACAGCACCGTGTAGAAGTAGATGTTCGTGAAGTCGATGCCCTCTTCGGAGCCGTAGAAGATCCGCTCCCGCGCCAGGTATCCGTGCAGGTTCATCTGCCCCAGCCCGATCGCGTGAGAGTCGTTGTTGCCTTGCTCGATCGACGGCACCGACCAGATGTGCGTCTGATCGCTCACCGCCGTCAGGGCCCGGATCGCCACCTCGATGGACTGCGCGAAGTCCGGAGAATCCATCGTCTTCGCGATGTTCAGCGAGCCCAGGTTGCACGAAATGTCCTTGCCCACTTGGGCGTAGGTCAGATCCTCGTTGAACACCGACGGTGTCGACACCTGCAGGATCTCCGAGCACAGGTTGCTGTGCGTGATCTTGCCCTCGATCGGGTTGGCCCGGTTCACCGTGTCCTCGAACATGATGTACGGATAGCCCGATTCGAACTGCAGCTCGGCCAGCGTCTGGAAGAACTCGCGTGCCTTGATCTTGGTCTTGCGGATCCGCGCGTTGTCGACCATCTCGTAGTACTTCTCGGTCACCGAGATGTCGGCGAACGGCAGGCCGTACACGCGCTCGACGTCATACGGCGAGAACAGGTACATGTCCTCGTTCTTCTTGGCCAGCTCGAACGTGATGTCCGGGATGACGACGCCGAGGCTCAGCGTCTTGATCCGGATCTTCTCGTCGGCGTTCTCCCGCTTGGTGTCCAGGAAGCGGTAGATGTCCGGGTGATGGGCGTGCAGGTACACCGCACCCGCCCCCTGGCGCGCACCGAGCTGGTTGGCGTAGGAGAACGAGTCCTCGAGCAGCTTCATGATCGGGATGACGCCCGAGCTCTGGTTCTCGATGTTCTTGATCGGCGCGCCGTGCTCACGAATGTTGGAGAGCAGCAAGGCAACCCCGCCGCCGCGCTTGGACAGCTGCAGCGCCGAGTTGATCGAGCGACCGATGGACTCCATGTTGTCCTCGATGCGCAGCAGGAAGCAGCTCACCGGCTCGCCCCGCTGCTTCTTGCCCGAGTTGAGGAACGTCGGAGTGGCCGGCTGGAACCGGCCGTCGATGATCTCGTCGACGAGCTTCTCGGCCAGACCGGTGTCGCCCGCCGCCAACGTCAGGGCCACCATGACGACACGGTCCTCGAACCGCTCCAGATATCGCTTGCCGTCGAAGGTTTTCAGTGTGTACGAGGTGTAGTACTTGAACGCGCCCAAGAACGTCGGGAACCTGAACTTCTTCGCATACGCGCGGTCGAGCAGGGTCTTGACGAAGTTGCGGCTGTACTGATCGAGAACCTCACGCTCGTAATAGTTCTGCTGGATCAGGTAGTCGAGCTTTTCATCGATGTCGTGGAAGAACACCGTGTTCTGGTTGACGTGCTCACGGAAGTACTGATGCGCGGCCTCGCGGTCCTTGTCGAACTGAATCTTGCCGTCGGCGTCGTACAGATTCAGCATCGCGTTGAGCGCGTGGTAATCGCTCTCGCCGGGTAACGCACCCGGCGCGGCGGGGGTTACAGGCTCTGCAGCTGCGACGGTTGGTGGCACGTCTGGTCCTTCCAGAAGTCAGCAAGGCCCGCGCGGACGGCTTCCACGTCGTCCGGGGTTCCCATCAGTTCGAAGCGATAGAGGTATGGAACGCCGCATTTGCGCGAGACCACTTCGCCCGCGTACGCGAACTCGGCGCCGAAGTTGTTGTTGCCCGCGGCGATGACGCCGCGGAGCAGCGACCGGTTGTGTTCGTTGTTCAGGAACGCGATGACCTGTTTGGGGACGTAGCCCCCGTCGTTGATGTTCGGGGTGACGCGCCCGCCGCCATAGGTCGGCAGCACCAGCACGTACGGCTCACCGACCTCGATGCGTCCGTGCAGCGGGATCCGGATGGCGGGCAGGCCCAGTTTCTCGACGAAGCGGTGGGTGTTCTCCGACACGCTGGAGAAGTAGACGAGGTTGCACCCTGCCATCTGGCGTCCTCTCCTTCCCTTACCCGCCGGAATACCCCTTTATGCCGTAACCGCGACCGCCCCGGTCAGCGCCTTGATGCGATCCGGCCGGAACCCCGACCAGTGGTCGTTGCCTGCGACCACGACGGGCGCCTGCAGATACCCCAGCGCCATCACGTAGTCACGCGCCTCGGTGTCCAGGCTGATGTCGACCTTCTCGTAGGCGATGCCCTGCTTGTCCAGCGCCTTGTAGGTGGCGTTGCACTGCACGCATGCGGGCTTGGTGTACACGGTGACGGTCATGTTCGGTACAGCTCCTCTGCGAACGGACTGGCAACTGGTCGGGTACTGCATTCCGCTGTAGTTCAGCGGCCCTGAGGCCCTCAAAATTCCAGGCGTCCGGGACCGCGCACCCGGTGAGTCTGGGAACCGACACCGCCGGATTTCTGGGCTCCGGCCGACCCTGGAAGGTACGAGTACCGGGGGGTCTGTCGGTGTTCGAAACACTACACCTGGTGTCCGACATTGCGAAGGCATACAAGATGTTCGGAATGACATTTTTGAAATTCCCTGGTCGTAAGCTTCCAGCGGCCGACACACTCGGCGTGTCGCACGTCACATCCGAGTACGCGCCGCCACGTACGAACAGGTATATCACCGGACACCGACACATAGTGCGGCGCCAACCGTCACGGTGACGCAACAGCAAAGCCGCCGCCGGGCTCACACCCGACGCGGATTGAGCGCTCTTCGATTCAGCAGCGCGCCTTGACGGGAGCGCAGATGCGCACGCCGGGCGGCGGAGGTGTGGCGAGAGCGTGCCCGCTCACACCGCCCGGCGAGAGCTTGAACTGCGTAGGCAGCTTCGACGACACCGTCTGGGAGAGACCTGTGACCAAGTGTTGTCCGCACATGCTCCACATGCTGCGACGCCTGGGCATCCCTGGTCTTGCGTAGTCGACTACCTGATTCCGCGGCATCGCGCTACCTACTCGCCGCGTGAGCGCAGAACGGCCATCGCCGCCATCTCTCGCAGCCACTCTTCGGAGCGATCGGCCGACCACCTGTTGTCATCCATCAACGTGAAGAACCCGGAATACCCGAAGAAGAACCACAGCATGTCGTTGGCGTCGTCGACGCTCACACCCGGCTTCAGCGCTCCCAGGTCGGCGAGCCGACGCGCCGCCAGCAGCGTGCCCGCCCGATACCGCTCGGTCGCCTTCCGCAGCGTCACGGCCGCCGTCTCGTCGATAGGTGCGGTGCCGACCACGATCTTCATCACGTCGCCCCAATCGGACCGCATCCGCCGGCACGTCGAGGCGACGATGTCCAGCACCCCGTCGGCAGTCTCGGACGCCTCGATGGCCCGGTACGCCTCGTCGACCTCCGGCGCCTGCGTCCAGTCGTCGACGAGCGTGTGCAGTAGGCCCTGCTTGCCCCCGGCCACCGCATACACCGTGGCCGGCGACACCCGCGCCAGCGCCGCGACCTCGTCCACCTTGGTCGCCGTGTAGCCGCGCTCGACGAACAGTTCCCTGGCCGCCGCGATGATCGCGCGCCGCGTCGCCTCCGCGTATTCCGCCCGGCGCGAGACCGTGCCCATCTTCCCTGCCATGGCCACCAGAGTAGCGCTCCATCAAATCCAGTTCTACTCTCTTCACTAGAGTCATCCTCTAGTCAATCGACCACCGCTCTATTAAGGACCTTGTATGACCATCGAGACTCTCCCGTCCACCCGGATTCACCTGCCAGGATCCCCTGAGTTCACGGCCGCGACCCGGCTCTGGAACGGCGCGGTGACACACCGCCCGGCCGCCGTGGCGCGGCCGACGTCGCGAAGCGAGGTGCAGTCCGCGCTCCGCTACGTGGCCGACAGCGGCATGCCCGTGGCTGTCCGAGGAGGCGGCCACGACTGGGCCGGCCGCGCCCTGATCGCCGGCGGATTGGTGATCGACCTTTCGCTCATGCGCCGAGTCGACGTCGACGTCACATCGCAGACCGCGTTCGTCTCGGGCGGATCGACCGCAGCCGATGTCGTGGCCGCGACCGAACCGTTCGGCCTGGTGCCTGCGACCGGAACCTACGGCGGCGTCGGAATCGTCGGCCTGACGCTGGCCGGCGGGTACGGACCGCTCAACGGCATCGCGGGCCTGGCACTCGATAACGTCATTGCGTTCGAGGTCGTGCTCCACGACGGGACAACAACGATCGCCGACGAGCGACACGAGCCCGACTTGTTCTGGGCCCTGCGCGGCGGCGGCGGAAACTTCGGTGTCGTCACCGGCATGCGCGTGCGACTGCACGCCCTTGACTCCGTCATCGCCGGCTTCATCGGCTTCCCGTGGCAGCAGGCGGAACAGATCCTGCGCCGGTACGACGTGCTGCGCCCGACGATGCCCGATGAGTTGACGGTGCAGATCGGCGTGCTGTCCGGGCCCGACGGCAACCCGATCGTGTTCATGGCGCCCGCATGGTCGGGTACCGCGGCCACCGGCGTGACGTGGATCGACCGGCTCCAGCGGCTGGGCACACCGGTCATCGCCCAGGTCGGTCAAATGCCTTACAGCGCAATGCTCGGACTATTCGACCCGTACGTGATCGACGGCCGCCACTACGAGCTGCGCACGCGCACTGTCCGATCACTCGGCGACGACGTGACCGATACGCTGCTGCGCGCGGGCGAATCAAAAAGCTCTGCGTTCAGCGGCATCGCCATTCACCATTTCCACGGCGCCGCAACGCGAATTCCACTCGGCGACACGGCGTTCGGCATCCGCTCGGATCACATGGTCGTCGAGATCGTCGCCGCGTGGGACCCGGCCGATGAAGGGCGCCACCACCGCGACTGGGCCGACACCGTATATTCCGAGCTCGGCCCACAGAGCCTCGACGGCGGCTACCCCAACCTCATC
>Ga0068867_100003075_pt1 | contig 11756 bp, 10 predicted proteins | sample KBSMisM32_FD_65649 | JGI IMG/M metagenome (GOLD analysis project Ga0068867, IMG submission 65649) | Miscanthus rhizosphere microbial communities from Kellogg Biological Station, Michigan, USA - KBS Miscanthus M3-2 | ecosystem: Host-associated > Plants > Roots > Rhizosphere > Soil ...
GCCGCCCTCCTCGCCGAAGATGTGCTCGACGTGGCCGCACTTCTCGCAGACGTGGACCGCCATGTTCTCGACGATGCCGAGGATCGGCACGCCGACCTTCTCGAACATCTTGATGCCCTTTTTCGCATCGAGCAGCGCGATGTCCTGCGGCGTCGTGACGATCACCGCGCCGGTCAGCGGGACCCGCTGCGACAGGGTCAACTGGATATCGCCGGTGCCGGGCGGCATGTCGACGATTAGATAGTCGATGTCATCCCAGTTGGTCTGGCGCAGCAGCTGCTCCAACGCTTGAGTCGCCATCGGACCGCGCCAGATCATCGGGTTGTCCTGCTCGACCAGGAAGCCGATCGACATCACCTGGACGCCGTAGTTCTCCATCGGCTCCATCGTCTTGCCATCGGCCGACTCGGGCCGGCCTTCGATGCCCATCATCATCGGCTGGCTTGGGCCGTAGATGTCGGCGTCGAGGATGCCGACCTTGGCCCCCTCGGCGGCCAGCGCCAGCGCCAGGTTCACCGCGGTCGTGCTCTTGCCGACGCCGCCCTTGCCGGACGCGACCGCGACGATGTTCTTGACCTTCGGCAGCAGCTGCACGCCACGCTGGACCGCATGCGGCGTGACCTTCGTCGCCAGGTTGACGCTGACGTTGGCGATATCGGGCAACGTGCGCACCGCCGCGATCAGCGCCTTGCGGAGCGTTGGGATCTGGCTCTTCGCCGGGTAGCCGAGCTCGACATCGAAGGCAATGTCGCCGCCTTCGATGCGCACATTCCTGACCTGCCGGGTCGAGACGAAATCCTTGCCGGTGTTCGGGTCGATGACGCTCTTCAGCGCATCGAGCAGCGCGGTTTCGGTGACAGGCATGGGGCGGTGGAAGGGTCGTTAGGGGGGCGGGGAGTCTAGCGCGGCAAGGGCGCGGCGATGCCCTCCACGCCTAGAATCGAGGGCTATTTTCGCTCAACCGAGAGCCCGTCTGCATGACCCGCCATCTCTTCGTCACGACCGCACTGCCGTACGCCAACGCGCCGTTCCACATCGGTCACATGATGGAGTACATCCAGGCCGACATCTGGGTCCGGTACCAGCGGATGCAGGGCCACGAAGTCCATTTCGTCGGCGCCGACGACGCGCACGGCGCGCCGATCATGATCGCCGCCGAGAAGGCCGGACGCACGCCCCAGGCGTTCGTCGCCGAGATCGCGGCCGGCCGCAAGGCCTACCTCGATGGCTTCCACATCGCGTTCGACAACTGGCACTCGACCGACGGTCCCGAGAACCACGTCCTCGCGAAGGAGATCTACCTCGCGCTGCGCAAGAACGAGCTGATCGCGACCAAGGTCATCGACCAGTTCTACGACCCGGTCAAGAGCATGTTCCTGCCCGACCGCTACATCAAGGGCGAGTGCCCGAAGTGCGGTGCCAAGGACCAGTACGGCGATTCCTGCGAGGTCTGCGGCGCGGTCTACGCGCCGACCGATCTGAAGAATCCGTACTCGACGCTGTCGGGTGCGACGCCGGTGATGCGGAGCAGCGAGCACTACTTCGTGCGCCTGAGCGACCCGCGCTGCGTCGACTTCCTGCGCGAATGGACCCAGTCGATCGGGCTGCAGGCGGAGGTGCTGAACAAGATCAAGGAATGGTTCGAGACCGACGAGGACGGCCACGGCGGTTTGGGCGACTGGGACATCAGCCGCGACGCGCCCTACTTCGGGATCGAGATTCCCGATGCACCGGGCAAGTACTTCTACGTCTGGCTCGACGCGCCGATCGGCTATCTCGCGTCGCTGAAGAACTACTTCGACAAGGGCGGCGCTGCGAAGCGCGGCGAGACGCGCCCGTTCGACGAGTTCATGGCCGACCCGGCGACCGAGCAGATCCACTTCATCGGCAAGGACATCACGTATTTCCACACGCTGTTCTGGCCGGCGATGCTGCACTTCTCGGGCCGCAAGACGCCGACCCATGTGTTCGTGCACGGCTTCATCACCGTGCGCGACGAGAAGATGAGCAAGAGCCGCGGCACCGGCATCTCGCCGCTGCGCTATCTCGAGCTCGGCATGAACCCGGAGTGGCTGCGCTACTACATCGCTGCCAAGCTCAACTCGAAGGTCGAGGACATCGACTTCGCGCCGGACGATTTCGTCGCCCGCGTCAACAGCGACCTGGTCGGCAAGTACATCAACATCGCGAGTCGGGCCGCCGGCTTCCTGACCAAGCGTTTCGGCGGCAACCTGGCGGCGTCGATCGGCGCCGAGGGCCGCAAGCTCCTCGACGATCTGATGGCAGCACGCGTGCCGATCGGCACCTTGTACGACGAGCGCGAGTACGGTAAGGCGCTGCGCGAGACGATGCTGCTGGCCGACCTGGTGAACGGCTATGTCGACCTGCACAAGCCGTGGGAGCTCGCGAAGAAGCCGGATGCCGAGGCCGACCTGCGCGAGGTCTGCACGATCTGCATCGAGGCATTCCGGCTGCTGACGATCTACCTGAAGCCGGTGCTGCCGGCGCTCGCCGCCCAGGTCGAGACGTTCCTGCGAATTCAGCCGCTGGCCTTCGACGATGCCCGGCACCGGCTCGGCGCGCATGCGATCGGCGAATACCGCCACCTGCTGCAGCGTGTCGATGCGAAGGTGCTCGAGGCGCTGCTCGAGGCCCCGGTCGTCGCCGACAAAGCGCCGGGCGGCGAAGCCATCGCGCCGACGATCGAGCTGGCCGACTTCGCCAAAGTCGATCTACGCATCGCACGCATCGTCGCGTGCGATGCGGTCGTCGGCTCGACGAAGCTGCTCCGACTGACGCTCGACGTCGGCGAGGCCCAGCCCCGCAACGTCTTCAGTGGCATCCAGTCGGCCTACCAGCCCGCCGACCTGGTCGGCAAGCTGACCGTGATGGTCGCCAACCTCGCACCGCGGAAGATGAAGTTCGGTCTGAGCGAGGGCATGGTCCTCGCAGCCTCGCACGCCGACGAGAAGGCGGAGCCCGGGATCTACATCCTCGAGCCGTGGCCCGGCGCAAAGCCGGGTCTGCGTATCCGCTGAGCGAGCGAGCGATGAGCGTCGACATCGTCCGCGAATTCCCCGACACGACCTGGTCGTCCGACGGGCCGACGCGCGGCGTGGAGGCGATCGTCGAGGACGGCAAGGTGCTGAGCTTCCCGCACCTGACGTTCGTGCTCACCGATGCCGAGCGCCAATACCTCGACCCGCAGTGGGCCGACGGCCGCGCCAAGAACATTTCGGTACGCTGGCCGTCGGGCGAACTGCGCGGCGCCGCCGCCGCGAGCGCCGATCTCGACGCGTTGCGCGCGCTGATCGTGCGCTACGCGGCGCAAGCCGAGGCCCTGGTACTGCGCCTCTTCCCGCACTACCAAGGTCACCTCACACGTGGCAACTCGTCGTTTCGACCGTCCCAGGTCGCGACCCGCGTGACGAGTTGGCGCAAGGACGACACGCGGCTGCACATCGACGCATTTCCGTCGAATCCGATGCATGGCACGCGCCTGCTGCGCGTTTTCAGCAATGTCAATCCGAGCGGCCAGCCGCGCGAGTGGCGCGTCGGCGAGCCGTTCGAGGACCACGCCCGGCGCTACCTGCCGGCGATCCGTCGACCGCTGCCGGGCACCGCGTTCCTGCTGCATGCGAGCGGCATCACGAAGCGCCGACGCACGGAGTACGATCATGTGATGCTGCAACTGCATGACCGGGCCAAGGCAGATCTTGGCTACCAGCGCAGCGGCCCGCAGGCACGCGTCGACTTCGCGCCGGGCACCACGTGGGTCGTCTACAGCGACCAGGTCCTGCACGCTGCGATGGGCGGCCAACACATGATGGAACAGACCTTCTACCTCGAGGTCGAAAGCCTTCAGCAGCCCGGCTCGTCACCGCTGCGAACGCTCGAACGGCTGCTGCAGCGCCCGCTGCGATGACGGTCGCAAGGCCAGCGCGGGCGCCGGCGGAATGAACTTCACGCTGCCGGCATCGATCAAGGTCTCGCGCTTTCGCCCGCGGCTGCTCGATGCAGTCGCCGGTTACGACCGCGGCCGCTTCCTCGCCGATGCCGGCGCCGGCGTGACGGTCGGCATCGTGGCGCTTCCGCTCGCGATGGCATTCGCGATCGCCTCGGGCGTCAAGCCCGAGCAGGGCATCTTCACCGCGATCATCGCCGGCTTCCTGATCTCCGCGCTCGGCGGCTCGCACGTGCAGATCGGCGGCCCGGCGGGCGCCTTCATCGTTATCGTCTACGGCATCGTCCAGCGCTACGGGGTCGCGAACCTGCTGATCGCGACGATGCTCGCCGGCGTGCTGATGTTCGTGCTCGGCTGGCTGCGCCTCGGTGCGCTGGTGCGCTACATCCCGGTCTCGATCGTCATCGGCTTCACCAACGGCATCGCGGTGTTGATCGCGCTGTCGCAACTGAAGGACCTGTTCGGCCTGCAGATCGGCAAGGTGCCGGCGGATTTCTTCGCGCAGGTCCATGCGATCGCGACGCATCTCGGCGGCTTCAATCCCTATGCCTTCGCGCTCGGTGCGCTGTGCCTGGCGGGCCTGTTCGTGTGGCCGCGCCTCTTTGTAAAGGGGAGTCCGCTAACGGGGCGGATGCTGGAGGGCGCCACGGTCCGCATCGCCGCGCGGACACCGGGTCCGATCGTCGCGCTGGTGACCTTGTCTCTGGCGACGGCCTGGCTCGCGCTGCCGGTTGAGACCATTGGCACCCGCTTCGGCGGCATTCCGCAAGGCCTGCCGTCATTCGTCTGGCCCGATGCGAGCTGGCAGAGTGTTCAGCAGCTCTTCATTCCGACCTTGACGATTGCCGCCCTCGGCGCGATCGAGTCGCTGCTGTGCGCCCGCGTGGCGGACAACCTGACGCCGTATCCGCATCACGACCCGAACCAGGAGCTGATGGCGCAAGGCGTCGCCAATGTCGTCGTGCCGTTCTTCGGTGGCATCCCAGCGACCGGCACCATTGCGCGCACCGTCACCAACGTGCGGGCCGGAGCGGTGTCGCCGATTGCCGGCATCGTTCACGCGGCGACGTTGCTGCTGATCGTCCTCGTCGCCGCGCCGCTCGCCGTCCATGTTCCGCTGGCGGTGCTGGCGGGCATCCTGCTGTTCGTCGCGTTCAACATGGGTGAGTGGCACGAGTTCGGCCGCCTGCGCCGCTTCAGCGTGGAATACCGGACCAAGCTGATCGTGACCTTCCTGCTGACCGTGATGGTTGACCTGACGGTCGCAATGGAGGTCGGCCTGGTGCTGGCGTGCCTTTTCTTCGTGTACCGAATGAGCACGCTGTTCGGCATCGAGGACGACCCGACAGCACCACCCGGCGTGCGGATCTGCAAGCTCTACGGTTCGCTGTTCTTCGGTGCGGTCGCCAAGCTCGAACGGATCGGCGAGAACCTGCCCGCCGGAACTCGGGCGGCGATCCTGGAAATGCACCAGTTGGTGTCGATCGATGCGTCCGGGCTCGACGCCTTGCAGCAGCTGTATCGGCATCTGCACCGTCAGGACATTCGCCTTGTTCTCTGTGCGCTTAACGCACAACCGATGGCGCTGATGCGGCAGGCGGAGTTCGATGCGGTGCTGGGCGTTGACAACGTGCACCCGGATGTACCTGCCGCGCTGGCGGCGCTTGCAGTCGAGACGCGCGAACCAGAGGCTATCGATGCCTGAGCGCGCACGGGTGGTGACGTCATGATCGCTGCGTCTTGGATCGGTCTGGACAGCAGAACCGGCCCACCGTCCCCATGACTGGCATCGATGCGATCGTCGCGCAGTACGGCGTGGCCCTGGTCTTCGTCGCAACCCTGGCGGCGCGCCTCGGGGCTCCGGTGCCGGCGGCACCCTTTTTGGTCGTCGCCGGCGGCCTGTCGACCAGCGGCTCGATCAGCCTCCTCCATGTCGTCATGTTCGCGACCCTCGCCAGCGCGCTCGGCGACGCTGCCTGGTACGCCGCTGGGCGCCGCTACGGCTACCGGATCCTTCGGTTGCTCTGCCGCGTCTCGATGTCGCCGGACTCGTGTGTGCGTCAGAGCGAGTCCCTGATCGGCAAATGGGGCGGCAGTGCGCTTGTCGGCGCCAAGTTCCTGCCCGGCCTTTCGGTGGTCGCGGCACCCATGACCGGGGCGCTCGGCATGACGGTGCGCGAGTTCCTTGGCTTCGAGGTGCTGGGGTCGGTGATCTGGGCACTCGCCTTTGCCTACCTCGGCGTGCTGTTCAGCCACGACATCCATCGGGTGCTCGATTCGATCGCGAACCTCGGACTCGGCGCCGCCTTGCTCCTTCTGGTCGCCGCCCTCGCTTACCTCGCGGTGCGTTATGTGCGGCGCCGTGCCTCGCTGCGCGACCAGAGCATTCCGCGCATCAGTGTCGCCGACCTCGTCGGGCTGCTGGATGCCGGCGAGGATGTCGTCATCGTCGACGTGCGGTCGACCGGCGCCCTCGATCTCGACGCGCGACGGATCCCTGGTGCGGTGCCGGTCGAGCTGAAGCGCGTCCGGCAGTGGGCCGAGAGCGTCCCGCGCGAACGCCACATCGTCCTGTACTGCAACTGCCCGAACGAAGCCTCTGCGGCGCGCGCCTCGCGGTTGCTGCTCGACCACGGGTTCGTGCGGGCTCGCCCGCTGGCCGGCGGGCTCGAGGAATGGGTCCGTGCGGGACATCAAGTCGACAAGCATCCGTCGGCGCCGAGGGCGGCACCTGTTGACAGCGTGCCGAACCCGCTCGGCTCGAAGTACGGACCTTGATCGTCGAAGTACGGGTCCTTTGACGGCTGAGCTCGCGTAAGCCTTTGGGCAGTAATGGGCTCCGACGGCCCTCGCCCGCGGCCATAGACCTTCTTCGCCAGCGGCTCAAGAAAAGCGGCCTCGGATTTCTCCGAGGCCGCTGATTTATGACTAGATGATCAGGCAGCGGCCTTGCGGCGGCGGCGGGCGACGAAGCCCATGGCGCCGAGACCGGCCCAGCATCAGCGCATAGGTCTCCGGCTCCGGAACCGGCGTCATCACGGTGGTCGAGCCGATGGCGCCGGTGGCGCCGCCGTTTATCTGGATCACGTCGCACGCGAAATAGGCGCCGTTGCTGCTCTTGATCGCGAAATCGGCGATGACCTTTTCCCGCGCGCATCCCTCAGCCAAGGTGTGCCGCCACATCCCACGTATCGAACCTGCCCCTGGCGCCAAGAATCGAACTGAAGGCCGGGCAGTTAACATGGCGGCCACACTGCCTGCCGATTTCATCGATGCCGCTGTTCTGGAAGCACTACAAGTCCGACGCCACTGCCTTCATCGAACAGTTGAAGGCGGATCGGCCCACGCTCGAGGACGAGCAGCGCGCCGGCCGCGCGCTGCTGTGGGACCGGCGGATCGACCGCGAGGCCCAGTCGGAGCATCGCGACTCGCGCATTCCGCAGCAACCCTACGTGTACCAGCCGAAGACCCCCTGACCCACGCTCCGCTCGCTGACCCAGGCCCGTGGGCGTTTCCCTCTCGATGGCGTCCATCTCCGACATGACGTCGGCCCTCGCCGGGCCTCCGACCGTGTCCGACACCGTGGACGGCGTGGCGGTGGCCCGCCTCTACGGCGAGCCGCTGTTCACGATGCCGGCCGACCTCTACATCCCGCCGGATGCGCTGGAGGTCTTCCTCGAGGCGTTCGAAGGTCCGCTCGACCTGCTGCTGTACCTGATCCGGCGCCAGAACTTCAACATCCTCGACATTCCGCTGGCCAGCGTGACCCGGCAGTACCTCGCCTATGTCGAGCAGATACGGCGCAGCAATCTCGAACTGGCGAGCGACTATCTGCTGATGGCGGCGATGCTGATCGAGATCAAGTCGCGCATGCTGCTGCCGCCGAAGAGAAGCGCGGACGGGCAGGAGCCCGAGGATCCGCGCGCCGAACTGGTCCGTCGGCTGATCGAGTACGAACAGATGAAGATGGCCGCGGCCCGTCTCGACGCGCTGCCGGTCATCGGCCGCGACTTTCAGCGCGCTCAGGTGGTGGTCGAGGAGTCGATGGCCGTCCGCCTTCCCGACGTCAACCCGGCCGACCTGCGCGACGCCTGGGCCGAAATCGTCCGGCGCGCACGTCTGACGCAGCACCATCTGATCAGCCGCGAGCGCCTGAGCGTGCGCGAGCACATGAGCATCGTGCTGCGCGCGCTGCAGGGGCGCCGCTTCGCGATGTTCGAAGACCTGTTCGATTCCCGCCGCGGCGTGCCGGTGCTGGTCGTGACCTTCATCGCACTGCTCGAACTCGCGCGCGAACGGCTGCTCGAGGTGACCCAGGCCGAGGCGTTTGCGCCGATCTACGTGCGCCTGGCGTATCAGCCTTCGTGAATTGCCTGTTCCGCTGAGGGCGCCTTGCGCGCCACGGCCGGCGGTCTAACGGCGAGCTTGAACGAAATCATCGCGCGCAACTTGTTCGGCAGCACGGGCTTGATCAGCAGGTGGAAGTCGTGCGCCTGGGCTTCCGCCTCGTGTCCCTGCGTCGTGCTGCCGGTGATCAGGATCACCGGCAACGCGGCACCGAAGCGCTGGCGGAGGGCCACGACGGCGTCGACGCCGGTCCGGCCCTGTTCGAGGCGGTAGTCGACGAGGGCGAGGGCCGGCTGGATTGACGTCTCATCCTTCGCGGCGGCCCAGCGCTCGACGTCGGCGACACTGCCGAAGGCTGCCAACGTGGCGCCCCAACCTGTCAGCAGCACTGTAAGACCTTCGCGCACGGCCGGTTCGTCCTCGACGATCACGACCAGCCGGCCGGCCAGCGTGATATCGACCGGGCCTTCGCGCGCCAATCGGCTCGGCGCGGTACGTGGCGCCTGTCCGATCGGCAGGCTCAACGTGAAGACGCTGCCGCGGGCCGGCACGGAGCGCAGCGAAAGCGGAGCGTCCATCAGGCGAGCCAGCCGCACCACGATCGACAGCCCGAGACCGAGGCCCTTGCGCTGCTCGTCCGAGCGCTGGGTCGCCGTCGGGAGCTGAAAGAACTCCTCGAACACGCGGTCGCGGTTGGCCGCGTCGATGCCGACGCCAGTGTCCCAAACCTGGAGCAGCACCCGTCCGGCGCGGCGCCGGCAGCTCACGAGCACGGAGCCGTCCTCGGTGTAGCGGATCGCGTTCGACAGCAGGTTGCGGACGATGCGCTCGACCAGGATCGGATCGGCATGGACGACGTGTCGGCCGCCGCGCCACCGCAGCGCCAGCCCTTTCTCGAACGCGGTCGGCTCGAAGTGCAGGCGCACCTTGCGCAGAACCTCGTCCATCTCGAAGTGATCAGGTCGCACCTCGACGCCGCCGCTGTCGATCCGCGCGATATCGAAGAGCTCGGAGAACAGGCCTTCCAGCGCATCGACCGACTCGTTGACGCTGTTGACGAGGTGTGCGACCTCGGGCTCCCGGGTTCGCTGGCGCAAGGCTTCAGCGAACAAGCCCATTGCGTGAAGCGGCTGACGCAGGTCATGGCTCGCGGCCGCGAAGAACTGGGTCTTCGCGCGGTTCGCGATGTCGGCCTCGAGGCGGGCCGCCTCGGCCAGCGCCCGAGCAACGTCGGCGATGCGTTTCTCGGCCCGCAGTTGGACCAGCAGCCCGTCGGCCTTCAGCTTCAGCTCGGTAACGCGCTGGAGCGCCTGGCGGTAGTTGCGTGCCAGCAGCGTCGTCATGCTGACGATCAGCAGCAACTCGCCGGCGAGCTGCAGGCTGTAGATGTCGCCCTCGCTGGCGATGCGCGCGATCATCGGACCAAAGCACAGCGACGCGAAAATCATAAAGACGCGCGACTGGTTCGCCAGCACCGGCACGGCGGCAATGCAGTACGTGTAGACGACGATGATCAGTCCAGTCTGCTGACTCGGGTTGCCATAGCCATAGAAGAGCCACGCCGTCAGGCCCCACAGCACGCCAGAGACCAAGGTCGCGGCGTTCCAGACACGGCGCCACTGCAGCCAGTTCGAGATCCCGATCGGCAGCGCCAGCCGAAAACGCCGTAGCGTCTCAAGACGCACCAGCCAGAGCGTCGCGAACGCGCCGAGCCATGGCAAGAACACATGGCGCGGCGCCAGGTCCCAGAACAGCAGCGCGACGACACTCGCCCCGGCCGCCATGCCGGCGAGCGTCGCCGGTATGTACTCGAACGCGCTCTGAACTTCTTCGGACAGCGCCGAGGCCGGCGGATCACTTTCGGCCGGCTCGTTCTTTGACTTGACGGACTCAGCAACGGCTGCCGGCGACGCCAGTGCCACGTCAGGGCCGACCAAGCCCCATCCAATGCTGTTCATCCTCGGCGCAGTTCGGCCTGACGCGATTCGCGCCATGCGGCCAGGGCGCCCTGGTGCGACATCTGGCTCACCGCCAGAACGGCCTGGGTGCGCGAGCTGACATTGAGCGTGCGGAGGACCGCAGCGACGTGATCCTTCACCGTCTCGACGGACAGGTTCAGCGCCCGAGCGATGAGCTTGTTCGGCTGCCCTTGCAACAGCAACGCAAGAACATCGGTCTGGCGGGGCGTCAAGCCGAGGGCAGCGAGCGGCGGTCCGGTCTTGCCTGATGATTCCGCGGGCGTGTCATCGAGCCGCACGCCCCAGCCCTGAGTGGCTGCCGGGACGACCGGGGTTCGGTTCGAGACATGCGATCGCATCAGCATTGGCGGGACGTAGATTCCGCCCGACATCACCATGTTCAGAGCTTGGAACAGCGTGTCGTTGCTGGCGCGTTTCGGCACGAAGCCCATCGCGCCGATCGATGGCGCGAAGCACATCGGTGCTGCGATCGGACGCCGACACCACAACGACCGGCAGCGCCGGATAGGCCGCGCGCAACTCGACCAAAAGCTCGAAGCCGTCCTCGTCGGCGAGCTGCAGGTCGAGCAGCACCAGATCGAACTCCGCGTCGGCCGCCAGTGCCTCGCGCGCTGCCTTGGCCGTCGCAACGCCGACCACGCCGACGTGCGAGCCGAGGCCCAGGATGACAGCCTGCAGTGCAGACAGGATCAGCGGATGGTCATCGATCAGCAAGACCTTCATGGAGTCGCCTTCCTTCAAGATTGAAACTGGTGCATCAAGAGCAGCGGAGCGTGTCGGGGCGGTCGCACGTCGCATTCGCCGGATCGGCAGCAGCACGGTGACCGCGACATAGGCTGCCGACTCGCCGCTGGTTAGCAAGGTCCCGCTGGAGAGCCCAGCCAGATCGACGTCAACGGTCGGAAATCCGCAGGCCTGCTGGCGGTTCGCTGCGTCCGCGCGCTGCTCGAGCGGCATGGGCTGCCGAAGTACCGCCAGTCGGCCTGGCTTGCGGACGCGATAGGGCTGTCCTACGCGCAGGCGCATCGCAAGATGAACGGCGCGGCAGCCTGGACGCTGGAGGAACTCGAACGCGTCGGCGCGCTGCTCGGCGAGTCGCTCGCCGACGTGGTGGCGCCCGGTGGCACAGAGGGATCGGTCTCAGGAATGCTGTCGATCGGCAAGGCCCGGGTGCCCTGCGAACTGTGGGTCGGCGGAGCCGCCGAACAACCACGTGCGGATGAACTGGTGGCCGTTCAAGTCGGAAGCGAATGGACGGCTGTGCTCGCCCAATAGGCCGGCGAGCGACCGATGTTTGTCATAGAGCGACTCGAGGCACGGCCGAACAGTGCCACGCGCAAGCGCATCGCGGTTCTCGACGACGATCGCGATCTGACCGATTCGATCTGCGCGCACCTTCAGGACAGCGGCTACGACGCGCATCCGTTCTACCGGACGGCCGACCTGCAGACGCGCTCGAAGAACGA
>Ga0068867_100003081_pt1 | contig 11747 bp, 9 predicted proteins | sample KBSMisM32_FD_65649 | JGI IMG/M metagenome (GOLD analysis project Ga0068867, IMG submission 65649) | Miscanthus rhizosphere microbial communities from Kellogg Biological Station, Michigan, USA - KBS Miscanthus M3-2 | ecosystem: Host-associated > Plants > Roots > Rhizosphere > Soil ...
CAAACACAGTCGCTGCGACTCCAGTCGGGCCTGCCCGGCCATCTTGCCTTGTGCCAGAGCCAGCGTGGACGCAAATAGCACTGCAAGGGTGAGGAGACGTGTCATATATGGCGGTCGAGGAGCTAAATCAGTGTCCCATTCTCCAATCGGCTGGGAAAGTTACTGCTGGGTCTGGTCGTAACATCCCACCGTCCACACCGTTTAATGCTCCAAGCTACCGCGTGATGCAGATCACAGGGGTCCGTGACCTTGAACGTTGACCCCATCCAGCCCAGATCGTATCCTATTGCCATATTGAAATTGAATTTCATTTTCAAGATCATGTTCAACATTCTTAAGGAACTTTCATAATGTTGCAGGCCTTTATCATCACCCTCCGCGAGGGGGTCGAAGCCGCCCTCATCGTGGGTATCACACTGGCGTATCTGGCCAAGATCGGGCGACCCGAGCTTCGCAAAGCGGTTTATGCGGCGCTCGCTGCGGCATTTATCGGATCGATCGGCGCAGCGGTAGTCATCTCTCGCCTCAAGATCAACCAAGACATCTTCGAAGGCTGGGTCATGCTGCTCGCGGCTTTCTTCGTTATCACCATGATCATTTTCATGATGAGGACGGGACGAAAGCTCAAGGGTCAGATTGAAGGTAAGGTCGGGGCACTGGCGGGCGAAGGCTCGTGGGTCGGCCTGTTCGCCTTTGTGTTCCTGATGGTATTTCGAGAGGGTGTGGAAACCGTTCTCATCCTTTCCGCTGTTTCGCTGAACTCTACCGAACTGATGAGCTTTCTGGGCACGCTGTTCGGCGTACTGGCGGCGGTGGCATTCGGGGTGATGTTTGTAAAAGGCAGTGTCCGGATCAATTTGCAGAAGTTTTTCAAGGTCACAACCGTAATTCTTTTCTTTGTCGCGGCACAGCTGATCGTGTCAGGCCTCCACGAACTTTCGGAGAACGGAGTGCTTCCCTCTTCGCGCGAAGAGATGGCTTTGATTGGACCGATCGTCCGCAATGACCTTTTCTTTTTCGTCACCATCCTGGCACTGGCCGCGCTGATGGTGTTGTTCGAAATGAAGAGCCGACAACCGACGGAAATTCCGGCAGAGGGAGCGGCGCGCCGCAAGGCACTCTGGTCGGCGAAGCGCGAGCGCCTGTGGATGGCTTCGGTCTACGTGTGTTCATTCGTGTTTATCGTTTTGGCCACGGCCGGATTCATTTATGAGAAGAGCGCGAGCGCTTTGTCGCCGGCAACAGAAGTGACCTTTGTCGACGGACAAGTCGTGATCCCTCTGAACCAGGTGATGGATGGCGACCTTCATCGTTACTTGGCCAAGGAAGGCGGCCTCGACGTGCGGTTTTGGCTGTATCAGAAGCCGGACGGAAAAATCGCCACGCTGTTCGATGCTTGCGAGATCTGCGGGCCGGTTGGCTTCTACAAGAACGCAACCGGGGTCGTTTGCAAAAACTGTGCGGCACCCATCAACCCGCAATCGGTCGGAATGCCGGGCGGCTGCAACCCAATTCCACTATCAGCAGAAGTCACAAACGACTCGGTCATCATCAAGGAAACAGACATGGCGGCCGGGCGACACTGGTTCGAACCGAAATAACATGTTCGTCCGTCTTGTCTACGAATCGTTTCGACGGCAGAAGCGCCGCAAGCTTCTCGCAGCCGTGGCAGTGACCTTGGGCGTGGGTGTAGCAACCGCCATGATTGCGGTGGCTACGGACATCGGCGACAAAATCAATCGCGAGCTGCGCAGCTACGGCGCGAATCTGCTCGTCACTCCTCAGGAAGATTCACTGGACGTCGAAATTGGCGGCGTGAATCTGAAGCCACCAAGCGATGGGGCCTACCTCGATGAGGCCGATCTGCCCAAAATTCGTGGAACATTCTGGCACCACAACATCGTTGGTTTCTCTCCGATGCTTCCGGTGAATACGAAGCTTGACGATGGCAAGGATGTGACGGTTCTTGGCACCTACTTTTCCAAGCCACTTCGATTTGGTAAGGATGATTTCGAGACTGGTGTACGCATCACGCATCCGTGGTGGAAGGTGACGGGTCAGTGGCCCTCCGATGCCTCCAACAATGTCCTGCTCGGAGAGCGCCTCTCAGCGAAGCTGGGAAAGAAAGTAGGCGACAGCATCGATGTGGACGGGCATAGTTTTCCCGTCTCCGGCATTCTGTCTACCGGCAGCGCGGAAGACGATCAGGTTGTTGCACCGATTGCGATTGCGCAAGAGGCTCTTGGCAAACCGGGTGCGGTCCGCCGCGTCTATGTAAGCGCGCTGACGAAACCTGAAGACGCGCTGGCCCGGCGCGATCCGAAGACGATGAACCAGGAGACGTTCGATCGTTGGTACTGCTCGCCGTACGTCCAGTCGATCGCATTCCAGTTGCAGGAAGTAATTCCGCACTCGCACGCTGACCAGATCCGTCAGGTCGCCCAAAATGAAGGAACGGTGTTATCGCGCATTAAGGGCTTGATGCTGCTGATCACGCTGGCGGCGTTATTCGCTTCCGCATTGGCGGTTTCGGCAGCGATGGCAACCGCGATTTTCGAGAGGCGACGCGAGGTTGGCTTGATGAAGGCCCTGGGCGCAGGGGATGTTGTGGTTGCGGCAGTATTCTTCGCCGAAGCTACTCTGCTGGCGCTGTTCGGCGGCGTTGTCGGTTTTGTGGGCGGAGCTTTTCTGGCCCACCTGATTGGTCGATCGATCTTTGCGGCCGAGATCTCAATTCAGCCGGTGCTTTTTCCGATCATCCTCGCCCTCGCCGTGATGGTCACATTTGCCGGGAGTGCTGCTGCGATTCGACGTGCGGTTCGTTTTGATCCCGTCTTTGCGCTGCGAGGTGACGCATGACCTCCCGTCCCTCGCAGCATGCGGTAGCGATCGCCGAAGTTGCAGCGCGACGCGCGGATGTCCCGCATCAATCCATGTTCTGGCGGATGTTGTTTCGCGCAGCGGTATTGCGTAGGGGACGTGCTGCCTCTGCACTGCTGGCTATGGTTGTGGCCGCTGCCGTTGCCACGGCAATGATGAACCTTTACGTCGATGTACAAGCGAAATTGCGGTCTGAGTTTCGCAACTATGGTGCGAATATCGTCATTGTCGGCAAGAACGGCGCGTCGCTTCCTGCCGGTGCTTTGCAACAGGTTGAGGCGACTCTCGGCGATAAGTCGGTCGCGGTTCCCTTCGCTTACGTTGTTGCGAGAACGTCAGACGGACAGTCGGTGGTAGTCGCGGGAACGGATTTTGAGCGCGTACGCAGACTCAATCGCTGGTGGAATGTCAGCAAATGGCCGGCTGGCCCGTTGCAAGCGTTGGTTGGCACGCGCGCAGCCAGCGCAATTCCACATTCCGATAAACCATTTAGTATCAGATTCCAAGGACGTTCTCTTGAAGTAACACCTGTCGGGACATTGCAGACTGGGGCAGCCGAAGATAGCCGGGTATATTTGAGCCTTTCAGACTTCGCCTCTTGGACGAATGTGCAACCCTCGACCATCGAGGTGGCTGCAAGTGGAAGCGCGGGGGAAGTTGACGCGGCGTTGAATCGGCTGGACCAGACGCTTCCGGCCGCCGAAGTTCGGCCCGTGCGACAAATTGTCGAAGGTGAAGCGCGCGTCTTGAACAAGACCCGCGCTACGCTTCTTGCCGCCGCAGTGCTCATCGTCCTGACCGCTGCGCTGTGCGTGCTGGCGACACTCATTGGCTGGGTGTTCGACCGGCGGCGCGACTTCGCGATTATGAAGGCGCTTGGCGCATCGGAGAAACTGGTGAATGGGTTCTTCGCTGCCGAAGCCGCTGTGCTTGGCCTCGTGGGTGCGCTGATCGGCTTCGTGATCGGGATCGGAGTTGCAGCATGGATTGGCCGCGTGAATTTCCATGCGCCGGTGATTCCGCGGCTGAGTGTGCTGCCTTGGATTGTCGCCGGAAGCGTGCTCGTGGCGTTGATTTCAGCGGTCGTACCGATCGGATTGCTGCGCCGCGTGCAGCCCGCTATTATCCTGAGGGGAGAGTGAGATGATCCAGCTCAAGAACGTCATCAAGGCCTATCCGGCCAAAGAGGACGAAAAGAACGGCGGCCAGATTCGCGCGCTGGATAAGGTTTCACTGTCGGTTGCCGCCGGCGAGTGGGTCGCAATGATGGGCCCGTCGGGATCCGGTAAGAGCACGATGGTGAACTTGATCGGCGCGCTGGATCGTCCGACCTCCGGCGAAATCTGGCTCGATGGCGAGAACGTCGCCAACTTTTCTCCGGCTGAGTTGAATCGCGTGCGGGCGGAGAAAATCGGATTTGTGTTTCAACAGTTTCATCTGATTCCCTTCCTCACCGCTCTCGAAAACGTGATGCTCGCGCAGTATTTCCATAGCATGACGGACCAGAAAGAAGCGCTCGAGGCCCTTGAGCGTGTGGGCTTGAAGGAACGTGCGAATCATTTGCCATCTCAGATGTCGGGCGGCGAACAGCAACGCGTTTGCATCGCGCGGGCGCTGATCAACGATCCGAAGATTGTGCTGGCCGACGAACCTACGGGCAATCTCGACGCCCAGAACGAAGAGATCGTACTTCGCTTGCTGCGCGAACTGCATCAGCAGGGGCGCACCATCATCATGGTGACGCACGATCCAGTCGTTGCGCGTTTGGCGGATCGTCGAATCGAACTGCATCACGGCAAAATTGCCGCGCAGGAAATTTTTTCGATGGCAGACGACGAGCAGTTCGACGAGGTGCTCGAAGAACTCTATGCCCTCGAAGAACACGGGGAGATTGCCGAAATCGGACGCATGGAAGTCCATGGCGCGCTTCCGGTTTCTATCGCCATCGAGAAGATGGTCGCGATGGGCCTGGTGACAGCGGGGCCGCATCCTCCTGAATCGCACGACCACAAGCCTTTTGTGAATCCGTGTCATGACGCACTGAAGCCAGACGGCGTATCGACCGGAGACGGAAGCGCGATCGTTGAATTTACTACTCGCGGGCGGCAGAGGGCCGCCGATATCATTCGCCGTCATCGCTTGGCGGAGCGTTTGTTTACGGACTCGCTAGCGATGGACAGCGAAACTGAGATCGAACAGCAGGCGTGCAAGTTTGAGCACATCCTCTCACCAGAGGCGACGGATAAGATCTGCTCATTCTTAGGCCATCCCCGGACGTGTCCGCATGGTGCGGCGATTCCACCCGGGCCATGTTGCGGACGGCAATCGGAAATGGCGCCAACATCTGTCGCGCATTCACATCGAGACTAGCGCATTAGACAGCAGTGCGGCGCACCCGCACAGCAGGTCCTTCGCTTCGCTCAGGATGACAAATCAAATTAGGTCACACAGCTGCAGCGATTCGGCGGTCATTTTGCCCACTGCCAGGCGGAGTACATTGCGTCCAGAAGGTCTTGCGATTTTCCATCATAGTCTGCGCTCAGATCCCACATGAAAACCCCACCCATGCCTCGCTGTTTTAGAACGTAGTTCGTTTTCCGCCGCGTCGAGGTTGCATCATCGAAGGTGATCAAGCTGGGAACTGCTTGGTTCAATAAATATGGGGCCTTGGCCTGATTGTCGTAGCGCAGTTTCCAGTCTCCATGATTCACACGGGACTTGATGTACCCGGCGTAATTGCGACCGATTACTTCGCAACCATCGCAGTGCTCCCACAGCTCGCGAATTCCGCGAAACTCGTAACCGTAAAATGCGGTGCCAAAGTTCAGTTTCGAGGGCGGGACGGCATAATCGTTGGCAAACAGGTCCATTGACGTCTCGACGCTACCTTCGAGTTCCGGGTCATCGGGGTTCAACGCGAGCGGCGAGTTGTGGCCGGCATGATCGGACCATGGCCCGTGAAAGTCGTACGTCATCACGTTGATGAAATCCAGAATGGGTGCTAGGGCCGGGACGTCAAACCCCACACCCCAGCTTCGAGGGTCTGCGGGGATGGCCATGGCAATGATCCAGCGCGAGGCTGGTAGTTCGTCGCGCAATTCCTGCATTAACGTCGTGCAATTGGCGCGGTCGGCTGCGTTCGGAACTTCCCAGTCGATGTCGACGCCGTCATATCCGTAGGTTTCTAGAAACGTATGGACGTTGCGGGCGAACCTTTGCCGCCGGTCTTCATCGCGCGCCATGCGATTAAATCGAGGGCCTTGCACGCCGTCTCCGCCACCGATCGATAACAGGACTTTGACGCCGGCAGCGTGCGCTTTCGAAATCAATGCGGGCTCAATGAAGTCCTCAGGAATGCGGAGTGTTCCATCAGGATTTCCGGGCAGGGTCGCGAAGGCGTGCGCGATGTGAGTGAGCTTCTTGTATGGAATCTTCTCAGCGGTATAAGCCGGATTCGAGAATTTCACCCACTCGGGGTAGTAGGCGAGCAAGCGTTTCTCGTTGTTGGCATGTTGCGCGGTGACGGGTACCACAAACATGCTGATCAAGGTCAGCGCGACTAAAGAGATCCTCGCCATAGTGCACGAAAGGATACCACCGGGCCGCACGGCAGGTAGCGGTCGTAGCTCGACTATTATCATCACAACACATGACAAAGCGCAGACCTTCTATTGGTGTCTTCGATTCTGGCGTCGGCGGATTGACGGTCCTCAAGTCCCTCGTGAGCCGGATTCCAGATGCCGACTATGTCTATTTCGGCGATACAGCACGCCTTCCCTATGGATCGAAGTCGGCCGAGACCGTGGCCCACTATGCGGTCGGCGCCGCGCACTACTTGCAACAAGCAGGCGTCCAGATGCTGGTAATCGCCTGCAACACGGCTACGGCATTGGCGCTAGATGAGATCCGAAAGGCGTCGCCTGTACCGGTGATCGGCGTGATTGAACCTGGCGCTCGCGCAGCGGCACATGCAACGCGGAACAAAAAGGTGATCGTGATTGGCACCGATGCAACCGTGCGCAGTCACGCCTACCACCGCGCGCTCGAAGCGCTTGGAATTGAAGCGAGGGAGAAAGCGTGCCCATTGTTCGTCCCCCTGGTGGAAGAAGGATGGACTGACCACACCGTGACCGAACAGGTTGCGAGAATCTATCTGGGGGAGGCTTTTACCAACGAATTTTCAGAGGCAGACGTTCTGGTCCTCGGATGCACGCACTACCCATTAATTCAACCTCTGTTGCGGCGCGTCGCACCCGAGCACGTCACGATCGTCGATTCCGCTGATTCCACTGCGGAAGCTGTGGCCCGACAGCTCGTTATTGAACCATTGGTGCCTTCGCAACAGGAGGACGTAGAACGCCGAGCGCAAACGCGTCTTCAATTTTTCGCCACCGATTCTCCGGAAAAGTTTCGGGCGCTGGGAGAGCGCTTTCTCGCGCGTCCGGTGGAGAATGTGGTCCACGTGCATCTCAAGGAATAGGGCTCTGCTTCGGCGACGCTCCGACGCAAAGATTCTCCAGCGCTCGGCTTACAGCACTGCAAGACATACCCACCAAAAAGAAACGGCCGCGGATTGCGGCCGTCATCGGTTCTTGAAACTCCTGATCAGTACAGGTGGAAGTTCACTTCTACGTTGATCTGGACCGCCACAGGCTTTCCGTCTTTCATGGCCGGCTCGAACTTCCAATTCTTGACCGCCTCGATAGCTTTTTCATCCAGGCCGAGACCAAGACTTCGCGCAACTTTGATGTCACGTGGGCGTCCATCCGGGCCTACGACAAGCCACAGAACGCAGACACCTTGATATTTCGCTTTGCGCGCTTCCTCGGAATATTCAGGTTCGGGATCAGAAAGGATCCGTGGCGCGCTCACACCGCCGCCAACGCGGAAGACGCCGCCACCAATTCCCCCGCCTTTACCAGGTCCGACGCCAGGGCCTTCTCCGGAACCTACGCCGCCGCCAGAACCTGAGCCAATGCCACCACCAAATCCAGTCCCATTCGATGGAGGAGCGGGAATGGAAGACATCGGGTCGCCAAGATTCGGCATGTTGCTGGCAAGTTTGATTTGCGGAGGCACCACAACTGTGGGCTCAGCCACAAGCTTCGGAGCCTCATTGCGCACGACGACAGCGGGTGGAGTCACCTGCTCCATCGCAAACTTCGGAAGTTTTCCCTTGGGCGCTTGGAACTTGTCACGATCACCGCCGCCGCCGCCGCCGCCAGCCACTGTTTTCGAAGGTGGCAACGGAGGAATATCGCCCGGAGCAATCAGTTCGACGGTCTCAGCGGGCTTGGTGATTTTCTGCACCATGCTTCGTCCAAGAATTGTGAAGCCAATAATTGCCGCAATGGCGAGCACGTGCAGTACTGTCGATCCGAGTGCGCCGTTTTTCTTGTAGTTGTAAAAGCCCCAGATGTCACGAACCGGTTCTGGCTTCGACGTCAGCACTAACGGTGGAAGTTTTTTGGGGAAGAAAAATTCGTCGAGATTTTGAAAGAGAGACTTCCACAATGGCTCTTCGAGAGTCTCTTTCGGGAGCAGCAGATGGAGTTCGGGCTCGCTGCTGGGGCTCGACAGTTCCGGATTCTGTATGGTTTCCAAATTCGCCATGACCTACCCGACTGGTTCCTCACCTGTGAGACGGCGAAGAGCCCGCTTGGTTTGTGCAAAGTCGATGTTTTAGTCCGTTTTGTCTGATCGACTCTGCCTGCGTTCGACTCGCGGCCGAACCGCATCAACCCCTATACATACCCGTTAGATGCAGCCAATGCGCTCGTTGTCAAAAATTGTACCGCAATTTCTCGTTCTGATACGTTCTTTTCCGTATTCCTTAGGGTCATGGCCCGGTCTTTCCGTCGTCGCCAATAGACGGGCAACTTTTGCCTCCCTATAATGAGAAGATTCAATCATTTGGGAGAAATTGACCGAGTGCCGCTCGACCTGAAATCCACTATCAATCTGCCGAAAACGGACTTTCCCATGAAGGCCAACCTGCCTCAGAACGAACCGAAAGTTCTGGCACGGTGGAATGACATGAGGATTTACGACCGGATTCGCGAGGCACGCCGCGGCTTCCCCACGTTCATCCTGCACGACGGGCCTCCTTACGCCAACGGTCCGATCCATCTCGGGCACGCCCTGAACAAGTGCCTGAAAGACTTCATCGTGAAGTCGCGAACCATGTCGGGATTCGACTCGCCGTACGTGCCCGGATGGGATTGCCACGGTCTGCCGATCGAAATCAAGGTCGACCAGCAATTGGGCGGAAAAAAGTTGCAGATGAACCCGAAGGACGTTCGCCTGGAATGCCGCAAGTATGCGCAAAAGTTCCTCGACCTGCAGCGTGAGCAGTTCAAGCGGATCGGTGTGTTTGGACGTTTTGATGATCCCTACTCCACAATGACGCCGCAATACGAGTCAGTGGTCATCGACATTTTCTACCGCTTCTTCGAAAACAATTTCGTCTACAAAGGACTGCGTTCGGTTTACTGGTGCATCCACGACAAAACTGCGTTGGCGGAAGCTGAGGTTGAATATGAAAACCACACCTCGACTACCGTCTGGGTGAAGTACGCCATAGCAAGCGAACCGGATTCGATCGACCCCGCGCTTAAAGGCAAGAACGTCTTCACGATCATCTGGACGACGACTCCTTGGACGCTTCCAGCTTCCATGGCTGTTGCCTTCCATCCAGACGAGGAGTACGTGGCGCTCGAATCTGGTAACGAGGTTTACATTGTCGGGGCCAAGCTCGCCTCGGTGGTCGCCGAAAAAACCGGCATCGCACAAAAGGAGCTTGCGCGTTTTCCCGGGCGCAAACTCGAATACTCTGAATTCCGACATCCGTTTCTCGATCGCAAGATCCTTGGCGTTCTGGCTGACTACGTCACCATGGACCAGGGAACCGGCGTCGTTCACACTGCCCCCGCCCACGGCGCGGAAGATTTCGTTACCGGCACCCGCTACAAAATCGATCCGACCTGCAACGTGGACGCGAGCGGAATCATGCGCAACGGCCTGCCTGAATATGACGGCAAACAAGTGTTTAAAGCTAACGCGCCAATCGTCGAATTATTGAAATCTCGCGGCGTGCTCATGCATACGGAGAAGCTTGAGCACTCTTATCCGCATTGCTGGCGCTGCCACAACCCGATCATCTTTCGCGCTACCGAGCAATGGTTCATCTCCATGGAAACACCCATGAAGAATGGAACTTTGCGCAGCGCGACGCTCGATGAAATCAAGAAGGTGAAATGGGACCCGGCGTGGGGCGAAGACCGCATTTCCAACATGATCGCCACGCGCCCCGACTGGTGCGTCTCGCGCCAGCGTATCTGGGGAGTTCCGATCGCCGTGTTCCTGTGTGATTCGTGCGGCAAGCCGCTAAACGAAAAGCAGATCAATCAGAAGGTTGTCGAGTTCTTCAAGCAGTATGGCGCGGACGCTTGGTACGCCCCCGAGGCAGATGCATTGGTCTCACCCGGAACCCAGTGTCCACATTGCGGTGGCTCGAAATTTCACAAAGAGACCGACATCCTGGATGTGTGGTTTGAGTCCGGATCAAGCCATGCAGCCGTGCTTGGTCATGAGCCGAATCTTCCCTGGCCCTCTGACGTGTACCTCGAGGGCGGCGATCAGTATCGGGGATGGTTCCACTCTTCCCTGCTTTGCGCGATGGGGTATGAAGGATCGGCCCCGTACCGCATCGTTGCTACGAACGGATGGACACTCGACGAGCAAGGGCGAGCGATGTCGAAATCGCTTGGCAATGTGGTTGATCCAGTTGATATCGCTGAAAGACTTGGCGGAGAGATCGTGCGCCTATGGGTGGCTTCCGTCGATTTCCGCGAGGACGTCACTTGTTCCGAACACCTGATGCAGCGCGTCGCGGAAAACTATCGCAAAATACGCAATACCTTTCGCTACATCCTCGGAAACGTTTCTGACTTTGTCCCCGAAAAGCATGCAGTGCCGTTCGAGAAGCTTGAGGCCATTGACCAGTACATGTTGCGCCAAACGGCTGAGATCGCGACCCAGGCGGAGCAGTGGTACCAGGAGTTTGCCTTTCACAAAATCTATCAGCGGTTGAACCACTTTTTCGCCGTAGAGCTTAGCGCGTTTTACTTCGACATCTTGAAAGATCGGCTGTACATCTCCGCGCCCAACTCGCCTGCCCGCCGCGCTGCGCAGACCGCAGCATGGAGGATTGGTGAGGCGCTAGTGCGTTTACTGGCTCCTATAACAAGCTTTACGTCGGAAGAGATCTGGAGGTATCTGCCGCAGATCTCGGACCGTGCGCAAAGCGTCCACCTCACGCTGTTCCCAAAAGTGGAGGAGTTGCTGGGGAATGCGCCAGCCGTGGATGCGAAACAAGCGGAAGACTGGACAGTCCTCCGCGCGGCGCGCGACGAAGTGCTGAAATCCCTCGAAGATGCCCGAAACAACAAGCTGATAGGAGGAAATCTCGAGGCACAGGTGTCGCTTACAGCCAGTGATCCCGTCTACTCGGTGCTGGCGCGGTACAAGGAACAGCTGCGATACGTGTTCATTGTTTCTGCGGTGGACTTGAAACAGGCAACGAATGGCGATACGGCGTTGCACGTCCAGATTTCCAAGGCGCCGGGCTTGAAGTGCGAGCGGTGTTGGAACTATTCGACGCGAGTTGGCGAGGACAAGAAGTATCCAACCGTTTGTGAACGCTGTAGTGGCTTTCTGAAGGAGATCGATCCGGCCGCCTAATTGGCGTCCGAGTGCGGGAAGTTCCCGACCCAGAGGGCCACGTCTCCCTTCGCTGGAGACACTTCCGGTTTCCAACGGCAAGATTGCCGCCTGCCGTAACACTTCATTTTGTGAGAACCTATTAC
>Ga0068867_100003082_pt1 | contig 11743 bp, 8 predicted proteins | sample KBSMisM32_FD_65649 | JGI IMG/M metagenome (GOLD analysis project Ga0068867, IMG submission 65649) | Miscanthus rhizosphere microbial communities from Kellogg Biological Station, Michigan, USA - KBS Miscanthus M3-2 | ecosystem: Host-associated > Plants > Roots > Rhizosphere > Soil ...
CAACAATATCGACCTGGCCAATTTCGTCAGCGTGACGGATTCGGTGGAAGTGTCTCGTTTCGCCATCTCCAAGGAGTTCCGCCGTCGTTGGACCGATGAGAGCGCCATCGCTTCGGGGCGGCCTCTGACACCGCAGGAAACCGCCCGGCAGGCGAATTTGGCTTGCCTCAGCCTTATCCAGTTCTTGCTGCGGCAGTGCGTCGATCGCGGCGTGGTCTATTGGACGGCGGTAATGGAAGCCACTTTTCTGCGCATGCTGGCGCGCATGGGGGTTCATTTCACCGCCATCGGGCCGGTGGTCTTCCATCACGGCTTCCGCCAGCCCTGCTATTGCTATCTTCCCGCCATGCTGGAGCGTCTGCGGCTGGAACAGCGCGACTATTGGGACGTGATCACCAATGGCGGCGAATTGAGCCATGAGATGGCGCTGTTGGCGAATACGCCTTTGCGCAAGCAAGGCTGAGGCATCCGTCACAATAAATTTGTGACAGACGTGCCGCGACCGCCGCCGCGTCGGGTGGTAACTTTCGTGAAATAGGGTTAATACCCTCGATGGTCTGGTGTATCGTGCCAGCGCTGCAATTTCTTTGCGGTGGGGGATTTTCTGGCCGGACATCCCGCCCCATCACCATCGAAAGGTACGGGATGATCCCGCGCTTCTCCTACGACGACGCTTTTGACCGCAACCTGGGCTGGTTCACCGCGCAAGAACAGCAATCCCTCAAGAGCAAAACCATCGCCATTGCCGGAATGGGCGGGGTGGGCGGCGTGCACCTGCTGACTTTGGTACGCTTGGGCTTCTCCAAATTCCATATTGCGGATCTGGATTCCTTCGAAGTCGCCAATTTCAACCGCCAGGTGGGCGCCATGATGTCGACCTTGGATCAGCCCAAGGTCGAAGTGCTGGCCAGGATGGCCAAGGACATCAATCCGGAAGCGGAAATCCAGACCTTTCCGGACGGCGTGACACCGCAAAATCTCGACGCTTTCCTGGATGGCGTGGACCTGTTCATCGACGGCTTCGATTTCTTTGTGCTGGACATCAGGCGCAAGACTTTCGCCCGCTGCCGCGAATTGGGCATTTCGGCGATGACCGCCGCGCCCGTGGGCATGGGTGTCGCCTTCCTGCACTTCACCAAGGATGGCATGTCGTTCGAGGACTATTTCCGCTTCGAAGGCCAAAACGAGCTCAGACAGTATCTCAATTTCCTGTTGGGGCTGGCGCCCAGCGGCATGCACCGCTCCTATCTGGTGGATCCCACAAGACTCGACATTGGGCGGCGCAAGGCGCCCTCCACCATGGTCGGGGTGGAGTTGTGCGCCGCCTATACCGGAGCGCAGGCAGTAAAGTATTTTCTCAAGCGCGGCGAGGTGAAGCCGGCGCCGTTCCATTATCACTTCGATGCTTTTCTGAACAAATTCGAGGCCCGGCTGCGGCCGGGCAACAACGGATTCTTGCAGCGTTGGAAGGGCAATGTCGCCGAACGCATGATACGCAAACAACTGGGTATGAGCAGTGCTGAGCTATTCCCGTCTGCCACCGGCCGTTGAACGCATCCTCGAAGCCGCCCATTGGGCGCCCAGCGGCGACAATGCGCAGCCCTGGCGCTTTGAGGTCCAAAGCGACAATCGCTTCGATGTGTTGGTGCGGATCGAGCCGGGCAATGTCTATGAATACCGCCGGGGCGAACCGACCCTGATCTCCGCCGGCACCTTGCTGGAGAATATCGCCATCGCGGCGCCCTCCTTCGGCAAAAATGCCGGTTGGGACTATGCGGGATTTGCCGGCCAGGAACATCGCATCCAAGTGACGCTTCAAGACGATGCCGCGGCACAAGAGAATTCGCTCTTTGCCATGATCGAGCGCCGCTCGGTCGACCGCAGGCCGTACCAGATGACGCCGCTCTCCGCAGGCCAGCGCCAGGCGCTGGCTGCGGCGGTCGGTCCGGAATTTCTCCTCGAATGGCATGAGAGCCTCAGCGACCGCCGTAAAATCGCCGCCCTCACCCGGCTTGCCACCGACATAAGGCTGCGGATCCCGGAGACCTTCGCCATCCACAATCACATTGTGGACTGGAAACGGAATTACAGCCCTGATGGCATCCCTGCCCGCGCCTTGGGCCTGGACACCATGACCCTGAAAATCATGCGCTGGACCTTGGCCAAACGCCAACGCACGGAAATGGCCAACCGCATGGGCTCACCCTTCTTTGCCGGACTGCAGATGGATGTACTGCCCGGCATTTTCAGCGCCGCCTATTTCTCCTTCCGCCTTAAGCCGCGCGCGAGCGAGCCCGCGGAGGCGGCCCGTCAGTTGCTGCGCACCGGCCAGGCGGTACAGCGTTTCTGGCTGACGGCCACTCAATTAGGCCTGGTGATGCAGCCCTGTCTGGCGGCCCTGGCTTTCGCCCATTATGGCGCCGCGGGCGAGGCCTTCACCGTCAGCCAGGCCGAGCGCCGCAAAGCCGCCGCTCTGGCCGGGCGGGTCGAAAAGGCCCTGCCCGACCCCAAAAGCCTGGTCTTTCTGGGTCGTATTGGGACACCGGTCGCGGCCAAGCAGGACAGCCGCTCCTTGCGGGTGCCCCTGGCGGAGCTGGTGCGGGCCTAAAACCCCTATTTTGCCACCGACCGGGGCATCAGCCAGATGCCAATGGCCGTCAGAGCCACCACAAGGCCCAGCAGCAGGAACATATGGTTGGTCGCCAGCATGATGCTCTGGCTTTGGACCAGGCCATCCAGCGATCCCAGGGCCTGATCCGCTGGTAACCCTTTATTATCCAATCCGGCCAGAAAGGCGTCGGGACGGCGCAGGCGGCCCACAAGATCACTGCGGGACGATATGGCATCCGAACTCCAGGCCGAGATCACGGCAGCGGTGGCGATGGCGCCCGCGATGGTGCGCAGGAAATTGATCAACCCCGAAGCAGCCGCCGTCTCACTGGGGCTGACCGATGTCATGGACAAAGTCATCAGAGGCACGAAGAAAAGCGGGATGCCGATGCCCATGGCCAATTGCGGCAGGATCATCTTGTCGAAGCTGATGTTGAGCGCGTAGCCGCCGCGATAAAGGATTGCCAGCGCCAGAATTGCGAGGCCTGCGGACATGATGGCGCGCGGATCGATCTTGGTCATCAGGATCGCGGCTATCGGCGCCACGATCACGCCAAAGACCGCCTGAAACGCCAGCACATAACCCGCCAGCGTGGAGGTATAGCCGAGATTGATCTGCAGCCAGAGCGGCATGAGCACGATGGAGGCGAAGAAGGCGCCGAAGGTGAAAGACATGGCGGCGGCGGAAACCGCAAAACCGCGATGCCGGAACACCCTGAGATCCACGATCGGATGATCGTCGGTCAGTTCCCAGATGATGAAGGCCAAGAAACCCAGAACCGCGACAACCAAAAGACCAACAATCCAGGCTGAGGCAAACCAATCCTGATTTTGTCCATTGTCCAGCATGATCTGCAGCGCGCCCACCCACAGGGCCAACAGCGCCAGACCGATAAAATCGATGGGGACTTTGATGGCCTGTGTCTCGCGCCGGCGGAACAGCCACCAAGCCCCCACGGCGCAGAAGCCCGCAACCGGAATATTGATGTAAAAGGCCCAGCGCCAGCCGATGCCGTCGGCCAGGGTGCCGCCCAAAATCGGGCCGGCAATGGGCGCCAGAATGGTGGTCATCATCCAAAGCCCCATCGCCAGTTCGACGCGATGAGGCGGCGTCACCCGCATGATCAAAGTTTGCGAGGCCGGCATCAGCGGACCGCCGCAGAGGCCCTGAAACACCCGAAACACCACCAGCATCGTCAAGGATGAAGCGATGCCGCACAGCATGGAAAAGACGGCAAAGCCGATGATCGCGGTCAGAAAGGTGCGCACCACGCCGAAGCGCGCCACCAGCCAGCCGGACAAAGGCACGGTAAAGGCTTCCGCCACCGCATAAGACGTGATGGCCCAGGTGCCTTCATTGGCCGAAGCGGCAAAGGCGCCGGCGATATGGGGAATGGCGACATTGATGATGGTGGTGTCCAAAATCACGATGAAGGTCGCCAGCGACAAGACGAACACCGCCGCCGCCAAAGCCGGCCCCTGCATCAGCGGCGCCGCTTGCGGGTCGTCTGTGCTGGTGATCGCGTGGTGAGCCACGAAAGCCCGCGAGCTGGATGACGCGCTTAGCAGTAACGTCAGTCCTTGGCAGCAACAAGGATTGCAGGCGTCGGGCCGTATATGACGGTTTTGCCGTGCCTGGGCAATCCGGTGTAGTTTCGAATCAACTGATTCGGGGCGGCAGCTTCTATCGCCTGGCGCAAGTTTCTAGGTTGTCGTATGGCCTATACTGAGGCTGTTCACGTCCCCGCGGCCGATCTTTCCACCAAAAGACAAAGCCGCGCGCGCTGGCGCCGCCGCCTTCTCACAGGCTTGGGACTTTGCGTCTTGACGGCGGCCGCGGCGTCGGGCGTTCGATGGTATTTGGCGGGCGGGCGCACTGAATCCACCGATGACGCCTATGTCGATGCGCCGCTCGCCGAGATCACGCCGCAGACGGACGGTACGATCCAGCAAGTCCTGGTGGTTGACACCCAGCATGTGCGGCGGGGCGAGCTTCTGGTCCGCCTGGATCCGGCCGACGCCAATCTCGCGGTGCAACAGGCACGCGCCAACTACGAGCAGGCCGTGCACCGGGTCGAGCAATATCTCGCCAATGTGAACGCGGCGGAGGCCAATGTCGCGGGCAAGGAATCCAATCTGAGACGGGCGCAGCTGGATTTGCGCCGCCGCACCGGCATATCGGAACGGGGCGCGGTTTCCGCCGAGGAGATTTCCAACGCCAACAATGCATTGGATGCCGCAAAATCAGAACTTTCCATCGCCCAGCAGCAACTGGCGGCACAGCGCACCCTCACCCAGGACGGCGACGTGGCGCGCAATCCCGAAGTGCTGGCGGCCAAGGCGGCCCTGGACAAGGCTCTGTTGGATCTCAAGCGCAGCGAAATCCGCGCGCCGGTGGATGGCGTAGTGGCATCACGTCACGCCCAGATCGGCCAGCGGGTGAAAGTCGGGGCGTCTTTGATGAATGTCGTGCCCCTGATGGACGCCCATGTCGACGCCAATTTCAAGGAAGTGCAATTGCAGCACATTCGTCCCGGTCAGAAAGCCGAGCTGACATCAGATCTGTATGGCAGCAGCCTTGTCTTCCATGGCCTGGTCGCAGGATTGGGCGGCGGCACAGGTTCGGCCTTTGCGGTGATCCCGGCGCAAAACGCCACCGGCAATTGGATCAAAGTGGTCCAGCGTCTGCCCGTCCGCATTCTGCTGGATCCGGAGGAATTGGCGCGCCATCCCTTAAGGGTGGGCGTCTCCATGACGGCAAAAATCTATCTCGATACAACAACCACCGACGCTGGCCCGCCGCTGTTACGGACCGCGACATCGCACACCTCTTATTGAAATTCACCGCTCACGCAATACAACCTGAGATTGCAAGTTTTTATTAGCCACCGTTGCCATTCCGTCGGATGGCATGGTTAAGATGGCGCACCAAGCAGCTTTGCATTGCACTGTTTCTTAGGATTCAATAGCTTATGAGGAAACGGGGCCTGACTGGGGCTCGTTTTTATGAAGGGGGTACTCCATGCGCTCGAATATCGTGTTTGGCCGGGTTTGGGCCAATCTGATGGCTGCCGTCGCAATCATGCTGGTTAGCCTGTGTGGCTTCACATGCGCTGCCTCAGCGCAACCGACCAGCGACGTTGCCAAATATGTGATCGGCCCGGGCGACGCGCTCCAGATATCGGTGTGGCACAACCCTGAGTTATCCACAGCCGTGCCGGTGCGCCCCGATGGCCGGATTTCGACTCCGCTGGTTGTCGACCTTGTCGCCGCCGGCCGGACTCCGGAAGAGTTGGGTCATGACATCGAAGCACGGCTGAAGAAGTATGTTTCCGATCCGCTGGTGACAGTGATCGTCACCAATTTTGTCGGTTCCTACAGCCAGCAAGTCCGCATCGTCGGCGAGGCGTCCACGCCCAAGTCCCTGAACTATGTGGCGCACATGACGGTACTGGACGCCATGATCGCGGTCGGCGGCCTGACCCCCTATGCCTCGGGCAATCGCGCCAAGCTGGTCCGCAAGGTCGGCGGCAAGGAAACCAATACCACGCTCAGAATCTCCGATCTGTTGAAGAGCGGCGATATGTCCGCCAATTCGGAGCTGCAACCTGGTGATATCATCATTATTCCCCAGTCATTTTTCTGATAGCGCTTAAATCACTACGAGGGTGGGGAAGCATTCCTTGGCACAGAAGATTCACGAGATGCTGCCCAAGCGCCAAAACGGCCGCCATGTGTTGAAATATGGCGCCGCTTCGGCCGCTTTGGCAGCCTCGCTGCTGGCCACATCCATGGCCATGGCTCAGGAATATTCCCCGGGACCGGGCGCCGGTGTGCCTGGGTCGCCGGCGGCGGCCTCTGCGCCGTCATCGACCCGGGAAGGGCCGGTCACGCCGCCGGCCGAGCAGATAGGCGGCTCCAGTTTTACGGGTTCGCTGATCCCCGGCTTTCAGCTCACCGCGGCGATCAATCTCAGCGAGACCTATACGACCAATTCCTATGGCACCTCGTCCGGATCGGGCGATGACTGGCTATCCCTCGCTGGATTGAATGTCGGCCTCAATGAGCATTCCGCGCGGGTGAGCCTGGATGCGACTTATTCCGGCATGGTCAATTATTATGCCAAGGGTTCGCAATCCACGCAGTACTTCAACGATTTGCAAGCGGTCGGCAATGTGATCGCCATTCCCGATTATCTGAACATTATCGGCAGGGCGTTCGCCCAGCCGGTCGTGGTTAGCAACGTAGGCCCTGCGACCGCCAGCGGTGCCTCTGCCAACGGTTTCCGCAATTCCTATGGCTATAACATAGGCCCGGACGTTACCTTCCATCTGGGCAGCTTTGCCGACTCCGACACCAATGCCACATATGGCGCCGCCTATTTCACCGATCTGGCCGGCGCTTCTTCTTTTCCGGGAATCCCCGGCGTCCCCGGACCGCAAAACACCATCATGCGCAGTGTCAGCGAGAGATTGACCAGCGGCACGGATTTCAGCCGGCTGAATTGGTCGCTGGTTGGGCAATTCAACGAAATGGATCGGCCGCAAGGCTTGTTTGCCGAGAAAACCGGGATTGCGACACTGCGTTACGCAATCTCGCCCGAGATCGCCCTGCTGGGCACCGGCGGCTATGACGCTATTTCCAACCGGACCCCGCTCACCCGCGATGTTTCCGGTCCCGTGGGCATGGGCGGCATCGAACTGACCTTCGGCGAAGATTTTTCTTTGCAAGTCCAGGCGGGCGAGAAATACAACGACTTCAGCTTTCTCGGCAGCCTGCGCTGGAATATGACCACTTCCGCCTCCCTCACAGGCTCGGCAACCGACACCATAACCACGCCGGAAGGCAACACGCTCAACAACCTTTCCAATCTGACCGCTTCGGCCAATGGCATGCTGACCTCCAGCGCCAACCTCTATTCCAGCGGCTTGGCCTCCTCGCTGGGCTCATTCAACGCCCAACCCTTGGGCAGCCTCTCCTACAATCAGGCGATTTCGCGAATTCAGCGGGTCGATCTTACCTTCGCCGAGGAATTCGGGCGCGACCATCTGAGTTTAACGGCTTTCGGCATGCGTCTGACGCAACTGAGCATGCCGTTCTTCGGCCCGCCCGTGACCAACGATGTGGGCGTGCAGGGATATTTTTCCCACGATCTTACCCGTCAGTTGAGCGCGTCCATCGGCGGAGGCTACACCAGCTATGAGGAACTGGGCGGCACTGCCGGGACTTACATGGTGAACGGGCAGCTTTCTTATTCGGCGTCGCCGGACACCCGCTTCTATTTGCGGGCTGACTATCTGAATCGTAATTCCTCCTCGTCACTACAGGCGCTTTCGCCTCTCACCCAGAGCTTTAACGACGTCCGCATCTCGATCGGGCTTACCCACACCCTGCTATAGGCCGCCTTGTGACGCTTGGGTTCAACGTCAATGTCCGGCCCATGGAGGAACGGGATGTGCCGCACTGGGACGCGTTCGTATTGTCCCATGCCGAGGGCACCTTCTTTCACCGCAGCGGCTGGCGCGACATCTTCCGCGATATTTTCCGCCTCAGCCCCCGCTATCTGATCGCCGAACGCGGTGGAGAGATCGCGGGCATCCTTCCGCTGGTTTACCAGAAGGATCTGCTGTTCGGTAAAGCGCTGCTGTCCGCACCTTTTTGTGTGGACGGCGGCCCGCTGAGCGCTGACGGCGAGGCCAACAACGCGCTGGTCAAAGCCGCGCTCGCTCTGCAGGAAGAGACCCAGGCGCCCTATATCGAGTTTCGCAGCCGCCGCGCCCGCCAAGCGGGTTGGACGGTGCGCAAGGATCTCTATGCCACTTTTTCCGGACCCTTAAGTGCAGACGACCAGGAAAATCTCAAGGCGATTCCCCGCAAGCAACGGGCGGTGGTGCGCAAAACCCTGGAAAGCAGCCTGGTCAGCGAAACCCCCGACGATATCGATGACACTTTCCGCGTCTATTCGGAAAGCGTGCGCAATCTGGGGACGCCGGTCTTCGCCAAACGCTATTTCGCGCACCTGCGCAAGAGCTTCGGCAAGGATTGCGACGCCGTGGTCATCAAAGATGACGGCGAGCCGGTCAGCGCCGTGCTGAACTTTTATCACAAGGACACTGTACTGCCTTACTATGGCGGCGGCACCGCCAAGGCCCGCCGCAACGGCGCCAATGATTTTCTCTATTGGGAAGTCATGCGCCGCGCCGCCCTCAAAGGTTATCGCCGCTTCGATTTCGGGCGCAGCAAGGCGGGTACCGGCGCCTTCGCCTTCAAGAAGAATTGGGGCTTCGAGCCTGAATGGCTGGAATATGAATATCATTTCCTGCCCGGCCAGAGCATGCCGGACAAGAACCCGTTAAATCCCAAATACGCCCTGTTTATCAAGACCTGGAAAAAACTCCCTCTGCCTGTGGCAAATTTCATCGGTCCATGGATTATTCGTGGGCTTGGCTGACGCTTAGGCCATAATGGAAATAACCATTTCCACCTCCTATGACCTGTCCGAGCTGGCGGCGGACTGGATGGAGCTTGAATCCCGCGCCGATGGAGGATTTTTTCTCTCCTGGCGGTGGATTGGAAGCTGGCTTCGCGCCACGCGCACGCCCCCCTTGCTGGTCAAAGCGCAAGACGGCAATCGGACGATGGCGCTGGGCTTGCTAAACCCGGTGCGCCGCCGCCGTCATTTTCTGTTCGTGAGCCAGCTGTGCCTGCATGAGACCGGCCGCGCCGAATGCGATGCCGTGATGATCGAGCACAATAATTTTCTGATGGACCGCGCGGCGCCGCCGCAGCTTTTGGCCGAAATCCTGCGCGCCCTCCAATCCGGCCGTCCTAACTGGGATGAAATCGTCCTGGGCGGAGTGTCTGCCGCCAGTCTTGAGGCATTGGAAGCAGCCGGTCTGAGGGCAGAGACCGACCGCCTGTCACCCGATTTCGCGGTGGATCTGTCGCAGCGCTGGGAAGACTCTTTGTCGGCCAATCAACGCGCCCAGCTTCGCCAGTCCCGGGCCTTTGCCGAGCGCAGCGGCCCTCTCAAGCTGGAACCGGCCGCCGGCACCGCCCAAGCGCTGGACTTTTTTGGCAAGTTGGCGGGTTTGCACACCGCTTATTGGCAACAGCGCGGCAAGCCGGGCGCCTTCGCCAGCGAATTTTCGCGGGCCTTTCATCGCGAACTGATTTCCGCAGCTGACGGGCCGGGCAAGGTGGAGCTGCTGGAGTTAACAGCGGGACCGGAAATATTGGGATATCTCTACAATTTCCAATATGGCGGCCGGGTCTATAATTACCAAAGCGGCTTTTCCTACAGTCAGGAAAACCGGGACCGGCCCGGTCTGATCGCGCATGCCATGGCGATCGCACGGGCGAAAGAAAACGGCATGCGGATCTACGACTTCCTGGCGGGAGACGCGCACTACAAAGCCAGGCTGGGGCAACAGATGGGCACGTTGGTCTGGTGCCGCGGGCAAAGAGATCGCCCTCTGCTTGCCGCCGAACGCTTCGCCCGCAGGCTGTGGCGTAGCGTCCGCGGCGGCGAATAAATCTCAGCGCCAGCTGTTGGAAAGCTGCACCGCCGCGGGACGCTCCTTGAACTGCACATTGCTGTCCAGCAGCGATTTGAGCAATCCCCGCGCCTCGTTGCGCTTGGCATTGGCATCCAGCGCCACGGCCAGATGATAGGTGATCGCGCCATCGCGGGGCTGCAGGGTGTGCGCCTGGTTGAGCAAGGGCAATGCGCCGGCGGCATCCTTTTGCTGGAGCTTCGCCCATCCCAGCGTGTCGGCGACATTGGCCGAGTTGGGCGCCAGCTTGTAGGCCTGTGTCAGCATAGCGAGCGCCCGCTTGGGATCGCTATCCTGGATCAGCCATCCCAGATTGTTCAGCGCCACGGCATTGTTGGGTTCCTGTTTGAGCACGGTCTGATATTGGGCGATTGCTTGGGCGTTATTTTCCTGTTGCATCAGCAGAGTGGCGTATTCCAGCCGCACGGGTGCGTCGGCGGGGTGGCTGGCCAGCCAATTGGACATCAAATCTCCCGCGCGCTTGCTGTCATTGGCCAGCGTGGCAATCCGGACCAAACGCAAAAGCACGGCCGGGTCGGGCTTGTCGGCCTGACTCTTGGTGAGCACGGCTACGGCTTGATCGCGAAGCTTGGCGCCATCAAGCGTATCCGCCAGCAAAATGTCAGCTTGCGTGCCGGGCACGGCAGCCTGGAAAGCGCGGGCCGATGCCACGGCCGCGTTGTTATCGCCTTGCTTCAGCAAGGTCGCGATCTGAGCGCCGCGGACCTGGGGCGAAGTGGGGTTCAGTTTGACGGCAGTGGCCATGGCGCTTGCCGCGCCCACACGATCACCGGTCTCGGCCAATGCATTGCCCAGTAAAAGCTGGGGTCCGGCCGCCGTCGGTACCATCGATGTCAGCCGGCGATAGGTCACGACGGCTTCCTTCTTCTGGCCTGCCCCCAACTGCGCCTGGCCCAAAAGGGTCACGCCATCCGTATTTGTGGGCTGGGTACGGATCAACTCGTTGGCAACCGGCAGCGCCGCCTCGAAGTCGCGGCGGAGGATGAGGTACCGCGCCAGGGCGACACGGGGTTGCGTACTATCGGGTACCGCAGTGATCGCCTGTCCCAGCACGGTTCGCACATTCTGGTCCTGCTTCTGCTGGGCCGCGATGTCCGCCAATTTGAGGTAGGCCGCCATATTCTTGCTGTCCAAAGCCAAGATGGCGCGCAGATCGCGAGTGGCTTCCGCGGATTTCTGGTTGGAGGCCAGAAAGTTGGCGCGCAAATAGAGCGTGGAAATATTCTTGGGATCAGCCTGGACCGCCTTGTCAAAAGCGGCCTGAGCGCCCGCGATATTGTTCTGAGCGAAAAGAATTCCGCCACGGTAAACAAGGGCGGTATTGCGCTGCTTGGGGTCAGCGCCCAGGCGGTCGGCGGCTGCCAAAGCTTCCGGAAAGCGCTTGGTCCGCACCAAGGCATCGATCAGCACCCCGGCCAAATCGGCGTCCGAGGGGTTCTTGGCAACCACCGGTGAAAGATCCTTGATCCCCTGTTCGATTTGGCCCGCAGCGATTTCGAGTACTGCGATAGCGCGCTGGATATCGGTTCCGCCCTTGCCGGTCGTATCAAGCTTCC
>Ga0068867_100003093_pt1 | contig 11729 bp, 7 predicted proteins | sample KBSMisM32_FD_65649 | JGI IMG/M metagenome (GOLD analysis project Ga0068867, IMG submission 65649) | Miscanthus rhizosphere microbial communities from Kellogg Biological Station, Michigan, USA - KBS Miscanthus M3-2 | ecosystem: Host-associated > Plants > Roots > Rhizosphere > Soil ...
ATCTTGCGATGGCAGGGCGCGTAGTCCATCACCGCGTAGTGCTGGGTCGAGCGGTTGTCCCACATCGCCACGCTGTTCGGCTTCCAGCGGAAGCGCACCTGGTACTCGGGAATCGACGCCTGGCTGATCAGGTACTGCAGAAGCTGCGCCGCGCCCGGCGCGTAGTCCTGGCCGTAGCGCACGTTCTCGCTGTTGTGGAAGTTCGTGAAGTGGGTCGTGAAGGCGTTGACGAACAGCACCTTCTCGCCGGTTTCGGGATGGACGCGGACAACCGGATGCTCGGCATCGGGGAATTGGGCGTGGAGCGCGAGGCGCTTATCGATCGGCATCGCCGCGCCGAAGCTGGCCTCGATGCTGTGGCGCGCACGCAGCGGCTCGATCCGGGTCTTGATCTGCTCGGGCAGCCGCTCGTAGGCGAGCGCCATGTTGGCCCACATCGTGTCGCCGCCGACCGGCGGGCACTCGACGCAGCGCAGGACGCAGCCGAAGGGCGGCTTCTCGCGCCAGGTGGCATCGCAATGCCAGGAGTTCTCGTAGCGGTCGTTCGGGGTGTCGGGCGACTTGTAGATCCGCACCAGCCCCGGATGCTCCGGGTCGCTGCCGGCGACGGGGTGGTCCTCGAGCTCGCCGAAATGGCGGGCGAAGGCGACGTGCTCGGCGCGCGTGATGTCCTGGTCGCGGAAGAACAGCACCCGGTAGCGGAGGAGCAGGCTTCGGATCTCGGCCACCAGCGCCGGCTCGCGCGAGGCAACGCCGAGGTCGATGTTCGAGAGCTCCGCGCCGATCGCGTTGGTGAGCGGCTCGACGTGGATCGAGTCGCGCAAGGATCCGGCGCGGACGATTCCGGGGGCGGCAGCGGCGATGGTGGTCATGGACTTGTCTCCGTGCTGAGACCGCGCCATGGCGGCCTTTCTCGAAGGCAAGGTTAGGCACTCGGGGCGCCGGATTTCCCCCCAACGTGGAGGGGGTGGGGGCGGAATCCGGTCGCCTCAGGTCTCGGCTTCGAGCAGGCCCAGGATCCGGGCCCGCTGCACGACCTGCTTGCGCGTGCCCGCGTCGAGCTTGGCGAAGAGATTCTTCATGTGCCACTTGATGGTCTCTTCGCCCACCTGCATCGTCAGCCCGATCTCCTTGTTGGAGAGATGGCGGGTGAGCAGCGCCAGCACCTCGCGCTCCTTCGGCGTCAGCACCATGCTCGGCGTCGATCGCGGCGGCGCCGGCCGCGCCGAACCGATCGTCGCGGCGAGCGGACCGGGCCCGAACGGCGCCGGCGCCGCCCCGTCGGGCAGCGCCTGGCGCACCCAGTCGCCGAGCGCGGGATGGGCGTCGTCGAAGACGCGCAGCAGGCCGAAGGCGACGGCGACGTCGACCGCCTCGCGCAACAGCGACAGCGACTTCTCGCCGCAGCGGTCGAGCACCCAGGCGCGCAGCCCGAGCAGCTCGATGTGCAGGCGGCCGAGCTTGACTTCCCTGGCCAGGTCATCGGCGCGGGCCAGGACATCGGCGGCCCGGCGCCAGTCCTGCGCAGCGATGGCAGCGTAGGCGAACGCGACTTCGCGCAGCAGGGCGACGTTGCGGCGCCAGATCGGCCCCTGCGGCGCGTCCGGCGCGGCCAGGCGGCTGTCGATCTGCGCGCAGAGGTCGCGGCAGGTCTCGGGCCGGAACCGGCGCGCGTGCACGCGCACCTGCTCGCCCAGGCTGGCGATGCGAAGCCGCGGCAGGTTGCGGGCGACGCCGACGGCGTCCAACGCGCCCAGCAGCTCGAGCGCCCGGTTCTCGGCCCCTTCGGCGCTGGCGATGCGCGCCATCGTCCGGTAGCCGAGGAGCACGGCTTCGGGCAGCGCGCTGCGTTCCAGCACGTCGAGGCGGTTGGCGAGCAGGTCGCCGGCGCGCGGGTCGTTGCGCTCCCAGATTCCGGCCGCGAGCAGCGCCGCGATCACGCACGCGAACGGGCTGCGCCGGCCCAGGTCAACCTCGGCGCGTGCCAGGGTGGGCCGCAGCAGCTTCTCGGCCAGCAGCACCTGGCCCTCCCACAGGTACGACAGCCCGACGATGAAGTCACCCCAGCGGCCGAGATAGCCCAGCGACTCGCCGCGCCCGTCGCGCGGCGCCTGCTGCTGGCGCAGGCGCGCGAGCGCGGGCTCGCCGTCGACCAGGGTGCGGAACGCCGATCGATTGGCATGGACCTGCAGCAGCACCGGATCGGTCAGCGGCGGATTCTCGGCCCAGGGATCGTGCAGCGCGGCGAAACGGTCCAGGTCGTCGGCATAGACCGCCGCCCCGCTCTGGATCAGGGCGCATTCGCAGCGCAGCGCGGCGTCGATGCCGGGGCGGGCGAGGATGCGCTCGAGAAAGCGGCTGGCCTCGTCGTGGCGTTCGCTCAGCGCCAGCGACCACGCCGCTGCCAGCAGCAGGCGCGGCCGCCGGTCGACCTCGTCGGCGGGCATGCGCCCGAGCCACTCCAGCACGGCGCCCTGGCCGCCCCGGGTCATCAGCGATTCGTACAGGCTGCGCTCGGCGAGGTCGTAGGCGTCGCCGCGACGACCGGCGGCGAGCGCGTGCAGGGCCGCCGCCTCGAACAGTCCTCGCGCCGCCAGCGCGTCGGCGGCGCGCCCGTGCAGCGCCTCCTGCTCGGCCGCCGGCAACAGCCCGAAGCGGCGCCTCAGCTCGTCGCGCGCGAGCGCATGCATGCGCAGCCACTCGTTCGCCTCGCCGGCGGCGAACACCGGCGTGTCGCGCGCCAGCCGCGCCAGCCGCTCGCCGGCGTCGGCGACCTGGGCGACGGATGCGCACAGCTCGGCGTGGAGCAGGTCGAGGATCGAGATCCGGGTCAGGAACGCGACGTCGGCCGCATCGAGATTGGCGAGCAGCAGGTTGACGAACCGGTCGTGCAGGACGCCGGCCTGCATCGCCGGCACCGAGACCTCCGCCTGCGGATCGCCGCCGGCGGCCATGACCGACAGGGCGAGCTGCAGGCCGAGCGGCCAGCCCTCCGCCAGCTCGTGCAGGCGCGCGGCCGCGTCGCGGTCGACGCGCGAGCCGAAGCGCCCGCGCACCAGCTCGAGGGTCTCGTCGAGCCGGAACGCGAGGTCGGTCGCGCCGATGCGAGTCGCCGTGCCGTAGAGGACGAGGTCGTCGATGTCGAACCGGCAATCGGCTCGTGCCGCGACCACGGCGCGCAGGTTGGCAGGCGCGTTGCGAAGCAGATAGGCCAGCGCCTCGCGCGAGGCGGCAGGCAGCCGATCGGCCTCGTCGACGATCAGGACGACGTCGAGGGCCGACTGCGTGATCTCGGCGAGCCAGACCGTCACCCCTTCGAGGCCGGTCGGCGGGGTCGCTTCGAGCAAGGTATGGCCGAACGTCGGACGGCCCGCCGCGGCACGAACCGCCAGCGCCAGGATCTGGACGAAGCGCGCCACATCGTCCGCGGGCTGCGCAGACAACCACGCCACAACCCGGCCCTGCGCCAGATGCTCGCGTCGCCACTGGGCGAGCAGCGAGGTCTTGCCGTAGCCGGCCGGCGCCTGCACCAGGAGGATCGGGTGATCGCGCAGCCGCTCGTGGTCGGACTGCAGGCGCGGGCGGGCGATCTGGTGCCGCGGCACACGCGGCGGGGTGACCTTCAGCAAGAGGTCGTCGGCGACACCAGCGAGAGTGGGGGAGCGATTGGCCACGGCATTCCGGACGGCTGCCGGAGCCCGGGAACGGGCTGGCAGCCGTCGGCACTTCCGCCGGCGATGGTAAGGGCAGGCCGGGCCGCAATGATCGGCGTCCCCCCTGCGACGGGGAGGGAGCGGGGGGCATCTCGTGCCTAGGATCGACGCAGTCGCAATCAAGGTTTTCCATGTATCGCCATCTCCTCGTTCCCGTCGACGACACCGACCTCTCGATCGGCGTCGTCGGCAACGCGGTCGCCCTCGCATGCGCGGTCGGCGCGCGCATCACGTTCTTCCACGCCATCGTCGACGCCGCCGGATCGCTGCGCGGCGAGGCCGAGGTGTTGCGCCTGATCGCGCGCGACGAGTACGAGTACGCCTCGCTCGGCAAGGCGCAGGAGCTGCTGGCCAAGGCCGAAGCCGCCGCGCGCGCGCTCGGCGTGCCGTGCGAATCGCGCCATGTCGTCAGCGACAAGCCGGCGCAAGCCATCGTCGCTGCGGCGCGGGCCGGCGGCTGCGACCTGATCTTCCTGGCGTCGCACGGGCGTCACGGCAAGCTCGGCATGGCACTCGTCTCCGAGATGCTGGAAGTGCTGATGAGCGCCCGCTTGCCGGTGCTGGTCTCGTCGATCGGCGAGCCGGCCCTGCCGGCACGCGCCATCGGCATCATCCGCGACGAGCACCGTTCGCTGGCCGCGGTGATGCACGCCTGGATGCATGCCCTCGCCGCGGCACGCCGGGCCGGCACCGACGCCGACGCGGCGCTGATGCGGGCGATCGTTCGCTACGTGCGCCAGTTTCCGATCGAGTTGCACCATCCCAAGGAAGAAGAGCAGCTGTTCGCCCGCTTGCGCGAGCGCACCGCCACGTGCGATGCCGAGCTCGACGAGCTCGAGCGCCAGCACCAGCGCGACCACGAGTTCGTCGCCGCGCTCGAGCGGCAGGTCGAGGCCCTGGCAAGCGCCGAAGGTGCCGCCCGGGTGCAGGCCACGCTCGTCCTCGAGCAAGACGTGACCGGCTACGCAGCGTTCCTCTGGGACCACATGGGTCGCGAGGAAGGCGTCATCCTGCCCGCGGCGCAGCGCTTCCTGCTCGCCGAGGACTGGGCCGCCATCGACCACGCCTTCGCCGCGAATCGCGACCCGAACTTCAACGGCGCGTACCGGGAATATCGCCAGCTGTTCGCGCGCATCGTCAACCTGACGCCGGCCTGAAGCGGCGAAGGCGCTTGCGGGTCGGTGCGGCGAGTCGCCGCCCGACCTCCTCCATGGATGATGCGACGAGGAGCTTTGCGGCCGGCTTCACGGAGAATCGGGACATGATCGATTCAGCCGCCACGCCGACCGTCTTGATCGCCGGAGGCGGCATCGGCGGCATGACCCTCGCGCTCACGCTTCACCAGATCGGCGTGCCGTGCGTGGTGTTCGAGGCGGTCGCCGATCCGCAGCCGCTCGGCGTGGGCATCAACCTGCAGCCCAATGCCGTTCGCGAGCTCTATGACCTCGGCATCGACAGCGAGATGCTCGACAGCATCGGCATCCAGGCCCGCGAATGGGCACTGGTCGGCCGCAACGGCAACGACGTCTACGCCGAGCCGCGCGGCCTGCTCGCCGGCTATCGATGGCCGCAGTACTCGGTGCACCGCGGCAAGCTCCAGATGCTGCTGTACCGCACTGTGCTCGAGCGGCTCGGCTCCGATGCGGTCCGCCTGGGCCAGCGCGTCACCGGTTACCGGGAACGCGTCGGCGGCATCACGGCGCTGATCGAATCGCGGGACGCCCGTCACCTCGAATGCAACGGCAGGTTGCTGATCGCCGCGGACGGCTTGCATTCGGCTGTTCGCGCACAGATGTATCCCGACCAACCGCCGATCCAGTGGGGCGGCGCCATCATGTGGCGGGGTACGACCCCCGGCGTGCCCATCCGCACCGGGGCATCGTTCGTCGGGGTGGGCTCGTTGCGGCATCGGGTGGTGCTGTATCCGATCTCTCGGCCCGAGCCGGGCAGCGGCCTGGCGACGATCAACTGGATCGCAGAGATCACGGTCGACAACTCGAAGGGCTGGGGCCAGGGAGACTGGAATCGCCGTGCATCGCTCGAGGACTTCATCCACCACTTTGCCGACTGGAACTATGGCTGGCTCGACGTGCCGGCGATGCTGAGCGGCGCCAGCGAGATCTTCGAGTACCCCATGATCGACCGCGATCCGGTGCCCAGCTGGGTCGACGGCAACGTGGCGCTCCTGGGCGATGCGGCCCATGTGATGTATCCGGTCGGCTCCAACGGCGCGAGCCAGGCGATCGTGGATGCGCGGGTGCTAGGCGCGGCAATGGTGGCGCATGGCGTCGAGCCCGAGGCGCTTCGCGCTTATGACGACAAGCTGTGCGCCGACATCTCCGCGTTGGTGCTGCGCAATCGAGGGGCCGGACCGTTCGGCATCCTCGGCCTGGTGGACGAGCGTTGCGGCGGCATCTTCGACGACATCGACGAAGTCATTCCGGCTGCCGAGCGCGAAGCCTTCATGGCGCGCTACAAGGCGGCGGCGGGCTTCGCCATCGAGACTCTCAATGCGGCGCCGGCGACGATCGCGCCGGGCGCGCGAGCACGCGCCACCGGTCGCGTGGGCTAACGCGACCGATGAGGTTTCGGGTCACGAAGGGGCTCGGACCACCGAGCCCCCGTCTCGGGCGTGGCGCTGCTCTGCGGAACAACCGGTAGCCAGCTGCCTCAGTCCACCGTACAGGTGAAGTTGGCCTCACTTTCGATGCTGCCCGAGCCGTTGTACTTCGCGTAGGCAGGGAAGGGACAGAGCGGGCGAGTCCGGCCCGGCCACGGCGTCGCAGCAGGGGCAGTGCCGACAATCCTCGCCGGTGCCGTGCCGTTCTCGACCCAGTTCACGACCGCGCCGAAAGCATCGATCGTGCTGGTGGACGGTCCACCGCCGCAGTGCTGCGCACCGGGCATCAGGAACAGACGCGCATACGACTGGGCCGCCGTGTAGTCGCTGGCCGTGCCGCCGCTGGCAATGTTCAGGTGCTGGTACCAGTCGACCATCGCGAGCGCCGAGAACGGGCCACCGGATTGCGGCTGATAGATGACCACCTTGCCGCCACGATTGCGAAACACCGAGAGGTCCGTCGAATCGGCGGTCATCTCCGTGTAGGTCGAGCGCGGGAACTTCGCCGTCGTGTTCATGATGCTGTCGTAGAAGACGTCGAGGTCGTAGTTCAGGATGAGCTTGAACACGCCCTCGTTGGCGGTCGGCGACGGCACGTTGGGTGGCGTGGGATCGAGCACCGTCAGGAACGCTCCGCCCGCCGAGCCGGTGAAGTCGAGCGCGTTGTTCACTGCGGTCGCGAGGTTGTTCTGGAACGAGCCGATCTTCCAGGAACGCCACCCCCCGGAGATGTTTGTCGCCGTCGGCGTGTTGCAGTCCACCGCGCTCGTGCAGCCCGCGATGCCGGGGTCCCACATCCACGGGAAGTACGGCGTGCGGCCTTGCGGCGTGACGGCTGCCGAGTACATCGCCTGGATCGTGCTGATCTGTCCGGCGGTGAGGCAGGTCGGAGTCTTCGCCCCCGCGCACTGCAGCGCATTCAGGACTGGCGCCACGACCGGAGTCGTGCACATCAGCGGCTTGTTCACCATGCCATCGACCAGGCCGTCGGTTGCATCGCAGGCATCCAGCACCGCCTTCGACACCAGCTGCAGATCCTGGTTCGTGAACGTGTTGTTCAGGAGCGGAGCGCCCGTGCTCGAGACCAGGCCCATCGAGTTGGCGAGCTGAGCGAGAGCCTTGACGTTGGCCGTGACCTGGACCGCATTCAGCGGCAGCCTGAAGCCGGGATCGCCCACGACCACACCGTCGTAGTACTGGCCGAGCCGCTGCGTCGCCATCATCGCCTCGCGACCGCCCATCGAGCAGCCTTCGAAGTACGCCTTGTCGGGCAGCTTGTTGTAGTAGAGGGTCTGAAGGCCGCGCGCCACCGTCGTCGTGTCGGTGATCGCCTGGTAGAAGAAGTCGGTGCGTGCCTGCGGGTCGGTGCCGAACGCACCGGTTCCCGCGGCAAGCGGGTCGTTGTTCACCGCGTTGTCGTGCCCCGAGTCGTCGCCGCCCTGCGCGTATCCGGCCGCCAGCCGAGAGGTCGTCGCGGGCACGCTTCCGTCGAGGCCGCCGCCGCCTTCGTGCACATAGCGGCCATTCCAGGTCGTGGGCAGTCGCACCTGCCACTTGATGGCGTAGGTCTGCGTCACGCCGGGCGAGCTCTGCTCGCCCACTCGACCGGCGCGAATCGTCCCCGCCAGGTTGCAGTGCTCCGGAACCGCAGGCGTGTTGCCCGATGCGGCCGTCGCCGGCGCGAACACCGCCGTGATGATCGCCACGTTGGCGGGGAAGAGCGATGTCTCGCCGACGTTCGACACCAGTCCTGTGCAGGCAGACGCGCTTGGGGGCTGGAACGGCGTGAGCGTCCAGGCCAGCGCGTTGGCATCGAACGCGGTGGTCCGGTCCTGCCGGAATGTGACCGTCCCTGGCGGGGTCACGCTGGCCCCCGCCGCGAGGTCGCCGACGTACACCGTGCCCTGGACCACCGTCATGCCGGCGCCGCCCCCGGTCAGCTTGGCCACCACGCCTTGCACGGACTGCGCACCACCCGTGGCAGAGAGCTTGTAGACGTATTCGAAGAGCGTTCGGCCGACACGTGTCTCGCTGACCTTCTCACCCAGGGCGACCTGAACCACGGCGGCTGAGTCGGTCACGTTGACCGCCTGCTGCGTGGTCGCATCGGGTGCGCCCGCCGCGAGAGCGGGCTCGCTTGTCGTGCTGGTGGTGCTGCCTCCGCCACCTCCGCACGCCACCAGGGCTGCCGCCGACACGATTGCAAGCAGGCTTGCACCCAGACGAATGGGATTCATGTGGCGCTCCCTGTCTGAACTCGACGCTGTCTGCGAACGCGAGCGCCGGCAATGGCACCGAGGCCGACGAGCATCAGCCAAGCCACTTCGGGTTCGGGCACGGCTGCGACCGTGATGCCGGAGAAGACCGGCTGGAAGTTCGCGCCGACGATGTCGAAGTGGAGCGCCGGCGGAAGCCCCTGACCGAGGTAGTTGAACTTCACCTCGAAGCCACCGAGAGACGCTCCCGTCGCGATCCCGCTTCCGAGCGCGAGGGAGTCCAGAAAGCCCGCCGAGTGCAGCCCCGTGTCGGGCTGGACGATCAAGCTGTCCCAGTTCGCTGCGCTCGAGTTGATAACGAGACTCGCGAAGGACGTTTCAGGGAAGTAGATGGTGAACTCGTGATCACGGACGGTGACCCGTCGCCGGTGACGACGAAGTCCGCGAACCATTGGCTGCCGCTGAGTTGGTGATACGTCGCCGAGATCGACGCAGCCGCTGCACACAGCGGAGCGACAAGGGCGGCGCCGACCAGCAGAGATGCCAGAAGCCTGCTTTTCACGGGAGTCTCCTTTGTTGTCCCCCGCAGCTGCATCTTGCCGAGGGCGGGTATCGAGGTGTGCGGCTAGGAGCAATGCAGCCGCCGAGAGCCCCTTTTGTAAGTAGTCTTGTTAACTACTTCACGAGGCACAAGATCCCGTTTTCCCTTAGCTTATCGGTGGCGTGGCACGGACTCGAACCGGCCCGGCTAGTTCACCAACGCAACCTTCGTCCTCGCCGGGTCAGAGGAGATCCGCGCGCAAGAAGGCCGGCCGCGGCAGACCGCTACACTGCGGCCGCCGAGATGAGTTCGACACCGACCTTCCTAGACGACAGCCGCATGCGGCGTCTGGTCGGATACCGACTTGCACAGGCGGGGGCGGGCACGAACCGCGTGTTCGACGAGTTCCTCGGCAAGCCGCTGGCGCTGCGCCGCGTCGACTACACCATCCTGGTTCTGGTGGATGCAAACCGCGACGCGACGAATCGGCAGCTGGCGCGGCTCCTCGGGCTGTCGATGCCATATCTGACCGTCACACTCGACAAGTTGGTGGCAAGAGGGCTGCTGAGCCGGGTTCGCAACGATGTGGATCGGCGGTCGAATCTGCTTCGCCTCTCCAAGGCAGGCAAGGCACTGCTCCGCAAGGCGGACCTCATCGCTGCGTCGATGGAGAGCGCGTTGCTCGGACGCTTGACGCAAGGCGAGGCGGCCATCCTCTTCGAGCTCCTGGACAAGATCACCTCGCCCCGCCATCCGCATCCGCCAGCAGCGCACCCCGAATCTTCCTAGGGTCTGATTCGTGGGCGGCAGCGCCTCACTCTCGCGCTCGCAGGAGATCGTTCTGACCGGTCACAGCACTGCCGACCGCCAGCTTCGCTTGGTGATCCGGCGCCTCGACGTTACCCTGAGCTCATCGCCACGCTGCCAGGCCCTTTCATTGGATCGGACGCCAGGATGACGAATTCAGAACTGACGTCAGACGTTCGGGCGTTCCTCGACGACTACAACGAGGCCTTCGCCTCGATCGACGGCGACCGAATTGCTGCGCTTTACCACCTGCCGACGGTGACGATGCGGGGCGACGGCTCGATCCACTGTTTCCAATCCCGTGCGGAGCTCGCGAGCTTCTTCCAGGGAGTCGCGGACACCTACCAAAAGGACGGCTACGCGGGCGGTCGATTCGACGACCTGCAGGTCAGCCCCATCGGCGGCCGCAGTGCGCTGGCGACGCTGAACTGGAAGATGGCGCGCGGCGACGGTAGTCTCATTCGCGAGTGGCGCCAGTCTTACAACCTCGTTCGCGTCATCCCGGGCTGGCGGATCTTGGTTTCCACCTTCCACGTGCCTGGCGAAGTGCCTGCCGCATGACCTTCCGGCCACGGCTCGAGCATTGCGCGCACACGCCAAGCTCAGCTGTGACCGATGCTGGCCTCGGGCAGCGGCGCGAGGGCGATTTCCGGCCGTTGCCGGTCCGACAACAGGTAGTGCGACAGCGCCGGGATGAGGATCACCGCGCCGACCATGTTCCAGATGAACATGAACGCGAGCAGGATGCCCATGTCGGCCTGGAACTTGATCGGCGAGAGCGCCCAGGTCGCGACGCCGGCGGCCAGCGTGACACCGACGAGCACGACCACCTTGCCGGTGAACTGCAGGGCGCTGCGGTAGGCCTGCGCGAGCGACACGCCGACGCGCTGCTGCGCGAGCTGGACCGAGAGCAGGTAGAGCGCGTAGTCGATGCCGATGCCGACGCCCAAGGCGATCACCGGCAGCGTGGCCACCTTGACGCCGATGCCGAGCGCGACCATCAGCGCTTCGCACAGGACCGAGGTGATGACCAGCGGCACGACCGCCACGACGACCGCGCGCCAGCTGCGGAAGGTGACGAAGCAGAGCGCGATCACCGCCGCGTACACGAGCAGCAGCATCTGCACCCAGGCCTTGCGAACGACGATGTTGGTTGCGGCCTCGATGCCGGCGCTGCCCGCGGCGAGCAGGAACTTGCGCTCGGGCGTGCTGTGGAGCGTCGCGAACTCGGCGCTCGCATCGACGACGCGGTCGAGCGTCTCGGCGCGATGGTCGGAGAGGTAGGCGATCACCGGCATCACCGAGCAGTCGGTGTTGAACAGGTCCGGGTTGTTGACGCTGGCCTGCTGCGCGCCGTAGTTGAGCACGTCCTGGTTGCGCGCGATCGTCAGCCACTTGGGCGCGCCTTCGTTGCTGCCGGCGGTGATCTGGCGCACCGCGTTGGTCAGGCTCGCGGTCGTCTGCACGCCGGGCAGTTGCTGCAGCGCCCAGGCCAGGCGATCGGCCTCGACCAGGGTCTGGTACTTGAGGCAGCCTTCCTTCTCGGTCTTGACGATGACCGCGAAGGTGTCGCTCGACAGCGAGTAGTGGCCGGTGATGTAGGCGTTGTCGCGGTTGTAGCGCGAGTCGGCGCGCAGCTCGGGCGCGCCTTGATCGAGGTCGCCGATCTTCAGATGCCGGCTCACCAGGTAGCCGCCGCCAAGCAGCAGGGCCGAGACGACGATGGCGGTGAGCGCCCAACGCCGCTCGACGAACTTCGATAGCACCCCGAACAGGCGATTGAGGCCCTGCGTGCGCCCGGCCTCGCTCTCGGCCCTGAGCGCTCGCGCCGC
>Ga0068867_100003096_pt1 | contig 11721 bp, 10 predicted proteins | sample KBSMisM32_FD_65649 | JGI IMG/M metagenome (GOLD analysis project Ga0068867, IMG submission 65649) | Miscanthus rhizosphere microbial communities from Kellogg Biological Station, Michigan, USA - KBS Miscanthus M3-2 | ecosystem: Host-associated > Plants > Roots > Rhizosphere > Soil ...
TCCGACGCCCAGTTGCCGAGGTCGATCACGCGGCAGCGCTCGCTGCAGAAGGGCATCTCGGGGTCGTCAAGCTTGACTTCTTTTTCGCAGATGGGGCACTTCATGCAATCTGAAACAGTGGCTCGCGCGGCGCGACGGGCGCGTCGATTAGTTCGCCGGTGAGCTCGTAATCATGGGCCTCTACGATGCGCATGGTGCGGATGTCGCCGGAGCGCAGCGGGCTTTCGCCGGGGTCGGAGATATAGCACACGCCGTCGATGTCGGGCGCTTGCGTCGAAAGGCGGGCTTCCCAAACGAGTTCGGAATCTTCGGTGGGGCCCTCCACCAGCACTTGAAATTCACGGCCAATGAGCGTGCGGTTTTTCGCGCGGGAGATCTTGCGTTGCAGACTCATCAAGTGGCGCTTGCGGTTGTAAACGGTGCGCGCGTCTACCTTAGCGTCGAGTTCGAAACTCTTGCTGGTGTCTTCGTCGGAGTAGGAGAAGACTCCCAGGCGGTCGAACTTCGCGGCTTGGACAAACTGGCAGAGCTCCTCGAAATCGGCATCGGTCTCGCCGGGGAAGCCGACGATCATGCTGGTGCGGATGCCTACTCCCGGGATGGTCTTGCGGATTCGGTCAAGCAGCTTTAGGAAGATGTCACCGTTGGCTCCGCGCTTCATGCGCTTCAGCACTGGGCCGCTCGCGTGCTGCAAGGGCATGTCGATGTACTTCACCAGGGCATCATGTTCGGCAATGGTGTCGAGAAGTTTTTGCGTAACTTTGTTGGGATACGCATAGAGGAAGCGCACCCATTTTTCTTGTGCGGTTTCGATTTGCGCCAGGCGGGCTAGCAGTTGCGCCAGGCCGTCTTTGAGTCCGAAGTCTTCGCCGTAGCACGTGGTGTCCTGGCCGATCAGATTGATCTCGCGGACGCCTTGCGAGAACAGGCGGGTGGCTTCCGAGATCACGGACTCGAAGCGGCGGCTGCGGAAGTTGCCGCGATACTGCGGGATCACGCAGAAGGTGCAGGGGTGGTCGCAGCCTTCGGCGATTTTGATGTACGCGTAATGCTTGGGCGTGGACAGAACGCGCGGGGTTAGGTCGTGGTAGAGGTACGCGTCAAGCGGGTTGGCGCGGGGCTCGACGCCTTCGCAGAGAGCGGTGATGTTTTCCAGTTCGTTGGTGCCGATGACGGCGTCGACTTCGGGCAGGTTCTTTTGGATTTCGCCGCGGTGGCGTTCTACCAGGCAGCCGGCTACGATCAGCTTTTGGGCGCGGCCGGATTTTTTGTACTCGGCCATTTCTAGGATGGTGTCGACGGATTCTTGCTTGGCGGGGTCTATGAAGCTGCAGGTGTTGACTACGATGATGTCGGCATCGGAGGGGTGCGGCGTTAGCTCATGGCCGGACGCGGTGAGCTGGCCCATCATTACCTCGGTGTCGACGAGGTTTTTGGGGCATCCTAGACTTACAAAACCGATTTTCATTTGTTAGAAAAATAAGGACGGAGCCTGATTTGTTGGCGGGACACGGGCGAAATCAGGCTCCGTCCCTATTTTTCTGCTCCTTATATATGACAGTGCGCTAGGCCGCGTTTCTCTAGATACTGCTGGTGGTATTCTTCGGCGGGCCAAAACGTTTGGGCTGGGGTTATTTCGGTCACGATTGGACGTGAGAAGCGGGATTGGGCGGAGTCGCGGGAGGACTTCGCTTCCGCTTCCTGTTCGGGGGAGTGGAAGAAGATGGCGCTGCGGTATTGCGCGCCTACGTCGGGGCCTTGGCGGTTTAGCGTGGTCGGGTTGTGATTGTTCCAGAAGACTTCCAGCAGGTCGTGGTAGCTGATAACGGCGGGATCGAACGTCACTTCGACTACTTCGGCATGGCCGGTGCGGTCGGTGCACACGTCTTCATAGGTCGGGTGGTCTAGCTTGCCGCCGGCGTAGCCGACTTGGGTCGATTTGACGCCCGCTAAACGCCGGAACGTGGCTTCGACGCCCCAAAAACAGCCTGCTCCAAAAGTGGCCTTCTCCATGCTTCTATTATAATGGGCGCTTGAAACTGCGAGTCCGCAACCTGACGAAAAACACGATTTTGGCCGACCGGGCTGACATCGCTGACACCAGTGCTACGCGCAACAAGGGGCTGTTGAAGCATACGGGGCTGGCGGAGGGCGAAGGCTTGTGGATCGTGCCTTGCGAGGGCGTCCACAGCTTCTTCATGAAGTTTGCGATCGACGTGGTTTTCATAAATAAGAAAAGAGTGGTGACGAAGTTACGGCCGAATATGGTCAAGAGCCGCATCGCTTTCAGTGTTCGCGCGCACTCGACGATTGAGCTGCCGGTGGGGATGATCCAGAAATCGCAAACCGCCGTGGGGGATCAACTAGAGCTGGAGAAGTATGAGGCGTAGGTTCATTGCCGCTCTGTTGCTGGGATGGACGTTGCCGGCTCTGGCGCAAGTGGACTTCATCGGCGAATGGGCGCCGCGCTTTCATGAAGACCAGCCGGAGCGTATCCCGGGACCGGAGCTCGGCGATTACCTGGGGATCCCGGTCAACGACGCGCTGCGACTGCGCGCCGATAGTTGGGACGCCGATTTGGTATCGATGCCGGAGCGGCAGTGCAATCCGCATCCGGCTACTTATTCATTTCGCGGTCCGGCGAATCTGCGGGTTTCGAAGGAAGCGGATCCGGTCACGCAGGAGATTGTCAGCTACACCATTTACGGAACCTTCGGGCGCGCTACGCGCGTGATCTGGATGGATGGACGCGCGCATCCTTCCGCGAATGCCGCGCACACTTGGGCTGGTTTTTCTACAGGCAAGTGGGAAGGCGGCATCCTCACTGTCGAGACCACGCATCTGAAGGCGGGCTACATTCGACGCAATGGGATCATCCATAGCGATCTGGCGACAATGACGGAACACTTCATCCGCCACGGCGATCATCTGACGATCGTCACTATCGATCGCGATCCCGTTTATTTGACCGAGCCGTTTATTCGCACTACCGATTTCGTTTCCGATTTGGGGCAGCACGTCGCGGCCACTCCTTGCGACATCAGCATCGAAGCGGTGCGGCCGAAGGGTGCGGTGCCGCACCACTTGCCGGGGACTAACACTTTTGTGATGGAGTTCGCGGCGCACGCGAAGCTGCCGTTTGAGGCCACCAGGGGCGGCTCGCGAACCATGTATCCGGAGTTCCGCGCAAATCCGGCGGCTGCGCTCGCTGCTCCGACATTTGCTAGCGCTCGCGTTGCTGCCGCTGATGAAGACTCGACTATCGAAGTGCTGCCGGTACGCGGCAACATCTATATGTTGTCGATGGCGGGGCGCAACATTACTTTGTCGGTGGGTCCGGAGGGCGTGCTGCTAGTGGACGCGGGCCTGGCGGCGTGGGCGCCCCAGATTGCGGCGGCGATTCAGAAGCTTTCGAACAAGCCCATCCGCTGCGTCATCGACACCAATGCGGACGAGGATCACGCAGGCGGTAATGCGGCCTTCGCGAAAATCGGCAGGCCGGTGGGTGCGGGGGGCGCGGGGTCGCAACTTTTTGCCGACATCGCGGGGGCTGAACCGCGCGCCGATGTTTACGCGCACATCAATGTGCTGAATCGCATGGCGGCGGCACCGGCAGACGGGTGGCCCACTGGCACTTACTTCAATGACTCGAAGGAACTTTTCTTCAACGACGAAGCGGTGCAGATTATCCACCAGGCCGCGGCGCACACCGATGGCGACAGCATGGTATTCTTCCGGCGCTCAGATGTGCTGAGCACCGGCGATCTTTTCGACACCACTGGCTATCCGCGAATTGACGTGGAGCGCGGCGGGACGATACAAGGCATCGTGGACGGGCTGAACCGCATTCTCGACATCACCATTCCAGCCGCGCAGCAGGAAGGCGGCACCATGGTGATTCCGGGACACGGGCGACTGTGCGATGAGGCGGATGTGGTCGAGTACCGCGACATGGTTACCATTCTTCGCGACCGCATTCAGGACATGAAACGCAGGGGCATGACGCTCGAGCAGGTGAAGGCCGAGCGGCCGACTCGCGACTACGACGGGCGCTACGGTGCGATCAGCGGGCCTTGGACCACCGAACGCTTTGTCGAGGCTGTTTACGGAACTATTTGAGTGGTAGAATTCCTCTAACTCTCATGCGCAAACTCGCCGTTTTCTTCGTCGCGGTGCTCGCTCTGGCTCAAGCGCCATCGTCGTTCCAACCGGTCGGCAACATGAGCCAGCTCATGGTGGACATCATTTATCCCACTTCCGACGCGATTTTCTACGTGGAGCGCAACGCTCCGCAGAACGATCACGAATGGGGCGTTCTGCGAATGAATGCGCTCACGCTGGCCGAGTCCGGCAATCTCCTGATGATGGACCGCCGCGCGCGCGATCAGGGCGACTGGATCAAGGATTCGAAGCTCCTGATCGACGTGGGGACGGCCGCGTACAAAGCGGCGCAGGCCAAGGATCTGAATGCCGTACTTGCGCTGAACGAGCAGCTCAACACAGCCTGCGTGACTTGCCATGAGCAGTACCGTCCGAACTACCGCAGGCGCACGCCTCCCAAGCAATAGTCTTTTCGCTATTCTATAGCCTTACGGTGAAGCTTCATCGCTCGCTCACACTCGCCGCTATTCTTGTGTTCACAACCTGCGGCGGTGTGTTGGCTCAGACCTGCGCGCCGGGGGAGCTACGCGTGTTCGTGGTGGATTCGCAAGCGGGACCGATCTTCGACGCCAGCGTACGGATTGTTTCGGGCCAGGACACGTTGGGGGAATCGAGCACATTGTCGCTGGGCGTTGTGGATTTCCCGCGCCTGCCCTGCGGTCCGGTGAACGTCTTGGCGGCCAAAGATGGATTCGATCCCGCTACTCGCACGATCATGGTAACGAACGCGGGCCACTTGCAAGTTACGCTCATCATGACGCCGCAGGCACAGCGGTCAAGCGTCGACGTGACGGCGGCGGCGGGGGCGATCGAACAGACTTCGTCGCAAAGCACCGAGGTGCGGCTCAACGAAGTGAAGATCCTGCCGACCAAGCCGGCAACGGTTTCCGAGATTCTGCCGCTGGTGCCGGGCATCGTGCGCTCGGCCGAAGGGGAGCTGACTATTGACGGCTCGGGCGAACACCGCAGTGCGTTGGTGGTGAACCAGACCGACGTCACCGATCCCGCCACCGGCAAGTTTGGGCAAACCATTCCCGTCGACAGCATCGAATCCGTCAACGTTTTAAATACGCCGTTCCTGGCGCAATACGGACGCTTCACTTCGGGCGTGGTAGCTGTCGAAACCCGCCGCGGCGGAGAGAAGTGGCACGCCGAGCTCAATGACCCGTTTCCCGATTTCCGCATCCGCAGCTGGCATATGCGAGGCATTCGCGATGTCTCACCGCGCGGTGTGCTGGGCGGGCCGCTGTGGCAAAACCGGCTATTCCTCAATACCGCGCTGCAATACAATTTTCAACGCGAGTCCATTTTGACGCTGCCCTTCCCGCACAATGAATCGAAAAAGGAGTGGTTCAATTCATTTACGCAGCTCGATCTGGTGATTTCGCCGAAGCAGATCGTCACGGCTACGTTTCATCTGAGTCCGCAGCACATCAACTTCGTGAACCCGGATTATTTCGACCCGCAAGCGGTCACGCCCAGTTACCGGCAGCACAATTACGTGGGCACGGTGGCAGATCACTGGGGACTCTTCGGCGGCATTCTGGACAGCAGTCTCTCGCTGCAGCGCTTCGATGTGGTGATCGGATCGCAGGGCGAGGCGGAGATGGTGATGTCTCCCTTGGGCAATAGCGGCAACTATTTTGGCGTGCAGAATCGCGATGCCAGCCGTACGGAATGGCTGGAAACGTGGTCACCGGTACCCCTGCGCGCAGAAGGCACGCACCTCTTGAAAATGGGCACTTCGGTCACCGGGTCGAGCGATGACGGACAATTCACGTACCGGCCGGTGAATATTGTGAGCAGCGCCGGGCGAATGCTGGAGCGGATCGATTTTTCCAACCGCAATCCCTTCAGCCGCATCGATCAAGAAGTCACGGTCTTCGTGCAGGATCACTGGTCTCTCGGTCCGCGACTCTCTTTTGATTTCGGCGGACGCGTGGAACATCAGAGGCTGCCCGACAGTATGCGGATTGCGCCGCGTGTGGGAGTCTCTTTTGCCCCGCTTCCTTCAGCGCGGACCGTGTTTCGCGCGGGTTTCGGCCAGTTCTACGATCACGTTCCGCTGAACGTCTACACATTCTCGCGTTATCCAACACGAACCGTCACGTTTTTTGCACCGGACGGCTCGGTGGAGGGACCGCCCGTTGAATTCACAAACGTGATCGGGAGTTCGACGGGGCCGCGCTCGTTCTTCGTAAACGGACAGCAGGTGGCCGGCGGATTCTCTCCGCGCGGAGCTACTTGGACGGTGCAGGTGGAGCATGCGTTTTCGCAATGGTTCCACGTGCGCGGCGTTTACTCCGACAACCGCTCGGTCGGGTTGGTGGTGTTCGAACCGCATATTCTGGGGACCAGCAATGAAATCGTGCTGAACGGCGATGGTGCGTCGCGCTACCGCCAGTACGAAACCACGGCGAAGTTCAATTGGAGGGACGGGCAGCAGATGAACTTCTCCTATACGCGCAGCCGCTCGGAGGGGAGTCTTAACAGCTTCGACGGGTATCTCGGTAATTTTCCCAATCCGCTGGTGCGTCCCAACGTATACGCGAATCTGCCGGGGGACGTACCCAATCGATTCCTGTGGTGGGGCAACGTGAACGTGCGGCGCCTGCAAACGCAGATCCTGCCTCTGGTGGAATACCGCAGCGGCTTTCCATTCACCAGCGTGAACGCGATGCAGGATTACGTGGGCGTGCCCAACTCCAGCCGCTATCCCAACTATATGTCGCTGGACGTGCGGGTGGCGAAGGATTTCAAAGTCAACCCGAAGTACACTGTGCGGCTGTCACTTACCGGCCTCAACCTGAGTAACCACTTTAATGCGCTGGCGGTGTTCGCGAATACCGATGGCCCTGAGTACGGGACGTTCTTTGGCACTTACCATCGCCGTTACCGTGGAGACTTCGATATCATTTTCTAACGCGATATGAAAAGCGATTACGAGTACTCGCCACTGGACGACCGCACGCAAATGTTCCGTGAGATCGATCAGTACACGGCAAGTTCCCGGCGCGTTCCGGAGACCCCACTGATCGCGCGTCCGCTGACGCTTTCGGAACGCACGGGCCCGATCGAGCTGCCGCGCAAGTGGAACGTGGGTGCGCTGGACCTCTGTCGGGCGGATGAAAATGGACCGCGAGCGCTGGGGCAGCTCATTTCGGTCAGCGGGCGTGTCACCGATGAGGACGGCTCGCCGGTGGCAGGAGTGGTGATGGAACTCTGGCAGGCCAATGCAGCGGGGAAATATATCCACGAGATGGACGATCACATTGCGCCGCTTGATCCTAACTTCACGGGACAAGGGCGGCTGGTCACCGACGAGGACGGGGCCTATCAGGTGTTCACGATCAAGCCTGGCGCGTATCCGGTGCTGTATTCGGGCTGGTGGTGGCGTCCGCCGCACATTCACTTTTCGATTGTGGGCTCGAGTTGGATGAACCGCTTCGTCACGCAGATCTTTTTTCCTGGCGAGCCCTTGAACGAGAAGGATCTCCTGCTGAACGCGGTGCCCGATAAAGATGTCCGCGAGCGTTTGATCTTTGAATATACCGATACCGTGATGGGCGATTTCAGCTACATCGGCTACCGCCGCGATTTCGTGCTGCGCGGGCACCGGCGGACTCCGGAGATGGCATGAGGCAGGTTATCTCGCCGGGCTCGACCACGGGTCCTTATTTTCCGCGCGAGTTTTCGGACGGCAGTGAAGACCTCACGCAGCGCGACGGCTACACCGCGCAGGGTCAGCATTTAGTGATTGCAGGACGCGTGCTGGAACTCGGCGCGAAGCCTACTTGGAATATCGTGCTCGAAATCTGGCAGCCGGACGCGAGTGGAATCTTTCGGCATCCGCTCGACCTGCGTGCCGCTGAAGCCGATCCGGGATTCTGGGGCTGGGGGCGCGCGCGCACTGCGCAAGACGGTTGGTATCGCTTCAAAACTGTTTTGCCCGGCGCTTACGACGACCGCTGCCCGCACATCAACTGTACGGTACTGGGGATCGGCCTCACGCGGCGTCTGCTCACTACCATTTTCTTTTCCGATGCTCCTGATGCGGTCCGCGATCCGCTGCTGGATTGCGTCACGGACCTGGCGCTCCGCCGGCGGTTGTTCGCGCAGCGCGATCCTTCGCTCGACGCCGATGGCCTTCCGGCCTATCGTTTCGACATCATTCTGCGCGGTGAGGGCGAGACGCCGTTCTTCGTGGACTAACCCGCTTCCGGTTGTGATAAGATCCACTGTTTGCGATTCCGTTATAAGGGAGCGTAGATCCGGTGAAAGTTTACGAGACCAGCGATATCCGGAACGTTGCACTGATCGGGCACGGGCATTCCGGAAAAACATCATTAGTAGCGGGCTTGTTATATAGCATGGGCGCCACCGGCCGCCTGACGCGCGTGGATGAAGGCGCCACGCCTACCGATTTCGACGATGAAGAAATTGCGCGTAAGATCACGATTTCGACCGCCGTGGCGGCGGGCGAGTGGAACCGGAAAAAGATCAACCTGCTGGACACGCCGGGCTTCAACATCTTTATCAACGACACCAAGGCTTCGCTGGCCGCGGCTGATTCGGCGCTGATCCTGGTGGACGGCGTGGCTGGGGTCGAGGTGCAGACCGAGAAGGTGTGGTCATTCTGCGAAGATTTTCAGCTTCCACGCGCCATCGTGATCAACAAACTGGATCGCGAGCGCTCCAGCTTTGAGCGGGCACTGGAGAGCGTGCAGTCCTTCTTCGGCCGCACGGCGATTCCGGTGCACTTGCCAATCGGGTCAGAGAAAGACTTCAAGGGCGTGGTGGATCTGGTGGTCATGAAGGCCTACACCTACACGCGCGACGGCGACGGCAAGGGAAAAGAGAGCGACATTCCCGCCGACTTGGCGGAGGCCGCGAAGGCCGCGCACGAGGCCCTGGTGGAGATGGTGGCCGAGGGTAACGACGCTTATCTCGAGGAGTTTTTCGATACAGGCACGCTGCCGGTGGAACATATTCACGATGGTTTGCGCGAAGCGGTCCGCCAGCGCCGCATGTTTCCAGTGCTGTGCACATCTGGCCTGCACAACATCGGCAGCGATCTAATTCTGAATTTTTCATTCGAATATTTCCCCGATCCAGCGGAGCGCGGTGCATGGAAGGGTACGCTCAACGGCGCGGAGAAAGAACGCGCTGTTAAAGATTCTGAGCCGCTCTCGGCGTTCGTCTTCAAAACCATCGCCGACCCGTTTGCGGGGCGCGTGACTTATTTCAAAGTGGTGTCCGGGATTTTGCGGAACGACGCCAACCTGGTGAACGCTCGCAACGGTGGCGCGGAGCGGCTGTCGCATATCGGCACGCTGCTGGGTAAGGCCATCAACCCGATCACCGAGTTGCATGCGGGCGATATCGGCGGCGTGGCGAAGCTGAAGGACACGCTCACGGGCGACACGCTGGCGGACAAAGCATCGCTGATCGCCTATCCGCCGGTGCAATTGCCGGAGCCGTCGATCGCCTACGCGATTTCAGCGAAGACGCGCAATGACGAAGACCGGATGGGGAACGCCATTCATAAGATTCTCGAAGAGGATCAGTCGCTGCGCTTTTACCGCGATCCGCAGACCAAGGAATTTCTGCTGGCCGGCAGCGGACAGCAGCACGTCGAAATCATCGTCAGCCGTTTGAAGAGGCGCTACAGCGTGGATGTGGATCTGCACGCTCCCAAGATCCCGTACCGCGAGACGGTGCGCGGACGCGCCGACGTGCAAGGACGCCACAAAAAGCAAACTGGCGGCCACGGACAATTTGGCGATTGCTGGATCCGATTGGAACCGCTGCCGCGTGGCGGCAAGTTCGAATTCGCCAACGAGGTGTTCGGCGGCGCGATTCCGCGCAACTTTATCCCGGCGATTGAAAAGGGAATCGTCGAGACGGCGGAGAAGGGTTATCTGGCCGGATATCCGGTGGTGGATTTCAAGGTGGTAGTTTATGACGGTTCGTACCACGACGTCGATTCATCGGAAATGTCGTTTAAACTCGCGGCCCGCAAGGCTTTCAAGGCGGCCATGGAGCAGGCTAAACCGGCCCTTTTGGAACCGGTGATGAACGTGGAAGTGCAGGCGCCGGTGGAATTCGCAGGCGATTTGATGGGCGATATGAACGGCCGCCGCGGACGCATTTCAGGCATGGATACCAAGGGCGGGACGCAGATCATCAAAGCGCACGTGCCGATGTCGGAGATGCTCAATTATCAAAACGACCTAATTTCGATGACGCAAGGGCGCGCGACTTTCCACATGGAGTTCGATCATTACGATTTCGTTCCGGGCCCGCAGGCGGAAAAGATTGTCGCTGCCGCTAAGGCCGCGAAGACGGGCGAAGAGGAAGAAGAAGAGTAACGCCAGTTACCGCATCTCTGGCCACTCTTCAATTTTGATGCGGGCGACCAGGGCCGCGCCGCCTTTCCCGTCTGGACCAAACACGAGTGCTTCACCATCGGCCACTCCGGCTGTCATCTGCGGAAATGCGCCAGTCAGATTCGGGAAGTGGGTGACAAGGACGGTGTTCACGCCTGCCGGAAACTGCGTTACTCTTTTCTGCAGCCAGGCGGCTTGGGCTTGCGTCCCGCCTTGCATGCTTTGACCGTTGTCGCCGAGCTCGGCGAAGGGTTTCGGGTCTCCGAGCTTAGCGTATCGAATGGTCTCTAGCGCCCTGTAGGTGGGGCTGGTGAGCACATCCCCGATGGGAATCTTGAGGTCGTGGAGCGCCTTGCCCATGGCTATCGCGCTGGCGCGGCCTTCCGCATCGAGTTGCCGTTCGTGATTGACATTGTCGGCGTTGGCGGATTGTTTGCCGGGGACCTCGCGCGGTGAACTGGCGTGGCGCATCACGATGACGTAGCCACCTTGGCGTAGCGCTTTCACCAGGGCCTCTCCGTGTAGGCTCTGCGCGTGCACCGCACCGGCCAGCAACATGGTTACAGCGAAGAGAGTTTTCATGCGACCTATTGTATATTCTTGAGCGCCTCGCGCTTGCTGAGTGCGCTCAAGCGGTCCGCGTTCGCGCGGACGTAGCGGCGGATCTCGCGGGGATCGCTCCACGCGTACTGGCGCAGCGCCCAACCGATGGCTTTCTGTAAGAAGAATTCTTTCGATCCGAGCGAAGGCTCGATGGCGGCATAGAGCAGGTCCAGGTCAGTCTCGCTTTTGAAGGTGAGTTGACAAAGAATGGCGCTGCGCCGTTTCCATATACTGCGGCTGCGGCCCCACTGCAGCATCTTGGTGCGCATGCGCCCGGGATACTGGCGCAGTAGCGGACCCATGCGAGCGGAGGCGATCACATCCACGAAATCCCACCACGCTCCGGCCACGATCATCTCTTCGTACATCGGCAAAGTATCGAGCGTCTGCCACTCGCGATAGTACTTGAAACCTGTCAGATCGATCGCGGCGTAGCGTTCCTCACGATATTCGGCGGCTCGCCAGATTGTAAGACACGCTTCGCGCCATTCCTCAGCGGTCTCCAGGCGATTCGCGGTGAACAAGCGACGGGTAATGTCACGCTGCACCGGAGTCTGCACGCCCCAAT
>Ga0068867_100003103_pt1 | contig 11709 bp, 10 predicted proteins | sample KBSMisM32_FD_65649 | JGI IMG/M metagenome (GOLD analysis project Ga0068867, IMG submission 65649) | Miscanthus rhizosphere microbial communities from Kellogg Biological Station, Michigan, USA - KBS Miscanthus M3-2 | ecosystem: Host-associated > Plants > Roots > Rhizosphere > Soil ...
TACCGGATTTGATGATCCGGACGGGAATTGAACCCATGACCCAAGCGTCTGGAGGATACTACCTGCTACAACAATAGCATACAGATGGCTATTGCGTCTGTACTGCCGTGCTTCTTTGAAACACTGACCCGGATTGTTTTTCACAGATCCATATCCTTCTTGCCGTTAAGCAAGCTTTTATAGGTATTTCTACCTTTTTATTAATTCGTTTGGTTCAATAATGTTTCCTGCCGTCTGAATCCTGCTATTTCAATTTTCCTGTCGTCATATTGCTTTTCATGCTGGTGTGCAATCTCAGCAATGGTCATAGACTTTTGAACTACTGTATTGAACCCCAGATGGTCGCTTAATCTTTGCGATTTTTCAGTGTTTAGCTTTCCGAACTCATACCTGGCTATCAACCTTCCTTTTCTCATTAAGGCACTGTCTATCATAGCCACAGAACTATTGAAGGTGCAAATCAGCTGTACATTCAGGAAATCTGCGAGTAATCCATCAGAAATATTCAATAGGTTGGATACCGCAGAACCGGAATCATACCTTCTGTCCATAATTATGTTCTCAGCATCTTCAATGATCAAAACCGAATTGGGATTGTCTATCAACAGTTCAATAAAGTCGGGATTCATCAGGTTGCCTGCTACAGATGGTGATAAGAATAATACCCTCTTCTTAATCTTTCCCACCAAATAACGGAGGTAGGTTGTCTTCCCTGTTCCTGGTAATCCATGAAACAACACGATTCCCTTGTCATTTTTCTGGCTAAGTCTTTTTCGGATGAGTTCATCTGTTTCTTTGAAATCATCTTCATAAAACAGGTCCAGATCGAGCTTGGTACGTTTGATCTCCATGGCTTTCAGGTTAAGCTTATTCCTTGCCTGTATTACCAGGTTGATCTCCAGCGGCTGCCGTCTTTCTCTTTCTTTGAACTGAACCGCAATGTCAGCAATGATCTTTATCAGTTCGTCCTGTTGACCATCATGGAATATTTCACAATAGCTGCTCCCGAATTCTACCACACATTTCCTGTACATGATAATTACTGTTGTATCAAATTGAAACTGCTTTTTCTTCTTGTTATAAAATCTTGTCTCATGTATATCTTTTATTTTTCCAGCAAGCCTGTCCTTTACAATATTGAAAGTTTTCTCTCCATCAATCTGTCCTATAAAATGCGTGTTTGGTATCAAATTAAAATGATACACAAATAACATTCTTACATCCAGGAAAGAATCCGTGAAGACGTTATTGGCATTGATCACTTTTTGTGTATATATATTTTCCATTTTATTCTTTTTAAAACCGGGCCTCCCTGAAGGGAATGACCCGGGTTGTTAATCTGCAAACCGTCCTCTTAATCATCTTAACTACTATGAGTTGACTATTTTATTAGCACAATTTGAACTGGCGAAGGCTTCCGGTTTGGCTTTAAAAGCAAACCCCATTCCCACGATATATCCCATAGCTTCTTTCAGGGCATCATTGCTTTTGAAGTTTGGATTAGTGTTAATGTCAGCATGTACCTCCATATCCACCGCATACCTGGAAAAAATGTTGCTTAAGGCATACGCCACTTCAATACTTTTCCCAACTTCCATCAGCATCCGCTGTTTGATACTCATCTTTTGGCGGGTGGCTTCGTTGTGGATGTACATGAATCCTCCCTTTCCTTTCCGGATGAATACAATTACGGTAGCAAACTCAGTGATCTTTCCTTTTACCTGGCTATCGGTACCGATACACACTTTCAAATCATGCCCCAATTCTTTTTCACGAGCCAATACGATGTTTACTTCATCGGCAATAGATCCTTTGATCCGTTCTCCCGATAATTTTCTCCATTGCTGTTGTTCCTGTTCCATTGTTCAAATTTTAGATCGTTAAACTACAATTCCAGTGGTGCCCCGTGGAATCGAACCACGATATCCGGGATTTCACCCCGGTGCTTGTTTCCATTCAGCCAAAGCACCCTGCGGAGACCACTCTGTCAACTCTCCGGTTTTACAGACCGTCACGACTCACCGTCCTCGTCGCACTCACCAATTTGCGGATGAAGAAAGATTCGAACTTTCAGCCCTCCCCTTAACAAGGGGACGCTCTGCCATTGAGCTATTCATCCTGGTTGGCCCGGAGAGACTCGAACTCTCAACTCCCGGTGTAAAAGACCGGTACTCTAGCCAATTGAGCTACGAACCATTATAACATTCACGTGATAACTGACAGATTCGAACTGTCAACCTTTACGGTATCAGCGTAATGCTCTAAACCGTTGAGCTAAGTCATCATTCGTTGCGGCTACAGGATTCGAACCTGTATCCAGGGCTTATGAGGCCGCCTGAGTTACCATTACTCCAAGCCACATTTTATTTAGTACCCCAGGCAGGATTCGAACCTGCATCTCTTGTCCTTAAGACAATTGCTCTTGCCATTAAGCTACTGGTTCGCAGATGAAGAAAGATTCGAACTCTCAATCTTCCCGGTAGAAGCGGGATGTTTTCTCCATTAAACTATTCATCAGTATGAAGGCTTAACAGGACTCGAACCTATATCTCTTCATTCGTAGTGAAGTATTCTCATCCATTGAACTATAAGCCTTCATGGTTGACTCCGGGAATCGAACCCTGTTCTCCACAGCCACAATGTGACGCTTTACCAAATAAGCTAAAGCCAACAAGTGATATTGGAGTTGGATTCGAACCAACATCTTCAGAGTCAGATTCTGAAATGCTACCATTGCACCATCCAACAGTAATCTGTACGGGACTCGAACCCGTATTACAAGAATGAAAATCTTGCGTCCTGACCGGTTAGACGAACAGACTATGTATAGCAGGCAGGACTCGAACCTGCATCCTCTCCGTTCCAGGCGGAGTATCCAGCCAATTGGAATGCTGCTATATGTGGTGATATTGCTACCACCTTTTCATATCAGGGTTTAATGGTCATTCTTTTTGGAAAAGCATCCGCCTTTCGGCGGAATGCTTATTTCCTCCTTTCTGCACATAATACCTTTGTTCATCTCATAGAGAATTCAGCCGGGTGACGAATGTTTTTGTTTTCTTCAGCTTTATTCCCGTTTTCTTTTATTTTATTACTGATTATCTCATTAACAAAATGAATAGCCAGTACAATGATCAAAAAATTCATAGCTACCTCCTTTTAGGTAGAGTTCCGGTTTAACTCTTCCTCTGATTCATTCATAAAAAAACCCGGTCGTTTGCGACCGGGTCTCTTACTAATCCGCCAGGGCGGACTAAATAAAAAGATAACACGATCGCTTCAGTATAATATCATTCTCACTACCTGTGGGCACAATACTCCTATACGCATGCATATACCATTGACATCTGGTCCTGGATAAGCCATTACCATTTTGATGAACATGCGTTGTTCTAAATCGTATATGTTGAATTTGTTTCAGCATAAAAAAACCCCGCAATCTCTTGCGGGGCCTGTATTTCATTGAATTCGTTGTTAAACTTATTCTGCAGCATTACATGCCCCGCTAACGGTATCGTCCACCTTGGGACTAAACCTATTCGATGTTTCAATATGTAATATTAGTCTGCGTTGCATTTTTAATATTTGCGATGCAAAGATTGAAATAATTTTTTGATGTCACCAATTTTTCAATGAGAAATTTTCAAAAATATTTTTTACCGCATTGAGTAATTGCTACATCATCATGTGATTGTCCAATTTCTTCTAATTGATATTTAGCTCTTTATTCAATCTTAAAGATTGTTGCCTGGCGAGCTATCAGGCTCCAGGAATTATTTTTGTACAACCAGACATGAGTGAATCGCCTGCTTACTATTTTCCCTGCGTTGATCTGCTTTCCCTGGGGCTTAATTACTTCGCCACCCATAACAATGGCAATATTATCGGTAAAACTGATTTTTTCAATTGTTCTTTCAAAGGATAGATAGTTCAGATCCCCTGATCGGAAATGAGCTTTAGTACCCTCAACAGTACCAACAATATTGGCTGGTGTATTTACTATCATATTTGGCGACCATATCCTGTCAAACAGGGCTGATGAATCCTGTTTTATTACAGACTCCCGCTCAAGAGTTTCCATTCGTCTGATTTCTGCCTCTCTTGGATCCTGGGCAAGAACATTGCTTGTAATGCCAGAAAAATGAAGTGTAATATATACTAAGAATAATAGCTGTCTCATAGTATAAGTATTGGTTAAAAAAAGAAGTTTCCTTTACTGCTTATGTAAGCCCGGTAACGCGAAGGTAATGAGCGTCGGTACTTCGGCTCCTCCCCTTTTTGAGCTAGAATTCTACCGGATTAGGGCCTACCAGGGGTCTCTGCTAAATGATTATACCTTTGACAACATGAATAGATATCGATTTATTAAAGAAGGCAGAGACTGGTATATTGACTTGCCGCAGTATATTGAAAACGGGGGAAGTAAAGGTGATTTACAAATGGTAGATGGAGCAGATACGATACTTGACATTATTTCAGGAGGAAACATTGAGGTATCCCTGATCCTCGATCGAAATCCATTTTCTGGTTCAGATATGCTTACGCTTACAGAACGATGTGATCCAATTGTGGGAGGTGGTTATTATAATTTGAAAGACTTTGAAGGAAAAGAATTCAATAAAACTATGTGGCTTTGCGTTGTAACAGAGTATGTGTTTGGGGACTTGCCAGAACAAATATTTATTAAGCGGGCATAATTCACAGAAAATCAATCTTTCTTATATGGCTACTCAAATCTGCCCAAAATGCAAGGAGGATAGCTTTACATGGCATATGGATGAAGAGGAAAGTCAGTTAACAATATGGGGGTGTTACAAGTGTAGTTATACCGCACTGGAAGATGAAAAACTCGAAAGAAAATGTTCGAACTGCCACAATAAAACAGAGATGAGGTTAAAAGACGAAGAAGGGGAATATTGGTGGTGCAGTTCCTGCAATAGAATAATTAAAGATCCTAAATTGCAAACAGATTAAAAATAAAACTGTCCCGATAGTATTTTGAGCGACACAAGGATCTTCAATACTTACTTTTTATAATGGAATTGGTTTTAAAACCGATTTTTCCCAATCAGATAAAAGCTTCTTTAATTTGTCCGCCATTTCTTTATTTGTATCCTTTAGGTTATTCTTCTCTTCCTGATCTGTTGCAATATTAAAAAGGTATTCCCCTTTCGCATCCTGAATAAATTTCCAGTCGCCATAACGAATAGCCTTCTCATTTTTTCGTTGGGTAACCCTCCAATACAGTTCCCGTTCGAAGTTCTGTTTTTTTGAAGTGAGAATGGGTTGCAGATCAATTCCATCCAATGGAAAATCTTTATTGAGTTTTGCTTCAGAAAGTGCAAGGATGGTAGCTGTCCAATCCATGGTAACCGCAACCTGTTTCGTATTGCTTCCTTCCTGTATTTTACCTGGCCAACGAACAAAAGCGGGTACTCTGATACCACCTTCCCATACGCTCATTTTTGAATTAGTAAGGCCACCCATATCAGAAAATCTTTCACCACCATTATCATTAGTAAAAATAACAACGGTATTTTTTGACAGCTGCGCATCATCCAGTGTTTTCATAAGATTTCCGACTGCCTCATCAAGCCTTTTCATCATAGCGCTAAATATTGCTGGCGAGCCGCCGGCTGTGAAACTCCCAGTATCCGAATATGCTTTATCCCCAGGACCCTGCCAGGGCCAATGCGGAGCCGTGAAAGTGACGCAGAGAAAAAATGGCTTCTGATGGGTTTGTTTTAAAAAACGAATCGCTTTATCTGCAATTAAATCGGTTAAATACCCCTCTTGTTCTACAGGATTTTGATTTTCGTATAGATCATATTTATGCCCATCACCCATGTGAGAAACATAATCCGCAGCCCCACTATGTATTCCAAAAAAGTAATCAAAGCCATTCCTGTTTGGACTATTGACAGGCTTCAAACCTAAATGCCATTTACCGATTAACGCGGTTTCATAGCCTGCGTTGCGTACTAATGTACCCAAAGAAGGAATGTCCGCAGTTAAACCTATACTGCTATCTCTGCTGCTGGTTGTAAGTGGCTCCATCAACCCCACCTGCGTCCTGGCCGGGTAGCGGCCTGTCATAAATGCGGTGCGAGTTGGCGTGCATACAGGTGCTGAAGCATAGGCATTTAAGAATTTCATTCCTTGCGAAGCCAGTTTATCAAGATTAGGGGTTGAATAATCCTTGCGACCATAACAACTCAGATCGGCATAACCCATATCATCGGTCATGATATAAATTATGTTTGGCTTTTGTGCCTTTGCTGATAGAGAAAAGATAACAAGTAGAAAAACTGCAAGAAATATTGTTGCGGGGTGTTGATACCTTATGGAAAGCATAGGTATAAGTTTCACCTAAGTTAGTTTAATCTATATAGAATGAACTAACCTATTTAGATGATTGAATCAGGTCCCATAAATTACCATATAAATCTTCGAATACGGCTACTATACCATAGCTTTCCTCTATTGGCGACCTGACGAACCGTATGCCCGCAGTCTGCATTCTATTATAGTCGCGCCAGAAATCATCGGTATGCAAAAACAAAAAAACTCTTCCTCCGGTTTGACGGCCTATAGCCTGCTGTTGTTCCGGGTTGCTGGCCCTGGCAAGCAATAAGCAGCATTCTGTGGAGCCTGGAGGTGCTATCAAAACCCAGCGTTTTGTTTCGCTTAATATGGTATCCTCAATTAAGCGGAAGAGTAATTTTTCCGTGTAAAACCGGATTGCTTCATCGTAATCACGTACAACCAGGGCCAGATGTGCAATGTATTGTTTCATGGAGCAGAGAAGAGTTGAAGGATATCAATAATATCACAAAAAGTGACCACGAATTTCGCTATAATCTCTTTACTTTCTTCGTGGTGTGGGCCCCGATAGTAATCGGGGCGACAAAAGAACTTTCAGACCTTACAAATAAAAAAACCTGCTACATCCCTGTAACAGGTCTTTCGTGGTGTGGGGCGGGATCGAACCGCCGACACAAGGATTTTCAGTCCTTTGCTCTACCAACTGAGCTACCGCACCTTCCAGGCTTTTCAGCCTATTTCCTGACCGGCTCAAAATTACCAATCGGGCTGCAAATATAGAGGGATTTTTGGTGAAAAACAGCGTTTTATTCACCATTTAAGCGGGATTTGCCCTTTTAAACGCATTACATACCGAATTCGCTCAAGAATTTGATCCGCATGATCTTAAGCTGTTCCCAGTTGAAATTATGCTCCGATAACTCTTCCTGGGCTACCTGTAAAGACGAGGTCTCACAACCTTTGAAGTATTCGATGATCTCTTCCTGCTCATATTCATCCAGCATTTCATCAATGGCATAATCCAGGTTGAGCTTGGTACCACTGGCTGCAATTGTCTCCATTTCCTCCAGCATCTCATCCATTCGCCAGCCTTTATTCTTGGCAATAGTCTCCAATCCCACCTTCTTATCTGTTTGCTGAATGATAAAAACCTTATTGCCGCTTTTATTTACCACGCTCTTCATCACAAAATCGTCCGGCTTCTCGATATTATTTTCCTCCACATAACGGGCGATCAATTCCACAAAAGGTTTACCATATCGAATAGCCTTACCCTTGCTCACACCCTGGCAACTTTCCAAATCTGTAACAGACGTTGGATATAAAGTAGCCATATCCTGTAAAGATGTTTCCAGAAATATCACAAATGGCGGCAGATTCTTCTTTTTAGCTTCTTTCTGACGTAGCTCTTTCAACATCTCAAACAATTTCTCATCAGTAGCCGCACCACTTCCTCCTTCTGCTTCTTCTTCATCATCAGCATTCGCCTCTTCAAAGCGATTGTTCAATACAATGGTGAATGATTTTGGTTTCTTCAGGAACGCTTCCCCTTTTTTCGTAAACTTCAATACACCGTATTCTTCAATATCCTTGGTCAACAATCCTTCCAGCAATAACTGCCTGATCAATGAATTCCAGAAGTGATCATCTTTGGAATTTCCGCTTCCAAAGATGTCCAATCCATCATGGCGGAACATCTTTATCTGCGGAGTCAGTTTACCTCCTATGATCTTAACTACATAGTCTGTTGCAAATCGCTCATCAAGCCCTTTGATAACTTTTAAAGCGATGGTCACTTCTTCTTTCGCCTCTACTCTCTCCTTCGGATGTTTGCAATTATCACAACTGCCGCAGTTTTCTGTTTCATACTCTTCTCCGAAATAACTCATCAGTACTTTACGTCGACAAACACCCGCTTCAGCATATCCAACCGTTTCATTGATCAACTGCGCACCTACTTCGCGTTCACTTAGCGGTTTATCCCGCATTAGATGCTCCAGCTTGCTAACATCCTTATGAGAATAATACAGAACGCACCGACCCTCCAGTCCATCACGACCAGCACGTCCGGTTTCCTGGTAATAATTCTCAATTGACTTGGGAATATTATAATGGATCACAAAGCGGATGTCCGGCTTATCAATTCCCATCCCGAATGCAATGGTGGCGCAGATCACCTGCACATCTTCGTTAAGAAACTGATCCTGTCGGTCGGCTCTTAACTTGCTATCCAGTCCGGCATGATATGCAACAGCTTTAATACCATTTGCCATTAAGGTCCCTGCCAGTTCTTCTGTTGTTTTCCGGTTTAGTGTATAAATAATCCCGCTGCTTCCTTTCATTCCTTTGATGAATCGCACAATACTTTCATCAGTCTGTGCTTTCTTGATCTTGGGCTGTATTTCATAATACAGGTTACCGCGATTAAAGGATGATATGTAAATGTTGGGGTTTTTAAGGTCGAGGTTCTTGATGATATCGCTTTGCACTTTGGGAGTTGCCGTAGCTGTTAGTGCAATCACCGGGATATCAGGGTTGATCTGTATCATCATTTCCCGCAGGCGACGATACTCCGGACGGAAATCATGACCCCATTCAGAGATACAGTGGGCCTCATCTACGGCAAAGAAAGATATCTTAAGATCAGAGAAGAATTCAAGATTTTCCTGCTTGGTCAGTGTTTCCGGCGCCACATACAACATTTTTGTTTTGCCGGAGAGCAGGTCATCATGTACTTCTTTTATTTCTTTTTTGCTAAGTGTTGAATTTAGAAAATGGGCTACTTCGTCATTACTGCTATACCCCCTGACCAGGTCAACCTGGTTTTTCATCAGGGCGATAAGAGGAGACACAATAATAGCTACCCCTTCGCTGACCATTGCGGGCAACTGATAACAAAGGCTTTTGCCACCGCCGGTTGGCATGATAACGAAAGTATCATGACCTGCTAAAAGTGATTCAATTGCTTTTTCCTGATTGCCTTTAAACTTGTCGAACCCAAAATATTCGTGTAATGCCTTGTGTAAATCAAACCGGTTGCTTTCGGATCTCTTTTTAGCGGGTAAGGCTTTAGGTGTCTTCCTGGCGGTGGTGTTTTTTGCTGTTGTTCCCATTTCTCAGTTATTTCTCGGTCTTCATAGACTATCGCACTTCCGGAATGCGGATTTGTTTAAGTTACTCATTTTTACGGATCATTCTCTGAATTCCGTGATCAAACAGGAATATCCGGTACAATAAGTGTTTATTTATCGGATGGCGGGGATTGAGGTTGAAGTTCCAGATTAATCATTAGCCTTTTAGGCTTTCCACTGGCCTTTGGGTGAATGCCCGCTCGCTTCCTGCCGGTTGGCAAGGACCGCGAATTTACAACCCAAATGCGGGATCGCCATGCTATAAACGTTAAAAATTAGGGGTTATTCACCCACAAACAAGCAAACAACAGTTCGTTGCAAATAGCTAATTTTGCCGCTTACCCATGCAGCCGAACATTCAACAAATTGCCCTTCAGACTATTGAACTGGAAGCCCGGTCTGTTTCCCAACTTTCAGCCTATATCAATGAAGATTTTGAAAAAGCCATTGAGGCAATGTTTGCCTGTAAAGGCCGTGTGGTGGTGAGCGGTATTGGTAAAAGCGCGGTCATAGCCCAAAAAATTGTAGCCACTTTTAATTCAACCGGCACACCTTCCATTTTCATGCACGCTGCTGATGCCATCCATGGAGATCTCGGAATTGTTCAGCAGGATGATGTTGTAATTGTCATCAGCAAAAGCGGGGAAAGTCCTGAAATAAAGGTGTTGATCCCCTTAATCAAGAATTTTGGCAATACCCTGATCGGAATGGTGGGTAATATGCAGTCATACCTTGCCAAACAATCAGATATTATCTTAAATACCACGGTTGACCAGGAAGCCTGTCCCAATAACCTGGCACCAACCGCCAGCACTACAGCCCAGCTTGTAATGGGTGATACGCTGGCTGTTTGCCTGATGGAGAAAAAAGGATTCAAGAGTGACGACTTTGCTAAATTCCATCCTGGTGGCACGCTGGGAAAGAAACTTTATTTGCGAGTATCTGATCTGTATACAGGAAATGAGAAGCCGAAGGTGAAGCCTTCAGATTCCCTGAAGGACGTAATTGTTGAAATGACGCAAAAAAGATTGGGTGTAACCGCTGTTACTGACGAGATGGGCATACTACTTGGAATAATCACGGACGGCGATTTGCGGCGTATGCTTAAGAACAGTGTCCAGATTGATAGTGTAAAGGCTTCAGATATCATGACCCGAAATCCCAAAACCATAGGACCTGATGAATTGGCTGTATCAGCACTGGATCTTTTACGTAAGAAGGAAATAACACAGCTGGCCGTTGTGGGTGATACCGGGCAATATCTTGGTATCATACATTTGCATGATCTTATCAAAGAGGGGTTGATCTAAGATCATCCCGTTCGATTTTTAAACTGTAGAACCTAAAGAGAACTAAGGGTAATGAATAAACATCACTATGTAGCAATAATGGCAGGCGGAATTGGAAGCCGCTTTTGGCCCATGAGCCGGAGCAATTACCCCAAACAGTTCCTTGATATACTTCATATTGGCCAAACGCTGATCCAGCAAACATTTGAACGATATAAAAAACTGGTGCCTACTGAAAATATCTATATTATTACATCCAAGGAATATGTTGAGCTAACCAAAAAGCAGCTACCCGAATTGGCTGTAGAGAATATACTTGCAGAACCTTCCAGAAAGAATACTGCGCCTTGCATAGCCTATATTGCATTCAAACTATTTCAGAAAGATCCACTGGCGGTGATGATGGCCGCACCAGCGGATAATCTTATACCGGATACTGATCAGTTTGTTGAAACCGCGAGGCGTGCACTGGACTTTGTTGATAATATAAATGCCCTGGTTACTATCGGTATTACACCAACTTCTCCCAATACAGGATACGGATACATTCAGCACGATGGTCCAGAAGTGGCTTCCGGCGTGCATAAGGTAAAAACATTTACCGAAAAGCCCAACCTGGAGCTGGCAAAGACATTTGTGGCTAGTGGTGACTTCCTTTGGAATGCCGGCATCTTTACCTGGAAGGTGAGAAATATTCTCATGGCATTTGAAAAATTCCTTCCGGAGATATTTGAAGTTTTTGCAGCCGAAAAGGATGCCTTCAATACAAAAAAGGAAGCACAGGTAATTGAAAAGATCTATCCTCTTTGCACCAGCATTTCCATTGATTTTGGAATTATGGAAAATGCTGACAATGTATATGTTATACCTGCCTCATTTTCCTGGAGTGATTTAGGTACATGGAACAGCGCCTGGCAAAACATGGATAAGGATTATTTTGGAAATGCAGTTGCAGGAGACCATGT
>Ga0068867_100003105_pt1 | contig 11706 bp, 28 predicted proteins | sample KBSMisM32_FD_65649 | JGI IMG/M metagenome (GOLD analysis project Ga0068867, IMG submission 65649) | Miscanthus rhizosphere microbial communities from Kellogg Biological Station, Michigan, USA - KBS Miscanthus M3-2 | ecosystem: Host-associated > Plants > Roots > Rhizosphere > Soil ...
TACCCCCACGCCATGTTCGCTGAGCCAGTGAGAGTGAACGTCACAGAACCCGAGTTGGTCGCAGTCGTCTGGTCATCACGCACAAAAACGGAAACCTCAGACGGACCAGTACCGCCACCAGGGACACCGCCACCGCCAGAGAACGTCCCCAACAATGTCCAACCGGAGGGTGTGGTGATCGCAGCCGTGTCAGGGCGCAGGCCGATGTATGTGATGTAACCGTACTTGCGGGATGCTGTCGGCGTTCCGGTCGGATACGCGACGGCTACGGATGACGGGTTCTGGGATGTGATGACCTGAGCGCCACCGGAACCCCATACGAGTGCCATCGGCTAATCCCCATCATGTACTGAGATGAGGGTGGCGCTCCGAGTGGACGCACGCATCGCATTGGCCATGTCGTCCTTGAAGGCTATGGCAGTCGCCTGGTCTGGGAAGTCATAGGCCACCGTGAACCTTGTGGAGGACTGCGATACTACACCACCTGCGAACCGCCCAATGGTCGCAGCGTAGGTGGGGAAGATCGCCGTCGGGTAGTTAGGCACAATGGCCTCCACCGCCGTTTGACGCGCTGTCTTATTGGAGGCCACCGTGTATGTGCAATCACCTCGCACCTTCCAAACCATGCCGACCTCCCTCAGGGCATCACGGGTCTACCGATCAACCAGGGGGTCGGCATGGCCCAATGCGGATTACGCCAGAGCTGAGGTGATCGCACCTGACGCGAACGACAGGGTGTCGCCGATCGCCATGGTCTTCGACGACGCCAGGGTGCCCCACTCGACACGCTTCGGGGTGCCGGTCGAGTCCCAGATCTCCAACGCGGTCACCGTCTCCGCACGCGGCCAGTTGGTGACGTTGATCGCGGCGTTCGTTGCCTGCGACCCAGCGGATGCGGCGGCCCACGTCACGGTCGGGGCACCGGTGCCCTGCGTGTAGCCGCCCCCGGTGCCAACCTCCGTTCCCGACGTGGTCGCGTTGCCGACGGCCGTGTACAGCCGGACGTGGATGGGGCCGGTCAGCGCAGTAGGAGCTGATCCGCCGTGCATCCAGGTCAGAACTTCATTGGCTCGGGTCTGGTCGATCGCCATGGTTACTTCTCCTTCTTCCGTGTCAGGTGGTTGACCAGCGCCTCACCGCGCAGATCCTCGGCTCCAGCCGTTACTTCGTCACAAGATCCGTCGGGGCAACCTTCCTCCCGGCAGCAGTCCATGTGACGCATGATCGTGGAGGTGTCCATGATCTGCTGCATGATCGCCTCGGCGTGCTTCTTCCCCGACGCCCTCTCCGACGCCTTCGACGCCACCTCAGGGTCCGTCTGCCCGTCCCCTGGGGCTACCCCCATCACGTGACGGGGATCAGTGTCGACCTGACCGCACACGTCACACATGCGGTAGGTACGTTCTTTCGCTGCCATCAGATGTTCTCCTGTACCTGTAGATCCCATGCTTCCGCGTTCTCTGGGTCGGCGACCCCGAGCCAATACACGACCGGCGCGTCAGGTCGAGGGACCGACGGGTCGTCGTGGTGGTGGACCAGTTCGATCCCTGGCACACCCGGGATGCCCTGAGCGCCGGTGTCGCCGGTCAGGCCTTGCGGCCCAACCTCTCCCTGCACACCTGGGGTACCCCTCACTCCCAGTTCCACGACCGTCGTTTCACCCGGCCCGGTGACTTCGACGGTGTGCTCGACGACACCGGTGATCTCGACGGTCATGTCTGATTCTTCGGTCAGCGGAGCACCAGTGTCACGATCAGGGCATTGTGGTCCGACGCCAGACCGGTGATGACCCGCTGGGACGCCATCCGGGCTGCTGACGACTTCCTCACGAAGATCGCGTCGATCATCCGCGCCCCATGGGTGCCGGTCTGCCTCAACGGACCGAGGACGTCGTAGTTGGAGTACATCTTCTGATGCCGCAGCGACGCGTACGGGAACTTGGGGATGTTCTTGGTGCGCCGCCAGTCGGCGTTCGTGTCCATCCCGATGATCTGAACGAGCGTTGAGCTGCGGAACGTCTTCGTCTCCCGCACCATCCTGCGGAGCTGTTTGCGGTACTGACGGAACCTGGGCAGCACCTGCCACACCGTCCGCTCCACGTGGGAGTTCATGTGGGTGACCCGCACCTGGAACCCGGTGCCGGTCTCCTTGTGGGTGAACCGCTTCCTGGTCATATACCTGGGCGGCGTGTGGGAGGTGGTCTTCTTCCCGGCCCCGTAGCACATCTGGATCACGTCGGCACGACGGCCGGTCGTGGAGAATATCGTCTTCCGGTACATGATGCAGTTCTGGCGTTGGTTGTGGTCGCCGTCGGGGATGATCGCCCCCCACTCAGAGTGGGCCTTGCACCACGCCTCGATGGTCTTCTTGTGGTTGGCTGCCTCGTTGAGGAGGACGAGGTCAGAGTGTGGGAGCACTCTCTCGAAGTCCTCGGTCAGGTGCTTCGACTCGCGCCAGGTGTTGAACTGACAAACCCGCACAATGGACATGCCTGAATCTTCGGCAGGTCAACGGACGTTCACGCATGAACCGTGTGCAACTGTTTAGGGGGCTAAACACCATCTGGCGCTCATCTGGAGCCGGAAGCTTCACACCTGTCACAGACGTCGGTGGTCTCGCGAGGGTCGGGTGTCTCGCCGATCCGGTGCCCACAAACGACGCAGCGGATCACATACTGGTCCATGACGGGATCTTCGTCAGGACGCGAGGTACTCCTCGATCTCCTCGACGGAGTGGAACTCAGGTGTGGCTGACACCTGGATGCTGAACAGGAACCGGACAGTCGCCGGGTTCTCTGGAGCCGGGCTCATATCCATAAGGTACACCCTCTCACTGGGTGAAGTTCCGGCCGTCTCGCACCCAGTCGCCGACGATCTTCTCACCGTAGATACCCTCAGCAGTCAACGTCGACACTGTCGTCAGCTCGGCGACCGCCTGGTGGACCGGCACGTCGGGGCTGCCTTCCCAGGTGAAATACCGGTACGGCGGCGGCCTCAACGCCAGCGTGATCGTCGTGTCTGCCTCCAGCAGCCATTTCTTGTTCATCTGGGTGAGGAACGCGTCGGTCGGTGGAGTGGTAGATAGTGCGTTGTCGACCATCAGGATGTTCACGAACCGGTCCCCGCCGTCGACCTTGATGTACGGATCCAGGTTGTCGATGGTGACGCGCACGTCGGTCTTGGTGGAACTGTTCGGCTTGTAGTCCCCGACCGGACCGGTGGGGTCCGAGTCGTACTGTCCGGTGACCTGCAGGTATACCTCTCCCAGGTGCAGGTCGTTGTCGTCGAGTGTCAGCAACTGAGGCACTGTCAGTCCTGCGATGCCGGGGAATGGGTGGTCGAGGTCGAGAACAGCCTGCTGTCCTCCGAATGCTGGACTGTCGGGGTCGTGCAGGTACACCTGGGCTCTGGTCCAGGAGCTGACGTTGTGGGTGTAGTTGGTGTCAGATACGGGATGCCCGCCAGAGGTGCTGTAGGTGATCGCTGGTCCCATGTCATGGTCGTCGCTTTCCGTGTACACCGTCGGCACGACCTCGATACGGTGCCCGCTCTGGGATGTCGTGGACTCGCCTGGCTTCCACTGGAACGACCCGGTGCCGTCAGGGTTGGTTCCGATGCTGACGGTGCCGTCCGGTGTGGCCGGTTTCCAGTCCTCGTCCGGCAGTGTGAACCGGTAGAGGCAGAGGCCACTGGTGACCACAGTTCCGTGGACCTGCTCCAGTCCGCCGCTGAAACGAGCGGTTATGAATGTCGCAAGCCCGACCCCAGCTTTCATAGCGAAGCCGGGGGCATTGGCGAAGTCGCCGGACCATGTTTCAGTCGGCATAGGGACAATCCTTGACGTCCACATCAGGTCGATGTCGGCCTGGTTGAAGGGGCCGCCGTTGCTGTACAGACGCTGGTTCAGGCCGGTCTCAGCCCCAGTGTAGTGCGGGACCTGGCCGTGGCTGTATGACGACGTGTGCCCGTCGTACTTGAGTTCGTAGCCGACTGGGGCGGACTGGAGCCACTCCGACCATCCCGAGTTCAGGTCCTGCCACCGGAGGGTGAATAGGCCGGAGGTGCCTGAGACCTGCAGCCGGTAGATGGTGCCCGCGTTGGCGTCCAACTGGTACGCGATGGTGGTGGCCCCGGGCTTTTCCACGCCGGTGGTCACAGCCGTGGAGGTGATGGTAACGGGTGTTAGCGCGTCCACGGCAGTGCCGGTGTACACGTGCAGCACGGCACCCATGGGGCTCTCGACGGTGAGAATGTACGTCTCCGACGTGGGTGGAGTGAAGGTGTACCAGACTGACGGGGGTGTGGGGTTGGGTTCACCGGTCTGACTGGTGGCGCTGGTAGTGGATCCGCCCCTGGCTCCGTGCTTGTCGGTCAGTGGGATGGCGTTCACGAAGTTGTTGTTGGGGGCTGCCATGCCGGGTACTTCGGCCGGGTATAGTACAGCCATGAGGACCTCATGCCCCGACTGCGGGAACGGCATGACACCACTCATCGAGTGCGCCACCTGCGGCTGGGTCGACGAGGAGCTGACTCAGTTCATCTGCCAGTCGCTGCAACTGCATGAGTTCTGCTGGGACCCTGGTTGTCCCTGCCTGTGTCACAACATCCCGAAGACCCTTGGGGAGATTGAGGAGTACCTCAATGAGTGATGAAACCCTCTACCCGCTCTCGCAGTACAACAAGGATCAGCCTCAGCCGATCTGGGTGATCTGGAAGGAGATGAAGGAGCGCGAGGAAGCCCACTTCAAGACCATGTCATCTGAGCAGATCGAGGCGTACCTGAATGAATGAGCCATGGCACAGCACTCCTGGCGGCTATTCCAACCACAACTGCCGCTGCGTAGGGTGTACTGTAGCCAACAGTGAGTACCAGGCGAAACGACGCCAGGAACGCTACGCCGAAGGGGTGCCGTCCACGGTCACCCACAATGCGAGCACCTACAACAACTGGGGATGCCGATGCGCCACCTGCACGGACGCCCACCGAGAGGCCAGGAAGGTGACCCGATGAGGATGCCCAAGCTGGAGCTGCAGTTCCGCTCTGACGGGAAGTTCGACGCGTGCGACAGCCTCCATCATGAGGAGTGTGTGGAGTTCATCGTCGCCAAAACAGTGACTGGGATCGCCAACTCCCAGAAAATCGCCTATCACTGCTCCTGCGTCTGCCATGAGCTGCCTGACGTGCTCACCCCCGCCGCGATTGAGGACTTCCTCGGATGAGCGACCACCCCATCCCCGTCCACAGCTACGTCTCCCAGGCGTGCGGTGTCATGCCGTCGTGGCCGTGGCCCGCGTCGTACGTTGAGGAGTTCCTGAACGGCACAGGCAACCTGTCCCTGGATGTCGCCGACACGTTTAAGCCCGTCTGGCACATCACGGCCACCACCAACACCGCCAACACTGTCGCCTATAACGCCTATAAGGCCTACGCCAGCACCAGCAGCACCACCAACCGCATGTGGAGCGGGGACTTCAACTGGGGCGGGAGCGTGGCGTGAATCTACGCAACGGAAGACACAAGGTTCCCGTCGTGACACAGGCGCAGACGGGCGTTTGCATCCACTGTCACAGCACCGTCACCTGGTCCCCGGCCGGTTGGGCTAATCGGAGCATCATCTGCTTCGATCGAGTTCATGGCGGTTTCCACGAGGTAATGGACGCCTAAATCAGGCAATACGGACAATCTTGCGGTCCATGGGAATGCAGGCCTCCCGACCCCACGGACCGATCAGAACCTCAAGATCCGACCACTTCACCCACCCGTGACCGTTCCGCACCCCATCAGTCCCCTTGAACCCATACCCGTCGCCCCAACTGTTCTTCCACCTGGCCGACTGGTGATAGCTGTACCCCGTGACCCGCTCATACCAGCGCCGCCTAGGGCTATACCCGTTCAGCAGAAGACAATGCCCCCCCGCCAAACCGGAGCCAGGATCCACGACAACCTGACCCCGGTCGTCGGTGTAATACATGCTGTTGTACCAGGGGATTCCGATGACCACCGGACCCAACGCGATGAGCGCATTGCGGATGTCCTCCATGCTGAACGCCCACCGGTACGAGCCGATGATGCCGCGCTCCCGCATCACCTTCGCGCCAGCCAGAACCGACGTGCCCTCGTAGTCCTCCCCGTCCCACTCGTCGATCTGCTTACAGCGGGCGTACACACCCCGCCCGTACGAGTTCCCCACCAGCTCCGGGACGCCATAGCAGGGCATAGGAGAAGACATCGCCTCACCAGTCCACCCGAACCCGACACATGCACCCTCAGACCCCTGGTCGAGAGTTGTGCCTGGGGTCCACAGCTTGAGGACGTCCTCCTGCGTCTGTACGACTTCGCCGACCCCGAACAGACGTGAACGTTCGTCGAGGCGCGGATTCCAGTCGAGCCTCGGATCGTGATGCCGGGGCAGAACGTCATTTAGGGGCAGAACCATAAGTGCTAGTTCCCTTCGTGAGGACATTGGCAACAGCGTCCTCGATAACCGTCTTGTCGAGGGTGACGCTCGGCGGAAGCGTGGAGATCACCGCCTCAGCGATCTTCGCCGCCGTAGGACCCGTGTACTCGTCCAGAGACGCCGCTGCCTCTACCTTGTCCAGCCGGTTCAGGATCGTCCGCAGAACCCGCTGCAACGGCTGCGTCTCACTGGTCTCCACGTTCACCAGGATCGGGGTAGTCGCCACCCAGTCCTGCAGTTCCTTCATGGTTGCCATTTCCAGTTCGTCCTTCGTGTAGTCCTTGAACCAGCCGCTGGAAACCAGCGCTGGACGGTCCCGGCGGAACGCGTTCCTGTCGATGTTGTCGTCGTAGCCGGGGATCCTGCCACGGGACGTGTACTGCAGCACCTTCGGTGCGAACGTCCCGGTGACATCCCAGTTCGCGGAGTCGTCCCCTGGGTAGACGCCGTTGTTGGATCCGTAGCCGGAGTTCCAGATGTCCCAGGTGGACACGTCCGGCCGCCCAATCTCAAACCAGTACCAGCGGGGCAGGTACAGCAGAGGGGACACCTTGAACCCACGGTTCCTCAGGGCCAAGGCGTACCCGTTGACGTGCGCCATGGTCGGCCGTGAGGTCTCGTGTCGTTCGATGTCGATGATGACCGGGATGGACTTGTCGCCGAGAGCAGCGGCCGTGTTCGTCGCCTGAGCTTCGACAGGTGAGGTGGAGCGGAGGAAGTGGTAGGCGGCGAACAGCAGCCCTGCTGTCTCGGCCTGGCGGCGGAACGGCTGGAACTCGGTGTCCTGGATGCCTTGTCCGTCGGTGACCTTGGCGATAACGAACGTTGTCGCGTCCGTCGTCTTGATGTTCAGACCCGTCTGATAGTGCGAGACGTCAATTCCAAATACTGCCATACCAGATTCTTCGGCATGTCATCCCTTCGGCGGGTGTACGGTACCTCCATGGAGGAGTCAGATAACAACAACGAACGGGATCGGCTATGGGAATCCCTCTCCGAACTGGTCAAACTGAAGGACGGCCCTCGCGACTCCGACTACGAGCGGCGCAAGCCCCTGGCGTGGGCCGCAGCACGACGCGTATTGGCCTCGATCCCCCCACCGAAAAGGAACAGTCCATGACAGACCATGACATCAGTGAGGCGGCTGGCATGAACGCCAACGCTGTCGCCGTAGCCCACTGTCCCCGCTGCGGCAAAGCCATCCTCGTCGACGCCCTCATCAGGCGCGTCGAGTGCGAACGGGAACGCGGCCTGGTCGTCGAGTTCCAGGACACCTACATGACCCACCTCTGCGGACAGCCGTGACAACTGACGGTGTGGTCCGTCCTCGCCCTGTGAGTCGCTGCGAAGCTCTGTCGTACCTGATCCCCCACGGCAGCGAGAACAGGCTGCAGTGCCTGCTGGTGGCCCCGCATGAGGGGTATCTGCACTACGCCGTGTTCCCTGGCGATCCGGGCAGGTTCTGGATGTGGACCGACGAGGACGCCGTGGGCTGGAGCAGGTCGTGAGCACCGTCGGGGTTGTCATCCTTCTCGGGCTCATCGGGGTCGCGATCATCGCTGCCCTCATCATCGCGGGTTCCCGCAAGATGAAGTGACTCCTGTCCCGGGGGGCTTAGTTGACTCCTTCCCTCCCCGGGACAGGGCTATATCACAGGAGATATAAATGGGTGTTCTCGGTCAGCTTGGTCCTTGCCCCGTCTGCGGCCACCGGGCGATCCTCCCCACCGGACAGGTCCGCCGCCACCCGCCCCTCCACGGCGACCCGGACGCCATCTGCCCCGCGTCCCGCACCTGGGTCAACCATGAACCTCAGGTTCAGGGTAAAGACGAAGATCACAGTGTCAACGTCCGTTCAGAACCCCAGGAGTCTGCTATGCCCCCAAACCAGCCTGCCGCCCCACGCGAGTGGGACTACCAGATCACCGACCTGATCCGAACCGTCGACGGAGACACCGCCGACCTCACCATCGCGAAACGGATGGACTTCGGGTTCTACCTCCGCGAGGACAAGGAATGGTCCTCCCGGTTCCGGCTATTGGGTGGGGACGCGTTCGAGACCAACGAAGCCGGAGGCGCAGCCGCCACCAGGTTCACCAACGACTTCATCACCCGAGGCATCTCCGACGGCCTGCTACGTGGACAGACGTTCAAGGCCGACTCGTTCGGCCGCTGGCTCATCGACATCTACAGGGCCGACAACAGCGTCCGGTTGATCGACCAGCTCCGTGTCGAGGGCCTCCTGGACCCAACATCGAAATGGAACAAGCCATGATGCGGAAGAAGTGTCTGCACGGTGAACACAAGTTCATCACCAACGCTCCACCCGGTGCCCTCCCGTACGTGTACTGCGCCAGGTGGAAGTGCACGGCGACAGCGGTAGCGATCTGGGTCGACGCCGACATCGCCTACTCGCTGCACAACGCCATCCCTGAGGAGGACAGGTGGCCGCCTGTGGAACTCGGAGACGACGGCACCGTTGTCCGCACGTTAGGGGCACCCCATGAGTGACCGGGCCGTCATCGTCCTCACCTGGGACTACGACCCAAAGGTCGGGCCCGGCTTCGACGCCGTCATCCGCGCCGTCCGCCCCCACATGCTCGACGGGGTGCACGCCTACGCCGCCATCCGCGACACCGCGCAGGCGGTGCTCGACTGCTTCGACGAAGACGCACACCCCAGAGACGAAAAGGAACAGACATGAGTGACGCCAGTGAAGCGTTCTCCGCTATCGACCGGATCGAGGCCGGTGACTGGGATCAGTTCCTGCACCGGGTGCATGGTGCGATCCATCTGCGGCAGAGGACTGAGGCGTACCGGGCGAAAATCATCGCCGGACAGGCGGGGGACGAGTGAGCGCGTTCCTTCATGTGGCAGTCCTCTGCCTGGCGGTCATGAACGGTGTCGCCGTCGGAATCAACCTCGTCAACGAACGCTGGTACCTGGCCGCCTACAACCTCGCCATCGGTATCGCCCTCGCTCTCATGTGGGGCGAGAACAGGAAACTCAACCGGAAGAACAGGAACCTGAAGTGATCGTCTACATCTCCGGCCCAGTCACCGGCATCCCCGACTATGAACCCCCGTTCACGTCGGAGGAGGAGCTGCTCATCAACGAAGGCCACACCGTCATCAATCCCTGTAACGCCTTCCGAGGACAGGACGGCCTCTCGCAGGCGTTGTACATGAGGTTCCACATCCACTCCATCCTCATGGCCGACGCGATGGTTCTCCTTCCTGGCTGGAAGTCCTCGAAGGGTGCACAGTTCGAGGAACACATGGCCCGCACTCTCAACCTGCCTATCTACATCAGGCGCGGTGGGGAGCTGATCCTCCAATGACCGAGTACCGCCTGCCCGCCAAGTATGAGCACTCAGCAGCCTGCTACGACTGCGCCTATCAGAGCCCGTGGGTCGAGGACAAGTCCGAGGCCGACGACGCACGCATTGAGCATGAGGCCAACGGCCCCGCGCACAAGATCAAGGTGATGTCCCGACTGCAGCGTACCCGCGTCCTTCCGCCCGAAGGGACACAGCCATGAGTGACGCCAGCGAGGCGTTCAGCGCACTTATGACCGGGTACATCGCCGAGAACGACGCACGCTGGGTGCTGCTCCGCGAGGCGATGCGCTACGTCGAGTGCCACGAGGATGTGACCCGCAAGGGCGAGAGCCAGCCGTGCGAGAACATCGCCGTCGCCGTGCGAATCGACCCCAACGAGGGTGGCTTCTACCCGGTGTGCTCGCGGCACACGCGGCGACCGATGGTGCGGCTGGCCGATCTCGCAGCCTGCACCGTTCCGCACGCCCGCACCGTTCCGCCCGAAGGGACACCCGATGACTGAACGACAGACCGAAACAGAGTGGGAACACCAGCGGGCACAGAAAGAATGCGCGACCTACGGACACGACTGGGAAGTGATCGAAACGATGGCCGTCCCGCTGTACCTGGTATGCAACCGGCCATGCGGTGCGCCCACCTACCACATCCTCCCCGAGGAGCAGCCATGACCGACGAGAATGACGCACCCCGCCTGACCGACAAGCAGAGGCGCATCTATCTAATCCAGATGGTCAATGACATTCGTCTAGATTTCGGTGATGGAAAAGGAACTCTTGGCGAGGTTGCCGACAGGATGGGTAAGGAACTGGACGCCATAGTTGAAAAAGAGAAGTGCCAGCACGGTTGTCAGTATTACGCGCCACAGAATCAATGTCCTGACTGCCGAAGCCTCACCACGCCCGGGAAAGGGATGAGGCCATGACCGAACACACCGCCGAGAACGACGCACCGTTTCGTGACTGCGAGACGCCCGCCGAACTGCTCACTCAACTAGCCGGGGCGGCATCGGTGTGCTGGGAGCACGTTGAGGAGGCGGGGGTGTTCGACTCCGAGCAGGCTCTGAGGTTCGCGGATCAGGCGCTTGAGCGGTTGATCGAGATGGGCTGGTCGACCCCGTGACCAGGACCAAGACACGGATAACCACCATCCGGCTACCCGAAGACCTCTACACGAACGCCGAAACCGTCGCCCGCATAGACGGCATCACCATCTCCGAACTCATCAGACGCGCCATCCACGACCACCTGACCGCCGAAACAGCCGAACCAGGATTCAGAGACCGCCTCGAAGCTCGAATGGAACGCGACCGACGCATCATGGAACGCCTCACCCAGGACTGACCCCCTGTGAGGGGGGGGTAACCACCCCGACGTCAACGGGCGTTAGCAGTACCGTTCCAGCCGGAATCCCGATCCACCTTCCGGGTCCCATTCCAACCCGAATCATGATCCGTATGCCGCACACCCACCCTGGTCCCATTCCAACCAGAGTCACGCCGAGCAGACGCCGGACCCGCAGCCACAACACCAGCCGCCACAACACCCAAAACACTCACGCCCACCACCAGCAGACGCTTCCTCATCTTCTTCTTCATCATTCCCCCTACACGTACAGCCGACAGGGTTGTCGACACCTGTTCCCGTACCCACCCACCACCCTCACAACCAGGTTCCTTTACCACCCGCACCCCCAGACAGGAAAATCTTCGGCACCCGCCCATGACACCCCCCCACTTAGGCCCCAAAACGAGGGTTCAGACAACAAAACCTCCCGCCAACACCCCCCAAAACGCGAAAACATCCCGCCACAACACCAAAACACACCCCCAGCCCCACAAAACACCCACCCGTCAACACCCGTTCACACCAAACCCTATTTCGAGCTACCCGGTCTTATCGCGCCCGGTGACC
>Ga0068867_100003107_pt1 | contig 11703 bp, 14 predicted proteins | sample KBSMisM32_FD_65649 | JGI IMG/M metagenome (GOLD analysis project Ga0068867, IMG submission 65649) | Miscanthus rhizosphere microbial communities from Kellogg Biological Station, Michigan, USA - KBS Miscanthus M3-2 | ecosystem: Host-associated > Plants > Roots > Rhizosphere > Soil ...
GCGAGCGCAGATAGAATCAGCGATCGATGCGAGATGGACTTGTCACCGGGCACGCGCAGCGTGCCGGACACAGTCAGCGCAGCCAAGACTCGAGCGCGGTCGCCGCGTCCGTTTTTTCGTCGCGGTATTTGACGATCACCGGAGTTTGAAGAGAGATTCCCTCGCTCTGTCCCCAACCCGCTTTCACCGAGCGCGCTCCCGGAACTACCACAGCGTTCTCCGGGATGATGAGTGGTTTGCCCGACTCGGCCCGATGGATCGTTTGCCGCTCCAGATCGTAGACGGGTGTGCCCCGCGTGAGAACGACACCTGCGCCAATGACCGCTCGCCTTCGCACAACCGTACCCTCGTACACACCACAATTGCCGCCGATGACGACGTCGTCCTCGACCACCACAGGCGCGGCATTCACAGGCTCGAGCACTCCGCCGAGCTGCGCCGCGGCGCTCAGGTGAACCCGCTCACCCACCTGCGCGCACGATCCTACCAGCGCGTGTGAATCGATCATCGTGCCGGCGCCGACGTACGCGCCCACGTTGATGTACATGGGCGGCATGCACACAACGCCGCTGGCGACATGAGCGCCGCGCCTGATGCTCGATCCGCCGGGAACTACTCGGATGCCGTCGGCGCGAGTCAGGCGGCGCGGTGGATAGGTGTCTTTGTCGAAGAATGAAAAGACGACGTCAGCACCGTCGTTGCCGATAGACATGTCAACGATGCCACCGACTCTGAACCCGAGCAGGATCCCGCGTTTCACCCACGGGACCGCGGCCCACTCACCGGTAATGGGATCCTTTGAGGCGGCGCGCACCGAGCCTGACTCGAGCGCGTCGAGCAAACGCCTTACGACGGCTCGCGCGTCTTCCGGCAGCGTCGCACCCGACGGCGTCGACGCAAGCGCATCAACGTGGTGCTCGAGCTCCCGGGCATCGGCTGAAATCACGCAGTAATGGCTCCGATGGAGACGAGCGCCGCGCGCACCGTCGCCTCGAACTTCTCGGCGAGCGGCACCAGAGGAAGCCTCACGACGTTGGCCATCTTCCCCATCATCGCCATCGCTGCCTTCACCGGAATTGGATTTGGCTCGACGAAAGCCGCCGCTGTCCATTCCGCGAGCTGATGATGCGCGTTGCGTGCACCAGCGAAATCGCCGGCGGCGGCGAGCTCCGTCAGGCGCGCGACAAGCTGGGGCGCCGCGTTGGAGGTGACGGAGATTACCCCGTCACCGCCGTCCGCCATCACCTGAAGGGTGAGAGGATCGTCCCCGGACAAAACCGAGAAGCGCGCCGGACGATGGCGAATGATCTCACCAATCTGAGCCAGGTTCCCCGAAGCTTCCTTGACCGCCACGATGTTCTGGTGTTCGGCCAGCTCGAGTGTCGTCGCCGCCTCGATGTTGCTGCCCGTGCGTCCCGGGACGTTGTAGACAACGATTGGAGTGTGAACAGCGTCAGCAATGGCGCGAAAGTGGGCGACTATCCCGCGCTGCGGCGGTTTGTTGTACATCGGCGACGCATGCAGCAGATGGGTGGCGCCCGCCGCCTCCATCTCGCGCGACAATGCGAGCGCTTTCTTCGTGTCGTTCGATGCCGCGCCGGCGACAACCGGAACGCGACCCGCAGTCTGCTCGACCGTGATCTGCACGACCCGACGGTGTTCCTCGACCGTCATCGTCGCCGCCTCACCCGTCGACCCGCATGGCACGACGAAGTGGACGCCGCTCGCGATCTGCCAGTCGACGAAGGCTCGCAGGGAGCGCTCGTCGATATCGCCGGACTGGGTGAACGGAGTGACGAGCGCGGTTCCGCAGCCCGTGAGCCGCCGCGAATTCATCCGTTAAATCTATCCGACTCTCGCCACCCAGAGCGAGTGTCGTTTACCCGCGACGCTGCTTTACGAAAACGAGATTGGGCGCGCCGACGCCCTTGATGAACAGCTGCGCCGTCCAGCCAACCTCGGCAACCAGAGAATCAGCCTTGATAACGAACGTGTGCATGTCGCGCGATCCATCCGGTAGCCCCTGGTCCTCGTGCAGCGTCAGGTGATCCCCGGAAACTGTATAGCTACCCGCGTTTTGCTCGGTTGGATCGGCCTTGCCATCGATCTTCTTGTCCATCGTGAAGGCGTACCGGTTGTCCGGAGTCAGCTCGAGGCGGACGTAGACTTCCCACGGCTTGGACAAAGTCGAGCCTTTCGCAGCGTAGACATACGAGCCTGGAACCGAAGGAGGGACGGCACCATCGCGCGAGCGGCATGCGATCGCCAACGGGGCCAGCAGTATCAGTGTTGAAGCCAGTCGCATTGTCATGATCTCCTTACGCGACAGCCGCATCCGGGTTTCAGCGTCCCCCAGTGGGAGCATTGAGCTGAAGGACATCGAGCATCGTGAACACTCCCTTCTTGCCGACCAGCCAATCCGCCGCTTTGATCGCCCCTTCCGCAAAGACCCGACGGTCGCGCGCGACGTGCGTCAGCGACAGCTGCTCGAACACTCCGTCGAAGATCAGCTCGTGGGTTCCGGGAACCGATCCGGTCCGAACGCTCGTGGTAGGTATCGGGCGGTCGAGTGTATCGCTGGCCGCTTTGGCGATCGCTATTGCCGTCCCCGACGGCGCATCCTTCTTCATCGAGTGATGAGTCTCGACGATATGCGCGTCGAAATCCTCGAGCGTATTCATCAACTTCCCGGCGTATCGCGCCAGCTCGATCAGGACATTCACTCCGAGCGAAAAGTTTGGCGACCAGAGGAGCGCCGTGCCGGTTTCACCGGCGAGACGCGTAATCTCCGGCAGCGATTCGTACCATCCAGTAGTGCCAACCACTACCGGTACCCGCTCGCGCAGACACGCCGTAATGTTGGCGACTGCGCCCGCCGGCTGTGTGAATTCAACCGCCACGTCGGGTTCTCCGAGCGCCAGCCTGGTTACGCCGGTCCCATTGGCGCTCTCGCGCTCGCCGACGACGGCGGTAACGCGCCACCCTCGCTCAACGGCAAGCTGCCTGATGGCCTGCCCCATTTTCCCGTCGCCGATTATCGCCAGGTTGCGATATGTCACTTTCCGCTCCGCGCAAAGAATGCGTCGTGCAGGCGCTCCATCGCCGGATTTAGCTGATCGCTGTCGACGATCACTGTCAGATTGATTCCGGTGGCACTCAACGACATCATGTGAACCCTGATTCCATCGAGCGCGCCGATTGCGCGCCCCATCGCCGCGCTATCCTCGCTGATCGCCGCCCCGACGACGGCAACTATTGCTCGATCGCGCTCGACGCTAACGTCGCCCAATGCGGACAGATCGACAACCAGCGACTCGAGTCCGGAATTATCATCCACCGTCACCGACACTGACACTTCCGAGGTGGCGACGACGTCCACCGATATTCCGTTCTTCTCGAAGATCTCGAACACGCGCCTGAGAAAGCCTCGCGCGAACAGCATCTTCGCCGCTCCAACTTTCACCAGGGTGATTCCGCTTTTCCCGGCGATGGCGCTCACCGCCCGGCGCGGGGCGTCGAAAGTGATGCGCGTCCCTGTTCCTGTCGGATTGCGTGAGTTGTAGATGAAGACCGGGATCCCGAGTCGCACTGCGGGCGCAATCGTATTTGGATGCAGCACCTTCGCGCCAAACGAGGCGAGCTCTGATGCCTCGTCGAACCGTATCTGCTGAATGAGCTGGGATCCTTTGACTACCCGCGGATCGGCGGTGAGCATGCCATCCACATCGGTCCAGATCTCGATGGCGTCGGCGTGAAGCGCGGCGCCCAGCAGCGACGCACTGTAATCAGACCCGCCGCGGCCGAGCGTGGTGGTGATTCCGGCCGGCGTGCGACCGATGAACCCGCCCATCACGGGCACTTTCCCCTCCTGAATCAGCGGCTGCACGATGTCCCGCGCCGCTTCGGCGATCGCGTCGGTCTGCGGCTCCGCGCTCATGAAGTTGTCGTCGGTAACGAAGATGTCGCGCGCATCAACGTGCTCGGCAGCAATCCCGCGCTGCTTGAAGAACGCCGCTACCAGGCTCGACGACAGCTGCTCCCCGAACGCGGCGATCGCGTCAAAGCTGCGCGGAGTGGCGTGCCCAAGCACCGACAACGCCTCGGCGAGACTGGCCAGCTCGTCGAAGATGGCGCTCATCTCCGCCGCCACTTCAGACGCCTCCGCGGTGGTGCCGAGCAGATTCTCGCACTGCTGAAAGTGGCGATCGCGAAGCGACTCTACACCACGCAGTGCCCCGATCAGATGACCTTTCGCCGACTGCTCTCCAATCGCCAGCAGCGCGTTGGTCGCGCCGCCGAGCGCGGAAACTACGACGGCCGGCTGTCGATCGAGTCGGCCCTTGACGATGTCGGCGGCACGCCCAATTGCCTCGGCGTCGCCAACAGAAGTGCCGCCAAACTTTATTACGATCACGCGGAGTCGAGACTGCCGCCTTTGGCGAGCAGCTCTGCGTTGAGAACGGAACCGCCCGCCGCCCCTCGAACTGTATTGTGGCCCATCGCGACCAGGCGCAAATCGAGAATCGCGTCGCGACGAACACGTCCGACGGTAACGGTCATTCCGCCGCCGGCGTTCACATCGCGTTTCGGTTGGGGTCGGTCAGCCTGATCGGTCACTACGAGCGGGCGCTCTGGTCTGGTAGGCAGACCAGCCGTCGCAGGGAAGCCTTCCCATGTCCTCATCGTTTCCACCGCGGCTTCCGGCGTCGGCGCATCCTCGAATCCAATCGACATGCAGATGGTGTGGCCGTGCTCGACGGGTACCCGATTGGTATGCGCGCTGACCTTGAAAGTAGCGTTGGTCACTTCTCCATCCACATACGTCCCGAGCAGCTTGAGCATCTCTCTCTCGAGCTTGGGCTCTTCATCCGCGATGTACGGGATGACGTTGCCGAGGATGTCGAGTGATGGCACGCCCGGATACCCTGCGCCGGAGACGGCTTGCATCGTCGACAGGAATAGCTGGCGAATGCCGTATTTCTGGTGGAGTGGTGCCAGCGCTACCGCCGCGACTGTCGCCGAGCAATTGGCGTTAGTGACGATCGCGCCGCTCCAGCCACGTCGCTTCCGCTGGCAGTCGATCAATCCGAGGTGGTCGCCATTCACTTCGGGAATCACGAGCGGGACGTCGGGCTCCATCCTGTAATTCTTGGCGTTGCTGAGAACGAACTTCCCGGCCTTGGCGAACGCCATCTCGACCTCGCCTGCGGCGGTCGCATCCAGGGCCGAGAACACGATCGGCGCGCTCACGACGCCCGGATCGCACGCGATCACGCGACTGTTCTGGATCGCTGGCGGTGGGGGCGCGCCCTCCAGCCACCGGGTCGCCTCCGCGTATTTCTTCCCAGCCGATCGTTCCGAAGCGGCAAGCTCGACAAGCTCAAACCATGGGTGATCAGCCAGCATGCGAACGAACATCTGGCCGACGGCTCCAGTCGCGCCGAGAACAGCGACGGGCCATTTATTCTTTCTCTTGCCGGGGATGGGGTGAGTTGTCATCGGGCGAGAAGAGTTTTGGCGAGTTTCTCGTAGGTGTCGACACTCCTGCGGAGCTCGTCGACTTCCACGAATTCGTCCGGGGTGTGGGCGACGTGTATCGAGCCGGGACCAAACAGCAGCGGCTCACCCCAGCTTGAGAGCAGAGGAATATCGGACGTGTAGGCGACAGGGCCTGTCTCGAATCCGGGGACAGTCGCGAAGCGCTGCGCGGGAATGTGGGAGCCGAATTCAATATCGGCTTTTCCTTTCACCCACTCCGTCAGCATTTTCTTGATAGGCGCAACATCACCGACGAGCCGGAACATGATTTCTGCTTCGGCGTGAGCGGGAATGATGTTGGCTTCGGTGCCGCCTCGAATCGTGCCGATGTTCACGGTTGTTTCACCGAGCACGGGATCGGAAGGTAGCGGGAGTTTCTTCAGAGTCGGCAGCAGATCCAGCAGCGGCTCGATGGCCGACTTGCCCAGTTGTGGATAGGCAGAATGAGCTTCGCGACCGCGGGTTCTTATGGTGGCGCGCAGTGACCCTTTGGCACCGGTCGCCAGCTTGCTTTCCGTCGGTTCGCCGTTGATAAGGTATTTGCTGCGGGCGCGGAGCGTGTTCGCGGCGCGGGCTCCGTCGGATCCCTTCTCTTCTCCAACCACGAAAAGGAGCTCGACGCGTTTTTCGCCATTGCTGACGAGCCGGTCCGCGGCGACGAGCATTGATGCCGCGATGCCTTTCGCGTCCGACGCGCCACGACCGAGCAGGCGCGTCCCCTCCAGCCGCGGCGGCACAAAGGGAGGTACGGTGTCGAGATGGGTCGAGAACGCCACACCACCATCTCCGCCCGATCGAGAGGCCCAGACGTTTGCCCGGCCGCGCGTCACTTCCTGGAGATGCACGTTCCAGCCACGCGCCACGAGCCAGCGCGAGACATAGTCGACAATCGCTGTCTCATTGCCGGTAGTCGATTGTATCGCGAGCAGCTCCGCGGCGAGCGAAACGACGTCGTTCATGCCCGGAAGTTAGTCATGGCAACCTTACCCAGCTCACGCTCACTCCGAATTGCAAACCAGTCGCGCCACGAAGTATCCGTTGCGCGCCGAAGTTTACGTCGAGCCCGCGAAATCCGAGCTGCTGAATTCCGAACCCGAATCCGATCAGAAAACTTCGATAGCTGGGCGTTTCTTCGGATGAACAGCCAACGCTCCATACGGCGCCCGGAGTAACGAAGGTCACAACACGAACCGTTTGCAGCATTGCGACGGAGAGCGGTAGTCCCACATCGATGGTACACGCGTTGACTCCGGCGTTGATACTCGGCGCGTAGCCAAATCCTATTTCTGTTCCGATCGTCGTTGTCGCGGACTCATCGCCGATAATGGCAGCCACAGTAGGCCCGCCGGTGAAAACGTTGAAACGTCCTCGCGCGCCAAACAGCGCATGGCCGCAATCGGTCGTGGACTGGCAATTCTGGCGCTTCTGGTAGCCGCCAGTGAGACCGAAAATCGAGCCTCCACGAAGCTGATAGTCGATCCCTGCCCCTATGGCGAAAAGGTCCTCCGGGCCAGACCTCTCGTTTCGCTGCCCGACCTGGAGCCTCAATCCCCAGTAGCTCTGATCGCGGCTGGCTGGCATCGGCAGTGGCATCGGCGGCAGCGCACCAACGGGAGTCGCCTCCTCCGCCGCGATTGGCAGCTGCACCGTGATTTGCGCGTGCGCAACGCAGGGAGCGGCCAGCGTAAGCATGACGAGAAGAGGACATGCCCTTGTGCCCCGCGGCCATGCGTCACACGCTACGCGATTCGACGACATCACCGGGGCTCCAGCCAACGGGTATACGCGAGCGCGCCATGCTTCGTGCCCGGATAACGATAGACACGCAGGAGCACGCCCTTGCCCTTCATGATGTCAACGCGCATGAAGCCGGCGCGATGCTGGGTGACGTAATAGCTCTCTCGCATACGCACCGCGCATTCAGTCTTACCCGCCGATCCCGCGCCGCTGACAATGATGTACTTGACGTTCGGCCCCCCACGCAGCACCTGCAGGGTGTGATCGTGACCCGCAACGTACGCGAGCGGAGGATTACTTTTGAATGCGCTGCGGATGGAGTCTCGCATCGTTCGGTTGCCCGAAGAAAGGATATCCTGGCTGGCGCCTCCGAACCGCCGGTACGGACCACTGACTCCGCAATAGCCACCGTGCGCCCCTCCAGTCATCAGCGGGTGATGAGCAGCGACCAATACCACACGCCCCTCCCCCGGAGCGCGAACCTCGCTTCTCAACGCCGCGGTCACAGTTGCCATCGTTGAGGCAGCACAATGGGAGCTGCTATCACGAACGATGAACGAGTGCAGCCACCACTGCGTATCCAGAGCCACTAGCCGGAGCCTGCCAACATCCACTGACACAGGACCGGGACAGCCATTGCCAGGAATGAGGCGTACGTTCTTACCTTGCGCGAGCGCTGCGATCATCCGCTCCTGGAGTCGAATCGAGTAGAGGCCGAAAGCGGTTTCGTTGGCCCAGTCATGATTGCCGGGCACGAAGATCCCGCGCACGCCGGGCGGAATCGCCCTGATTTGTTCTTCGAGCCTGCGGCGCGCGTCGGCCCATTCAGCCGCACCCTCGGCGGGAATTCCGCCTGGATAAACGTTGTCGCCAAGGAATACGATGATCGTGCGTTCAGGCGCCACGCTCGCCAAGGCGGTCAATGAATCGAGCGGCGCGCCGACCTGACGCGGATCTGGCTCGCCGGCATCCCCGATGAGGAAAAGCGTTGTCTCTATTTGGTCGCCCGGTGGCTCCTCCAGCTTCACATGATGCTGACAACCAACAGCGGAGGCGATCGCGACCACAGCAAATCCGCCGCGCGCAACCAGACGCGCGCGGCGGAATGCAATGTTTTTCCTAATGGCCAACCAGATCACCGGTTATCTCAGGATCTCCTCTCAATCAGGCCTTCGCGTCAACACGCGATTCCACGGTCGTATGCGCCGCGCCATCGACGCCGCGAACGTGCTCCACGAACAGCTGCTGCGCCAGCCGGTTGGCTTCGTGCACGAAGGCATCATGGTGTCGCTCTCCTATTTCGCCGATCTCGTGGAGCCGCGCGTCACCCAGGGCTTTTCCGGCTTCGCGGAACGTCTTGAAAGTGTCTTCCGACTGACGGGCCATAACGATGTCCTGGACGAGCCGCAGAAAGTCGTCCTCGCGCGCCGCATCGGCCAGGTCGCGCACGAACCCCGCTGCGGTCCCAAGCGCCTTCTTCACTACGCCGGCCTCGGCACCAAGCGCCGATTGATACTCCTCGAGCATGCGTTGATGCTCGCGCATATGCGGAATGTGGCGCGAGCAGAGATCTCTGAACCGCACATCTTCGGCCTGCTCCTCATGCTCCTCGATGGCGCTGAGCATCGTCTGGTGCTGCATGACCGCGTTGTTGATCTGCGATTTAAGAAAGTCTAGTCCGAGCTGCATCATCGTCTCCTTTGACCGCACGTTGGGACACAGCACATGAGCGAAACTTGTGCCCGGCTCGGCTTGCTTTGGCGGAACAAAACTACTACTTTTGAGTACCCGAATATGTGCCGAAGCCGCGGCGCATAAGTCACGGCAGAGCAGGAGCTTACGTTGCCACCAGTAAGGAGGAACCTCAACGGTAGGCGGAAGAGGAAAGCGGAGGTAGTCAGGAAGGTCAGGGTTCGGCCAATGGACCCCATCGAAATGTGCGGAAAGGGCACCTCGGTGACGGCGTTGTTCCAGGTCGAAGAGAAGCTCGATCAGACCAAAATCCACCACCTCGTTTTCTTCGACCGGCACGGCTGGTATTGCGAGCACGGCAAACAGTGCAGTGCGGTGAAGGACGTGCAAAAGTTCACGAAAGCCAGGACATAGCGACTAACAACGGATGGATGAGAGCATGATTGCAAGACAGGATGCCTACATTGAGAAGACGGACGTATGGGCGAAACTATCGGCCCCGGTTCCGGCTGGTGCAATTTCCTGGAGACAGGATGGCAAGGTGACTTCCCGCGACGGAAAGTATTTCGCGCGATTCGTCGCCTATATCGAAGCAAATACCGTTAGAGAAAGACTCGATACCGTGGTGCCGGGGGAGTGGGACCTCACCCTCGATCTTTTGCCCACGATGGCTGGTGAAGATGGGGACGGAGCACAGTGCTCGTTCAAGGCGCGGCTCCAGATCCTCGGCGTAATCCGGGAGGACGTCGGCACAGGCCGCGACTACAAACAGGCCTCGACGGACGCGTTCAAGCGCGCTGCCGTTCGTTTCGGCGTTGGCAACGAGCTTTATGACTACGAGCAGAACTGGGTGGAGATGGATGGCGACGGCAAGTACGCCAAACCCCTCGAAGATCCTCAGCTGGCTTATGCCCGCCGGTACGGAAAGTCTGGAGCACCGGCGCAGGGGTCCGCGAACGGAACCGTTGCCGGAAGTATCCCGAGCTCGACCCTCACCAACATGGAGATCGTCAGCTGTCCGAAGTGCGGCGGTCGGATGTGGGATAACCGACTCACCAAACGGAATCCCAAAGCCCCGGACTATAAGTGCCAGAACCGGTCATGCGATGGCGTGATCTGGCCGAAACACGCCGGAACTGAGGGCGATGGAAAGGCGCCGAAAAAGACGGAGCCGAGCGAGTCTGTTCTGATCGGGAGCGAGGAAGAGCTTCCCTTCTGAGTCAGACAATCAAAAAGGGCGAGCCGTAGCTCGCCCTTTTTATTTCTGGCGCCGTTTTGGAATGAGCAGGCGCGCCGCCAGCGGATCGACGCTCACCACCAGCGGCCCTTCCGGTAACAGCTCGCCGTCCGCCTGCGCCGGCATTGGTGGGATGGTCTCGACCCGAAAGTCGCGGCCCGACTTGTAGAAGAGACATGGGTCGCTGCGGAAATCCTTGCGCAGCATGCGCCAGAGAATGCGCAATGAATCGCGGAAAGTCTGCGGGGAGAAGACGCACGCGTTCAGAAGCCCATCGTCGTGAACGATGCCATCGCCGAAGGCGACGAGATCATTGAGAACGGCCCCCAGGTTTGCGATGAGCACGGCAGACGCGCGACGCTCGAACAGAACCCCGTCGACCCACAGCCGGAGATCGAACCTGCGGTTGGCGAGAACAGCCTTGTACCCGCCGAGGATGTAGGCCATGAAGCCGAATCGCTTCTTGAGGCGCGCCGGCGCCTCCGCAATCATCGTCGCATCTAGACCTACCCCGACTCCGATCGCGAATCGCCGCCCATCGCCGAGTCGGCCGAGATCCATAGTCGCCACATCGCCAGCAAGCAGTAAAGGCACCGCCCGCGCGGGATTGAGAGGGATGCGCAGAGTTCGCGCGACGACATTCCCGGTGCCGCCGGCAAGCACACCCACCGGCGGACCGTGGTGCGCGAGTGCGCCAACCACCTCCATCACGGTACCGTCGCCACCGAGCGTGAAGACGGCTTCGTACTTGTGCGCGTGGGTTTTCGCCAGGATCGCCGCGTGCCCGGCGGCTTCAGTCGGCATCACATCGCACTCGACTCCGGCTTTCTCGAACGCTCTCACTGCGCGGCGCTGCACGCGCTCGCCCCGTCGCGACCCGGGATTCACTATGAGCAGCACCCGATCGATGCGCCGGGGGGTCAACCGCATCGCTGTGGCTGCGCTCATGATTTGTTCGGTAGGAGACTCAAGAATGCTCGGGGCGGGGATCGAACCCGCATGGGAGTTTATCCCAAGGGATTTTAAGTCCCTCGCGTCTACCGGTTTCGCCACCCGAGCGTGCGAGCGAGCCAGCGGGCAGAGCGACACTGACCCCGATCAGAACGAAGCGGGAAACGGGACTCGAACCCGCGACCCCAACCTTGGCAAGGTTGTGCTCTACCAACTGAGCTATTCCCGCAGATGACCAAACCTACCGGCCAGTTTTCTCACGTACAAGCGCCGGCGAAAAGGCCGGAAACATGGTGCAACTTCAAGTTGACAAAACGGCGAACGAAATGATAACGTCTCCCCGCCGGCGGACGTGCCCCACTCAGACGAACGCCCCCCTGGCTCCATCACACCCCTGCGGAGAATCTATGCGCCGTCGTTTGGTCAGCGTTTGTACCGTTGCACTGGCGGTCATCGCCACTTTTGCCAACCCGGCAAGCGCGCAGCGCGTGCTCGGTGTTGGTGACGATGCCCTGGTGCTGCCCAGGGGCGTTTTTCGCTTCCGGACG
>Ga0068867_100003108_pt1 | contig 11703 bp, 6 predicted proteins | sample KBSMisM32_FD_65649 | JGI IMG/M metagenome (GOLD analysis project Ga0068867, IMG submission 65649) | Miscanthus rhizosphere microbial communities from Kellogg Biological Station, Michigan, USA - KBS Miscanthus M3-2 | ecosystem: Host-associated > Plants > Roots > Rhizosphere > Soil ...
GACTGACCACCGTCACCGTTCCCGTCCGGCCCTGGCAGGCGGGGCTGTCCTTGCCTTCCGTCGCGCAGTCCAGATCGCACAGCGGGGTGTGCGTCCGGCCGTCGCGCCTTGGCTCGATCCCGAGTACGAACTCCGCGTCGTCGAACTTCCGGCCGCGGTCGTTGAGGAGCATCGAGTTGATTCCGTACCGGAACGGAAATCCCATGCCGGAGGTGATGAAGACGTCGTCCCAGCCGTCGGCGTTCACGTCACCGACGCTGAAGCCCCAGGGCCAATAGTTCTCGAAGCCCAGCTGGTCGGAGACCTCCTCGAACTTCCCGCCCCCGAGGTTGTGGTAGGCCGCGTTGCCCCAGATGTTGTTCGCGCCGCCCTGCAGGTACGAGTCCGGCCAGGTCATGTGTGACTTGGCCTTTTCCCCGTCCGGGCCGGCCTCCTCGCTCATGTCCGAGTGCATGTCCGTCACGAAGAGGTCCAGGCGACCGTCGTTGTCGTAGTCGAAGAACTTCACGCCCATGGCGCCCCAGGGCGTCTTCGGGAAGTAGGCCTCCGTCTTCTCGACGAAGGTCTTCCCCCCTACGTTCTCGAAGTAGTGGTTGTCGCCCTGCATGTTCAGCACGTAGACGTCGGGGCGGCCGTCGTCATTGACGTCCGCGAAGGTCGCGTCGCCGCACCAGCCGCGCGGGCGAAGGCCCGTCGAGTTCGTCACGTCGGCGAATCGATTGCCGCCCAGGTTCCGATACAGGACCGGGGACTCGAACCGATCCGGGTGAAGGTGTCCCGAGAACGCGTCCTCCAGCCCCACGTATTCGCCGTCCGGACCCTTCTCGTCGTTCGTGTACTTCCCCACGTTGCACACGAACAGGTCGAGCCGCCCGTCGCCGTCGTAGTCGAAGAAGACGGCGCCCGAGGAATGAGCGACCAGTCCCACCCCGGCCGCCTCCGTGACGTCCTTGAAGCGGCCCTTCCCGTCGTTCTCGAAGAGCACGTTGCCGCCGCGCACGGTGGTGACGAAGAGGTCCTCGTCACCGTCGTTGTCGATGTCGGCGAAAGACGCCGTGACGCCGATCCGCCCACGAAGGGCGACCCCGGCCTCTTCCGTGATGTTCGTGAAGCGGCCGTTGCCATGGCCCTTCCAGAGCTCGCTGCCGCCGACCTGGTTCACGAAAAAGAGGTCGGCGATCCCGTCGCCGTCCACGTCGGCGGCGGCGAGGCCGGTGCCGTGGTCGTAGTGCACGGGGCGGTAATGTTTGGTGACGTCGTCCACGGCACGATGGACGAACGTGATGCCGCTGTCCTTGAGCCGGTCCGTGAACTGGAAGTCGTGGAAGACGCCGAACTGCTTGGCCGCCTCGATCTGCGCCGCGCGCCGGGCCGGCAGCGTGTCGACGCCGGGGTCGAGGGGCGGAAACCTGAAGCGCGGGGGCGCATTCTGGGCTCGGCCGAATTCACCCGTTCCGCCGGCCAGGGCCAGGACCACCAGCAGCCGGGCGAGACCTCGTCTCATCTTGCTTTCGGCGCGGCTCGGTCCAGGTCGCGCCAGCGGACGAGGGTGAATCCCTTGGCCTTGAGCCAGTCACGGAACGTCGCGCTGCGCACGAGATCGAAATCGCTCTGGCGCCAGGCCGCTCCCCAGTCCGGATGGTCCGACGTGGCTCCACGCATCTCCTCGTCGTCGTACGCCAGGTGGACGATGACCTCGTACGCTCCGGGGGGCAGGGGATCCAGCAGCTTCTGGTACGCCGCCATCCATCCGCTCGCGGGCACACCCGGCTCGATGGAGAGGACGCGGTCGATCAGGGCGTCGTCGCGTCCGCCGTCGCCGGACCGCTGGAGGAGCAGGGGCAGCCCGTACGTTTTCCCCAGACCCTCATAGACCGCCAACAGGGCCGGATTCTGGAACAGCGCCCCCATGTGCGAGTCGAGATGGGAGAGGCGGATGCCCGCGCTCCGGGCGCGGTCGACCTGCCGGCGCAGCTCGCGCTCCACTTCCGGCGCCTTCGCCTTCGCCGCCACCGTCGTCTCCACGAGCGGGAGGTAGCCCTGATCGTCGACCAGGCTCGCCACGTCGGCGCCCGCTCCGAGCGGGCGCCAGCGGAAGGAAGTCCATTCGCTGTTGAGGGCGAGGTGGATGCCAAGGTCCGCCTCCGGATGCGCGCGCGCCCAGGTCGCGACTTCGGGGAACCATGGGCACGGCACCAGGATGCTCGCGGATGAGACCCACCCCTTCTCCAGCGCCTCGAAGGTCGCGCGGTTGACCGAGTGCGCCATGCCGAGATCGTCGGCGTGGAGGACGAGGAGCCGCGCGCCCGCGGGGTAGCCCAGCCGTTGCGGCAGGGTCGGCGCCGGAGCCTGCGCCCGCGCCGCGTCGGCGCCATACAGCCCGAGGCCCAGGGAAAAGGCGGCGGCGAGCGCCCGGCGGTGGCGCGTCACACCGCGATGCGCGCCTCGCGCATGCGCAAGCGGAGCTGCCGGCGGGCCTCGCGGGAGGCCATCAGGAGGCTTCCCCACAGCGGCGCCTCCTTGCCCAGGGCGGAGACGACGATCTCGAGGGGAGGGCGCGAGATGCGGGCCACCACCTTGCGCACCTCGTGGACGAGCGGCTCCGCCTGCGCGAAGAGCGCACCGCCCAGGACGATGAGGGACGGATCCACGACCGCGCCGACGTTCGCGACGGCGATGCCGATGAGGCGGGCCGTCTCGTCCACCGCCTGTTGCGCGGCCCGATCGCTCTTCTGCGCGGCCTCGAACAGCTCGGCCATCCAGCGCGCGGGGTCGCCGTGGCCTCCGCGTGGCCAGCGGGCGGCCAGGCCCTGGAGGCCGGCCAGCGTCTCCAGGCAGCCTCTCGACCCGAAGTCCACCTCGACGTATTGCGGGCCCATGCACATGACGGCGATCTCTCCGGCCATGAAATGGTGGCCGCGGTGGAGCTCGCCGTCGATGAGCACGCCGGCCCCGATGCCGGTGCCGACGAACAGGAACACGCACGTGTCGTGGCCGCGGGCCGCTCCCCGCCAGTGCTCCCCCAGGACGGCGAGGTTGACGTCGTTCTCGACGACGACGGGCGCCTCCAGGAGGCGCTCGAGGATGTCGCGCACGGCGACGTTCGTCCAGCCGCTCAGGTTCGGGGCCAGGGGCACCACGCCGCGGTCGTAGTCCACGACGCCGGGCACGCCCACGGCCACGGCGAGGAGCTTGTCCGACGGCGCCTCCTCCTCGCGCATGAGGCTGCGGATCGCCGCCGACATCCGCGAGAGAAGCGCCTCCGGCCCGATCCCGGCGGGCGTGGGCACGATGCGATGCGCCAGGGGCTCGCCGCGCAAGTCGGCCACCGACAATCGCGTCCGTGTCGGGCCGAGGTCGATGCCGGCCACGAAGCCGTGTCGCGCGTTGAATTCCATGAACGCCGGCCGCCGGCCCCCGCGCGAAGGCCCGGCCCCCAGCTCGCGCACGACGCCGCTGCGGATCAGGTGGGACACGAGGCTGCCCACCGTGGGAGCGGAGAGGCCGGTGGCCTCGATCAGCTCGGCGCGCGTGAAGCTGTCCGGGCGGTTCATCGCGACCACCAGCACGCGGTCGAGGTTGAGGCGCCGCAGATGGCCCGAATCGCCGCCGGCTCCCGGATGCGCAACCCCGCGCGCGCGCGTGGGGAACGCGAGATCGCCCTTCAGATCTGTCTCGGATTTCACTTCGGAAGGGAGTTTAAGGAAGGGTTCACATACTTTGCAAGATGCAAGTGAGGAATTCCTGGGACAAGGGTCGAGCTTCCCGACGTTGACGGACCTGCTGCCGGTGATCTAGTCTGCCCGGCCACCCCAATGGAAACCGATTCCACGACCCCTCATCTCACACGCGGCTTCGGCCTGCTGCACGCCACCGCGCTGAACATGACGAACATGGTCGGGATCGGGCCGTTCATCACGATCCCGCTGCTCATGGCCGCGATGGGGGGGCCGCAGTCGCTGCTCGGCTGGCTGGTCGGCGCGCTCATCGTCGTCTGCGACGGCCAGGTCTGGAGCGAGCTGGGGGCGGCCCTGCCTGGCTCCGGGGGCAGCTATCGTTTCCTGCGCGAGTCCTACGGGCCCCAGAAGTGGGGCCGGTTCATGGCCTTCCTGTTCATCTGGTCGTTCGTGCTCAGCGGCCCCCTGGAGATCGCGTCGGGACTCATCGGCTTCAGCCAATACGCGACCTACCTGTGGCCGGGCCTCGCGAATGGCGGGAACCGGTTCGTGGGCGCGGGCGTGGGAATCCTCGCCATGATCCTGCTGGCCCGGCGGATCACGTTCCTCAGCAAGCTCACGGTCACGCTCTGGGCGGGGACGGTGGCGACGCTGGTTGCGGTGCTCGTCTCCGGCCTGCCCCATTTCAACGCCGCGCGCGCCTTCGACTTCCCGCCGGGGGCGTTCGACTTCAACCGCGGGTTCGTGCTCGGGCTGGGGAGCGCGGCCCTGATCGCGATCTACGACTACCTCGGCTACTACGACATCTGCTACATCGGGGACGAGGTGCGCGAGCCGGCGCGCGTCATCCCGCGCTCCATCCTCTATTCCATCTTCGGCTGCGCCGTCGCCTATTTCCTGCTGCATCTGACCATGCTGGGCGTGTTGCCCTGGCGGCAGATGCTGGAGTCGAAGTTCGTGGTGTCGGAGTTCATGGAGCACCTGCACGGGCGGGGCGCGGCGGTCACGATCACGCTGATGATCCTCTGGACCGCGTTCGGTTCCGTCTTCGCGCTGCTGCTCGGCTATTCGAGGATCCCCTACGCGGCCGCCGTGCAGGGCGACTTCTTCGGCGTCTTCTCGAAGCTCCACCCCAAGGCCAACTTCCCCCAGGTCTCGCTCTACACCCTCGGCGTCGTGTCCATCATCGCTTCGTTCTTCACCCTCGACCAGGTGATCACCGCCCTCATCACGACGCGGATCCTCGTGCAGTTCATGGGCCAGATCTTCGCGCTGCCCCTCCTGCGCAAGCGGCTGGGGGAGGGAAGCCTGCCGTATCGGATGTGGCTCTATCCGGTGCCGGCCGTGATCGCCTTCCTGGGCTGGGCCTACGTGTTCCTCACGTCGGGCTGGGCGTACATCGCGGTCGGACTGGCCACGCTGGTGGCGGGAGTGATCGCGTTCCTCGTGCGCGCGCGCATCTCCGCCAGCTGGCCCTTCGAAGGAGACCGCGCCGTCACCTCCTGAACGCGCCCGGAGGAGCCGGCTAACGTGCGATGGTGAAGGGCTCCTGCCGCTCGATGCGGCCGAGGCCGACCTCATCGTGCACGTCGAGGACGAGCTGGTAGTCCCCCTCGGCCAGGCCGGCGAGACCGAGGCCGAGCAGGCGGACCACGCGTCCGTCACGATCGGCGGCGATCCGCGTCGGAGCCGCCTGGCGCACCGTCTCTCCGGAGGCGGTGCGGACGGCCAGACCCGCGGACACGTGTGGCGAGCCATCCGCGTGGCGCGCCGCGCCGAAGACCTCGATCTCGCAGTACAGGGTGGCGGTGGGAAGGAACACGCGGTGTACGGCGAGGGCGGCCCGGGGACGTCCTTCGCCGCCGGGCGGACGCACCACCTGATCGGTGATGACGGGCGTGGCCAGCCTCAGTGTTCCGGCGTGCGGGACTTCGAATCGCTGGGAGACCGCGCCGAGCAGGTCGCTCGCGGGGTCGCGTACGACCATGCGCGCCTGGGCCACGCCGGCCGGCAGGTCGAACTCGCGGGCGAACGAGCGCCAGGCCGCGGCCTCGCCCTCGGGCACACGCACCTCGACGCGCTCATTCGCGTACAGGGTCTTGCCCGTGTCGCGCGGGGTGGCCGCGACGGTGACCTCGAGACGCGCCGTGCGCGCCTTGCCGGTCCCCTGGAAGGTCAGGCGGCTGGCGTCGAACTCGGCCGCGACGAGCACACGCGCGGTGTCCTTGGGCCGAGGCTCGAAGACGTAGACCATCGCGCGCAGGGGAATCCCCGCCGTTTCGTGCACGGTGTCGAGGGCGCGTTCCACGGCCGGGGACAGGTGGCGCGCGGCCTTCGCGGTGTCCGTCTTCCCGGGTAGGTCTTGCGAGGGCTGGGCCAGGGTGTAGGCCCGGCGGGCGCGGACCTTCAGTCCGGGGACCGTTCCCTTGACGTCCACGCGCAGCGTGCGCCATTGGCCGGGGGGCTTCCCCGGCGGGGCCTGGAAGCCGAGGAGGTAGAAGACGCGCGATTCCTCGGCGATGCGCTCGGCGCCGCCGGCCAGGTCGTTGGTGTTGACGATGGAAAAGCCGCCGGTGTCGTCGGCGAGGGCCCGCGTCCCCGCGGATTCGAGCGTCGAATCCTCGAAGCCCATCGCAGTCAGCAGGCCCGGGTCGGGCGCGCTGGTGGCGTCGGACACGGACGGCATTCCCGTCTGCGTGGCCAGTCCGCGCACGTTGACGAAGTACACGGCCGTGTTCGCCTCGCGCGAAGCGGCCACCACCACCCGCGGGTCCGGGTCGGAATCCTGGAGGAAGCCGCGCGAGAAGAGGAGGAGCGACTTCCGCCCGCGCACCGGGGCCAGGGCCTGGAGGCTGCGCTGGACCGTCACGAGGATCTGGCGCGTGTGGCCGCGGCGCTGCTCGTCGACGGCGCCGGCGCGCGCGCGCACCATGTTCGGGCACGACTCCAGCAGCCGGGTGCCGCGCTCCTGCTGGCTGGTGCCGCCGATGGGGTCGACGCACACGCCCGCTTCCAGCCATCGATTGAGGACACGCCTCACCATGGGACCGTTGGTCCCGCTCTCCCGGTTGTGGATCCAGAACGCCTCGTAGTCGGACATCGAGTCGAACGAGAGCGAAGGCTCCACGCCGCGGCCGCGCAGGCGCGCGATCACGGCCGCCAGGTCCTCTCGGCCTTCGGGGAGGCGCGCGCTCCACCAGGCGTCGCCGCTCGTGGTGGCCAGGCTCACCTCGTCCCCGTCGCGGACCGAGCGGCCGAGGAACGTCTCCACCGCGCGACGGGCTTCGACCGAGTCCCGCGGCGTCATTCCCACGTCGTCGAGGACGAGCGCGAACGCGCGGCTTCCGCGTGGCCGCTCGCCTTCGTTGCTGGCCAGCGCCGGAGGCGGCGTGGCCACCGCCGCGGGAGGCGCGGCCACGAAGGCCTCGAAGCTGGAGATCTCCTGCGGGCGGCCGTCTTCCTCCAGGATGAAGTCCTCCCGCTTCAGGCCGGGCACCGGGTGACCCTGGGCATCGAGGACGACGGCGTCGACGGTGATCAGCTCGACCTTCGAGGGGAATGTCGCGGGCGGAGGTTGCGCGGGCGCGGAGACCGCGGTCACGAGGAGGGCGACCGCGAGCACGGATACGCGGGGGCAGCGCACCCACTTACTATATGCCGTGCTCTTTCGCCTTCTCGTTCTGGCCGCGGCCGTCTGGGCCGCGTCGTCGTCCTCCTCCTTCGCGCAACCGGGCGGCCGGCTCGTCCTGCGCGACTGGGGACTGCAGTCTTCGGGCAAGGTCGAGGTGGGCGGGGAGACGCTATCGCAGCCCGGCTTCGATGCCTCGGCGTGGTCCGCGATCACCGTGCCCAACACCGTGGTGGGCGCCCTCGTGGAGAACGGGACCTATCCGGAACCGTTCTTCGGGATGAACCTGCGCACGCTGCCCGGCATGACGTATCCGGTGGCGAAGAACTTCTCGCTCCTGCCCATGGCGCCCGCGAGCCCGTTCGCGCGCGGGTGGTGGTATCGGAAGGAGTTCGACCTGCCGGCGACGCTCGGGGGCCGCGCGGTCTTCCTGAACTTCGACGGCATCAACTACCGCGCGAACGTGTGGCTCAACGGCCAGCGTCTGGGCGATGCCCGGGAGATCGCGGGCGCGTTCCGGCGCTACGCGCTGGACGTGACGCGCTGGGCCCGGCCCGGTGCGCGCAACGCGGTCGCGGTCGAGATCTTCGCCCCCGACGTCACCGACCTGGCCGTGACCTGGGTGGACTGGAGCCCCATGCCGCCGGACAAGAACATGGGCCTCTGGAGCGACGTCTACGTGACGGAGAGCGGGTCCATCGCGCTGCGCGACGCGCACGTCGTCTCCAAGGTGGACCTGCCGGGGCTCGATGCCGCCCACCTCACCGTCACCGCGGAGGCGCTCAACACCACCGACCGTGCCGTGCGCGGGACGGTGCGCGGCGCCATCGGCGACATCCGCTTCGCGCAGGAGGTCTCCCTGGACCCCCGCGAAAGGCGGATCGTCCGCTTCACGCCCGAATCGACGCCGGTCCTGAACGTCCGCCATCCGCGGCTGTGGTGGCCCTATCGGATGGGGGAGCCGAGCCTTCATACGCTCGCCCTGGAGGTGGAGGCGGACGGCGGGGTCTCCGACCGCGCGCAGGTGCGCTTCGGCATCCGTGAGGTCACCTCCGAGCTGACGGACAAGGGCCATCGCCTGTTCCGCGTGAACGGCCGGCCCATCCTCATCCGCGGCGGGGGCTGGGCCTCCGACATGATGCTGCGCCGCTCGAGCCCACGCCTGCGCGCCGAGATGCGCTACGTGCGCGAGATGGGCCTCAACGCGATCCGCTCGGAGGGAAAGTTCGAGAGCGACGAGTTCTTCGATCTCGCGGACGAGCAGGGCATCCTGGTCATGATCGGCTGGTGCTGCTGCGACCACTGGGAGACGTGGGACAAGTGGGACGCGGAGGACCGGCGGGTCGCGGTGGCCTCGCTCGCCGATCAAACGCGCCGCCTGCGCAACCATCCGAGCGTGTTCGCGTGGACCAACGGCAGCGACGGGCCGCCGCCGCCTCCCGTCGAGAAGGCCTACCTGGACGAGCTCGAACGCGTGGAATGGTCGGTGCCGGTGTTGTCGAACGCGACGGACAAGCCGGGAATGGGCGGGCCTTCGGGCGTGAAGATGCGCGGACCGTACGAATACGTGCCGCCGTCGTATTGGCTCCTCGACACGAAGAACGGGGGCGCCTTCGGCTTCGACACGGAGGTCAGCCCGGGTGCCGCCGTCCCTCCCATCGAGAGCCTGAAGCAGATGCTGCCGCCCGAGCACCTCTGGCCCATCGACGAGTTCTGGACCTTCCACGCCGGAGGACAGGAGTTCGCGACCCTGAAGCCCTTCACGGCCGCGCTGGAGTCGCGCTACGGCAAGGCCACGAGCGCGGAGGACTACGCGCGCAAGGCCCAGGCCCTCACCTACGAAGGCCAGCGCGCGATGTTCGAGGCCTTCGCGCGCAACAAGTACACCGCCACCGGCGTCATCCAGTGGATGCTCAACAACGCCTGGCCTTCGATGATCTGGCATCTCTACGACCACTACCTGCGGCCGGGCGGGGGGTATTTCGGCACGAAGAAGGCCTGCGAGCCTCTCCACGTCCAGTACTCCTACGACGACCGCTCGGTGGTGATCGTCAGCGATCGATTGGAGCCCGTGCGCGGCCTCAAGGTGAAGGCCCGTGTGCTCGACCTCGGCCTCCGCGAGAAGTTCGCGCGCGAGGCGACGCTGGACGTGCCCCCGGACGGCGTGGTGCGCGCGTTCGAGATCCCGGTCCTGAAGGACGTGACGGAGGCGTATTTCGTCCGCCTCGACCTCGCGGACGCGAGCGGGACGAGCGTCAGCACGAACCTCTACTGGCTGGCCACGCGCGACGACGTCCTCGACTGGAAGAAGACGGAGTGGTTCTACACGCCCGTCCGGCAGCACGCGGACCTCACCGCGCTGGCGCGGCTGCCCGCCACGACCCTCGCCGTCGATCGCCTCGACGATGCCGGTACGCCCGGTTCCGTCCGCGTGCGCGTGTCCAACACGGGGACCGCGCTCGCCTTCCAGGTGAGGGTCAAGCTGACGGAAGGCCCGGAGGGACACGGATACGACCCCGCGCCCGTCTTCTGGGACGACAACTACTTCGCCCTGCTGCCCGGTGAGTCGCGCGAGCTCGCGGTGTCCTATGAGTCCCGGTCCGCGGCCCGGCCCGTGATCGAGGCCGAAGCGTGGAACGCGCCCGCCGTCCGGCGCTGAGGCCCGGCTAGTCGCGCAGCGCGCGCGCGGACAACTCCATCGACAACGTCTGTCCGGAGACGAGGGTCGAGTGTCCGCGGCCGGGGCCCAGGCCCGCGACGCGCTCGCGATTCTGCTTCCACCATTCGCGGGCGCGTAGCTCGCCCCACTCGTCCACGCCCACGCACATCGCGAGGTGGGTGGATACGGCGTCCGCGCTGGGGGGCCGGCGCGCGGCGTCCTTCTCCAGGCACGAGAGGATCACCGACTCCAGATCGGGAGGCAGGGGCCGTCCGAGCCGCTTGGACGGCGCGATGGGTGGGGTGCGCAGGTGGTGGCTGCAGACCTCCACCAGTGTTCCGCCCTCGAAGACGTGCTGGCCCGCGAGCAGGTAATAGCCGACGGCGCCCAGCGCGTACAGGTCGCTGCGGCCGTCGACGGTGTCCGGATCGGTGATCGCCTCCGGGGCCAGGTACATCGGCGTGCCCGTGATGTCGGTGGCGCGCGTGAGCGCGGCGGAGCCGGCGCGCTCGAGGTCCTTGGCCAGGCCGAAGTCCACCACCTTCGCCACGTCGGGAACGCCGCCGCGCTGGCACAGGATGATGTTCGCGGGCTTGACGTCGCGGTGCACGAGCCCGAGGCCGTGCGCCTCCGCCAGCGAGCCGGCCACCTGGCGCAGGATGTGGACGACGCGCCCGGGGTCCTGGGGGCCGAACTCGCGCACGAGCGTCTCGAGGTCGATCCCCTGCAGGTACTCCATCGCGTAGTAGAAGACGCCGTCCGGCGTCCGTCCGTAGTCGAAGACGGAGACGGTGTTCGGATGGCTGAGCTGCGCGGTGAGCTGCACCTCGCGCTCGAAGCGGGCCAGGCTCTGGGCGCCCGCCCGGTCCGGGCGCAGGAGTTTGATGGCGGTGGGGCGGCGCAGCATCGAGTGCTGGGCGCGGTAGACGACACCCATGCCCCCTTCGCCGAGGCGCTCGAGCAGCGTGTACTGGCCGAGCTGGCGCGCCTCGCTCACCTGCCGCCGCAGTCCGTAGATCACGCTGGAGGTGACGGCGGCGGTGGCGATGGACAGGAGGATCCAGGTCGCGCGATGGACGACGCCGCCGAGGGCGGCCGGAGTCGTGCGTGCCGCTTCGTCCATGGCGAGGCCGACGGCCACGGGCACGGCCGCCACGAGGCCGATGAGCGCCGTGCGCAGGGGCGGGCTCGGTACGAAGACCGCCCTTCCCACCTGCGTGTGGGTGAGGACGAGGAGGATGGCCCACTCGAGCCCCGGGATCGCGCCCGGCCACAGGAAGAGGGGCAGGGAGGCGGCGGTGGTGGAGACGATCGGGAACGCCGCGTCGAAGAGGGCCAGGGCCAGGCGCGGGAGGCGCCCGCGCCGGCAGGCGAGCCACATGCCGAGATAGAAGACGTCGGTGGTGATCTGGGCCGCGATGGCCACGCGCACGGCCGCGGGATGGATGGCGACGGACGCGCCGATGTTCAGGGCGAGCTGACCCACGACGACGGACGCGACGGAGAGGACGAAGGCCACCTTGCCCAGGAAGGCCAGGCGGTCCTGCAGGAAGGTGCGGCCCTCCTCCGTGTCCAGGTCCACGACACTGGACCAGCCGGTCGCGCGACGGATGGCGTCCAGGGTGGGGACGGCCATGGACCTTCGCTCCTAGGGCGAGGCCGTCGCCGGCTCGGTCATCTCGAAGGCGATGTAGCGCAGCGCACCCGCGCGCTCCACCTGCAGCACGGCCGCTTCGCCG
>Ga0068867_100003113_pt1 | contig 11699 bp, 16 predicted proteins | sample KBSMisM32_FD_65649 | JGI IMG/M metagenome (GOLD analysis project Ga0068867, IMG submission 65649) | Miscanthus rhizosphere microbial communities from Kellogg Biological Station, Michigan, USA - KBS Miscanthus M3-2 | ecosystem: Host-associated > Plants > Roots > Rhizosphere > Soil ...
TTCTGTTACGGTGCGAGAACGCAGCTAGGCGTTACCCGGCTCCACGGCAAGCGAGGCTCCGCGTGCTTCCGCCGCAAGCTCGGCGCCGCGCAACGACGCGGCTTCGATCGTCGCCCCGACCAGCTTGTCTAGCGCCGGGTCGAGGATGCCTAGGCCCGCCTGCGTCGTCCCGTTAGGGCTCGCAACACGCTTCACCACCGCGTCCATCGTCTCGCCGGTGGTCGCCGCCATCCAGGAAGTACCGAGCACGGTTTCGAGCGCGATGGTGGATGCGATCTCCGGGCTCAGGCCCTTCGCCTCCCCAGCCTTCGCGAGCGCCGAGACAAAGCGCGCGACGTAGGCGGGACCGGCACCCGCGACCGAGCCGATAGCAGCCAGCCGCGACTCATCGATGGTCCACATCGCCCAGCCGAGCGCCACGAAGAGATCGCCCAGCTGCTGCTTGAGCGCATCGTCCGCATCCGCAGTGTAAAGCGCGGTGACGCCGCGGCGCGTCGCGACGGGCAGGTTTGGCATCGCGCGGACGATTGCGCCGGCATTCGAGAAGCGCTCACGCAGCGTCGCCGCTTCAACGCCGGCGAGGATGGAAATGATGGTGGTGCGGCCCGTGATCCAGGGCTTCAGCTGCGGGACGACCTCGTCGAGCTTCTGCGGCTTCACCGCAAGCACGACAAGCTTGGGTGGCACGCCCGCGTCGGCAAAAGAAGTAACGACCCGAACGCCCTCGACCGGCGTTCCGCTCGGACGAATGACGACGGTCTGAGAAAGGTCGATTCCGGCGGTGCGCCAACCGTCGACGATCGCCTTGCCCATGTTGCCGCAGCCGACGAACCACGTCGGCGCGGGAAGTTGCGGTCCGGTGCTCATGCTTCTCCGTGAGTATCGATGAGGGCGGCGGCGATGGCTTCGCCCGGCGCCTTGCCGCCCCAGAGGACGAACTGGAATACAGGGTAGAAGCGCTCGCACTCCTCCACCGCGGCTTCGGCGATGGCTTCGGCCTGCTCAAGGCTCAGCCCCTCGCCTTCGCGCGCATCGAGGATCGTCGAGTGGCGGAAGACCACCAATCCTGACCCAGACCACATCTCGAAATGACCGAGCCACAATTGCTCGTTGATGAGGCTCAATGCCTCGAAGATCGCAGTACGCTTCTCCGGTCCGACCTTGATGTCGGGAAACGCGAGGAACTGCAGCACCTGGTCCTCGGGACGCCACACGCCGCGAAGTTCATACTGCGCCCAGCTACCCGTTGCCGACGCCACGATCTCGCCTTCCGCTGTGCGCTCGCACGCCCAGCCGCGAGCCTCGAAATAGGCCTCGAGAACTTCGATGGGAGCCCCGTCGTCGCGCTCCTCCTGGATTTCTTCCTCGCTCAGGATCACGCCCCCGGGCCGGCTTTCTTGCCGCCCGCCGGTCGCTTAGCTGAGCCTGCTGCGGGGCCGGCGGTCTTCGCTTCGAGCGCTGCAATGCGCGCTTTCAGGATCTCGTTCTCGTCGCGTGCGGCGGCAGCCATGGCCTTTACGGCTTCGAACTCGTCACGGCCGACGAAATCCTGCCCACCGACCCACTCACGAAACTTTTCGCGAGCGGACGATTCCGCTTCGCGGCCCATGCCGGCCATGGTCCCGGCAAAGCCGTTCACCATCTTCACGAAGTCGTCGAACATCTTGTTCTCGGACTGCATTGCACAATCTCCCTTTCGGCGGCGATTTAAGGACTCGGCTTAGAATTCGCCACCCTACGCCTTGGAGCTATCCCCAACTGCTTGAACTATCCCCAGATTTCTGCCGCTAACCGAGGAATGAAACGCCTGCGCCAGGGTTCAGCTTTTCGATGCTGGCATTGAGCGTAGTCGCGAACAGCAGCCAGCAAAGATACGGTACCATTAGTAGGCCGGCGGCTGGTCGCACGCGGTAGAAAATGATCGCCGCAGCAGCGGCCAGCACGACCATGGCGATAATCACCAACTTGGCCAGCGTGATGTCATGAGCGGCGAAGAACAGCGGTGACCAGGCGAAATTCAGGACCATCTGGACAAGAAACAGGGTCAGGCCGAGCCTTCGCCGATCCGACGGCGGCTCTGCCAGGATTAGCGCCAGGGCAATCCCAAGAAGTGCGTAAAGGATGGGCCAGACGATTCCGAACAAGTACCCGGGCGGCATGAAGCTCGGTTTCCGGAGCGCGTCGAACCACGGATTGCCGTAGCCCGATTGCGAGAGCCAGCCGCTCGCGCCGCCGAGCAGCTCGATCGCAATCACCGTTACGATTGCAATCTTCCACCAGTCTCGGCGCCTTGCTTCAGCCATTCTTCACCGCTCCAAGGAGGAATTCGACATTGCCTTCGGGCCCGGTAATCGGGCTCGGCGTCACGCTCAGCACGGTCCAGCCTTGCGCTTCAACCCAGCCTTTAGCCTCGGTGCAAACGCGGTCGTGAACAGCCGGGTCCCGCACCACGCCGCCTTTTCCAACTTCCTCGCGGCCGGCCTCGAACTGCGGCTTGATCAAAGCGATCAGCTTCGCGCCCGGCTCCGCGAGCTTCAGCGGAGCCGCAAGCACCTTCGCAAGGCTGATAAAGCTCGCGTCGCACACGACGATATCGACAGGCTCGGGGATGATGCTGGTATCGAGGGTGCGGGCGTTGGTCTGCTCGTGGACAATGACGCGCTCGTCCTGGCGAAGCTTCCATGCGAGCTGGTTTGTGCCGACGTCGACGGCGTAGACCTTCTCTGCACCCCGTGAGAGCAGCACGTCGGTGAAGCCGCCAGTGGAGCTGCCGACGTCCAGCGCAACCGCGCCAGTCACGTCGAAACCGAAGTGCGCCAGCCCATGATCCAGCTTGATCCCGCCCCGCGACACCCAGGGATGGTCCTTGCCGCGCACCTCCAGCGGTGCGTCGTCCGCAATCATGTCGCCCGACTTTGCAAGCTTCTTCTCGCCGCAAAACACGTTGCCCGCCATGATCAGCGCCTGCGCGCGCGTCCGGCTGTCGGCTAGCCCGCGGCTGACGAGCAGTTGGTCGGCGCGAACCTTGACTACGCCCGCACCTCTTCGACGCCAGCGCTGTTGACGCGAAGCGCCTTCAGCACCGTCTCCACGATGTGCGGCGCGTTGAGCCGCGCTTCGTCATACTGCTTCTCGGGCTTGTCGTGATCCTGAAACACGTCCGGCAGGCGCATTGTGCGGATCTTGAGACCTGCGTCGAGCAGGCCCTCGTCGCTGGCCAGCGTCAGGACGTGCGCCCCGAGGCCGCCTACCGACGCTTCCTCGACCGTGACCACCACCTCGTGCGACGTCATCAGCTTGCGGATCAGCTCGCTGTCGAGCGGCTTGGCAAAGCGCAGGTCGGCGACTGTCGTCGACAGTCCCTTGGCGTCGAGCTGATCGGCAGCCTTCTCCGCTTCTGAGAGCCGAGTGCCGAGCGACAGGATGGCAACCTTCTTGCCCTCGCGAATCATGCGGCCCTTGCCGATCTCCAGGACCGTTGGCTCAGCAGGGAGCGGCAGGCCCCTGCCCTCGCCGCGCGGATAACGCACCGCGATGGGACCGCTGTCGTGAACCGCCATGGTATGGACCATGTGGCACAGCTCCGCTTCGTCAGCAGCCGCCATCACCACGAAGTTCGGCAGTGTGCAGAGGTAGGCAAGGTCGAACGCGCCGGCGTGCGTCGCGCCATCGGCTCCCACCAGCCCCGCGCGGTCCATTGCGAAACGGACCGGCAAGTTCTGGATCGCGACGTCATGCACGACCTGGTCGTACGCGCGCTGCAGGAAGGTCGAATATATCGTCGCAAACGGCTTGTAGCCCTGCGCCGCCAGCCCAGCAGCGAAGGTCACGGCATGCTGCTCGGCAATACCGACATCGAACGTCCGCTCCGGAAATTGCTCGGCAACTTTGTCCAGTCCGGTGCCCGACGGCATGGCTGCAGTGATCGCGACCACCTTGTCGTCGCGCGCCATCTCCGCGCTCAGCGCCTTGGCATAAACGCTGGTGTAGCTCGGCGCGCCCGGCGCCGCCTTCGCCTGCACGCCCGAGACGACGTCGAAATTCACCACGCCGTGGTATTTGTCGGCGGCGTTTTCGGCCGGCGCGTAACCCTTGCCCTTCTTGGTGACGACATGGACCAGCATGGGTCCGATGTCGGCGTCACGGACATTCTCCAGCACTTCGACGAGTGCTCTGACGTCATGGCCGTCAACGGGCCCAACGTAGTAAAAGCCGAGCTCTTCGAAGAGCGTCCCGCCTGTCAGCCAGCCGCGGGTATATTCCTCCATCCGACGGAGCCCGCTGTGCAACGGATCGGGCATGGCCCGCGCCAGCTTCTGAGCGAGCTTGCGGGGCGTCAGGTATTTCGCCGATGAAACCAACCGGGCGAGGCTATTGCGCAGGCTGCCGACCGGCGGCGCGATCGACATGTCATTGTCGTTGAGGATGACGATCAGCCGGTTGCCGGCCGCCGCGGCGTTGTTCATCGCCTCATAGGCCATGCCGGCGCTGAGCGCTCCGTCGCCGATCACGGCGACCGCCTTGCCCGGATCGCCTGACAATTTGTTGGCGATGGCAAAGCCGAGCGCGGCGGATATGCTGGTCGAACTGTGCGCGGCGCCGAACGGGTCGTATTCGCTCTCGCTACGCCTGGTGAAGCCGCTGAGGCCCGCGCCCTGGCGAAGCGTGCGGATTCGGTCGCGGCGGCCGGTCACGATCTTGTGCGGATAGGCCTGGTGACCGACGTCCCAGATCAGCTTGTCGCCCGGCGTATCGAACACATAATGAAGCGCGACCGTCAGCTCGACGACGCCGAGCCCCGCGCCCAGATGCCCGCCCGTCACCGAGACGGCCGAGATGGTCTCCTGACGCAGTTCGTCGGCGAGCTGGGGCAGCTGCTCCTTGGTCAGCGCCCGCAGATCAGCCGGATATTTCACCGTGTCGAGAAGGGGTGTGTCGGGACGATCGCTCATCGCCGCAGGCACTTACGCGGATGGTCTGGCGATGTCACCCACATGACCCCGTGGGCGCGCGATTTCAGCGATTGCTCAGATTTCGCTCAGGCCGCCTCGGGCCATTTGCGGCCGTTCTTGCCGATGAGCGCATCGATCGCGGCAATCGCGGACGCAAGCCGCTGCTCCCAGCTGCCGCTGATCTCGATGAAGTTGGTGCGCGACAGTGCCAGCGCGTCGCGGGCGATTCGGTGAAAGCGGTCGCGCTCTTCGGTGGTCTTGTAGACCCGAGTTCCATCATCGACGAACGGCGCGTCGCTGCCGAGCATCAGATAAAGATCGGCCTTGCGATGACAGATCAGCTGGTCAGGCGTGTAGCCGATCATCATCTGCGACCATGCCGCCGTCATTAGCGCATCGGTGTCCGTAATCAGCAGGCGGTTGGCCCACGGGCGAGCCGCCTCGATCATCGCCTGCTGCGCCTCGCCGATCAGCATGAGATCGTCCTCGCGGCAGTCGGTGCCGTGCACCTCGCAATGCGAGCGGCCATATTCCGGGACCGAGATCGTCGAATAATGATCCGCCAGTCGTTCAGCGAGCGTCGACTTTCCCACGCTCTCGATGCCGTGAAGGCAGACGGTCAGGCCGTAATGGCTTCGCACCGGATGCGGCAGGTAATCCCAATAGCGCCAGGGATCGCTACGGATTGCCGATGCCGAAAGGCCGCCGACGCCGTTCGGATCGGCTTTCAGGACGCGTGCCCCCAGCGGAACGAACATGCCGCCGACGTTCCGCGCCAGCTCGGCGCCATAGTCTTCACCCGCGAAAACATAGTCGATCGGATCAGGGTGGTGCCGCGCGACGATGCGCTTCCACGCCGGCCAGAACCCAGGCTCGGTCGGTTCCTTAGGTGCAGGCTGCGGATGCCACAGCACTCTGCAATCGGGAAACAGATCTCGCATCCACTCGAGCCTGGTCTCGCCAGGGATCGGATCGTCGGGAAGCGAGCAGACCAACACGGTCAACTCATCCACCAACGCGCGCGCCGACTGAATCAGCGTCACATGACCCGCATGCGGCGGCATGAACTTTCCAAGAAGGAACCCGCGCTTCACGCCCGCGCCTTCCGCCGCCATTCGAACAATCCCACTCCCGCCAACACCAGGAAGAGCCCGTAGAGCGCAGAAGTTACCAAGAGCCCTCGCCAGGCGAAGAGCCCGATGGCGATGACATCAACTGCGATCCACAGCACCCAGCTTTCGACATGACGCAGCGACTGCAAGCACTGCGCCGCGATGCTGAGTCCCGCCGTCGTCGCATCGACGTAGGGCGCCGCTGCGTCGGTGAAGCGCGCCATTCCGGTGCCCCACAGAACCGCGGCCACCAACGTTCCGGCCAGCCAGCGCGCTCGCTGACCGGAACTCATCCAGCTGACGGCGACGCCGTGGTCGACCTGGCGGGCATGAACCCACGCCCACCAGCCGTAGATCTGAATGACGAAGAAGAAGACTTGGAGCAGCGCGTCGGAATAGAGCTTCGCGTTCCAGAACACGAAGAAATAGAGCGCCACCATGACGATGCCGAACGGATAGTTCCATGACGACCGGCGAACTACGAGCAGGACGTTGATGACGCCCAGCGCCGCGGCGACGATCTCAATTCCCCCCATCGGGGCGCTTTAGAACGTCACAATCGGCAGAAAGCTAGGGGCTAGTTGTTCTCGCAGTCGCCGCAGGTACCGCGCACCTCGATCACCGGGCGCGGCGCGGAGAAGCCCGCGCTCTTCGCCGCCTGCCGGACTCCGCCCGACAGGCTGTCGTCATCGATATGCACCGTCTGCCCGCAAGTGTCGCAGATCAGGAAGATGCAATCGTGCAGGCAATCGGGATGCTGGTTCGCGATATAGGCATTGGCGCTCTCGACCCGCCGCGCGAGGTTCGATGTCACGAACAGGTCGAGGATTCGATAGACGCTGTTGGCGGCGACCCGGCGGCCCTGCTTCTTCGAGACCGCATCAGCGATGTCATAGGCGCTCGCCGGCTTGTCGAACCCGGCCAGCGCGTCGAACACCGCGGCACGCATGTCGGTCCACTGCTCGCCTTCCTGGGTCAGGCGCTCGGCTGCCGCCTTGCGGAGCGCGTCGCCTTCGTGAAGTTGATGATCGTGACGGGCCATCTAGACAATTCCCGGATTAGACCCGGCGCCGCGCGCGGGCAACATGAGACCTATTCTGAAGCCAGTTGGTTGAGCCGGTGACCGAGCCCCAGCATCATGACACCGATCACGGTATAGATCGTCTCGGCGCCGCCATGAGGAAGACTGAGCGCGCCGGCCATCGTTCCGAGCCCCATCGCGCCGACAACACTCGGCAACATATAGCCGTGCTCCACAATCCCCCGGATCAGCGCGACCGACCCGAGGATCATGGCCAGCGTCAGGCCGACTTCGTGAATGATCGGCGAGCCGAGTATGCCCCCAGCCGAAGCGAGCAGGCCAAGAAGGATTGCCGTCGCGAGACAATGCACCAGGCACAGGCCAGACAAGCCCATCGCCATCCGGTCGAGCCGGGTCGTCGGAATCGACAGCGTCTGAAACATTGTGCGGGCCATATATGACACGGTCCGGTAAGTTACAACATCACATGGATTAAATCTCGTGCTTGCCCCTCGGCTCGGCGCAAGCGAAAGGGCGCTCGCCTTATGTCCAGCTCACACCCTGCGCCGCGGGCGCTCTCGAACCTCCTGTTCTTCGTCGCCGCGCTCGTTTTCGCCATGGTTGTCGTCGGCGGCATCACCCGGCTCACCGAGAGCGGCCTGTCGATCACCGAGTGGAAACCGATTAGCGGTGCGATCCCGCCTCTCACACAGGCGGACTGGCAACATGAATTCGAACTCTACCAGGCAACCCCCCAGTTCCGCGAAGTGGCCGGCCCCGCCGGCATGACGCTGGCGGGTTTCAAGTTCATTTTCTTCTGGGAATGGGTGCACCGACTGCTCGGGCGCATCCTGGGGCTCGTCTTCTTCGTCGGCGTCGGCTGGTTCGCGGTGAAGCGAGCCATCCCGAAGGGGTACGGCTGGCGCCTGGCCGCGTTGTTCGTGCTCGGCGGACTGCAGGGCGCCGTCGGCTGGTTCATGGTGATGTCCGGCCTCGAAGGCCGCACCGAGGTCAGCCCCTATCGCCTCTCAGCGCATCTTCTCTTTGCCTTGTTCCTGTTCGCGGCACTGATCTGGACCGCGCTCGACCTGCGCCAGCGCGAGCCTGAGCCAGCTCGTCTCACCGGCTGGGGCATTTTCGCGCTTGGCACCCTGTTCATCCAGTTAATGCTCGGCGCTTGGGTGGCGGGTTTCCGCGCCGGCTATGTCGCAAGCACATGGCCCGACATGAACGGCCGCTTCGTGCCCGATGGCATCGACTGGTCGCACGGAGCGGCATTCGCGCTCACCCACGATCCGTTCCTCCTTCACTTCGTCCACCGCTGGTGGGCGTGGGTCGTCGTCGCCGTGCTCGTTTTGTTTGCCCGGCAGGTGAAGAAACTCAAAGGCGCCCGCGGCGCATCGATCGCGATTCATTCGGCGTTCGGGACACAAATCGTCCTCGGCATTCTGACGGTGTTGTCCGGCATCGCGATCTGGCTAGCGGTGCTTCACCAGGCTACCGGCGCCTTGCTCGTCGCCGCGACGGTGTGGGGTGCTCACGAACTGGGCCGGGCGAAATGAGCGTCGCGTCGGTTTACGTCGTTTTCGCCAGCGCTGAGGAGGCGGAGCGCATTGGCCGGCAGGTCATCGAGGATCGGCTCGCCGCCTGTATCAATATCCTGCCGCCAATCCGGTCCATCTACCGCTGGCAAGGAACCCTCGAGACGGCCGACGAAGCGGCTGCGATCTTCAAGACCACCGGCGCGCAGGTCGATGCGCTGATCACGCGCATCGCCGCGCTGCACAGCTACGACGTGCCCTGCATCGTCAATTGGCCGGTCAACAAACTGCTCGGCGATTACGCCGATTGGGTGGAAGACAGCGTCGGCTAGAACTCGCGCTTGTCGAGATACAGGTACGAATCGTCGAACTGCGCGACACGATCGAGGGCCTTGCGATCGCGAATGATCAGGACCCGGTTCTCCAGCTCGATCAGGCCGCGCCGGCGCAACTCCTGGATGGTGCGGTTAGCGTGCACGACCGTCAGGCCCAGGCATTCGGACAATTCGCGCTGCGTCAGCGGAATGTCATAGCGCTGGCCACTAGCCAGCCCGACTACCTGCAGCCGCTCGTACATTTCGCAAAACAGGTGCGCCATGCGCGAAATTGCCGAGCGCTGGCCGAGCGACAACGCCCATTCGCGCTGGATCGCCGCATCCAAGTTGGTCAAGAACCAGTAGATCCGCCCGAGCCTCGGATGCGTTTCCGTCATCTCGCGAATGCGCTCGTGCGGAACGATCCCGACCGAACATTCCGACATGGTCACGACATCGTGGTCCAGGCACTTCAGGGTGAAGCTGTGGATGTCGGTGAAGTCGCCGGCGACATGAAGCTCGGTCACCTGGCGCTCTCCGCTCGGCAGGTCCTTCACGCGAGCCATCCAGCCGCTCAGCAGCATCATGCTTGAATTGAGCGGCTCGCCTCCCCTGACAGCGACCTGGTCCGGTGCGAACTTTCGAACCTCGCTAACGAGGCTGCGGACGATCTGCTCTTCTTGAGCGTTGAGCGTCACATGTTTGCGAAGTTTCTTGAGATGTACGCTTACCATTACTGACCCCCCGATTGTGCACGCCTGCGGGAGAGTTCATCCCAACTTATGTTGCACAGGCGTCACGACCGACTACGCGTCACTTACAACGCTTTGGATGGATTATGTTGTAACCTAGGTGAACGGCGTTCGGAATTCGCCATGTTAGGTAAGTCCTTGGGGGGTAAGGCGTCCTTGGCGAATTTCAGGCTTTACCGGCTCGATGGGGCCGGCAAAATAGGCAGTGCAGAATGGCTCGAGGCCGAGGATGAGGCTCACGCCCTTCAGCTGGCGCGCGAGCTTAACGCCGTGACGGCTGTCGAAGTCTGGAACCGCAACAAACTGGTCGGCCGCGTGCAGCCGGGAAGCCAGGCAAGCTAACCCTTCTTCCGGCCTTTCGGCGCAAACGGAACATCGTCGAGCTGGTGCTGCAAATCGTCGATCGCTGCGTTGTCGCCGGCTGCACCCGAATAACGCTGCTCGATTTCCATCTCCTCCGCGGTCTGCTCGCGGAAATAGGTGATCGTCAGGCGTCGACCGAAGACGTCATCGCCCCGAATCTGAAGCTCTGCCTCATGCTCGGCAGGCAGGTTGTCCCGGATCGTTTCAAGGTACCGGATCAACGTCTCCAGTGAAGTGTAATCGCTGATTTCGATGAAGTCTTTGACGCGTCTCGCCACGTGTCACTCGCTCTTCTGGCTGCCGGGATTCCGATAGAACGGCGCAGCGCCTAGGACTGCTCCGCGCGCCGGGCAAGCACCGGGACGCGACGTGGCCCCAATGGGGCGAGCGGCAGGCCACCAATTTTTGAAGGTTCTAACCTAAGTTGCTGAAACTGAATCGGAATATCATTTATGTGGATAACTTCCGGGCCGACGTTCCGGCCTCAGTAACCTACTGCCGGGGGGCAGAAGATGAACAGAAACACGTCTTATTACTTACAACGCGCCAGGGATGAGCGTGCTGCCGCATCCCATGCCGCTGATCCGCGCGCTCGTGACGCCCATGAACGAATGGCTGAGCGCTATGACGAACTCGCGAACGCGCGCGCCGTCGTTCAGCCGGTCCCCGATACTACCGTTCAATCGTGATGCTCTTTGATCAAGCGGGCGGGGCGGAAGCCGCTAAGGGCTAATCGTCACCGCGTCGTGGAATGACAGCTGGTGGACCAGCTTTCCGGCCCCGTCGCGCACCTCGATATATTGGTTGAGGTTGATCCGTCCGCCTAGCGCATCCTGGCTGATCATCGGCCTCGCCTCTTTGAGAGCATGCGAGCCGATCATCGCCGGGTCCGCGATGTCCTGGCCTTCGGCGTCGATAATCACCTCATGGCCGTCGCTGAGGTGGAAAAAATACTGGGCCACGGCCCACCTCCTCGCGGAGAAGGCAGGTACCCTTCCCCACCGTCCGGTTTACCGCAGGGCACGTCCTAAATCTATGTTTAGTTTTCCTTCCCTAACAACAACCGTCGATAACCCGACAGATGTATGTTATCGAATGGGCCAAGCCGCCTAGCTAACCGTGGGCCGGTGGCCACTGAGAGAGAGACTGTTCGCGCTCCCGCCCAGGTGAATCGCGGGGGACAATGACTCGCTCCCAGGATCATCCGCTTGGCAACCTCATGCGCCAGCTGGAGCTCTACTCGAAGCTCCCCGATGAAGACCGGCGTCTCGTCCTCAACCTGCCGCATCGCCTCCGTCGCCTCGACGCCGGCAGCTACCTCGTCCGCGAAGGCGACAAGCCGACCCAGTGCATGGTGCTGGTCGATGGTTTCGCGTTCCGACAGAAGGTCACCGGCGATGGCTCGCGGCAGATCCTTGCCGTGTGCATCCCCGGCGACGCTGTTGATCTTCAGAACATGTTCCTCGACGTGTCCGACCATTCGGTGCAGTTGCTGACCCAGTCGCATGTCGCCGATGTGCCGCGCGAGGCGTTGCAGGAACTTGTGCTGACCCAGCCCGCGATCGGCACCGCAATCATCCAGCTCACGCTGGTCGAAGCGTCAATCCTGCGCGAGTGGGTGGTCAATGTCGGGCGCCGCGATGC
>Ga0068867_100003114_pt1 | contig 11697 bp, 12 predicted proteins | sample KBSMisM32_FD_65649 | JGI IMG/M metagenome (GOLD analysis project Ga0068867, IMG submission 65649) | Miscanthus rhizosphere microbial communities from Kellogg Biological Station, Michigan, USA - KBS Miscanthus M3-2 | ecosystem: Host-associated > Plants > Roots > Rhizosphere > Soil ...
GCCGCCTTCGAAACCCTCGGCACGTGCTCGCTGATGCCGGAGAAGACGTCGGGGCCGTTCCCTCTCGACCAACAGTTCGACCGTCGCGACATCACCGAGGGCGTCCCGGGCCAGCCGATGCGGCTCGGTCTGCGTGTGCTCGACGAGTCGTGCGCGCCGGTTCCGGGCGCGAAGGTCGAGATCTGGCACACCGACTCGACGGGCGACTACTCGGCGTACATCGACAACGGCGGCGGCAAGGACGAGGGGCCGGGAACGACGTTCCTGCGCGGCACGCAGGCTGCCGACGACGACGGCATCGTCGAGTTCCTCACCATCTACCCCGGCTGGTACCACGGCCGCGCCGTGCACATCCACCTGCGCGTCCACCTCGACGACCAGACGGTTCTGACGTCGCAGATGTTCTTCGACGCCGACTACACGAAGTCGGTGTATTCGACCGATCCGTACGCACAGTTCGGCTTGCCCGACACCTCGAACTCGGCGGACGGCATCGCCGGCGATCCGCAGACTGAGGGCACGCTGTTGCACACTGTCGCCGGTGAGACCTCGAAGGGCACCGGCACGGTCGCGCTGTTGAACCTCGGCATCAAGGCGTAGACGGCTCGGCTCCGTTCACCGCTTCGGGGGGAGACAGGCACCCGTAGGAGTGACAGAATCACGCCACGACGACAAGGGGGTAGTTCATGGCGATGGATCTGGTCATCGAGGTCGACAACCGTCCGGGCGCACTCGCCCAGATCGCGGCCGCGATCAGCGACGCCGGTGTCAATCTCGCTGCGGCGACATGTGTGGGCGTGGGCGATCGTGCCGAGCTGCACATCCTCGTCAAACACGCCGAAGCCGCAAGGCATGCGTTGGCCATCACCCATCAAGCCGTCATCAGTCGTGAACGCGAAGTCGTCGTGGTCGATGTCGAGGACCGCCCGGGTGCTCTCGCCGATCTGGCGCGCACCGTCGCCGAGGCCGGCATCGACCTCGACCTCGTCTACGTGGCCACACACAACAGGGTTGTGTTCGGCTCGCAGGATCTGCCGGGTTTGAAGGCGGCGCTCGGCCAGAGCAACTGATCGTCCGACACCATCACATGGCGGCCAATCGGATCATCACAGTCGTCGGCTGCCATGCCGAGGGCGAGCAGGGCGACGTCATCACCGGAGGGGTCTTGCCGCCGCCGGGCGACACGATGATGGCCAAGAAGTTGGCATTCGAACGCGACCACGACGACGTCCGCCAGTTGCTGATCTGCGAGCCGCGGGGATCCGTCGCCCGCCACGTCAACCTGATCGTGCCGTCGACGCGCGACGACTGTGTCGCGGGGGCGATCATCATGGAGCCGACGGAGTATCCGCCGATGTCGGGCTCCAACACCATGTGCATCTCCACCGTCTTGCTGGAGACCGGGATGGTTCCGATGGTCGAACCGGAGACCAGGTTCCGACTCGACATGCCTGCAGGGCCCGTCGACATCGTCGCCGAGTGCCGCGACGGCAAATGCGTGTCGGTGACGTTGAAGAACGTGCCGGCGTTCGTGTTCGCGCTCGATGCGCCGGTCGAAGTCGACGGTCTCGCTGCGTCGATCACCGTCGACATCGCCTACGGCGGGATGATCTACGCGATCGTCGACGCCGCCGCGCTCGGCTACGAGATCGTGCCGGGCGAGGCGAGAGAGCTCGGCGAGCTCGGCGAGAAGATCCGAATGGCGGTCCGCGAACAGCACCCCGTGACCCATCCCGAACTGCCCGACATCAGCGGAGTGTCGATCGTCCAGTTCGCCGGGCCGTTGACTCGCGAAGGAAATCGCGTGCGGGCCCGCAACACGTGCATCGTCTCGCCCGGCCGATCCGATCGCTCTCCGACCGGTACCGGTACGACCGCGCGCATGGCCGTGCTGCACGCCAGGGGCATCATCGAGGTCGGCGGCGGCCTGACGCACCTGTCGATCATCGACAGCGAGTTCCACGGCACGGTCGTCGGCGTGACCTCTGTCGGCCAGTACCCGGCCATCGAGGCCACGATCCAGGGTCGGGCCTGGATCACCGGCCTACATCAGTACTTCGTCGATGCCGGTGATCCGTGGCCCCACGGCTACGTGCTGTCCGACACCTGGGGGAGGGACACGGCGGTGTTGCAGCAGTAGCCGACGCTGTTACGGCTGGCGGCCCGTCCAGGCGACGAGCTGATCGATCAGCGGCGCGTCGGCAGGGACGGCCACCGCGTTGGCGAACGGCGGGTCGAACTGAGCGTTGGCCGGAGCGTGGGCGCGGAACGCCTCCCACATCGGGGTGCGGTCGGCCATCGGCAGATCGCGGTGCATCGCCGACAGACCGAGTCGGCACACCTCGTCGTCCCACTCGGGGTGTTGACCTGTTGCGGTGGCCAGATCCCACGTGTGGGTGGTGATCTCGCTGACGTACATCGACAGCACCTCGGCGCCGGTCATCGTCGCCCACGGCAACACGATGGTGGCACGCAAGCGGGAGTCGTCGGCCCATGCCGATTCCATCTCGACCGCGGCGTCGCGCCACTCGGCGGCCCAGGCGCCACGATCGTTCGCCCTTGCCGACAGCGAGTTCGGGGCGAAGGCCTCGTCGCCGCGGCCGAGAGCGGCGACTCGGTGAAGTACGAAGACCAGGTGATCGAGCAGTTCTTTGACGCTGTACTCGACACACGGCGAGGGCAGGTCGAGCTGCTCGAGTTGGACACCGGCGATGACCGGTTCGGCGATGTCGACCGCCCGGGCGAAGAACGGGCGGGGATCGGTGTGGGGAGCGGTTCCGGACGAGTCCCGGAGCATTGTTGTCGTAGTCATGAGCACCATGATGCGCCTCCAAAGAGGTCACCTGCTGACCGGTTTGGATGAGAAGATCGCGTCGTGCGCGCAGATCGTCTCGTGGCCATCTTGTTGATGTTGCAGACCCGCGGGCAGGTCACCGCAGCCGAGGTCGCCGCTGAGCTGGAGATCTCCGAGCGCACGGCCCGCCGCGACCTCGATTCACTCGGTGTCGCCGGCCTTCCGGTCTATTCGATGCAGGGTCGCAACGGTGGATGGCGGCTGGTCGGCGAGGGCCGCACCGACCTCAGCGGGCTCACCTCGGCCGAAACGCAGGCGTTGTTCCTGCTGGCCGGGCCGCGAGCCACGACACCCGAGTTGCGCGCCGCGCTACGCAAGCTCGTGCGTGCCCTGCCCGAGCCGTTCCGTGCCACGGCCGAGGCGGCGTCGACGGCAGTCGTCCACGACGTCGACGGCTGGAGCGGCACGCGGGCCGAGCGGCCGATACCCGTCCATCTCGATGCCGTGCAGGGCGCTGTGATCAATGGTCGCCAGATCGTGCTCGGATACGTCGCCCGGGAGGGCTCACCGAGCACACGCGTCGTGCATCCTCTCGGTCTCGCCACGAAGGCCGGGTCGTGGTACCTGGTCGGGCAGACCGAGGCGGGGTTGCGCACGTTCCGCGTCGACCGCATCCAGTCGGTCGACCTCACCGACGATCCGGTCGTGCGGCCCGACGGCTTCGAGCTCGTCGACGCCTGGAAGATGATCACCACCGAGGTCGAGCACGTGCGCCTACCGGTCGTCGTGCGCGCCCTCGTCGAGCAGCGGGCGATGGCCTGGGCCCGTTACGCGTTCGGCACGCGGATCCGGATCGGTCACGCCGTCGCCGATGGCAGGGTGGAGGTGGAGATCCGCAGTCACAGCGAGCAGTCGATCGCCGGCGAGCTCGCCGGCTCGGGACGGCAGATCGAGGTGCTCGAACCCGACGGCGTGCGCGTTCGTCTGGCCGAGATCGCCACTGAGTTGGCCGCGCTCTATGCGCCCGTCACCAACCGTCGGTAGATCTGGCGGCGCTCTCGCTCCGATCGGGCGCGGACCCAGCATCCCTCGATGTGGTCGTTGACCAATCCCATCGCCTGCATGAACGCGTAGACGGTCGTCGGCCCGACGAATGTCCAACCGCGCTTCTTGAGATCCTTCGAGATCGCCGTCGAGGTGGCCGTCGTCGGCGGTATCTCCGTCGGTGCGTCGCCGAACGTCGCGTGCGGCCACATGTACGCGGCGATCGAACCGAACTCGTCGATCATCTCCAACGCCCTCGACGCGTTGTTGATGGTCGAGCGGATCTTGCCCTGGTGCCGCACGATCCCGGCATCGTTCAACAAGCGGTCGACGTCGTTCTCGTCGAAGTCGGCGACGAGGCGCGGATCGAACCCGGCGAACGCGGCGCGGAAGTTCTCCCGCTTGCGCAGGATCGTCAGCCACGACAGGCCGGACTGGAAGCCCTCGAGACAGAGCTTCTCGAACAGACGGTGGTCGTCGTCGACGCCGAAGCCCCATTCGGTGTCGTGGTACGCGACGTAGTCGGGCGTCGACGTTCCCCACCAACAGCGGTCGTGCCGGTCGTCGCCGGACACCAGGTTCATCACGCAGTCATCGTGACACCACGCCCACATACGATGCGACTCCATGACGTCCCTGCCCTCGTACCGCGACCTTCCGAAGCGCAACGATCTTCCGGCCAGTTGGGGGTTGATGGGTGCCGGAGGTCCTGACTACTTCGGGTGCCTCAACCTGCTGACGCCCGAGAAGTTGGTCGCGGCCGCCCGCCTCGTCGAACGCGGCGCGGTGTTCGCCCTCAACTGGTCGGCAGATCTTCCCGATCCGCCGCTGTTCGGTCGAAGCGGCTACACCCACGAGGTGCTCGACCTGTCGGCAGGACACGACGACGTCCTGCACGGTTGGAACACGCAGTCGTCGACGCAGTGGGACGGGTTCCGGCACATCCGCAACGTGCCCAACGGCTTCTACGACGGAATCGCCGACGAGGACCACGGCATGCATCACTGGGCGCGGCGCGGTATCGCCGGCCGCGCAGTCGTGTGCGATGTCGGGCGGTGGCGCGCCGCGCAAGGCCGGCCGTTGCAGTACGGCGAGTCCGACGTGATCGAACCCGACGACATCGTTGCCGCGCTCGCGGCTCAGGGTTCCGCCATCGAACCCGGCGACGTGTTGTTGATGCGGACGGGTTGGACGGAGTGGTACGAGTCGTCCACCGATGCCGCGACGCGTGCGGCGATCTCCACACGCGCCACGCTGAAGGCGCCGGGTCTTCCGTCGGGCGAACGCACCGCCGAGTTCCTGTGGGATCTGCACATCGCCGCGATTGCTGCCGACAACCCCGCCGTCGAAGTCTGGCCGCCGGGTACCGGTCGCGACGCGGACGAGGTCGCCGAGTTGAGAGTGAACCACCCCGAGCGGATGCACGAGGTGTTCGCGCACTCGATGCTGCTGCCGATGCTCGGCATCCCGCTCGGCGAGATGTTCGACCTCTCGGCGTTGGCAGCCGACTGTGCGGCCGACGGACGGTACGCCTGCCTGTTCGTCTCGGCCCCGCTCAACATTCCTCGCGGTGTCGCAAGCCCACCGAACGCGCTGGCCATCAAGTAATCGCGCTCGCGATGTAACGCTCCGCATCGATCGGCACACAGCATCGTCGACCCAATCGATCAAGGAGTGATCAATGAAACGACATCGTGTGCTCGCCATTGCCGCCGCCGCTGTTGCGTTGTTCGGCCTGGTGCCGTCGACCACAGCGTCCGCCAAGAGCAGCCGCACCTTCCTGACGAGCGTTCACGTCAACGCCGACCAGACCGCCACCTTTCCGCTGCACCACGGCGTCACGACCGATGGCCGCGACCTGTCGTTCGTGATCATCGATGCGAGCAACAGCAACGCCGCGGCACAGTTCGGCGTCAACGTGTCCGAGAAATTGCGCAACGTCGCCGGCTCGTCGGCGGTAATGCATGTCAGCGTGGTCAACGGCACCTGGGTGTTCCCCGCAACGGTCGACTTCGCTCCGGACAGAGTCGTCGTCGGTACACCGATCACGGGTTTCCCGCCGGTCGAGGTGCACGCCGGCTCGGTGGGCGAGGCCGGATACAGCCCGTTGATCCAACTGCCCGACGGCACGATCCTCAACGCGCCGCAGATCGCCAACGCGACCGGCTTGCACGACAAGGTGGTGCGCATCGATCAGGCGCACGGAACGGTCGACCTGAAGCTGACCAACGGCTTCTCGCGCGACGAGAAGGTGCTGTACGTATCCACCGATGCGACCGTGGAGGTCGCCGCAGCTCTCGAGGGTGCGACCCTCGCCCCGGCGCTCGACGCCGCACCGACGGTGGGCCAGGACGGCACGGATCAGGCACGCACATCGCTGGCGGCCTTCATCAACGGCCCGACCGGACCGACCAATCCGCAACGGCAAGGTCTCAACTCGGCGTTGCTCGGCGAGGGTGATCCGCTGAACGTGCTGGCCTGGATGCCGAACCAGGGCCGCTACAGCCCGCTGTGGGACGTCCACCTGACCGAGTGGGCGCCCGGTCAGACTGCACGGCAGATCAGGCGCTTCGCCGATGTCGCCGACCTGGCCGAGCAGGGCGCGGTCACCGGTCCCGGTGGGACGCCGTGGGGTGCATCGGGGTTCATCGTCAACTGCCCGATCGTCGCACTTGTCTGAACTGTTGTCCCGAGGGGTCGCGGTGCGCCGCGGCCCCTCGGCGCGTCCGACCGAGAACTTTGCAACACTTGAGGGCCGAATGCCGACCGCACCACTCCCCACTGGCGATTTGGAGGTGTTCGTCGCGACACGTGATGCCCTGCACCGCGTTGCCGAGCATGTCGTGGCCAAGGCGCGATTCGTCCACGATCGGGAGATCAGGTTGACCACCACTGACGGCGGGTTCGGCACTCCGCTGCTGCCCGACAACACCCGGGTGCGCGTCGACGGCAGCGATCTCGTCGTCGACACGGCCGGGAGGTCGGCCCGCATCGGGTTGACCACGATCGCCGACGCCGCGGCCTTCGTCGGGATCGTCCCCGGATTCCCGGTCGAGCTCTACCCGGCGGCCACGCCGTTCGAACCCGATCGGCCGTTGTCGATCGATCGCGACGCGGCCAGGTCACTGGCGACGTGGTACGCGTTCACCGCCGAAGTACTGACGCAGTTCGCGGTCGAGATCGCCGACGCATCGCCGTCACCGTTGATCCTGTGGCCGGAGCACTTCGATCAGGCGTTCTACACCGAGGACGCCGTCGAGGCTCGGCGCGCCAACTACGGAGCGTCGCCCGGCGACGACGGGCATCCCGAGCCATATCTGTACGTGGGCCCGTGGGGATCCACGGACAGCGACGAGTTCTGGAACGCCGAGAACTTCAACGGTGCCGTGCTGGCGCTCGGAGATCTCGACGCCGAACCCGACCCCGCGGCGACTGCGATGAACTTCCTCCGGACAGGCCGCACCCTTCTCGTCGCACACGCCTAGTGACACTCGACTGCAGGCGTGACGGTTCAATTCGGGCCGAGGAGCGAATCGATCGACGTGCCTTCGGGCGGGACGAGCAGGCCCTTGGCCTCGAAGCTGCGCACGACGGTCTCCCAGCTCGGTCGTCCGGCGACGAGCGATCGCAGCTCCTCGCCGGCGCCTGGAGTGTCGCCAAGGCGCGCCAACGCACCGCAGCGGATGAATCGGATGTTCTCCTCGCCCGGGAGGATGCGCAGTGCCTCGTCGGCGCACGCCAACGACGTCGTCGCGTCACCCGCCATCAGCGTGTCGACCGCTCGGAAGAAGCCTTCGAAGGCGTCACTCGCGTCGAGCAGGGCGTGCAGATCGCTCAGTGGGTCGGCACTGCGATCGACGCGGACGTTGACGACCTGACCCTCCCACGGGTTGGCGGCTCGCTCGGCGCCGACGATGAGCATCGCCGCCGACATCTGGCCGCGCGCATCGCCACCGGCGCGCTGACCGGCCCACAGCGCGGCCAACAAGCGACGCGGGAATGCTCCGTCGGTCGACACGTATTCATCGGCCATCGTCTGCCACACGGTGTCGCTCGCCATCATGTTGGCCTGCACCGCGAATCCCTCGCCCAGTACGTGGCCGGCGTGGTCGATGCACAGCGCGCCGGTCGTCGCCGCGACGTCACCTGCCGACGACACGACGCCAACCTGTCGAAGGAACGCCGCGGGATCGACCGCAGTCGCTGCCGCCAGGGCCTCGTCGGCCGACGCACCTTCGCTCATCGCGTCCAGGCAACGCGGGCCGTAGCCCGCCTCGGCGATCGCCTGAGTGGCGACGGCGCCGACACCGGCCCTCGCCCACGGCACGATCGCGCCGACCGCGAACATGCACGTCTGCACGGCGACGCCCAGCGAACCCGTCTGCGGGTCGCGGGCAACTATCGAATACGTCATCGCGCGCCTCCTGTGCTGGCAGTGGCGAGTTGATAGATATGGAACCACGATCGACAGGAGAAGCCAATGGCAAAGCTGCGTGTGCACAACATCTCGATCTCGGTCGACGGGTACGCAGCCGGGCTGAACCAGACCCGCGAGAAGCCGTTCGGCGACGTCGACGTGCCCGGTCCGCGCCTGCACGACTGGATGTTCGCGACTCGATTCGGGCACGAGATGTTCGGCAAGCCGGGCGGCGGAGAAGGCATTGACAACGTCTTCGCCACCGCAGGCGATGACAACATCGGCGCCACGATCATGGGTCGCAACATGTTCGGCCCGATCCGCGGCGAGTGGGACGACGAGTGGAAGGGCTGGTGGGGCGACACGCCGCCGTATCACCATCCGGTGTTCGTGCTCACCCATCACGCGCGTGAACCGATCCCGATGTCGGGCGGAACGACCTTCCACTTCGTCACGAACGGCATCCAGGCGGCGCTGGAACGAGCGATGGAGGCGGCGAACGGTGCAGACGTCAGGATCGGCGGTGGAGCATCGACCATCCAGCAATATCTGCGCGCCGGCCTCGTCGACGAGATGCACATCGTGATCGTGCCCATCCTCCTCGGCGCCGGGGAGCGGCTGTTCGACAACGTCGACCGAGCGATGGTCGGTTACGAATGCGTCGAGCTCGTTGCCTCAACCGGCGTCGTGCACGTCCGGATGGCCCGATCCTCGACCGGCGGCGGCTAGAACCCCGGCGCCCAGGTCGGCTGGATGTGGTGGAGGTAGCGGTCCGCCGCGTAGTTGAGGAATCGTCGTGCCGAGCGGATCCGACAGGCGATGTCGCGCAGCAGCACAGGAGCGGACGGAGAGCTCTCGGCCGCGGCGCGGTACCACGCCGAGCTCAGTGTTTCGAGGGCGTCGAGACCGGGGGAGGCCGAGCCGTGGTCGACGAGATGGCAGAGCTCGTCGTCGGTCATGTTGACCGACCGGCCGAGGTGCTCGGCCTGTGCCGACGACAACGCCGTTGCCCCGATGCTGTCGGGGAACACGCCGGCGCGGAACAGGGCCAGGTCGCCGAGTTGCCGTAGCAACACGATGTGGTCGGTGGGCTCGACCGCACCCAACCAGTCGACCAGCTCGTCGAGGTCGAGACGGTCGGCGGGGACCGGCGGGGCATCGGGGACCGCGAATCCGGCGAGGAGCTGCGCGGCGAAGTGCAGCCGGCCCGGCGCATCGGCGAACTCGACGAGCGGTTCGACGTCGAACACCGGAAGACGGCATCCCGGACCGACCCATTCGTCGACCCATTCGCTGCTGCCGAGCTCTTCCGCCGCTCGTTGGATCAGCACCGCGAAGAACAACGTCGGCGACACCGAGAACTGGTCGACCGCGGTGCCGTGAAGGACCGATTCGACGACCTCCGTCCGACGGAGCACGTCGTTGGCGTACCACGGGCGGCGAGCGAGATCGTCGCGCAGCGAATCGCGGTCGGTGCCGAGTGCACGCGCCAGCACATCGAGATCTCCTTCCGAGAAGTTAAAGGCCTGGCGAGTCATCGGGTCACCTCCTACGTCATCTGGCTAGCTCGTCCTCGTCTCCACTGTGCACAGTCATCGGCATCAGCCGGCGTCGTGTTGAGCACAGTCTTGAACGGCGCTGCCATGATGGGGTGGATGGTTACCCGAATCGCAGGTAGTTGAACTACTGCAAGTTGTGCGGGTGTTGCTCGGGGTCGAGCTCCGGATCCAACTCGTGAGCCGACTTCGGACGCGACTCGGCGTCGGGTTCCTGCTGGCGCAGAGCGATCACCGAGAACACCGCGCCTTGCGGATCCCTGATCGTCGCGAACCGGCCGGGCGGCACTTCCGTCGGTGACATCAGCACCGACGCCCCGAACGCCTCGGCCTTCGAGACCGCGGCGTCGCAATCGTCGACGGCGAAGTACACCATCCAGTGATTGGGGATGTGCTCGGGCCACGAATCGGTCATCTGCAACATCCCGGCGATCCCGCGGTCGGCGATCCTGAACTCGGTGTAGTCCGGCTGGCCCTCCATCGGCAGCAGAGTTGCCGTCCAACCGAAGACGGCACCGTAGAACTCGACCGACTTCTGCGGCGAGCGCGTCGTCAATTCGTTCCAACAGAACGTGTTGGGCTCGTTGACGATCGCCGCGCCGGCGTGTTGGCGTGGTTGCCAGATCGAGAACACGGCGCCGGTTGGATCCGTGGCGACGGCCATCCGACCGACGTCGAGCACATCCATCGGACCCATCATCAACTCGCCACCATCCTCCTTGATCGCCGCGGACGTTTCGTCGGCGTCGGCGACGGAGATGTACGTGCCCCACGAAGGTGGTGCGTCGGGGTTCATCTGCGGCCCGAGCCCGGCGACCGGCTTGTCGTCGAGCAGGCACATGCGATAGCCGCCGGCCTCCGGCGGCCCCTCGGTGATCGTCCAGCCGAACAGATCCGAGTAGAAGCGGCTGGCCTCTTGCGGATCCGTGGTTCCCAGGTCGACCCACGACGGCGTACCGGGCTCGTACTTCGTCATCAGTGGCATGTCGCGCTCCTGTCTGTCGAGTGGGATCAAACGTAGGACGGCGAGATGATGGCGTCAACGCGTCCGCGTACTGTGGGCCGATGCCGGGTGCAACCCTGTCGCTGCGTCAGATCAATCGGACCGTGCTCGAGCGTCAGTTGCTGTTGCAGCGCGGCGAGTCCGACATCCCGCCGACGTTGCAGCGCGTCGGAGGCCTGCAGACGCAATACGCACCCTCGGGGTACATCGGTCTGTGGAGCCGGCTCGCCGACTTCCAGCGGCAGGAATTGACCACAGCGCTGAACGATCGATCCGTCGTGCAGGCGACGTTGATGCGGTGCACCATCCACATGGTCGCGGCCGACGACTACTGGCCGATCTGCGCGGGCATTCGCGAGAGTCGCCGGGAGTGGTGGCTGCGGATCGCCAAGTCGCGGCGCCTGCCCGACGTCGACTACGACGATGTCGCCGGCGTGTTGCGGGAGGCGCTCGCCGACGGCCCGCGTTCTGCGCTCGATCTGGTCGCGGCGCTCGGTCGGGCCGGCTACGACAAACCGATCTGGGAAGGCGCCTCGCTGTGGGTGGACCTGGTCCGCGTCCCGCCGTCGGGCACATGGGAACGGCGGCGGGCCGACCTCTACGGCCTCGCCGATCAATGGATCCCGCCCACCGAGTTCAGCGAGGCGGACGGGCTGCGACTGTTGTTGACTCGTTACCTGCAGGCGTTCGGCCCGGCGAGCGTTGCCGATGCCGCCAAGTGGGCCGGCGTGCCGAAATCTCGGATGGAGCCGGTCGCCGCGGCGATGGATCTCGTGCCCTATCGCGGCGAAGCCGACGCCGCGCTCGTCGATCTCGCCGATGCACACTTGGCCGATGCCGACGTGCCGGCACCGGTGCGGTTCCTGCCCACGTGGGACGCGAC
>Ga0068867_100003117_pt1 | contig 11694 bp, 11 predicted proteins | sample KBSMisM32_FD_65649 | JGI IMG/M metagenome (GOLD analysis project Ga0068867, IMG submission 65649) | Miscanthus rhizosphere microbial communities from Kellogg Biological Station, Michigan, USA - KBS Miscanthus M3-2 | ecosystem: Host-associated > Plants > Roots > Rhizosphere > Soil ...
TCGTCGAAGCGCGCGGCCCAGAGCTGGCGATGCCGCTCGATCCATGCCGCCTCGTTCTCCAGTCTGCGGAGGCCGAGTTTGCAGGTCCGCACGCGTCCCACCTTCTCCGTCGTGACGAGCTCCGCCTGCTCCAGAACGCCGATGTGTTTCTTCATGCCCGTCAGGGTCATGTGAAAGCGCTCGGCGAGGACCGTGACGGACGCGTCGGCGCGCATCAACTGCTCCAGCACGCCGCGTCGGACGGGGTCCGACAGCGCGGCGAACGAGACGTTGAAACGAGCTTGAGAATACTGAGCCACTCGGTTCAGTATGACATGCGCATGATCGGCAGGCAAGTGGAAAAGTGGTCGCCCCGTCGCCATCAACGGCGTTAGGACATCGACGCACAGGGTCTTCTTCGCGACGACACGGCAATGGCCCAGGGACCGCACCGACTGGCGCGTGGGCATCCGGTACCGAGAGCATTGCAGACGCTTGGCGGCGACTCGGTGTCTCGTTCGGATAGGAAACGCAGATCGTCCAAGGCCAGGCGCAGAATGGCACGGCCGTGCCGGCGGCGATCTTGCCTTGTCGGATACCGATCATGAACGAAGGAGACGACCATGTCCTTTAACGGTTCGGCCATCAAAGCGCTGCTGGAAGGCGCCGTCTCCAAAGGGTCCGTGCACGGTATTGCGGCAGTGGTCGTCGACCGCAGCGGCCTCCTCTTTCACCACGCCGCCGGCGAGGCAGGCGAGCGCACGATGTTTCGCAACGCCTCGATGACGAAGGCGGTGGCCACCACGGCGGCACTGCAACTCGTCGAACAGCGGCTGCTGGGCCTCGATGCCACCGTTGAGTCGATCCTGCCGGAGTTCGCGCAGTTGCAGGTGCTGGACGGTTTCGACGGCGACAAGCCGCGCCTGCGTCCTCCTGCCAGCAAGGCCACGGTGCGCCAGCTGATGAATCACTCCGCCGGCCTCGGCTACTTCTTCGTCAACGAAAAGTTGATGCGCTATCACCAGGTGACCGGTGAACCGAACCCGCTGTCGGGTCTGAAGCGCAGCCTGTCGGTGCCGCTCGTCAACGACCCGGGGACAACCTGGGAGTACGGTGTCAACACGGACTGGCTGGGGCTCATTGTCGAGAAACTGTCGGGGCAAAACTTGAGCAGCTACCTCGAGCAGAAGGTGTACGGACCGCTGGGGATGAACGACTCGACGTTCGCGCCCACCGCCGAGCAGCGTGACCGGCTGCTGCGCGTCATGCAGCGCCAAGGCGACGGCAAGCTCGCCCCGGCAAACCTCGACCTGCCACCGACCTCCGAATGGGATGCCGCCGGCCACGGGTCCTACGGCACCGCACAGGACTACGGTCGCTTCGTGCAGGCCTGGCTCAACGACGGCGCCGGCATCCTCGAGCCACCCACGGTGCAGATGGCGTTGCAGGACCACCTTGGCTCCATCAAGCTGCCTGAGCTGATGAAATCCATGGTGCCCGAACTGTCGAACGACGTGCCCGCATTGCCGGTGCCGCAGAGCTGGGGCCTCGGCTTTCACCTCACGCTCGCCGACCTGCCCGGCATGCGCAGCAGCGGAACCGCCGATTGGGCTGGCGTCTTCAACTCCTACTATTGGATCGACCGCTCGAAGGGCATCGGCGGCGTCTTGATGACGCAGGTGCTGCCCTTTTTCGACATGCCCGTCATCGAGACGCTCATGGGCTTCGAGATGGCGGTGTACCAGCAGGTCGGAGCGGCCGTACCTGCGGCATGAGTCCAGCAGGCGCTACTTCGATGGCCGAGATGAAGATTCATCCTTTTTACGAGTCGCATCGCGATGCAATGGTGGAAGCCATGCGGCATCGCCTCGACCTGGCCGAACCGATGTTGTGCGAGCGCGCGCATCTATCGAACATCGATGCGATTCGGCAGCAGGTGATGGATGAATTCGAGATCGTGCTCACCCAGATGCCCTATGTCGGAGGCGCTGCAGCTCGCATGAGTGATTTCTTCATGCGTCTGCTGGGCTTTATGGCCATCGGCCGAGTGCTCCGGCGACACGGCGTGCCGCTCCCGGTGATCGGCGAAATCGAGCGAGAGACCTACAAGGCGCAATTGCTCAGCGCGCCTGAAGCGGAACGCCTCGCCTCGGGGCGTCAATTCATGTCGTCAGCGAATCAAACGCTGCTGCGAGAGCAGGCTATAAAAAGCGCCACGGACGGCCATCGGAAAGAGTTTCCGGAGGATTTCCTGTACGACTTCGTCGAGCCAAGGCCAGGCGATGACTTTGAATTCGGCATCAACTACAGGTCTTGCGGCTTTTGCAAGTTCGCGGCTCGACATGGAGACGAAGAAATCTTGCCCAACATTTGTGGGCTTGATTTCGACGCCTATGCCACGCGAGGTATCCGTCTGCAAAGGACACAAACGTTGGCTGGCGGCGCGAGCCACTGCGACTTCCGATTCTCGCGGCTTCCGTCGGAGTAGGGCGACGTACGCCTGTGCTTTCGCTCGAGCCGCAGGTCCGCTGGAGCGTGTGCCACAACGGCCTTGCGCACGGATTGTCAGCGCAGGGCTTGGTCGAAGAAGTTGCACAGCTCCATCCCAAGGCGGGCCAGGAAGGCGGCCCGATCGAAACCGGGGGGGTCGGCCGCGAGATCTCCATCCTCCGTTTGAATGGCGCTCGTGGGCGTATCCATGAATGCGAAGTGCCAGGCGTTCGGCACGATGCGCAACTCTGCACGCGGGATATGGTTGGCCGCCCACTCCGCATGAAAGCGCGGGACCAGGAAGCGGTCGCGCTCGGCGGCATAGAGCAGTGTCGGCACCCGTACGCTCGCGAGAGAGTCGGCCGGAAATTGCACCGCCAGCGGTGACAGTGCGACGATGGCTCTCACGCGTGGGTCGGCCAACCGCGGAAGCGGTCGTCTTTCGGCGTCGACCGGGCGCTCGCGCGGGCCGATGCCGCACAGGATCGCGTCTTCGCTGCCGTGTTCCTCGCAATGGCTGAGGGTCCGCATCGGATCCGGCTGCGCCCCTGCCAACGCCAGGACCGTGTAGCCGCCGGCGGAATGGCCGACGGCACCGACGCGCGGTCCGCGCGCGTCGGTGGGGATTCGGCTCTTCCACTCGGGGTCCTGAAGCAGTGCGTCAAGGATCCGGGAAACGTCGCGTGGACGCTCGACGAAATAGCGTGTGACGCTCTTCTGCAGCAGGCTTCGGTCCTGGAAGTTGTCGCCGGGGTGGCGCAGCGCTGCGACCAGATAGCCATGCCGCGCCAGTGCTTCAGCGATGCTGGTATGGCCGATTTCCGTGCCACCCCGACCGTGGCTGAGAACGATCAGCCCTTTGAGCGGTGCGTCAACAGGTCCCCGGATGGCGACATACACGGTGAACGGGCCCATCGCCATCGGCCGCGCCGGGGCCTGGGTCGGGTAGTACAGGGCGACCGAGATCGGACCTGCGTCGGCGGGCGCGTTCTGGACGGTCAACTGGCGCAAGCCGGCATCGGTCGCCGACGCGCTGCTGGCGCCGAGCAGTCTCAAGCAGGCGAGCACGGCGGCGCGGAGCATGGATGCGTGCACTTTGGCCTCGGCTCTTGATTGCGGAAGGCCAATGCTGGAGCGTCTGCTCTCTGTGGCGAACCGGTTTGCGACGAACCGACTGAAGTGCCACCTGAACCGACAGGCGAGCTCGGTAAACGCATCAGGCAGAAGAGCGTGACACGCTCGGCGGACGCTCAGAAGTACGTGAGCGTCAGAATCAGAGTGTCGGCGTAGGCGCCGGGGACAACCGTTTGCTGGCCGCCGGGGATCCGGCCATAGAGCGTCCACTGCTGAGGTGTAGAAAGTCCCAAGATGTTGAGCGCGATGCTGCCCGAGAGCGTCGATCCACCGCCGGCGCCGCCGCCGACGACGGTCGAATACGCGGTCGACGTGTAGACGTTGTACGAAAGGCGGTTCGCGCCGAAAGCCATCTTCCGGTCGGCGACACTGCCGCTGGTGCCGGCGCCGAGCGAGATCGTGTAGGGAATCAGCAGGCCAGCGACGCCGCTGCAGCTGACCTGAACCGTGCCCGCACTGTCGTCGGTCGACGCGACGAGGGGGTTATAGGGCGCGAAGACGATTGCCGCGACGCTCGTCGAGCAACTGCAAATGCCGGTGCACAGCGCGTTCGCGGTTCCCGGGACGATGAGCAGGAGTGCGGCAACGAGCGCAGCCAGGTGCAAGCGGGCCCGACAGCGGACTTGCTGCGCGCCGTGGTCCAGACCAGGGATCAATGGCACGTCACGTCACCGAGGTCGGGCAGATCGTTGGGGTCGGGACGCCATTCGATGCTGATGAAGCAACGCCCCTCCGGCGAAGTGATCCAGTACTCGCCGCGCTCGCCCATTCCGGAGAGAAACAGCTTGCCGTCGAAGCCGACCGGAAAGTCGCGTGATCCGTTATCGGCGCGCGCGCGGCTTCCTGGCGGCACGGGACGGCCGGCCGAGTCGACGACGCGCAGCACCGCCGACCTGCCGCGTGTCACCGGCATGCGCACGGCGACGCCGCCGCGGGCAGGCGGCGCGACGAGCACGGCGTCGGCGTCGATCACCACGTCGAGCGGCAGATCTCCGGGCTCGACGCCGATGCGGTTGCTCTCGTAGCCGCGCAGGCCGGCAACGAAGGCCCGCCCCCGCTCATCCGTGCGGGTGACGACCTGGTTGTCGCGGGTGACGCGGACATCGGCGTAGTCACCGACCTCGACCACCGCGAAGCTGCCATCGATGCGGCGTGCGAAGTAGACGCCGTCGCCGAGCAGGGCGATGGCACCCGCCGCGCCGATGCGTGCGCTCGTGTCGGTGCGGATGCGGGCAAGTCCTGCGCTGGCGGCGAAGCCGTCGCCCTGCGCGAAGCCTTCGGCGGCTACCCGCGTTTGCCCCGCGCGCTCGCCGAGCACCCGATAGCCGAAGCCCGGCCCCGACGGCGGTGGTGCCTGCAGCTGGATCGTTTCCTGCGTCGATCGCTGCGTCGGGGTCGTGCCGTCGGCCGCGCGATCGCGGCTGCGGAAGGCGCTCTCGGTAACGCTCAGGTCACGGCCGAAGGTCTGGGTCAGGAATGCGCCGACGGCATAGCCGCGCGTCGTTCCGCTCGTGACGCTGGCGTAGACACTGAAGTAGCCGAGCGGGCCGAGACGCTGGCCGTAGTTGAACGACAGCGCACGATAGCGGCCGTCCTGCCAGTCCGATTGCACGATCGCGTTGACCGCAACACCGCCGCTGCCGATCGACGTCGCCGCGTGTGCCCCCATGGCGAGCCGAGGCGGCGCAACGCGGGCATCGAAGGTCTGGCCGACCTGGGCGAACTGCGACGACGCGAGGCGCCCGCTGATCGAACCGCTCCAGCCGGCGGACTGGTGTTCGACAGCGGCGCTGACGAGCTGACCCCAGCCGCCTTCTTCGCGCCTGCTCGCTGCAGCCGCGAGCTGGGCGGTGGCGGCGCCGCCGAGCAGCCACACGCCGCCGACACCCGCCGTCTGCTGGCGCTCGAGCAGCTCGGCGCGCAGCTCGCGCGTGAACGTCTCGGTCACGCCCACGCGGTCGGTGCCGACGAGCAGGACGCGGCCGTAGCGAAAGCTGTCGATGCCGTAGTTATCGCGGATCGCCCCGGCCTCGAGCGAGAAGTCGCGCAGCCCAGGGCGCAACAGCTGCGGCGTCACGTAATACGGCTGGACCACGACCTGTTCGCGACCGAGCAGGTCGCGAACGACCATCCGGATCTGGCCCTGGCCGGTGACGACCGGAACGTCGGGAAGATCGAACGCGCCGGGCGGAAGATTCCCTTGCAGCCGGTGCTGGTTGTTGACGTAGAGGTCGACGACGGAGGGCACGCTCGCCTCGCCCTTCAAGGCGGGAAGCGGAAAGCTGACGAACCCGGGACGGGTCGAGAAATCGGTGCTCCAGCGCACGCCGCCGAAGCGAACCGCGCGGCCCCACTGGCCGGTGGCGCCTGTCGTGTCGCCGAACTGCACGCTCGTGAGCGCGCTCGGTTGATCCATCACCCAGGTCGAGTCGAGTCGCGTGGTGTGCGGCAGGCCGGCGGAATTGCGGGTGATGACCGATGTGTGACCGGCGCCGGCGGCGGTGCTGGCGCCGAAATCGAGTAGCGCGGCGGCGAGTGTCGACGCGACACCGGCGCGCGGCGTGTCGCGCTGGAGGTGAACGTCGTAGTTCAGGAAGCCCGCCGCGATCGGCGGGAATGCCGCGGCCGGAGCCACGCCCGCAACCTCGACGCCGCTCATGCGAAACGCCGACGCGCCGACCTCGAGTTGCAGCACCTGCGTTCGTGCATCGATCCGCCAACGCAGCCCCGCGACGCGATCGAGGCGGACGGAACGGGTGCCGTCGATCACGAGCGTGTCGGCCGGAACGCTGAAGCGCCAGCCCCGCAGCGCCGAAACGGCCACGGCGATGCCGCCGTCCGCCAGGTGATGGACGAACACCTCGCCATCCTGCTCCACGCCATTGATTCGTACCGCGAGCAGGTCGGTACGGACCGAGATCGGCGAAGACAGCGACGGCGGGGGGATCGGTGCGGGGAGCGACGAGATCGCGAGGAGCGGCGCCTCGGCGGCGTTCACGATGGCGGTCATGGCGAAGCCGTGCAGTGCGGCCGCGACGGCCGCTGCCTGTCGACTGGCAAACACCGCAAGCTACTGCCGCGCCAGCGTTACCGGGACCTCGAACGGGCCCTGGTCCGTGACCACTTCGAGGCGCAGCGGCAAACCCGGATGGATGGCGGCATGGGCCACCTTGAACTGGCGCATTTCGCCCGGAAACACGACGTCGGCGACGGCCTGCTCGCTCGACGCCGGCGCGGCCGGATCGGCGTTGCCAGGACGCACACGGAGACGACCGACGCGGATGTGTACGTTGCCTTCGTTCCGGATGCTGGCGACGATGCTGCCGTCCGCCTGCTCGACGGCGTGCATGCGCGGATCACGGACGACGTTCACCGGAGCGACATAGACGGGCAGGCGCAGCGCCATCAGCACGCGAACCTGACCGCTGACGCGCGTCTCGCCGGGCTGCGGCGGTGTCGGCACCTCGCGCAGCACGACGCGGTAGGTGCCTTCACGGTCCGCCTGTGCGGCCTTGCGCAGGCCGACGCGTACGACCTGAGACTGCCCCGGCTCGAGGCTGAAGACGGCCGGATTGACGATCATGTCCGTGGTTGCAGCGTCGTCGTCCAGTGGGCCGGGGAGACGCTTCCATTCGACGACCTCGGCTTGCATGACGACGGCGCCAAGACCGTTGTTGACGACGTTGACCGTCGCGCGGCTGTTCGCCCGGTCGAGATTGATCGTCACCGGCGAGACGCCGATGTCGGCGGCTCGCGCGGGCGGCGCGACGCTCGCGACGCCGGCGGCCAGTGCGAGAGTCAGGAGGCCGCGGTGGACGATGGCATGCATGGCAGTGTGGCGTCCGTTGCGGCGCAAGTTCAGTAGGTGACGGTCACGGTCACTGTGTCGTTGTAGGTTCCCGGCACCGCGCCGGTCAGCGATGGCAGGCGGCCGAAGATCGTCAGGGTCTGGTTCGAGCCGGTGCCGACACCCGGCAGCACCCCGGAGAGCGATGTCCCGTCGCCCCAGACGACCGCTCGCAGCGTGTCGACGTAGAGCTGATATCCCAAGGTGTTGGCGCCGCTCTTCATCGCGCGGCCGGCGAAGTTCGAGGTGCTGCCCGCATTGAGACCGGCGTTGAGTGCGACGCTGTACGGCGTTGTCGCCGTGCACTGCACGGTCATCGTCGTGCTCGCGTCGATCGGCACCGAGGCGGAGGTCGGGTCGATCGCCGAACCGAAGTTCAGCGTGGCGCCCGAGACCACACACGAGCTGACCACGGTGGCCGACACTGCGAGCGAGCCGTTCGTGGTACCGGCAGGCACCGGCACGGGCACGAGCGCCAGGGGAGCGGAAAGGACGGCAGCGAGAACCTTGCGCATGCGATGCATGTCGACTCCTGACTCGAGAAGCACCTCAATGCGATGCATCGGATTTTCGGATTCCCAGCCGCGTGGGCAAGACGGCGCCGTTCCAGAACTTGCGCATGCAGACACTGCAAAGCCGTGTATGCGCTTCGCATACACGGCGTGGTCAGAGCGGTGGAGACCGGGCGATGAACGCGTCAAGCGACGCCGGTGAGCCCGTGCTGGACACAGTACTTGACCAGCTCGACATTGCCCTTCCAGCCCGTCTTCTCGAAGATGCGTGTCCGGTAAGTCGCGACCGTTCGAGCCGAGATGCCGAGCGTCTGGGCGATCGCGGCCGGCGATTGGCCGCCAGCCAGCAAGACCATCACGCGATACTCTTGCGACGACAGCAGCTCATGCGGCAGTGACGGACCGGTGCGGTCGCCAAGCAGGCCGACGAGGTGATCGGCCATCGATTCGGTGACATAGCGCCTGCCGGCGGCGACGCGGCCGATCGCTGCGACCAATTCCTCGGCGGCGCGGTCCTTCTGCAGATAGCCGGCAACGCCCATCTGCAGCAGGCGCGCTGCATTCTGCGACTCGGCGTTGAAACTGAGCACGAGGATGGGAGTCGATTCGGCTACCGCCAGCATTCGGGCGACGCCCTCATTCCCGTGGACGCCCGGCATCACGAGGTCGAGAACGATGATGTCGAGCGCGCCGACAGCGGCGCGCTCGCAGGCGGCCTCGAGGGTGTCGGCCTCGTCGATGACCGCATCGGGCCATCCGTGCTCGATCAGTTGCCGCACGCCGAGACGCACGATCGGATGATCGTCGACGATGAGAACGCGCAAGCCGCCTTCTCCTGGTTCGCAGGCGGGTCGGCCAAGCCGGTGCAGTTGCCCGGGGAAAGCCGCCGCAGGTGGCGATTCTGGTGGGATAGACCCGCGTTGTCACGTGATCAACCCTGAGCTTCCTCGCGAATGGAGTGAGGCGTGCTCAGCGTCGGCAAGAAAGTACTGCCTGAATCCGCTGCCGCGCATTGCCATTGCAGTTGCTCAACGACTACGATCTCGCGCTCGATCCCGTTCACTCGGACACCCCCTTTCAATCTCGCGGCGCTCTGCGCCCCTTCTTCCTATGCTCTTTACCTTCTTCCTCCTCGACAAACCAGGCGCCCTGGCACAGCGACTGGAAATGCGACCCGAGCACAAGGCCTACCTGGGCACCAAGGCCGAGCAGATCGCCTTCGCCGGGCCACTCTTGGCCGACGACGGCAAGACCATGGTCGGCAGCCTTCTGGTGATCGACTTTCCCTCGCGCGGCGAGGCGCAGCGCTGGATCGCCGCTGAGCCCTTCACACGTGCCGGCGTGTACGCCAGCACGGCGATCTACGCATTCCAGAACCTCTGGCCCCAGAAGGTCGGTTTCCCACCTGCCCCGTGACGGTGGAGCGCGTCGGGCGGTGCCTGCGGTGTCGCAACGGATCCAGGGTGTTGCGGACCTTCCGGCGCGCAGAATCCACTCGCGAGGAAGCGCCGGGAATGCAGGATTGCCGGTGCACGCAATGGATGGCGGGAGCTCTTAAGTGGATCCCCTGCGCCGTGAAAGGTCGACACCCGCAGCGACAGCCAAGGCGTCGCGCCACGAGATAGCCTACGGTTCGAGCCAGGCGCCGAAGAAGGAGCCCCGATGGCACTGCCGCTGAACGAGATCGAATGGGCCCAGCCCATCTTGCCAGCTGCGCCGGACCCACAGTGGGAGGCTGAGCTCAGGCGCCGTGGCGGCCGGCCCTTCGAGGTCGACCGGCGCATCGCGCCCAGCCGCTGGCTGCGTGAAGCGGCGTTCGCCGTGACGAGCTACCAGCCCAGGGCGCTGCCGGAGCGCCTGGTGCGCATCGGCAGCATGGTGACCGCACAGGAAAACGCTTGCCGCTACTGCTATGGCGCGAACCGGGCCTTTATGAAGGTGCTGGGCTATTCGGAGGCCTTCATCCAAAGTGTCGAACGCGACGTCCAACTTGCCGAGACAGACCCGCGGGAACTCGCTTTCGTCGAGTTCTGTCGCAGCTTGGCGCGATCGCGGCCGCGTCCGTCTCGCAGCGCGCGCGAGAAACTGCTGAGCCTGGGCTACTCGGCTCCGGAAATCGCCGAGATGGCGTTTCTCATCGCCATGGGCTGCTTCTACAACCGCGTCGCGACGTTGATTGCCTGCCCGCCCGAAGTCAAGTTCGAACGCATGGCCAATGGACCGGTGGGGCGCCTTATCGGACTGGCCATGCCGCTGCTGAGTAAGCTGAGGCCCAAAACCCCGCAGAGCGGTCGCGACAACTCGGCCACCGATGCGCAATTGGCCACAGGGGCATTCGGTCCGGTCTTGGCGGCATTGGCAGGCCTGCCTGCAGGCAGGGTCATGAAGACCGCGCTCGACGGCGCCTTTGCGTCAGAGGTGCTTGGACCAAAGACCAAAGGTCTGATGTTCGCGGTGATCGCGCGGACCCTGGGCTGCCCGCATTGCGAAAGAGAGGCACGGAAGATGCTCGCTGACGAAGGCCTGGTCAGCGCCGAAGTCGATGCAGCGCTTGCCACCTTGCAGACGGATCGTCTGCCCAGCGACCAGTCGGATCTGCTGCCTTGGTCTCGCGACACGGTGTCATACGACACGGCGAGCATTCAGCGCAAGACCCGCGCGCTGGGCGCATCGCTGGGCGACGCGAAGCTGTTGGAGGCGATTGGCGTGGCCTCGCTCGCGAATGCGACCGTGCGCGTCGCGATGCTGCTGGAGTGATAGGCCTGGCTTGGTCACTCGCGGCGCTGGCGACGCTGTGCGCGTTGGCGTTTGCCGCGCTGTGCTTGCGCAGCGGGCGCAGCGCACGGCAGTCGCAGAGATTGCTTCTGGCAGCCGAGCAAAAGCTGGAACAGGTGCAGCGCCAATTCCAGCGCTTTGTGCCGGAAGACGTGGTGGAGCGGCTGACCGACTCGGCCGACATCCTCGTGCCCGAGCGCCGCCACGTGACGATGCTGTTTGCCGACCTGCGCGGCTTCACCGCACTGTGCGACCGGCTCGACCCCGTCGTGACAGTGAAGATCCTCAACGACTACTTCAGCCACATGCAACGGGCCGTCGTCAGAAACCACGGCCATGTCACCGAGTTCGTCGGCGACGGCCTGCTCGCCTTGTTCGGCGCGCTCGAGCCGAATCCTTGGCAGGCACGCGATGCCGTGCTGGCGGCGCTGGACATGCGCAGCGAACTGGCGCGCTACAACGAGACCTTGCGCGCCCAGGGCCTTCCCGAACTGCGCTTCGGCATCGGCATCCATGGCGGCGAGGTCGTGGCAGGTGTCATCGGCACGGCAGGCTTGGCGAAGTTCAGCGTTACCGGCGATCCGATCAATGTCGCGTCGCGGATCGAAGGGCTGACCAGCAAATTGCAGGTGGACCTGCTGATCACCGAAGAGATCCGCCGCTTGATCGGTGACGAATTCGATCTCCAGCCGATGCCACCGAGCATCGTCAAGGGCAAGACCGAGCCGATCCAGACCTACCGCGTCGAGTCCGTTTCGAATGCTGGGCGCCCAGCCGCACCCGTCTCTGGCGCGCCATAGGCCATGCGCCGAAACGCTTCCGATCGGTTCGCGCGTTGAGGTCCGCCTGGCTTCATCTCGATGGTGTGGGCGCTGAGCCCACGTCTAGGTGCCTAGTAGAGGCAGGCACGCTGGCTCTCGGACTGGAGCGCCTTCAGCCGCTGCGCGCCCATCGGTC
>Ga0068867_100003122_pt1 | contig 11683 bp, 6 predicted proteins | sample KBSMisM32_FD_65649 | JGI IMG/M metagenome (GOLD analysis project Ga0068867, IMG submission 65649) | Miscanthus rhizosphere microbial communities from Kellogg Biological Station, Michigan, USA - KBS Miscanthus M3-2 | ecosystem: Host-associated > Plants > Roots > Rhizosphere > Soil ...
ACCACGCAACGACGGAACCGGCGGCTGACCCTCGACCGGGGCCGACAGGGATGTGCTCTTCGCGTGCGTAGCGAATGAAATCCCAGACAATCAACAGGTAGCCCGGGAACCCCATCTTCTTGATCATCTCGATCTCGTACTCGAGACGACGGGTGTACTCGTCGATCGTGTGGCGAAGCCGGCCCTCCTCCGCGAGCTGCCGGAGGCGCGGAAGCCGTTGCGCAAAGCCCTCGCGCGCGACGTGCTCGAAATAGGAATCGATCGTGAAACCGTCTGGAACGCCGAAGGTCGGCAAATGGTTCTGCCCCTTCGGAATCGTCACGTTGCAACGCTCGGCCACGAGCAGCGTGTTGCGCAGCGCGTCCGGGTGATCCCGGAACACCGACACCATCTGTTCCGCAGTCTTCAGGAAGAACTGATCGCCGTGGTAGCGCATCCGCTGCGCGTCGTTGACCGTCTTCCCCGTGCCGATGCAGAGAAGGATGTCGTGCGGCTGATGATCCGCTTGTCGAAGGTAGTGCACGTCGTTGGTGCAGACGAGCGGCAGGTTGAGATCGCGCGCGAGCGGAAGCAGCCCCTCGTTGACCACCTTCTGTTCCTCGATGCCCTGGTACTGCATTTCGAGGAAGAAGTTGTTCGGCCCCAGAATGTCGCGCAGCCGACCCGCCGCGTCGAGCGCGACCCGCGCCTGCTCCACCTTCAACGCACTGGCGACCTCGCCCTTTAGACAGCTGCTCAATCCGATGAGGCCAGTCGCGTGCCGCGCGAGCAGCTCCTTGTCGATACGCGGCCGGTAGTAGAACCCTTCGGTATAGCCGGCGGACACCAGCTTGATCAGGTTCTTGTAACCTTCGTTCGTCTCGGCGAGCAGGACGAGGTGATTCGTCTCGGTCTGGGGCCCTGACTTGTCGAACCGGCTGCCCTGCGCGACGTAGACCTCGCACCCGAGAATCGGTTTGATGCCGCGCTCCCGCGCGTGGTCGTGAAAGACGACCGACGAGAACAGGTTGCCGTGCTCGGTCACCGCCAGCGCCGGCATTTTCAGCTTGACCGCTTCGTCCAGCAGCTCGTCGATGCGGCACGCACCGTCGAGAAGCGAGAACTCGGTGTGCAGATGCAGATGGACGAATTCAGTCATGCCCACGAACCACTAACCACGAACCGGCATCATTCCCATTCAATCGTCGATGGCGGCTTTGAACTGATGTCGTAGACGACGCGATTGATGCCTCGCACCTCGTTGACGATCCGTGACGAGATCGTGGCCAGCAGATCGTGTGGCAACCGTGCCCAGTCAGCGGTCATCCCATCCAGGCTTTCGACGGCACGGATCGCGATCGTGTACTCATACGTCCGCGCGTCACCCATGACCCCGACGCTCTGCACCGGCAGCAGCACCGCGAAGCTTTGCCACAGTCGTTCGTACCAGCCGGCCTTGCGGATTTCTTCCGCGACGATTTTGTCGGCGAGACGCAGCAGCGTGAGCCGCGCCCTCGTGATTTCGCCGATCAGCCGGACAGCAAGGCCCGGGCCGGGAAACGGCTGCCGCACGACGAACTCGCGATCCAGACCGAGATCCTGTCCCACACGCCGGACTTCGTCTTTGAAGAGATCGCGGAGCGGTTCGACCAGGCGGAAATTCATCCGCTCCGGCAAACCGCCCACATTGTGGTGACTCTTGATCACGACAGCTGGGCCATGGACCGACGCCGACTCGATGACATCCGGGTAGAGCGTGCCCTGCGCCAGGAAGTCGAAGCCCCCCAGCTCCTTCGCGCGCTTTTCGAACACGTCGATGAACGTGGCGCCGATGATCTTTCGCTTCTGTTCGGGATCGATGACGCCCGTAAGCCGGTCGAGAAAGATGTCCGAGGCATCAACAAAGTCGAGCGACAGGTGCATCTTCTCGGTGAAACGCCTGACGATCTGCTTGGCTTCATCGTGTCGCAGCAAGCCGTTGTCGACGAAGATGCACGTCAGTCGATCCCCAATAGCCCGATGAATGAGCATCGCGGCGACGGTCGAATCCACGCCGCCCGACAATCCGCAGACGACTTTGCCGCTACCCACCTGGTGTCTAATCCGCTCGGTGGCTTCCTCGATAAACGAGGCGATTGTCCAATCGCCCGTGCACCCGCAGACGTCGTACGCGAAATTGCGGAGGATGGCGAGGCCATGCTCGGTGTGCGCCACCTCTGGATGAAACAGAAGCGCATAGAGCTCGCGATCCGGGGCTTCCATCGCGGCGATCGGCGCCGTCGCGCTCGTGGCGGCCACCGCAAACCCCGGTGGCACTGAATTCACATCGTCGCCATGACTCGCCCACACCCGCAGCTCGGTAGGAATCTGTTTGAACAGCTTCGGAACGGTGCCATTACGGGCGACGCGAACCTGGGCGTGGCCGAACTCTCGCTGGCCCGACCGGCGGACTTCACCACCGAGCACGTCGGTCATCAATTGCATCCCGTAGCAGATCCCAAGCACCGGCGTTCCGAGCTCGAAGAGCTGCGGCGGGCATTTGGGCGCGCCGGCCTCGGAGACGCTCTTCGGTCCGCCTGAGAGAATGATTCCGACTGGGTTCTTCCCCTTGAGCTTCTCGATCGGCGTATTGAACGGAACGATCTCGGAGTAAACCGACAGCTCACGCAGGCGGCGAGCGATCAACTGCGTGTACTGCGAACCAAAATCAAGGACGAGGATCGTTTGGTGGGGCACGAACGGCGGTATTATCCCACAAGGAATAGTGTCCCGACGGATCCACGCCACGATATTTGCGCTTCTGCTACTCGTCGCTGTTGTTGCGCGCGGCGACTGTTTGGGCGCTGAACCCAAAAAGAAACTTCCACCGATCCCGTTTCCGCTGCTTCCCGTCGTTCAGGAATGGATCGCAACGCTCGACGATGTTCCGTCGGCAGGCGGCGCAATGGACGCCGAGCGTGTCTACATTCCAATTCAGCCGGAGAAGCTTGTCGCGCTCAGTAGAACGACCGGTGCACAGGTGTGGACGCGCGACATCGAGTCGACGTGGCCGCCCGTTGTCGTGGCCGATGTCCTCTACGTCATCGCCAGCGATGAGATTCACGCGCTCGATGCTGCGAGTGGCGCCCAGCGATGGCGCGTGCCGTTTGATGCGAAGGTTGCGGCGCCTCTGACGGCGGCCGTAAGGGGCCCGAAGCCGGTGGCCGGAAGTCCCACCGATGATCTTCTGATTGCGACATTCGACAAGGGGCTCGTTGTTGCCTATGCGACAGCCGACGGCCGGATGTTGTGGATGCGCGAGCTCGGCGCAGCATCGCGGTTCACTCCAGCGATTGACGGTTTGCGCGCCGTGTTCGCGGTTGACGACAGTCGCGCGGTTGCAGTCCGTCTCGCGGACGGTCGTGTCGAGTGGGAGCAGAAGCTGGACGGCATGCTGAATCAGCCGTCGTTCGCGCGCGATCGCATCTTCATCGGGTCGAACACGAATTTCCTGTTCGCGCTGGACAACGCCACGGGACGCATTGCATGGAAATGGAAGGCGGGCGGCGATGTGATCGGCACCGCCGCCGACACGAAAGGCGGCGCGTACTATGCGTCGCTCGACAACGTGGTCCGCGCGGTCAACCGCGGCAATGGGAATCAGCGCTGGATCAAGGAGATTCCCTCGCGACCCGTACTGGCTCCGCAGGTGCTCGGCGATGGCGTCAAGTACGAAGAGATCGTTGTGCTCACTGGCGCCACGTCGGAGGTTGACGCCTTCGCGGCAAAAAACGGCACAGCGTCAGGGATGTATATGCCACCGTCGGATCTGCAGGGAGGCCCGCTCATCGATCCGGAGCTGCGGCCGTATCAGGTGGCGATGGTGGTGATCACCCGCGACGGCCGCGTCATAGGCCTGAAGCCGTCGTCGATGCTGCTCCCGGAGCCGATGCCCCTCCCGTTCGCCGAGCTCCCCGGCCGGCGATTGGAGCGCGAACGCATTACCCCACCGCCGCGCTGATCTCTCCGAAATATCCCGTACGTAGGGCTATGTACGGACCGCCTTCGTCTCCATCGCCGCCGCGAGCCGACGCGCTCCCTCACGGATGTTCTCCGGCGATGGCCACGAGAACGACAGGCGGACACGATCGTGGCCGCTGCCATCCACACAGAATGCGCTGCCGATGACGAAGAGGACGCCCTGATCCATCGCCTTCGGCAGCAGCGCCTCACAGAAATAACCGTCGGGCAGCCGTGCCCAGAGGAAGAAGCCACCCTTAGGCTGGATCCACGTCAGCTGATTGCCGAACTGCTCTCGCAGCGTCTGCTCCATCACGTCGCGGCGCATGCGATACAGGCGCCGCAGCGGCTCAGCCTGCCGCGCCAGCACGCCGCGAACAATCGATTGATGGACGACGCGTTGATCGAGAATGCCGCACATCAAATCCATTGACTGCTTCGCCGTGTCGAAGCGCTCCGCGATAGGCGCCGGTGCGGCGACCCACGCGACGCGAAACCCGGGCGCAAGCGTTTTCGAAAACGTGCTCAGGTAAATGACGCGTCCGTTCCGATCATCGGCTTTCAGCGGCCGCGTCTCCGCCGCGCTCGTCACGTCGTCAAAGTACAAATCGCCGTACGGATCGTCCTCGACGATAAGGACGTTGCGGCGTTCGGCCCATTCGAGCAACCGCCCACGTTTGTCGAGGCTGAGCAGAATGCCGGCTGGATTCTGAAAGTTCGGCACGAGATAGAGCAGGTTGACGCGGCCTCCCGCCGCGCGCTCGCGGAGGCAGACGGTATCGAGTTCCTCGAGATTGATGCCGTCGGGATCCTGTTTCACGCCGACGAGCCTGCACTGCGCATTGCGGAACGCGGCGATCGCGCCCGTGTAGGTCGGCACTTCGACGAGCACGACATCGCCTGGCGCGATCAGCACGCGAGCCGTGAGATCCAGTCCCTGCTGCGAACCGCTCGTCGTCATCACCTCGCTCAGGTCGGCGTTGATGCCACGCGCATCGAGCACGCCGAGAATCGATTCGAGCAGCGGGCGGTAGCCGCGCGTCGGCCCGTACTGGAGCACCGAGCCGTCCTCACCGGACAGCAGTTCGCTCGCGATCTCCCGGAATTCGTTCCACGGAAAGCCCATGGGATCCGGATAGCCGGCGGCAAACGAAATGAGGCCGCCCGCACGTGAGGCAATGACCTGCCCCATCTTGCGCAGCACCGATTCGTGCAGATTGCGCCCGAGCGGAGACAGGAACGATTCATAAGAGTTCATGCGACTCATGTGAGCCGGCTCAAGCCGGCCTACGAAATACGGTCCTCAAGCCGGCCCCTACAAACGCCCGCCGCGGTCGTCAGCCATCAACACTTCGTACGTCGGGGCCGGCTTCAGCCCGCCCTCCGCCAGGAAGTCACGATACAACCGCATGTATGCCCCGATTGACGTCAGGCCAAGAAACTGAAAGACCACGCCACGGAAGACCCACGCCAGCAGCTGCAGTGGCAACACCGCGAGGCCAATGAACGGAACGAACGCAATGAGACCCAGTGCCGCCGTCGCCAGGAACGACACCCCGGTTGCAGCGATGACGAGGGCAAGGATGACGCCGAACACGGTGCTGAGACGGCGCCGCTGGTTACGCACAAACGACAGCAGGTGCGGCCAGGCTTTCGCGACGCTGCAGTCCTCGGCGGCAATCACGATCTGCATCAGCAGATACACGAGATTGATGATGGTGATCCAGGCGACAAAACCGATCGTCATGACGAGTGTCAGCAGACCACCGACATCGCCGCGGGTTCCGGACTCGTACGCTGCACCGAGGTAGAAAGACCCGGACACGAGGTAGACGCCCATCAACATGAAGCCGAGCCGCGCGTACCGCGGAAACAGCGAGCGCGCGGATTCGATGTAGAGCTCCGCCGAAAACTTCGATGCGCGCTTGACGACATCGAAGTGCAGCGGCGGGTGTTCGATAGCGCTCGCCTCGCATTCACCTTTCACGAGCACCGCAACGGCCCCGGCCTTGACAAAAAAGATAAACAGCGAGCCTCCGACGACGACGACGGCAAGCGCCGAAAGAAAGGCCGCGAGCACCACGGGATGCGATAGGAGCGACGTAATGGTGGTTGTCGCCATCTCACGCCACTCGAGACCCAGCAGATCCTCCGGCGCCGAACCGATCACCAGCGCCACGAGAAACAACCCTCCGATGAGCGGGGTGGCAATCAGCAGCTTGAACAGCGAATCGGCGGTCGCTTGAATCAGCGTGACCTGCCAGTTCGCGGCGGCAACAAGCGCGCCGCGCTTCAGAACGGGTTTGAGGAGAGGCGAGCGCTCCACGGGAGGCTTCAATGGTAAAGCGGCAGACCGAAATCCCAAATCTCCGGTCAAAATTTACAATGCTGTCGTGGACTCCTACCTGCGGCGGGTGCTGCGAATCGCGCTGACCGGCGTCGTCTGCGTCCTCGCGGTTCTAGCCGCGGGGCGCATCGCCGAACGCCTGCTGCTGGGCGCCGACGACAGCGCGATCAGAACGCGTGTCGATCGGGACGTTCGGGACACGTTTGACGTCATGTCACACGGCCTGCAGGAGGTGGCACGCCAGCTTGCCGATCCGAACACCCTCCAGGCCGCGGCCGGCGACGAGGAGAACGCCGCCCGCCAACTGTTCGATCTTGCCCAGGCCGCGACCGTCGCGCATTCCGGCGACGTGGAACTGGCCGTCACCGCCTATGGCCCCGGAAGCCGACCACTCGCGTGGGCTGGCCGGCCGTCGGAACTTCCCAAGGATCGGCTGGAGGGCGACGAGGCGTGGTTCATCGCCCAGGGCGCGCTCGGGTTACGGCTTGTCTACGTCATGCCGGTTGTCGACGCCGCTGGCAATCGGATTGGGACGATTGCCTCGGAACAATCGATTCGGTCACCGACATCCACCGGCGCCGTGACCCGCATCGACGAGTTCCAGTTCCCCGGTGAACTCGTACCGGTGTCGCTCGAACTCGCATTCGAAGACATCCGCACGACGTCCGATCCCGGCCGCATCGACGTCACAGGCCCGAACGGCCGTCACCTGGTTACGGCGGTGATCACGCCATCTGACCTTGGGGAGGCACGCGCACAGTGGCGGCGGATGACTTCGTCGATCGCGGAGATGACGGCGGCGGTATTCGTGCTCTTACTGTGCGGCCCGTTGCTCGACTGGCGCGATTCCCGGGGTTCGGGAGTCGGGGTTCGGAATTCGACGCCTCCAAGCGGTGATCCACACGAACCCCGAGTCCCGAATCCCGAATCCCGCTACGTGGTCGCATTCCTGGCTACTGCCGCAACGATCATCGTCAGCCGTCTTCTGTTCCGCCTCGCATCGCCCGCCGACTGGTCCGATGCCGAGATCTTTTCGGCGGCGGCGTACGCGTCGCCGCTGCTGCGGCCGTTTCTCGCGTCGCCATTCGACTTTCTGGTGACGGCCGCTACCGCGGCAGCGCTCGTGGCGCTCGTCTTCTTCGCATTTGAAGCGTGGCGGATCCGCAGGCGTCACGCTCGCATTGCGGTTGATTCACTCGGAAAGTCGTTCCTGTTTCTGGTCGCTCAGGGACTCGCCGGCACGCTCGCCGTCGCGGTTCTTCTGGCGCAACACGCACTGTTGGCCGATACGGTCGCCAACACCACGCTCGATCTCCTGCACTTTTCGCTTCACCCCTGGAACACCGCGCTGACCGCGCTGCAGTTCGCCATCGTGATCTGGGATGCAACCGCGATTGCCGTCCTGGTCTTGATCTTCCGCGCGGCATATCTACCGTGGCGCGTGCCGCGGACGCTTTGGCGGGTCCGGCTCGCCGCCGCGAGCTGTTGGGTGTTGCCGGCACTCATCGTTCTGGCGCCGGAACCGGTGAATGGCCCGCTGCTGCTCGCCTTGGCGCTCGCCGCCTCGGTTGCGCTCATCGCGACCCGGCTCAAGGGAAGGTACCGCCAGGGTTCCCAGGCGTTCCGTCTGACGCTGCTCTGGATCGGTCTGGTCCTGCCGGCGCTTGCCTTCTATGCCGACGTATTCGCGCTGGCCAATCGTGCGAAGACCGAACTGGTTGAGACGCGTTACGGGCCGCAGGCGCTCAATCAGCGACGCACGATCCAGTCGCTGATGCAGCAAAGCCTCCAACAGATCGACGCGTTCCCCGGACTGGCCGATCTCGTGTCGGTACCGCCCCGTCCGTCCGGCTCCGAAGCGCTGACGGATCGCGCATTCCAGGTGTGGCGGATCACTGGGCTCGCGATGTATCCCGTGACCTCGTCAGTCGAGCTCTTCGGACCTGACGGTCGCCTGGTCAGCCGCTTTGCTTTCAGTCTTCCGGACGACCTCAACGCGCTTCCAACCTCCGACGAAACGGTCTGTGCCTGGGATGTGTTCGAGGAGGTATCGCCGTTTTTCGCGGTCGAACGACGCGTCCTCAGCGCTGGACGCGCTGTCTGCGTCAACGACCCCAGCGGAGCATCTCACGTCGTCGGTTCGGTCAGGGTCCACGCGATGCTCGACTACGCGAATCTGCCGTTCATCGCGTCGAAGAGCCCGTACGTCGAACTGCTCCGTCCTGTCGAACCGCAGCGCAGCGAAGGTATTTCCGGCGGAGACATCGAGTTTGCGGTCTATGGATGGAGCCGCATGCCGCTCTACGCGTCCGCTGCCACGGCGTGGCGTCTCGACGACGCAACGTTCGCGAAGCTGGCGTCATCCCGCTCGCCCGTGTGGGCGCGACTCGACAGCGAGGAGCAGCGGTACGACGTGTACCTGCTCAGCGATCGTGGAGGCATCTACGGCCTCGGTTTCCCGGTGGTGACACTGCTCGGCCACATGATGAATCTTGCGGAGCTCACGGTGATTGCCGCCGCTACGTTCCTCGCGGCGCTGCTGCTTGCCGCGATCTTCAGCACCGTGGCGCGCCGCACCACCAGCGCGCGCACGCTGCTTCGAGAGATCCGCTCAAGTTTCTATCGAAAGCTGTTTCTCGCCTTTTCCGCTGCGACCGTCGTACCCGTTGTCGCCCTCGCGGTCGTGACGAGCAATTACGTCGCCGACCAGCTCCGCACGAATGTGGAACAGGAAGCGGTGCGGACTGCCTCTGCGGCGCAGCGTGTCGTCGAGGACTTGGTCGCGCCGCGTGCGGCGCAGCAGGGCGTTGCGATCGATGACAACCTGATGGTCTGGGTCAGCCGTCTGATCGGTCAAGACGTCAACATCTTCACCGGTCCGCGGCTGCTGGCGACGAGTGAACGCAACCTGTATGCGTCCGGCGTGATCCCCGTTCGAACGCCGTCCGACGTGTACGTCGCACTCCAACTCCAGAACGAAGCCGCCACGGTCACCAGCGAGCAGGTCGGGAGCGCGCAGCCGTTCTTGGTCGCCGGGACACATATGAGCGTGCCGCAGATGAACGCGCTGCTGACCGTTCCACTGGCATCGCGGGCGCAGGAAATCGAGCGGCAGATCGACACGCTTGACCGTCGTGTGCTGCTGGCGGCGCTCCTGTTCATCCTCGCGGGAGCAGGCATCGGTTATTCGATGGCGGAGCGGATTGCGGACCCGGTGAACCGCCTGACGCGCGCCACTCGCCGGATTGCGAGCGGCCAGTTCGACACACGCCTCGCGGCCACCTCCTCCGACGAACTCGGCCGCCTGGTGGAGGACTTCAACCACATGGCGCGCGATCTCGAACAGCAGCGCACGGATCTCGAACGAACGAACCGGCTGGAAGCCTGGGCCGAGATGGCCCGTCAGGTCGCACACGAGATCAAGAATCCGCTCACCCCGATTCAGCTCAATGCCGAACACCTGCGGCGTGTGAATACGGACCGCGGTGCGCCGCTGACCCCCGTGCTGGATCAGGCCGTGAATACGATCCTGTCGCAGGTCAAGCTGCTGCGGCAGATTGCCTCCGAATTTTCGAGCTTCGCGTCATCGCCGATCGTGCAGCGCACACCAGTGGATACCGCCGAACTCCTGCGCGAAATCGTCGACCCGTATCGCAGCGCCCTCGCCGGCCACATTCAGTTCAACGTTGACGTCGCCTTCAACCTGCCGGCCGTCTACATTGACCGGACGCTGGTCACGCGATCGCTGACCAACATCATCGAGAACGCGCTCCACGCGATGGGGCCTCGCGGGACGCTGACGATTGTGGCGTCGCGAGACGACGATGACGTCCGGATCCATGTGTCGGACACGGGGGCCGGAATGGATCCCGACGCGCTGGCGCGAGCCTTCGAACCGTACTTTTCGACCAAGGCAAGCGGCACCGGACTCGGGTTGCCGATCGCAAAGCGCAATGTCGAACTGAGCGGCGGAACGATCACGATTCAAAGCGAACGGGGCCGCGGCACGACCGTGGAGCTCACGCTGCCGGTCGCAGTGCCGGAGGTGGCGTGAGGAAGGCCGGCTTCAGCCGGCCGACAGCCGCCTAGATATTCGTCTTTGGGATCTTCGTCGTGACTTCGTCGGTCGGTTCTTCGTGACGACGATGGACGCGCGACCATGTCCACATCACAGGACCCGAAATCATGTACGCGTAGGCAATCACCACGAGCATGATCTCGTGCGCCGACAGCAGCGCCAGCCCCAGCGCGAGGAGCGCCAGCACCGGATACGCGCGCCGCGACTGCAGATCGAGCGTCTTGAAGCTGTAGAAACGGATCGTACTCACCATCAACAGTCCGGGCACGATCACCAGGGCCAGTACTCCGAGTGCGGCAAGCGGCGACTGGAACCCTTCGGGGTACAGGAAAATCGTCGTCGCCGGCACCGCCGCGGCCGCGGGACTCGGGAGGCCGACGAAGTATTTCTTGTCGACGGTTCCCGTCTGGATGTTGAACCGGGCTAGGCGGATGGCCGCGCCGGCGACGAATATGAAGCCGGCGGCCCACCCGATGCGCCCCAGGGGATGCAGGCCCCACTGAAACGCCAGGATGGCAGGCGCGACGCCGAACGAAATCACGTCTGCGAGCGAGTCGAACTCGATGCCGAACTGGCTCGTGCTGCCGGTCATCCGCGCGACACGTCCGTCCAGCATGTCGACGATGATCGCGAGTCCGATCAGTGGCGCAGCCTTCTCGAGCTCGCCGCGCATCGCATAGACGATGCAGGCGTAGCCACTGAACATGTTCGCGAGCGTGAACATGCTCGGCAACAGGTAGACGCCGCGGCGAAATCGACGCGCCGGCCTGTCGCCAGCACGCCTGGCGGGCCTAAAGGCGCGAATCCGAGGCAGTGGTCCGTGGTGTTCTTCAATCATGCGGTGTCGGGCGGGCTTCTCGCGCCGCCAGCCTTGCAATGACTGTGACTCCTCCGACGACCTTGTCATTGACCTTCACGGTCAGCGCCGCGGTCGCCGGAACGAAAATATCCATCCGCGAACCGAACTTCATCACGCCGAATCGTTCCCCCGCCCGCACGGACGCGCCTTCTTTCACGCGGCACACGATGCGACGAGCGAGCACGCCGACGATCTGTCGAACCACGATCGGCTGACCGTCATGGTCGATGGTGACCTCGGTGTATTCGTTGAGGTCTCCGGCTTCTGCGCGATACGCGGGCAGGAAACGGCCGGGATGATACTCCACGTTCGTCACTCGGCCACTGATCGGGAGCCGGTTCACATGCACGTCCATCGGCGACAGGAAGATGCTGATTTGCTGCCAGTTGCCGGGCGGACACGCCAGGCCGGGCGGCGCGCC
>Ga0068867_100003124_pt1 | contig 11678 bp, 12 predicted proteins | sample KBSMisM32_FD_65649 | JGI IMG/M metagenome (GOLD analysis project Ga0068867, IMG submission 65649) | Miscanthus rhizosphere microbial communities from Kellogg Biological Station, Michigan, USA - KBS Miscanthus M3-2 | ecosystem: Host-associated > Plants > Roots > Rhizosphere > Soil ...
GCCGCGCTTCCGGTGGTGTTCACGCTGCTGCGCACCCGCCGTCCGGAGTTCGGCACACCGCAGCTGGCCCTGACACTGCGCACCTCGTCGATCGCGCTGCATGTGCTGGCAGGGGCGGTGATCATCGGCGCCGCGATCGCCGAGATCTGGATCAGCCTCGACAGTGCCGGCCAGTGGCTGTTCGGCATCTACGGGGCCGCCGCGGCGATCGCCCTGCTCGGCATCTTCGCGTTCTACCTGGCCTTCGTGGCCGAACTGCCGCCGCCTCCGCCCAAGCCGCTCAAGCCCAAGAAGGCCAAACAGGGCCGTCGCGGTCGCCGCAAGGCCGCCGACGAGGAGGCCACTGACGAAGCCGCGGACGACGAAGCGACCGCCGAAGACGAGGCCGAGGACAACTCGGAGTCCGCGTCCGACGAGAAGGCCGCCGAGGTCACCGCTGAAGCCGCAGAGCCCGAATCCTCGGCCGAGGAACCGGAGCCCACAGCCGACGAGGAGCCGGCCACCGAGGACGACAAGACCGAGGACGCACCGCCTGACGAGCGCCCGGCGCAGTCGACCAACGGCAGGCTGCGCAATCGCCGGCGCAGGCGCGTCCTCGGCCGCGTCGCCGTCGAGGACTAGCACCACCCCCGCCGACTGCCATGAAGACGCGGTGGACGTGGCCTTTCGCGGCGTTACTGGGATTGGCACTGATCAGCTGCCACATCGACGAACCTGCGCGAGCCGACGTGCCCGAATTCGGCCTGAATGAGGCGTTCACCCTCGGCGGCGGCCAGGATGCGCTGATTCCGGGCGAGAATCTGCGCCTCCGGTTTACCGATGTTCTGGAGGACTCACGCTGTCCCACGCAAGTGGAATGCTTCTGGACCGGTCAGGCGCGCATCACCATTGCCGTCCAGCCCGAAGGCGACGGTTCGACGACGGTGGAGTTCAACACCAACCCAGCGCCAGGTCAGACGGTCAACGAGGCGACGGTCGGTCGGTACAGCGTCGACTTGAAGTCACTCGACCCGTACCCGCAGAGCCCCGAGGATCCCGTCTTGTTCAAGGACTACCGCGCGACCTTGGTGGTCCGAAAGCGATGATGACGTCCCCTCCACGATTTAGCAGGCCCGAGTTCGGGCAATATATGCACATGGGCATACCTTCCTTGCGTCGGTCGCTGCAGGCATTGCTGATGGTGTTCGCCGCGGTTCTGGCCATGGTCGCACCGGCGACTTCGGTCGCCGCGCCGGCCGACATCGCAGAAGCGGCTGCGGCCGTCGAGCCGGCCGTCGTCCAGATCACCACGAAAATCGACTACCAGCACGCGATCGGCACCGGAACGGGAATCGTCATCGATCCGGGCGGCGTAGTGCTGACGAACTACCACGTCGTCGCGGGCGCCAACGGCGTCACCGGAAGCGTTGGCGGCCGCGACTACCCGGCCGATCTCGTCGGCTACGACCGCAAGCACGATGTCGCGGTGCTGCAGCTGCGCGGTGCGGGCGGCCTGCCGGCGGCGCCCATCGGCGACTCCGCTCAGGTCGTGGTCGGTGAGCCGACCGTGGGCCTCGGCAATGCCCGTGGCACCGGCGCCCCCCTCACCCATGAAACCGGCCCAGTGGCCGCGCTCAACCGGACGGTGAACGCCGAAGATTCGCTGACGGGCAGCTCCGAGGAAGTCAACGGGCTGATCGAGGTCTCGGCCGACGTGCGGCCCGGCGACTCCGGTGGACCGTTGGTGAACGGCGCGGGCCAGGTCATCGGCTTGGTCACCGCGGCGACTGTGAACTTCCAAATGGGGCCAGGCGGAAAAGGTTTCGCGATACCGATCAATGACGCGATGGCCGTCGCCGGTCAGATCCGCTCAGGCGCACCGTCACCTTCCGTGCACATCGGCCAGCCGTCGCTGCTCGGCGTGGGCGTGAGCACCCAGGCGCGCAGGGGACCGGGCATCATCGTGCGCGACGTGATGATCGGCGGACCGGCATCCCAGACCGGACTCGCCATCGGCGATGTGATCACGGTGCTCGACGGGACACCGCTGGACTCGGCCACCACGCTGACCTATGTGCTGGACCGGCACTATCCCGGCGATGTCGTGGACCTGACGTGGATCGACCGCGACGGCCAGCAGCGCACCGGCAAGGCGACGCTGGTTTCCGGCCCGTGAGTTGAGTCAAAGCTCTCGATCCCCTGGCCGCGCCACCCTATGCTGAGCGAGTGCACAACACCGCTCCTTATCGGGTCGTCCAGTGGACGACGGGAAATGTCGGAAAAAGCTCCGTAGAGGCGCTCGCTAAGAACCCGAACTACGAGCTCATCGGCTGCTACGCCTGGTCGAAGGACAAGGCCGGCCACGATGTCGGTGAGCTCGTGGGAATCGAGCCGCTGGGGATCGCCGCGACCAACGACGTCGATGCGCTGCTGGCGCTGAAGCCGGACTGCGTCGTCTACAACCCGATGTGGATCGACGTCGACGAGCTCGCGCGAATCCTGTCGGCGGGCGTGAACGTCGTCGCCTCTGCCTCCTTCATCACCGGCCACAACCTCGGCGAGGGCAGAGCGAAACTCGAAGAAGCTTGTCAGAAGGGCGGATCGACGCTCTTCGGCTCCGGCGTCAGCCCTGGATTCGCAGAGTTGCTCGCGATCGTCGCGGCCAACGGCTGCGCCCGGGTGGACAAGGTCACCATCGCCGAGGCTTCCGACACCACCTTCTACGACTCACCCGACACCGAGACCCCCTGCGGCTTCGGCAAGCCCATCGACGATCCCGACTTGCAGCCGATGGCTGCGCAGGGCACGGCAGTGTTCGCAGAGGCGGTGCGGCTGGTCGCCGACGCCCTGGGTGTCGAGCTCGACGAGATTGTCTGTGAGGCGGAGTACGCGCAGACCACCGCGGACGTCGAAATGGCCTCGTGGACCATCAAGGCCGGCTGTGTGGCGGGCGTCTTCGCCAGCTGGCAGGGCCGAGTCGGCGGCAAGACCGTCGTCGACCTCAACGTGCGGTGGCGCAAGGGGCAGACGCTTGACCCAGATTGGAAAGTCGAAGGCGACCCCTGGAAGATCACCATCGACGGACTGCCCACGGTGACAATGCAAGTGGGCTTCTTACCGCCGCCCGACTTCGTCGAGAACGCCAAGACCATCGAGGACTTCATGGGACTGGGCCACATCATCACCGCGATGCCGCCGATCCACGCGATCCCTGCCGTCGTCGCCGCTCCGCCAGGCATTGCCACGTACAACGACTTGCAGCTGACGCTCCCCCGCGGAATCGTGCCGAAGGGCTAGCGGCGCCCGGCCAGCCGCTTCTTGGGTGGTTGCTGGCCTGCTTCGCGAAAGTGCGCGCCGTATCTCGGCACCGCGAGAGCGCCGGCATGCCGCGCTGCGGTGATGGAATTGCGCAGCGGCCGGGCCATCCCCGCGAACGAGGCCATGTCCAACACCATCGGGGTGAGCAATCGGTTGTGGACGAACGCGAACGCGCTGCCCGACGCCGGGTCGGCCCAGCCGAGCGTCCCGCCGAGGCCGATGTGTCCAAAACCCTTGAGCAGTCCGGGGATCGGTGACTCGTGGTAACCGAGATGAAACGGCATCGGCACGACGATGTTGAGGTCCGGCCACGGTTTCGGATGTCCGATCAAGCCCTGCACCAGGTCGTTTGACAGGAACTCGGTGCCGTCGATGGTCCCGCCGTTGGCAATAGCGGCGTACATCTTCGCCAGACCGCGGGCGGTGACGACACCGTTGGCGGCAGGGACCTCGCCGTCGAGGAATGGAATATCGCCCTGCACAAACGATTTGATGCCGGGAAAGAACATCGCCCCGAATGCGCCGGAGAGCGGTAGGCCTGCCACCTTCGGCGCGACGAAGTTGAACACCGGGTTGGCGCGAGTGCCTTGCGGCGCGAGAATCTGCGCGACTTTTGTCGGTGAGCCGGCTGGCGGGCGGCCCAGGTGCAGGCCGTCGGTGTCGAGGGGACGGTCCACCTCTTCGCGGATCAGTTCCCGCATACCCTTGCCCGTCACCGCGCGAGCCAGCCCCGACAGGAGCCATCCGTATGTCAGCGCGTGGTACGCGGGCCACCCGCGAAGATGGTCGACCGACGCCGTGGCCAGCCGCTCCTCCATCAGCTGATGGTTCAGCAGTTCGTCCTTCCTGACGCCCTTCAGGTGCGACAGCCCCGCTCGGTGGCGCAGCACGTCGCGGACGGTGATGGAGTCCTTGCCGTTGGCGGCGAACTCGGGCCAGTACGTCGCGACGGGCTCGTCGTAGGCCAGCACGCCGCGATCGACAAGCCGGTGAATGACGGTCGCCGCTATTCCTTTCGTCGCGGAGAACACCATCGCGCCGGTGTCGGCGGTCCAGAGCTGTTCACCCGCGCGGTCGGACCAACCCGTCCAGACGTCGACGACCGGCCGCCCGTCGATGAAGACCGCGAGCGCGCCGCCGCCGAACCGTCGGCCCGGGAACAGACCTGCGAACACGCGGACGACATTGGAAAACCGCGAATCGGCCGCACCCCGGACACCGCGCGGCAGGCCTTCTTCGGCGCGAAGCACCGACGCCTTTGTCATGGGGCTAACAATGCGTCGAGCAGGCCACCGTGCATGCGGAATCGCAATTTTCAGCCGATCACCTGGAGCACCACCGCCTGTAGCCGGGCGGCAGGCGGGCCCTCGACGACCACATCCTTGAGGATCCTCGCCTGATTGCCCTCGACGGTGAACTCACCGGGTTGCGGCTGGTCGCCGCCTTGCACCTCGTACTTCACGGTGAACGGGGTGGTCGGCAATGGATGGAAGCCAATGTATTTCGGCTCGATCGTGTATTTGTAGGCGCAACCGGGACCGGGGTCACAGTTCTGCTCGGTGACGACCACGTTGATGGTGAACTCCTTGGCCGTTGGCACCGAGGGCGGCGGCGGGGCGAGGGTCGTTCGGGGCGTGATGGCCTGCTGCTGAGGTTTCGAGTGGCCCCCGAAGATCAGCGCCGCCGCGATGCTGATGCCGCCGATAAGCATCGCGACGACCGCAAGCGCCGCGAGCAATTTGCGGATGGTCTGCATCTACTCCCCTGCCGGACACATCGTCACACTGGCAAATGTTAGGCGCAGTGCGGTGCGCCGTGGCCGAGGACGGGTCGCATTGGCGGGTTTATCAGGCTACGAGCCCCGGTACCGCGGGGCCTCCGGGCATGAACCGAACGCGGGATCACATGGCGGTGGCCGGTCGGGCCGGACATCGCCTGGACCGGCCACGCGCAGCCACGGCCGACCCCGTCGCCGTGCCGGGCACTCCGGCACGACGGCGCTGGGGCGCGGAGCCGCGGCCCAAAGATCAGTGGATCATCGCGACGATGACCGTGCGGAACCCGGCAAGAATTCATAGCCAACACGCGTACGCGGCCGACACGGATGCGGACAGCAATCGATTCGCGCGACTCGGTGTTTTCCGAAGGGGCGCACGTTCAGGCGAACTGACCGCAGTCTATGTCGCAGTCAATTCACAGGCGAATTCTGGTCATTCGACAGACGCGACTGACGGCCGCCGGCGTTGATTCTAGTGGGGTCGACGAGAGGACGTAGGCATGCGCATCGTGGCATTGGAAGAAGCATTCTGGGTTGACGGCCTGCAGACGACGGGATCCTTTGTGGCGCAACACCCGCCCCTCAAGCCAGAGGCCGTACACAGATATACCGGCCGGCTCACAGACTTCACCGAATACCGGCTTCCCGACATGGATCGAAACGGAATCGATGTCCAGGTGCTATCACTCACCGCGCCCGGCATCCAGATGCAGCCCGACACCTCCGCCGCCGTCGAGGATGCGAAGGCGGCCAACGACTTCCTCGCACAGATCATCGGTCAACATCCGGGCCGATTTGCCGGACTTGCCGCGCTGCCTCTGCAGGATCCCGAACAAGCCGCCGAGGAATTACGGCGCGCGGTCGGCGACCTCGGGCTGTCGGGCGCGCTCGTCAACGACCATTCGTTGGGCCATCGGCTCGACGAGGACCAATACGCTCCCGTGTGGGCCGAACTCGAATCGCTTGGCGTACCGCTGTACATCCATCCGGGCGCTCCGCAGCCGTGGCCGGTGCTCGACGGCTACCCCGAACTCAACGGCGCCGCGTTCGGGTGGGGCGCAACAACGGGTGGCCACGTCATGCGACTCATCTACGGCGGAGTCTTCGATCGCTACCCGCGGGCCACGGTGATCCTTGGCCACATGGGCGAATTCCTGCCATTTCAGCTGACCCGTTTCGACAGCCGCCATCCCGCCCTCGACACACGCACGCTGGACCGGCTGCCTTCGCAGTACTTCGGCACCAACGTGAAGATCACGACCTCGGGGGTGTACTCGCACGCCGCACTGTCGGCGGCGATCGATGCGATCGGCGTGGAGAATGTGATGTTCGCCGTCGACTACCCGTACGAAAACAACAAGCCTGCAGTCGAATTCCTCAGAACAGCGCCGTTGGATGCCGATGACCTTGCGCGAGTGGCGCACCGCAACGCCGACGAGCTGCTTCGTCTGGCTACCGCGCCATCTCTTCCTTGAGGGCCGCGACGAACGCGTCGACGTCGGCCTCGGTGGTGTCGAATGAGCACATCCAGCGCACGTCGCCTGCCGCCTCGTCCCAGAAGTAGAACCGAACGCGCTGCTGCAGCAGCTCGCTGACGTCGTGCGGCAGGCGGGCGAAGACCGCGTTGGCCTGCACCGGATACAGCACCCGCACCCCGTCCACCGCACGCACCCCGTCGGCGAGGCGCGTCGCCATCGCGTTCGCGTGCCTGGCGCTGCGCAGCCAAAGGTCGTCGGCGAGCAACGCTTCCAGCTGCACCGACACGAAGCGCATCTTGGAGTTGAGCTGCATCGACAACTTGCGCAGGTGCTTCATGTGGCTGACGGCATCCTGATTGAGCACGACGACCGCCTCCCCGAACAGCGCACCGTTCTTGGTGGCGCCCAACGACAGGATGTCCACACCGACGCCGGATGTGAACGCGCTCATCGGCATGTCCAGTGACGCGGCCGCGTTGGCGAGCCGGGAGCCGTCCACATGCACCCGCATGTTGCGGGCGTGGGCGTGTTCGCAGATCGTGCGGATCTCGTCCGGCGTGTACAGCGTGCCCAATTCGGTGCTTTGCGTGATGGAGACGACCTGAGGCATCGCCCGGTGTTCGTCGGCCCATCCCCAGGCCTGCGTGTCGATCAGCTCGGGGGTGAGCTTGCCGTCGGGCGTGGGCACGGTGAGCAGCTTGAGCCCGCCCATCCGCTCGGGTGCGCCGCACTCGTCGACGTTGATGTGCGCGCTCTCGGCGCACACCACGGCACCCCACCGATCGGTGACCGCCTGCAGCGCAACCACATTCGCACCCGTACCGTTGAAGACCGGGAATGCCTCCGCGGTCGCGCCGAGGTGGCCTCGGATGATGCCCTGCAGGTTTTCGGTGTATGCGTCGTCACCGTAGGAAACCTGGTGCCCGCCGTTGGCCAGCGCCAGCGCGGCAAGCACCTCAGGGTGAACGCCCGCGTAATTGTCACTGGCAAAACCGCGAACGTCCGGGTCGTGACGGCGCCGGGCGTCGGTCTTGGGCGCGGTCACGACTTCTTGCGATCGGTGTCGCGGCTCACCGGATTGCCCTCGTCGTCCCAACGGGCCGCCACCTTCTTGCTCGGCTGCACGCGCGGCGGTTCGCCCGGCATCTTCGGAGTGCCATCCTGCTGTTGGCCATGCATAGCTGCGATTATGCAGGTCGGGTGGGCCTGCCATGCGACGGGTTATCGGGGGAAAACTCGCCCGGTTTAGCAGGCGCGCTTCGACCGCTACGCCGGTAGGACGCGCGGCGGCTAGCGAGCCCTGCGAGAACGCGCGAGCCCGGGAAATAGCCTGGCACCGACTTGGATCGCGAAGTCGATGGCCAGGGCGGGCGAGACATCGGGGTCCGGTTCCGGTGGGGTAGGGAGTTCCGTCGAGTTCCTTGCATGGTCGTACAGCCCGTGGCATAGGCGACGGCCTAATACGCTGAGTGTTTCGAAGGCTTCCGCTCGCTGCATTTGGTATGACGGCACCGGTAGTGGAGTGACATCCGGCCACGAGTCCGGTGGTCGAGGTGTGTCCAGGCGCAGGATGTGGTGGAAGCTGCGTGCTGCAGCGTCACGTGCCGTGAAGGGCTCGCCGAGGTTCCATACCTCTCGCAGGGTCGCGAGCATCGAGGTGTGCCGGTACTCCTCGGTGCACACGGTGCCTGCTTCAACCCAGGGCGAGACAATGACAGCCGGAACCCGATAGCCGGAGCGATCGAAGGCAAACCCGAGCTGTGCTGGTGGAGCACCGGGCTCTGGGGGCGGTACCGGCCCGGGAGGCACGTGGTCATAGGTGCCACCTGGTTCGTCGAAGCCGACCAGAAGCACCGTGTTGAATACGTTCGATCCAACTGGTGAGGCGGCGGTCCGGATGGCATCGTAGATTCGGCCGAGAAAGGCCTCCCCAGCCAGGATCGACGAGGGCGGGTCCGCTGACACGTCCACCCCGGTCAGCAGAGCCCTGGCGAAGGCCGGGTGGTAGTCGCTATGTCCCGCTAACAGATTCGGCTCGATGAGCGAGAAGTCCGGCAAGGTGCCTTCGGCGGCGTCGCGCTCGAACTCGCTGAAGGGAACGAAGTTGGTGGCGAACCGGTCTCTGAGCCGCTCCATGTGGATGAATCCGGTAAACGAAATCGGATTGGACTCAAGCACATACACCTTCCAGGTCCTGCCGACCCGCTCAAGTCGATTGAAGATGGTCTCGGCGTGATTGTGGCGCAGGAAGTTCATGATCGGGCGGTTCACGACGAAGCCCGACGACGTCGCTGCGGTCCAAAACGACCGGTTAGGCAGCGTCTGGGACGGCACCTCGCTGAACCAATGGTCGAACACGCCGAAGTTCCGCGCCAGCGTGCTCAGCACGGGTACTTGTTCCGGCGTGCAGCCCGTCATGATCTGGCGGTACTCGTCGTAGAGGGGCTGTCTCCCGAGCTCTACGGTAAGGAAGCTGATGTAGTCGGTGACGAAGCCATCCATGCTCGGCTGCTGCTGGGCATCAGATGGTGCGTTATACGGCGGGGCCATCTCGGTGGCGGCCTTGAAACGGTTGGACCGGTCGAGCACGTTGAACAGCTGGGTGTTGGTGTGCGGATACTCCTCTCCGGGGTCGGGGTTCGGCGAGTCCATGTCAGTGGCAATCGCGTACGGCACTGTGCCGAGTTCGGCACCATGCTCAGCCCATGCAGGGATCGGGTTACTCAGGTCCTTACCGAGGACCCCTTCGAACGACTCGACCTCGCCAGGCTGATACAGATGGCCGAGCAGGTTGTCGAACGAGCGGTTCTCGAACAGCACGAGGACCAAGTGTTCGATAGCTTTCGTTCGTGGGGATTCCATAACCTCCCCTTTGCTCAAACGGGCGATAGACTTTCATAGTCACACATCACATTTCGCTGCTACCGGCGGCAGACTTCTGGACCACGCCGAAACGCGGACATTTCAATCGTTAACCGAATTTCGGTCATTGGTCTCTCGGCTTGAGATCGGTATCTCGGCTCGGCTGAACCCTTTTGGGCTCGCCGGGCATCTTCGGAGTGCCGTCCCCTTCTTGGCCATGCTCACGTGCGACTATGCAGGTCACTTTACTCTGCCATGCTGGAGGTTATCGGGCGAGAACTCGCCCGTTCTACTGATAGCGCGAGCACCGGACAAGACTACCCTGCTCTCGTCGTCAGTCCTGCGAAGGTTGGTGCACCAAGGTCGAATGTCCATTCCGATCCTGAGCCAGTGCGGCGCTACCAAGGACAGGGAAGTACCGCAGAAACACAAGAATTGGGGCCCATTTTGGAGTGGATGTGACCACTTGGCGTTGACCTGCGCTTGACGTTTCTTCCTTGTCGCGCAACAGGTCTCGTTTCTGGGAGAATGAAACCACCAACCACAGTGCGCGTTCACGGGATCGAGGAAGAAAAGCCATGTCTGTGTCCGAGGTTGCCGTCGCCCTTATCGATGACCTTCTAATGAGCACGATGACCAGGGCGGCTGAACCCCTGACGGCCGACTTCGAGCGCAGGGAGCCACGCTGTCGGATCTGTCGTCATGAGACTGTGCGTGTTCTCGTCAAAACGAGTTGCTGGACCGGCACGGTGCCCCGATCATCCTGGGCCGTGGCAAGACTCACGTGGTCACCTACGCAGATATCCTGCGTGACCTGGAGCCCATGAAAAAGGGCCGCGACAAGACGGACCGAATAACCTATGACAGGCTCTGGGTCCACGCCAAGAGGCATTACGACCTTGCCGGGATAACGGCCTACTGGAGAGCCCGGATGCACAAGGAGCTGATGAATGCCCTAGGGGGATAACGGGGTGTAGGACCTATCGAATAGCCACAAACAGGTACCACTAAGTACGAAGAAATTCCTCGGCCTGTGGGATCTCTAGTTTGAAACAGTATGGTGCGCAATTGAACCGGCGTGGTGTCCAGGTTGAAGTCGAATAGGGCGGCCACGGAGCCTGCGGCGTGCATATGAGCGAGTAGGGACAACCTCATGTGGCCCTGGTGCTGTCAGCGTCTGCGTGGGTCATGCTTGCATCGGGTGTTGTCGGACCCCGCATCGACACTAGGAGGCGGCCGTCATGGCCGGTAAAGGATGGAAGTGGACGTGGCAGCAGTGTGGTCGCTACAAGTACCCGAAGCTCGTGGTACACACAACCAGCGCCGACCACCTGGCGGCCAGTACGCCGTCGCTGACGGACTTCCCGCCCCTTCAGGTGGTTCGCCGGTATCGGAGGGACGATGGGTTCACGATGAACAGGTCGTCACGACGATCGACATGAGACGTCGTTGATGGTGCGTCTGGCTTCGACCCAGAGACAGCACTGCTACTCGGACTCGTCGCCGTCAACGCGGCAACATTTCTCGGTGATGCATCGCGGCGTCCAGTTTGTCCAGTTTTTGGTGCATGGTCAGGCGAGGTCGGGCGGAAGCGCCCATGCCACGGCGAACCCGTCCCGATCCACCTTCGGTTCCAGCTTCACCAGGCCACCCTTCTGAAAGCCGACCACCTGGGCCTGCTCGTCGCCTACGACCAGCAACGAGGCAAGCCTGCCGAGGAAAGGCATGTGGCCGACGAGCGCAAGCGACTGGTGCTCGGTCTCCGCTCGAAGCCACTGCGCGACCGGTACCACCGGGTCATTCGGCGCAAGACCCGGTCGGGCCTCGACGCTCGGCTCCACGCCGATCTCCGCCACAAGCAGCTGCGCAGTCTGCTCTGCGCGCAGCTTTCCGCTGTGCAGGCAGCCGCTGATCCGCACGTCACCAGCCCGGGCTCTCTGAGCGACACGCTGCACCGCCGCTCGACCGGCATCGGTGAGGGGTCGCTCGGGATCCTCTGTTTCGGTCGTCGCCTGACCGTGCTGCATCAAGTACAGGTCCATGTCGGTCACCTCCGTTGGTTCCCCCATCATCCCGCGGACGCTTAGTCGTGAAGAGTGCGAAGTTCGGAAGCTGGCAAGCACGAACGCGGTGCTGGGTGCCCTCCTTGTTCGGCGAGCTTCAGGTGCGGCGACTGTTGTCGGATCTAGACGCCGCGGGCTGCTGGTTGGGGCCTGCGAATGGCAATCTTTACAAGTGCGCGCTTGCCGGCCCGAGTCGCCGTC
>Ga0068867_100003128_pt1 | contig 11671 bp, 10 predicted proteins | sample KBSMisM32_FD_65649 | JGI IMG/M metagenome (GOLD analysis project Ga0068867, IMG submission 65649) | Miscanthus rhizosphere microbial communities from Kellogg Biological Station, Michigan, USA - KBS Miscanthus M3-2 | ecosystem: Host-associated > Plants > Roots > Rhizosphere > Soil ...
GAAAAGCCTTGTATTTCTCGCGGCTCCTCCAGAAATCGAGTGTGAAGTAAAGCGAAGAATTTTCCGGATCGCGGTGCAGTTCAGTTTTGAGGTAGCCGTCCCCGGTATGAAAAAGCCGCACCCAGTCGCCATACGGGCCATAAGCCCGCTCGAAGTCGCGCCCATGCTCCGGTCTGACGGCAAACTTCCAGGCGACGATGAAGAGTTGGCCACGCACTCAGTCGCTCCTCTCTCAATGTCCGCGCTCGGCGAACTTGATCTCGGCCTCGCTCCGTCGGATGTAGGTAGCATCGAGGGCGTCGGGAGCCACGGTTTCGCCAGCTCGAAGCTTGCGGAAAGCAAGGAAAGCGATGGCGTCGGCTCGCGGGGGCTGAATTGTGGTTACGGTCAGTCCGCATTGGTTCAATGTGTCGGCAAGTTTCAGGTCCGCCGTCACGACTGGCTGACCGGCTGCCCTTTCAATAAGAGTTCGTGTTGAAGCAATTTCCTCAGAAATGCAGTTAGCCTTGTCACCCTGAACGCTGTAGGTTCCGATGTAGACCTCGCCCCGTCCCGCGTCGAGCACCGCGAGCACACGACCTTCTGCCTTCCGAGCAAGCGCGACGGCTTCGAGAATCGAGACGGTAGCAATGGGCTTTTTCAGAATTTCCGCCAGTGCCTTAATCGCCGCCAACCCGACGCGCAGACCGGTAAACGAACCAGGGCCTGAGACAACCGCAAATGCATCGATCTGGTGCTTGGTCATTCCGTGCTTTTGGAGCAAGGCCGCAATCTGTGGAACCAGCTGTGCCGAAAAGGTGCCGCCCGCAAGGGGAACTATTTCCAGCGTGCGCGATGCTTCAGCCTCGAATTGCACGAGTACCAGGCTGCCGTCCTTGCCGGATGTGTCGACACCCAAAATCAACATGGGAAGGTCAGGATATCAATCGCCCAACTCCACCAGCTCGAGCAGGACCCCGCCGGTGCTCTCAGGATGGACGAAGACGTAGCGGTGCCTGCCTGCGCCGGTCTTGATTTCCTCAGAGACCAGACGCACGCCCTCAGCCTTGAGCCGCTGAACTGCCGCAACTAAATCAGGAACTCGCAAGCAAACGTGATGCAGCCCCTCCCCCCGTTTTCGGATGAACTTCGCAATGGTCGACTCCTCGCTCGTTGCTTCGAGTAACTCAAGTCGCGTCTGACCAATCGGAACCATAACCAAGCGCACTTTCTCCGCAGCAACCGTCTCTTCTGGCGAGATCTCGAGGCCAAGCTTCTCATAAACCGCCTTGGCTGAGGCCAACGACTTCACCGCAATCCCGATATGGTCCACGGCAAAGTTCATTCTCGCACCATGTTCATCAGCTCTTCGACAACAGAATAGGGATCGCGCTTGTGCTCCGCAATTTCAGCGGAGATACGCGAGAGTTCCTCCGTTGAGAGCGACGCCCGCGCTCTCTCTAGCAACGCATCTCGAAGCATTTCGACGAGCCGCGTTTCCCAATTTTGCGCGCGTTTCGGTCGCAACAGGTCCTTGCTGGCAAGATACTCCTGATAGCTGCTGATCGCCTGGGCGAGTTCTTCGACGCCTGCGCCGCTGGGGGCGACCGTTTTCACCACCGGCGGCACCCAACCATCGTCGCGAATCGCGAGCGACTGCAAGGCCCGTATTTCTTTTTCCACGCGCTCGCTGCCTTCGTGATCGCTCTTATTGATCACGAAGATGTCGGCGATCTCCATAAGGCCGGCCTTCATCGCTTGGATCTCGTCGCCCATGCCCGGTGAGAGAATCACAATCGTGATGTCTGCCACGCGGACAATGTCCACCTCGTCCTGTCCCACTCCGACGGTTTCAATCATCACGATGTCCCGGCCGGAGGCATCGAGTACCAGGGACACGTCCGCGGTCGCGCGCGAGAGTCCCCCGAGAGACCCGCGTGTCGCCATGCTGCGGATGTAAATTCCCGGATCGGAAAAGTGGTCTTGCATGCGAATCCGGTCGCCGAGAATCGCTCCGCCTGTATAGGGGCTCGTCGGATCTACGGCGATGATCCCTACTGTATAGCGGTCATCGCGCGTCCCATTCGGCCCGCTCGAAGGTCGGCCGTTCAAGTCGCGTCCTTCGCGTGAGCGGGGATTCTTCGTCTTTCGAAAAAACTTGGCCAGTTGATCCACCAGTGTGCTCTTCCCCGCTCCTGGCGATCCTGTCAGGCCCATGGTTAGGGCGTTTCCGGTGTGAGGAAAAAGCTCCTTCAGCAGGCCAATCCACCCCGGCGAATGGTTCTCGACCGCAGAAATGGCACGGGCAAGGGCGCGTGGCTCGCCGGAGCGCACAGCGGAGATCAAGTTTGAGCCGTTAGGGTTCAGAACTGCTCCAGTGTAAAGCAGGAGCAGCGGACGAAACATTTCTCCGCAGGTTGTCGAACCATGTTACTGCCAGTGGCTCAACTCGACGCTGGCTGGAGAATAGGGGGCATAGCAAACGCCATGTGGGGGCTAACCGAGCTACTTCTCGGGCTAAAGCCAAGTCCCAAAAGCTTGCCAGCGCCGAAGCTACTCCCTCAGCAGCTGCCTGGCAATCACCAATCGCTGTATCTCGCTGGTCCCTTCGCCGATGGTGCACAGCTTCACATCGCGGTAGAACTTTTCCGCGGGATAGTCCTTGATGAAGCCGTAGCCACCGTGAATCTGCACGCTTTCGTTCGCGCACTTTACGGCGACTTCGCTGGCAAAGAGCTTTGCCATCGACGATTCCAGAGTCGTCTTCAGACCCGCGTCCTTCATGCTGGCGGCTCGCATCGTAAGCAGGCGGGCAGCGTCGATCTCCGTAGCCATGTCGGCCAGCTTCCATTGAATCGCTTGGAAATCGCTGATCGGTCGTCCAAATTGCTTGCGCTGTCTTGAGTAATTCAGCGCCGCCTCATAGGCTCCTTGCGCCATCCCCAGGGACAACGCGGCAATCGAAATGCGGCCGCCGTCAAGCACCCTCATCGCGTCAAGAAAACCCTCGCCTTCGGTGCCAAGCAGGGCTTCAGCCGGAAGTGCGCAATCTTCAAAAATCAACTCCGCTGTGTCCGAAGCCCTCAGCCCCAGCTTGTCTTCCTTTTTACCTGGGCGAAATCCCGCCGTTCCCTTTTCCACCAAGAATGCAGAAAGCCCATGCGTGTGCGCCGCTCGGTCGGTCACCGCAATCACCACCAGCACATCGGCGTAGTGGCCGTTAGTGCAAAAGGTCTTTGTCCCGTTCAGAACCCAGTGATTGCCCTTGCGGACCGCCATCATGCGCGCACTACCAGCATCAGAACCAGACGACGGTTCCGTGAGTCCCCAAGCACCGATGAACTCTCCCATGGCCAGCTTTGGTATGTATTTCTTCTTCTGCGCATCGCTCCCGGCGAGAAAGATATGGTTCGAGCACAACGATGTGTGCGCAGCAACGATAATACCCACTGAGCCATCCACCCGCGAGAGTTCCTCGATGGCCGTCACATACTCGACGTAGCCCATCCCCGCCCCGCCGAGCTCCTGCGGGAAGATTACTCCCATCAAGCCCAGCTTGCCGATTTCTTTGAGTGTCGATAAAGGGAATTCCGAAGCCTCATCCCACTTGCGGACATTCGGCGCGATCTCGCGCTCGGCGAACTCGCGAATACTTTTCTTCAATTGCAGCTGCTCATCGTTGAGCTGAAAGTCCACGAAACCTCCTCAATTCAACCTATGCTTGCTCGCGGGAATGCGCTTGAGAACCAATGATCAAAAACTCATCAAGCACTGCGCACGAGATTCTTCTAGGAAGGCGTCTAACTGTCCCACTTTCCTTGATTCTTCTTGATTCTTCATGTCATTTACGGTTTCCCGTCGGGATAAACGTCAATTACAACACGCCGATTGAGAAAGGAAGAAGTCGCCGTACCGACCGGTTGGAAGGAGTACGTCCCGCTATCGCTTACCGAAAACTCGCTTCATGATCCACAGCGGGGCAACCAGTACGTGTACCGGATTCGACAGAAACGCAGGTTTGTTCCCCTCGATCACATGGCCCAGCGTAGCCAACCCTAGGGCCGCCGGGATCAGAAGCAGCCCAATAATCCAGTGAAACCAGATCACAACAAGAGACGAGAACCCCAGCGGAATGGCAATCGCGTGCAGCACCCGGTTCACCGGATGGGTGTGTGCATTGTCGTAGTGGCTCAAAAGGCCGAAGGGAATCACCTCCGGGTGCGCAGGATTATAGCGCAATTCAGAGGCGCTACCTCTCACGCTCGATTGGCGGCCGGGTTAGGCGCTCTCGGTAGTGAGAAAACGTTCGAAGACTTCGTTTGAGAGCAAGCGACCCTGATGGCTTAAGCGAATGATTTCCCCCTGTTGTTCAAGCAAAGCCTCCCGAATCAGTTCCGAGATGATCGATCTCCGGCCGTCGAACAATTCAGGAAATTCCTGCTGCAGGTCCCGCACGTCCACCCCTCGATTGAGCCGTAAGCCCAGAAAGAATCTCTCCTCCAGCGCCATCAGCGGATCAATGCGGGTGATACAAACCGGCTCACGGGCGAGGTACTTCTCGAGCGAATCCGGATTCGAAAGGCGAACGGCGTTACCATCTCGCATCGGCAGCATGGAGTGTGCATCCACTCCAAAGCCAAGGTAGGGCTGGCGGGTCCAGTACTTCAAGTTGTGCTTTGACTCGAATCCGAGCTGCGCAAAATTGGAAATCTCGTATTGCTTGATTCCCGCGCCATTCAGGCGACGGCAGGCAGCCTCATAAAGTCCCACTGTCAAATCTTCATCAGGGACAAAGTGTGCGTGATATTTCTGCCCGCCGGCGATCAACTCGCGGCCGAGCCGCGAACCCTCATCCACTTCGAGCATGTACACGCTAGCGTGAGGCACTCCGGTGGCAAGCAACTGACCAAGCGACTCGTTCCAGCTCTCCTGGTTCTGGTGTGGAAGGCCTGCAATCAGATCCACATTAATGTTCGCCACCCCCGCCGCACGAAGACGCGCAAGATCGTCCACCACGGTTTGACACTTGTGCAATCGCCCAACCGAGGCTGCTTCTTTGTCGATGAAGGACTGCACTCCCAGGCTGACCCGGTTCACGCCACACTGCACCAGAGCATCCAGCATTTGTCCGGAAAGGGTGCCGGGCGCGCATTCCACGGTAATCTCAGCATCCTGCTGCACGGCGAAGATTTGCCGAATAGTGACAAAGACCCTCTCCAGCTGTGCTATATCCAAAATAGTGGGCGTGCCGCCACCCAAGTAGATGGAACCAACCGACCGATCGACCACCCCACCCATCTGTTCTGCGTTTTGGGTAGAATGCTCAATCTCGGCGCAAAGCCGTTTGACGTAGTTGTCGAAAACCGCACGAGAGAATACGTCGGAAGCGAAATTGCAATAGGTGCACTTGGTTCGACAAAACGGCACGGCAATGTACAATCCGAGCGGCATCAGTATGATTATCGCGCACTAGCAGTCACCGTTCAGCAAGAGCCGGCGATCGTGATCCAGGCTGGAACTCGAAGGTCGGGTCGAATTCGCTGCCGTGGCTGGATGCTGGATACTGGTTTGTTCTATGCTTCCTCGAGTCGTCATCACCGGAATGGGTGTCGTCAGCCCGAATGGCCTCGGCAAAGAGGCCTTCTGCCGCGCCGTGCTCGCCGGCAAGTCCGGCGTAAAGCGCATTTCGCGCTTTGATTCCTCCCATCTCGCGGTTCACATCGCAGGAGAGATTCCCGATTTCGACGAGTTCGCATGGGTGGAGGCTCGCGAGCGGAAACATGTGTCGCGCGTAGTCCCGCTTTGTCTAGCCGCAACCACGGAAGCCCTGAAGGATTCAGGCATTGATGTTTCTGGCATGAGCATCGAAGAGAAGCGGCAAATCGGGATCATCCTAGGCACAGGGGGCGGTGCGCAGGAATTTTCCGAGCATCAGTATCGTCTTTGGCATAGCGGAAAGGAGAAACAGGTCAGCCTGTTCTGCATTCCCAGCGGGACCATGGGGACCATTCCCAGTGAAATCAGCATGCGTTTCGGTTTCCGGGGGTACAGCCACGTCGTCACTGCTGGCTGCACGTCATCCACCGATGCGCTCGGTTACGCCCATCAACACATCCAGGCAGGCGTTCAGCCAATGTTCGTGGCCGGCGGCGTGGATTCCCCTGTAACCGAAGGAATTGTGAAGGGCTATACCATGATTCGCGCTCTTACGCAGTCCTGGAACGATCATCCGGAGCGGGCGTCGCGGCCATTCTCCGCGGATCGCGATGGGTTTGTTCTCGCCGAAGGCTCCTGGATGTTTGTGCTCGAAGAATATGAGCACGCTAAATCCCGAGGGGCTCGCATTTATGCGGAAATCACCGGCTACGGAGCCACTTGCGAGGCTTACCATCGCGTGCGAATGAGCGATTCCCCGGAGGAACCGGCCCGTGCGATTACGCTGGCGCTCAAGGAAGCTGGTATTGTCCCGCAGGACGTGCAATACGTGAGCCTGCACGGCACTTCGACGGAGATGAACGACCGTGTTGAAACCAAGGCCATCAAGATCGCCTTCGAAGGTCATGCCTACAGAATTCCAATGTCGGGGCTGAAATCGCAGATCGGACATGCACAAGGTGCCTGTGGCGCAGCGAGCGTATCGGCAACCCTGATTGCCATGGAGCACGGGAAGATACCGCCAACCATCAACCTGGATCAGCCAGATCCAGATTGCGATCTCGACTATGTCCCAGATTTGGGCCGAACTGCCAATATTGAACACGCCCTGTGCAACTGCGTCGGCTTCGGATCGAAGAACTCGGCGCTGGTCCTGAAAAAGATCGCATAAACTACTGGCAATGGCAGTTGCTCGCCAAGCCCCCTACCATTGTTTTTTCGGGACAATCTCCGTGGCGGCGGTCGTCTTTCTCGCCGCGGCAAACGGTTTGCCGGAATCGAAAGCCATCACCTATGTCGTCCGTGTAGCCCAAGAAACCTCCATCAACAGCACGTGCGTTCTGTTGGAAGACACAGGCGCCTTTCACTTCGAATCCGGAGATCGCCTGCAAACCAAGGTATTGGAAGGCGAGCTTTCCGCCGCTCAGCTGGAAGCACTTCGCCAGAATCTGGGGAAGTTTTACGACCTTTCGCAGGCAGAGATTGAGGAGCCGCTGATTCACGGTCCCCGAAATCTGGTCGACATTCACATTTTCCGGAAAGAAGGTACCAAAGAACTCTTATTTCGCAGCGCTGAGAGTCAACAAGCCTATGCCGCCGATCTCAACCCGCTGCTCCGCTGGATGTACGGCCTTCGCAAACTGCCGCACCGCGAGCTTTCCGAAGACGCAGGTAAGCGAAATTGCCTGCCCCGAAAATCTTTGGTTTTGAAGTCGCGCGAGGAAAACCCTCCGCCGGCAGCGCCGGTTCGTACTCCACTTGCCGGCCGCCGAATTGCACCGCCAGCGGGGCGAGTGGCCCCGAGCGATCCGCTGGTACAGCCGCTTGTGCGCCTTAAATTAATGCAGAAAACTTCGTCTGATGCGCGACAGACATGCGCGCTAGTCGCGGAAGATGGACGGTACCGATTTGAGCGCCGCCGTCAGAAAAATGAAAGCAAGAAAGTCGACAATTTGGTAGCCGTAGGTCGGCTCACGACCGATGACCTGAATCAATTGCGAAGCATTCTCGCGTCGCCCGCACTCGTCGGAATTCGGCATCGCGAACCCCCGGATGGCATGCCCCTCAATATCAAAGGTGCTGTGCTTGAGCTCTCCATCAATCGAGCCTCCGGCGTCCAGGATCTGATTCTGACTGATTCCACGCGTAGAAGCACGTTTTTCTATTCCGGGGATGCCGACATCACCAGCGCCGTGCCGCTGCTCGGGTTGATACGAAAGCAGATCGAGCCGCGAGCAGTTCCCCCGGGAAAAGCCAGTGAACTGAACGATTGCAGCCAGCTGCCCTAACTAGATAATTTTCGCCACGAGATCGTAGTCATGCGTTTCCGTGACTTCGGCGCGATAGAATTCGCCGAGGCGGGGCGTGATTCCTTCAGGAATCTCAGCGATATAGAGCTTGCCATCAATCTCTGGCGCGTGCATCTCGCTACGCGCTTCGAGCAACAGATCGCTTTCCTCCGAAGCGCCTTCGAGTAAGACGTCGAATTGCCTTCCGCGCAGTGCCTTCTTCTTGCGTTTGCTGATTTTCTTCTGGATTTGCATCAGGTGCTTGCGCCGGCACTCGATCTCTTTAAGGGAATGTTTCCCGTCCAGTTCATGCGCAGTCGCCCCTTCTTGATCGGAGTAAGCGAATGTTCCCATCCAGTCGAACTCCGCCGCGCGCACAAAGTCACAAAGTTCTTCGAATTCTTTTTCCGTCTCGCCCGGATAGCCCACGATAAATGCGGTGCGCAACGTCACTCCAGGAATGGTGCGGCGCGCTTTCTCGATGGTGCGAAGGAAAATGTCCGCGCTGCCCCCGCGCCTCATACGCTTCAACGTTGCCGCGGATGCATGCTGCAGAGGGACGTCGATATAGGAGCAAATTTTTTCGTGCCCAGCGATGATGTCGAGGAGTTTGTTGGTGATTTTGTTGGGATAGGCATAAAGGAACCGGACCCAGCGGAGCTCCTCAATTCTTGCGAGCTTGTCGAGCAGCAGCGCCAGGCCATCCTTTAGACAGAAATCCTCCCCATAGCAGGTTGTGTCCTGGCCGATGAGCGTAATCTCCTTCACGCCGGATCGCGCCAGTCGTTCGGCCTCGGCAACCACCGATTCAAATCGGCGAGAGCGGAACTTGCCTCGCAGCTGTGGAATAATGCAAAAGCCGCATGGGTGATCGCAGCCTTCCGCGATCTTGATGTACGCAGTCGAACGCGCCGTCGCCAGCAGGCGGGGCGTGGTCTCGTCATAAAGATAATTTGGCAGATCGGAGATCGCCCCGTCCCACGAGTCGCGTGAAAAGCGTCCTGCCGCAGCACGAGCGTCGCCTTCTGGCCGGGAGGTCAAAATCCGAAAAGGCGAGTCGCCCACCTCAGGCTGCGCGAGCCCCGCTGCGCCTAGGATTCTCTCTAACTCCCCTGTTCCAACCACAGCGTCTACGTCAGGAATGTTCTTCTGAATCTCGTCGCGAAAACGCTCGACCAGGCAACCCGCGACCACCAATTTCTTCGCCCTGCCCCCTTTTAGTCGCGCCATTTCGAGAATGGTATTCACCGATTCCTGCTGAGCGCTCTCGATAAAGGAACAGGTGTTTACCACGATGACGTCAGCGTCTTCGGTGCGAGGCACCAACTCCGCGCCCCCTTGCGCGAGCATACCCATCATGACCTCGCTATCAACGAGGTTTTTCGGACAGCCGAGGCTAACGAATCCCACCTTTGGACGGGCGGAGACTGGCTGTTGCGGGGCAACTACAAGGGGAGATTTCGGGGACATGCGATTCATCTATCTTAGCAGGACGACCAGGTGGCCATCCCCGGATCGAGCCTCCTCATGGCACACCCGAAAAAGAGCCCTTCACTATCGGGACCAGGGATCCGGGGTGTACTGAGGGTGAGCTGTCAGTTACCTCCGGCACCTTCCGATGCTGGCCAGCGCGGGCTAAAGTTTGACCATGGCCACCGGAACTGGAAGCAAGAAGAAATTCCTTTGCATGCAGTGTGAGTCGACCGAAGAAAAGTGTCAATGCGAGAAGTATTGCTGCACCTGCCAGAGCCAGATTGACGTAAGGCTTTGTGAAGACGGCCTGTATTATTGCCCTCCCTGCCGCGAGGCCTGCGATTACCGAACGTCAGACTAAGGTCTAGATCACAACCGTCTCGCGATACTCGCCAAACACTTTCCGCATGGCGTCTGAAATCTCACCGACAGTCGCGTAGGATTCAACCGCCTCCAGTATCGTTGGCATGAGATTTCTGCCTGATCGCGCCGCTGCCTGAACGCCTTCGAGCGCGGCCGACCATCTTTTCGCATCGCGATTGGCGCGTAGCGAGCGCAGCCGCTCCACCTGCTTGCGCTCATGCGTCTCATCGATGCGCTGGATCGGCACTGGTGTCTCCTGCTCTTGCTCAAAGCGATTCACCCCGACCACCGTGGCGCGCTGTTGATCTACAGCCTGCTGGTAGTCATAAGCGGCGTTCTGGATTTCCTGCTGTACGAATCCGCAATCGACGGCCTTTAGCATGCCGCCAAGAGCAGCAATTTTATCTAGGTACTCATTCGCTCGGGTTTCGATCTGATCGGTTAGCGATTCCAAGTAATACGAGCCGGCCAGAGGATCAATCGTGTTCGGTGCTCCCGATTCGTAGGCAATGATCTGCTGCGTGCGTAGGGCAATTCGCGCCGCCTGCTCAGTCGGCAGGGAGAGAGCCTCATCGAAGGAATTGGTGTGCAGCGATTGCGTTCCCCCTAGAACAGCCGCCATGGCTTGAATGGCAGTGCGTACGATGTTGTTCTCCGGCTGCTGAGCCGTCAACGTCGAGCCCGCGGTTTGAGTATGGAATCGCAGCATGCACGAGCGAAGATTCTTCGCCTTGAATTTTTGCTGCATGATCCCCGCCCACATACGTCGCGCCGCCCGAAACTTCGCTACCTCCTCCAGAAAGTTGTTGTGGGCATTGAAAAAAAAGGAAAGCCGTGGCGCAAAGTGGTCGATCTCGAGCCCGGCATCGATCGCTGCTTGTACATACGCGCTGCCATTGGCCAGAGTGAAGGCAACTTCCTGAACCGCCGTTGCTCCCGCCTCTCGCATGTGGTAACCGGAGATCGAAATGGTGTTCCACTCCGGAACATTCTCATTCGCCCACGCGAATAGATCCGTCACAATCCTCATCGCGCTCGGAATCGGGTAAATGTAGGTACCGCGCGCGATGTACTCTTTTAGGACATCGTTCTGCACGGTTCCGGCAAGCTTGCTGATGTCGGCCCCCTTCCTACGGGCAACAGCAACATATAGGGCCAGCAGAATGGCGGCAGTGGCATTGATTGTCATCGAAGTTGAAATCTTGGTCAGTTCGATCCCCTCAAACAGCCTCTCCATGTCTTCGACAGAATCAATCGCCACCCCAACCTTGCCGACTTCCCCCATAGCCAGGGGATGATCGGAATCAAGGCCAATCTGCGTGGGTAAATCAAACGCCACGGATAAGCCGGTCGTCCCATGGCTCAGCAGGTATTTGTATCGTTTGTTGGACTCTTCGGCATCTCCCATTCCGGCATACTGTCGCATGGTCCACAGCCGGCCGCGGTACATAGTCGGCTGGACCCCTCGCGTGAAGGGATATTCCCCCGGATACCCAAGTTTCTGTTCGTCCTCCCCCCCGGCTGGGCTGGCAGGGGTGTACAGCTCACGAACTGGAATATGGGAAGAGGTCGCCGGATTGCCTGGCGCTCGATCCGGTTTGGGGCGATGTGCCATTTGAGGGTCCTAACGGCGGCTGCGTGCTTTCGCTCTCCAAAAAGAAGTAACGCCGAACCAGGCGAATAAAGCTGTAAATCCTGCAGCAAGCGCTAGATGGCTCGAAGTCCCTTTCCCGGCGTGATAAGCGTTATATTCGCGAACCAGCGCGATCGCGCCCCCGGCAGCGAACACCAGGAAAGCAAAGCCCGTGATCTCCAACCAGAGCTGGTGAGCAACTCCGGAAAAGTGCTTTAGCGTAGCCCGGGCACCGCTCATCACAGCGCTAAAGGTCCGGCTGCCCTTGACGTGCTCCCCT
>Ga0068867_100003129_pt1 | contig 11670 bp, 11 predicted proteins | sample KBSMisM32_FD_65649 | JGI IMG/M metagenome (GOLD analysis project Ga0068867, IMG submission 65649) | Miscanthus rhizosphere microbial communities from Kellogg Biological Station, Michigan, USA - KBS Miscanthus M3-2 | ecosystem: Host-associated > Plants > Roots > Rhizosphere > Soil ...
TAGCGCGGCCGGTCGCTGACCTCGAGGCCGAGCCACGACGGCCGCGGAAATTCGTCTGTAGGCGACTGCAGTTCGAGTTCCGCGACGATCAGGCCGGCATTGTCACCCAGAAACTCGTCGACTTCGAACATCGCTCCAGCAAACGGGACATGATGGCGGATTTTCTCGATCACGAGCGGGCAAAACTCCGCGAGCATGCGCTCGGCGTCCGTGAGCGGGATCGCGTATTCGTATTCGCGCCGCTCGATGCCGGCAATCGCCGACTTGATGTTCAGCCAGGCGCGGTCCCCACCGATGCGAACGCGCACGGAACACGCCGCTCTTGCGCCGTCGGGCAGCGGCCTCTCCCGACCATCCGATACCTCGGAGCGCGTCAGGTAGCCCTGGACGAGCCGCTGCGAACGCTGCGTTTGTGCCCGCCAGTCGTCGCCGACAACAAGGAACTTGCGTTCGATTTCAACGGCCATGGATTAGCTAACGCTCGAAAACCGCGATCGACTCGACATGCGCGGTGTGCGGAAACATGTCCATCACGCCGGCGCTCGCCAGACGAAATCCATGACGCTCGACCAGGATGCCGGCGTCTCGGGCGAGCGAGCCCGGATGACACGACACATAGACGATGCGGCGCGTCGCGCGGCGCGGCAGGTACTCCAGAACCGCGGCAGCGCCGGAACGCGGTGGATCGAGCAGCAGCAACTCGTGATCCGCCCTCGCCCACGGTGTGTCGCGCTGGTCGACCGACAGATCGGCGACGTGGAACTTCGCATTGTGCACGTTGTTGCGGGTTGCATTGGCTTCGGCGCGCCTGACCAGCCCGGCCTCGCCCTCGACGCCGACAATGCCGGAGACATGCCGCGCAATCGGCAGCGTGAAATTGCCCAGGCCGCAGAACAGGTCGAGAACACTGTCGCCCGGCTGCGGATCGAGCAGGCGCAACGTCTGCGCGATCATGCGCAGGTTCATGCCGCCATTGACCTGGATGAAGTCGAGCGGCTGGAATTCGATCTCTACGCCGTCTGCCGGGACGCGAAAACTCAAGCTTGCCTTCTCCGGCCACAGAGCCGCGACGCTGTCGACGCCACCCGGCTGCACGTAGATGCCGAGCATGTGCGCGTTGCCGAATTCGACCAGCTTGTCCGTGTCTGCGGGCGACAATGGATGCAGGTGCCGGAAAATCAACGCAACGAGGTCGTCGCCGGCCGCGACTTCGATTTGCGGAATCGTGTGCCGTGCTTCCAGCGATTCGACCAGCGCCGCAATCGCCTCGATGCGCGTGCCGACCGCAGGATGCAATACCTCGCAACGCCTGATGTCGGCGATGTAACGGCCGTTGGTCTCGCGGAAACCGACGAGTACGCGGCCCTTCTTGTCGACGTACTTCACGCCGAGACGGGCCTTGCGCCGATAGCCCCAGGGCGAATCGACAAGCGCCGGCAGAAGCGTCTTCGGCTGCACCTTGCCGATGCGCTCCAGGTTCTCGATCAGCACCTTCTGCTTCGCGGCAATCTGCGCGGCCGGAGACAGGTGCTGCAGCGCGCATCCGGCACAGACGCCGAAATGTGCACACTGCGGCGTGACGCGATCGGGCGAGGGCCGAAGCACCTCCTCGATGATCGCCTCGTCATAGTGGCGGTGCTTGCCGGTGAATTTCATGCGCACGCGTTCACCGGCGAGCGCGCCGCTCACGAACACGGCCTTGCCTTCCACGCGCGCAACGCCGCGTCCGTCGTGAGACAGATCTTCGATGTCGACTTCGGCGCTGGTCATTCGCTTCGGGTTGGTCGTGCTAGAGTTTTGCATGAAGCGGGTTTTCGTGATCGGGTTTTCGTGAACCGGGAATGATAGCAGCGATGCCGACCGTTCTGATCGCCGACGACGATCCAGTGAGCCTGGGTTTTCTGCAGGCCGCAACCGAGAGTCTCGGCTGCGCGGCAGTGACGGCGGCGAATGGCGCCGAGGCGCTGAACCTGGCCGATGCGAGCGTGATCGAACTGCTGCTGATCGATCTGCACATGCCGGACATCGGCGGTCCGGCTCTGCTGCAAGCGCTGCGCGCACGCGGCATGCGCGCTCCGGCGATCGCCACCAGTGCCGGGTTCGAGACCTCGGCCGCCGATGCGCTGCGCGCTGCCGGATTCGAGGACATTCTCGAGAAGCCAGCCAGTCTCGCGACGATCGAACGACTTCTGCGCCAACACCTCACCCTGGATGTCAGAGCGAGTCCTTCAGTGCCTGCGGACCATTCGCCAGGCGCGCTGCCGGTACTCGACGATCGGAGCGCGCTCGCCGCGATCGGGGGTGACCACGATTCGATGCGCGCACTGCGCGGCCTGTTCGCGCGGGAACTCGAATTGCTCGAGCACGATTTGCAGGGCGCGACGCCGGACTCGGCATTGTTGCCCGACCGCCTGCACCGGCTGCGCGCCTCGAGCGGCTTCTGCGGGGCGGCGGCCCTGGCCGCTGCCGCGCTGCGCCTGCAACAGGCGCTGGGTTCGGAGTTGGCGTCTGACGCGATGGCGGATTTCGTGCGCGCTTGCCGCGCGACGCGGCAGGCGCTCGCGGCGCAACGCTGAGTTCAGGCGCGCGGACGCAACGCCGCGTCGCCGAGCAGATTCCAGGCGCGTAATTCGCCGCCGTCGAGATGCGCAGCGATAGCCGCGCGCATCCAGCGGCGCAGCGCCGGAAGTTCGTTGTCGGGAGGTTTCCGGTCCGCAGCCAGTGCGAGCAGCGTCGAACCTCGTAGCCGGGGCCCGTCGGCTGGAGTGCACCACACGACCGGACCGTGCTCATGCCGGTATGCGTAGTCAAGGTCGGTTGCCAGCGGCGCCTCGGCATAGGCATCGGTTGCCAAGGTCAGCCCATAGCCGAGATGGACCAGCAGATCGCGCTCGAACCGGCGCAATGTCCAGGCGTGGGATTCGCCACCAGCCAGGCGTTCGAGCGTTCGCGCATAGGAGTCGAACAATTCTGCCTGGGGATCCATGCGCATCGTCATGCGCAGGACGAGTTCGTTCAGATACAGGCCGCACAGCAAAGCCTCTCCGGCAAGAGTGACCGGATCGGCGCGAGCCTCCACCGCTGTCAGCGTAGCCAACTCGCCGCCTCCGCTCCAGCCCAGGCAGACGGGCGTCAGCGGCTGCAACAAGGCACGCGGCACACGGGATCGTTCCTTGCGCACGCCACGCGCAACCAGGCCGATGCGCCCGTGCTCGCGCGTGAAGCACTCGAGCAGCAGTGAAGTCTCGCGGTACGGGCGTCCGTGGAGGATGAACGCGGGCTGCTGCTCGATGCGCATGGGTAGAGGTTACTGCATCCCGCGAGTGAGGTCGCGCGCTGCGCGCGCTGTTAGGAGTGAGGTCGCTCGCTACGCTCGCTCGTGAGAAACGCGGCGCCTTCCTCCTAACGAGGCCGCTCTAGCGGCCGACCTCACGAGCGAGCGCAGCAAGCGACCTCACGAGGCGGCGCCAGCCGCCGACCTCACGCTCTACTCCATATATCCAAAGCGCTGCAAGGCTGCTTCGTCGTCCGACCAGTTGTCGCGCACCTTGACCCACAGTCTCAGGAATACGCGGCGATCGAACAGACGCTGCATCGCGCGCCGCGCTGCCGTGCCGATGGCCTTCAGCTGAGCGCCGCCCGCACCGATGACGATCGCTTTCTGGCCGTCTCGTTCGACCCAGATGATCGCGCTGATCTCGCAACGGCCCTCGGCTTCGCGAAATTCCTCGATTTCGACCGTAGTGGCATAGGGCAACTCCTGCGCGAGCCGCAACATCAGCTGCTCGCGCACGAGTTCGGCCGCGAGAAAGCGTTCGCTGCGATCGGTCAGCGTGTCGGCAGAAAAGACTGCCGGCCCCTCGGGAAGCCGTTCGACGATTGCGCGTTCCAACTCCGCAAGCCCGTCCCCTGACTTTGCGGAAACCAGCAGCACGGCTTCGTAAGCGTGGTTTGATGTGACCCTGGCGATGAATGGCAAGAGCGCGCTTCTGTCCTTTTTGACATCGATCTTGTTGAGCACGAGCAGGCGCGGCGCTGAGGTATCGGCCAGGGCGCGCCAGACGCCTTCGTCCTCCTCGTTCCAGCGTCCCGCCTCGACCACGTGGACGACGATATCGGCCTCGGCGAGTGCCTGTCGCGCCGTGCGATTGAGTTGGCGTCCGATCGCGCGCTCGGCCGACTTGTGCAAGCCTGGCGTATCGAGCACGAGAATCTGGCCGGCCTCGCGCGTAACGACGCCCAGGATCCGATGGCGCGTAGTCTGAGGCTTGGGACCGGTAATGCTCAGGCGCTGGCCGATCAGCGCATTGAGCAGAGTCGACTTGCCAACATTCGGTCGCCCGACAACGGCCGCGGTGCCGCATCGATGAATACCCACGGCCGCGGCCGGGCGGGAATCAGCCGGCATCGGCTTGCGCTGCCTCGATCTGCGCAAGCGCGGCCGTTGCCGCCACCTGCTCGGCGGCGCGACGGCTCGCACCACGTCCGAGCGTTTTCAACATCAGGCCCTGGACTTCGCATTCGACGTCGAAAACCTTTGCATGGTCCGCGCCGGTCGTTGCCACGAGGGCATATACCGGCAATGCCAGCCCGCGGCCCTGCAACAGTTCCTGCAGTTTGGTCTTCGCATCCTTGCCGGTATTCGCCCCGGCGCCGGCCACGCGCTCGGCGAACAGGTCACGCACGATCCCGCGGCAGGCGTCCCAGCCTCCATCGAGATAGATCGCGGCAACCAGCGCCTCGAGCGCATCGGCGAGAATCGAATCGCGCCGGAAACCGCCGCTCTTGAGTTCACCGGAACCCAGGTGCAACTGATCGCCGACTTCGAGCTCGCGCGCCAGCGCCGCCAACGCCGGCTCGCTGACGAGGTGCGAGCGCAATCGGGTCAACTCACCCTCATCGGCTTTCGGATACTGCTCGAACAGCATTTCGGCAACGAGCAGGTTGACGAGCGCATCGCCGAAGAATTCCAGCCGCTCGTTGTTGTCTGCGCCGGTACTGCGGTGACTCAGCGCGCGTTGTCGCAACACCGGGTCTGCGAACTGGTAGGTGAGCTTTGCGGGCAAGGACTAGGGAAGCTCTGAACTGGTCTGCATGGGCTCCCCGATCCATCTGCAAGCAGATCGGGGGCGGCGGAGGCGGACTGGGCGTCAGGCGAGCCGGCGCAGCAGCGCGCGTACCTAGTAGGTCGCGCCTTTCGAAAGGTCGACCGTGTTGTCGAAATGCACCAGCAAATCGACGTTGTACATGAACGGCACGTCCTTGTCGTAGAAGATGCGCAGCTTGTGCTGTCCGTCCTTGGTGATCAGCACGATGTTCTTCTCCGGGATGGAACGGTCGTCGACGTACTGCAGGTCGAAGTTGACGTTCAACTTGCGCCGGATGTCCTCGATCGTTGCGGTCTCGATTCCGGCCTGGGACTGGAGCGACTTCATCGATTTCACCACGCCGAAATATTCGGTGTAGACAGGCACGAGTTTCATCGCGGCATAGGCGAAGAATCCGCCGACTATCAGCACGATGGCAAAGCCGATCAGCGTGAGTCCCTTCTGGCTCGTTGCTGCACGCATGACTGCACCCCTATTTGATCAACGTTCCAATGCGCTTGAAGTCGATACCGCCATCCCAGTTCATCCAGATCACGAAGGCCCTGCCGACCAGGTTTGCCTCCGGAACGAAACCCCAGTAACGGCTGTCCTCGCTATTATCACGATTATCCCCCATTGCGAAATAGTGTCCAGCCGGCACGCGAAACGTGCCCTCGGCGCCGGCATGCAACGGCCAGGTCAGGATATCGTGTTCGACGCCGGGCAGCATTTCACGCCGGGCCTCGGCGCCGGCCATCTTGCGGCCTTCGTCGCCACTGCCGACATAGGGGCCGAGAAGCGTCTGCGGGACTTCCTTGCCGTTCACGTAGACGATCTTGTTGCGATAGGTGATCTCGTCTCCCGGCAGGCCGATCACGCGCTTAATGTAGTCGACCTTCGGGTTGCGCGGGTAGCGGAATACGAAGACATCGCCCCGTTGCGGCTCGCCGACTTCGAAGATCTTGGTATTCAGGACCGGCAGGCGCATCCCGTAGGCAAACTTGTTGACGAGGATGAAGTCGCCGACGAGCAGTGTCGGCATCATCGATCCCGACGGAATCTTGAACGGTTCGGCCAGGAACGAGCGGAACATCAGCACGATCAGGATCACCGGGAAGAAGGATCGCGCGTACTCGACAATGATCGGCTCGCGCATCGCTTCGGCCGCGCGCTGCTGACGTTCGGCTTCCGTGCCGCCGGCCGCCGCGAGCGCGTTTGCACGCGCCTGCCGCCCGCCGTACAGGAACAGCCGGTCGAGCAGCCAGATGACACCAGTGACGGCCGTCAGTACGACCAGCAATAACGCGAAATCAAAATCCATTGTGAATCCTGCAAAAAAGGGGCTAGGGACTAGGGACCAGGGACTAGGAAAAAGGGTTATTCCAGGAGTTGATCGCGTCGCTCTTCCTGGTCCCTGGCCCCTAGTCCCTAGCCCCTATTTATCAACCTGCAACACGGCCAGAAACGCTTCCTGCGGAATCTCGACCTTTCCGACCATCTTCATGCGCTTCTTGCCTTCCTTCTGTTTCTCGAGCAGCTTGCGCTTGCGCGTGGCGTCGCCACCATAGCACTTGGCCAGCACGTTCTTGCGCATCGCCTTGACCGTCGAGCGCGCGATGATCTGCGCGCCGACCGCGGCCTGGATCGCCACGTCGAACATCTGCCGCGGGATCACCTCACGCATGCGTTCGACCAGGTCGCGCCCGCGCCGGTCGGCGTGCGCGCGATGCACGATCGCGCTGAGCGCATCGACGCGCTCGCCGTTGATCAGCACATCCAGCCGCACGAACGACCCGGCCGCGAACCGCTCGAAATGGTATTCCATCGAGGCATAGCCGCGCGAGACCGATTTGAGACGGTCGAAGAAGTCCATGACGACTTCGGCCAGTGGCAGCTCGTAGCTGATCTGGACTTGCGTCGCCAGGTAATGGATCGAGCGCTGTGCACCGCGCTTTTCCTCGCACAGCTTGATGACGTTGCCGACGTAATCCGGCGGAGTCAGCACGTTGGCGACGATGATCGGTTCGCGGATCTCCTCGATGTAATTCGAGGCCGGCAGCTTGGCCGGATTGTCGAGCTGGATCACCGTGCCGTCGGTCTTCAGGATCTCGTAAATGACGGTCGGCGCGGTGCTGATCAGGTTGAGGTCGTATTCGCGCTCCAAGCGCTCCTGCACGATTTCCATGTGCAGCATGCCCAGGAAGCCGCAGCGGAAACCGAAGCCCATGGCCTCGGAGCTTTCCGGCTCGAAGTGCATCGCCGCATCGTTGAGCTTGAGCTTTTCCAGCGCCTCGCGCAGCGCCGTGTAATCGTCGGCGATGACCGGGAACAGGCCGGCGAACACCCGCGGCTGCATCTTCTGGAAGCCCGGCAGCGCTTGTGCCGCCGGCTTGCTCGCCAGAGTCAGCGTATCGCCGACCGGGGCACCGTGCACATCCTTGATCGAGGCATTGACCCAGCCGACTTCGCCCGCACCGAGTTTGTCCTTCGGCGTGCGCTTGGGCGTGAACACGCCAACTTCGCCGACTTCGTGCACGCGGCCGGTCGACATCACCAGCAACTTGTCGCGCGGCTTGATCTCGCCCTGCATGACACGCACGAGCGAAACGACGCCAAAATATTTATCGAACCACGAGTCGATGATCAGCGCCTGCAGCCGATCGGTGTCGCGCGGTTTAGGCGCCGGAATGCGCGCGACGATCGCCTCGAGTACTTCAGGCACGTTCTCGCCGGTTTTGGCGCTGATCGCTATCGCGTGACTGGCATCGATGCCGATGACGGCTTCAATTTCCTTCTTGACCTTTTCGGGGTCGGCGGTCGGCAGATCGATCTTGTTGAGGATCGGCACGACCTCCAGACCCATCTCGACCGCGGTGTAGCAGTTCGCGACCGATTGCGCCTCGACACCCTGTGCCGCATCGACGACCAGCAATGCGCCTTCACATGCCGCCAGCGACCGGCTTACCTCGTAGCTGAAATCGACATGCCCCGGCGTGTCGATGAAATTGAGCATGTAGGTCTGGCCGTCGCGAGCCTTGTACGGCAGCGACACGGACTGTGCCTTGATCGTGATTCCGCGCTCGCGCTCGATCGGATTGGAGTCGAGCACCTGCGCTTCCATCTCGCGCGCCTCGAGACCGCCGCACAACTGGATGATGCGGTCCGCAAGAGTGGACTTGCCGTGGTCCACATGGGCAATAATGGAAAAGTTGCGAATGCGATTCATGCGTTGCCGAAGGGTCTGGCCGGCGAACTGACAGGGGCCGGCAAAACCGCAATTATCGCATGAAGCGCCCCTGATTCCCGCCCTTTGTCAGCAAATCGGGCCCAAAGAGGGCCCGATTTGTCATGCGCCATGCATCGGCGTCAGGATGGCACCGGTTGCGGCAATCAGCCGCGATCCTTGGGTTTCGGCGCCGCGATCGCGACGAACTGAGTAGCGTCGCCACGTTTGACCAGCAGCATCGCCGAATCGCCTTCCTTGACGTCCTTGACGGCGTTGTCGAAGTCCTGCGCCGTGTTGACCTGCTTGCGGTTGACCATCAGCACGACGTCGCCCGGCTGCAGCGCCGAACGGCGCGCGGCGCCGTTCAGATCCGTGATGACGACGCCGTGGTCCTTGACGCCAAGCTGCTTGCGCTGCTCCGCAGTCAGATCCTCGACGCTGATGCCGAGGCGGTTCTGGTTCTTGCCGGGCTCGGTATTCAAGCTGGCAAGCGTCGCCTTGTCGCGCGGCAACTCGCCGACGGTCAGGGGCACCGACAAGGTCTTGCCGTCACGGAACAGTTTGACCTCGGCCTTTGTTCCCGGCTTGGTGTTGCCGACCAGCAACGGCAGATCCGACGTCTGGTCGATCGGATGACCGTCATAGGCCAGGATGACGTCCTGCACCTTGATGTCGGCCTTGTCGGCGCTGCTACCCGGCGTGACGCTCATGACCAGCGCGCCGCTGGTGCTCGGCAAGCCGAGGGTCTTGGCAAACTCGCGGGTCACCGCCTGGATGCCGACGCCGATCATGCCGCGCGAAACGTGTCCGCTGGATTTGAGCTGCTCGACCGTATTCATCGCAATGCTGATCGGAATCGCGAACGAAACGCCCATGTAGCCGCCGGTGTTCGAGAAGATCTGCGAATTGATGCCGACGACCTGACCATCCAGATTGAACAATGGGCCGCCCGAGTTGCCGCGGTTGATCGGCACGTCGGTCTGGATGAAGGGCACGTACTGCTGGTCCGCACCGCCATTGCTGCGGCCGACGTAGCTGACGACACCGTGCGTGATCGAATGATCCAGGCCGAACGGGGAACCGATTGCGACAACCCATTGACCGGGCTTGAGCTTGGTCGAGTCACCGAGCGCCACGGTCGGCAGACCGGTCGCATTGACCTTGAGCAGGGCCACGTCCGACTCCTTGTCGGTGCCGATGACCTTCGCATCGAGTTCACGCCGGTCGGACAACCGGATGAGGATCTCGTCGGCACCGTCGACGACATGGTTGTTCGTCAGCACGTAGCCGTCGGACGAGATGATGAAGCCCGAACCCAGCGAGCGGCGCTCGCCGCCACCGTGCGGCGGGCGCGCCCCGGGACCGAAGAAGCGCTTGAAGATTTCGGGCACATCCTGATCGTCGATGTCGCCCTGTGCGGCCGCGCCCTCGTCGCTCTGGGTCGCCTGCACGTTGACGACCGCCGGAGCGTTCTTCTCGACGAGCTGGGTGAAGTCCGGAAGGTCGACCGCCTGCGCCGAAGCTGCCGCTACGACGAGCGCCAGCGCGAATGGGATCCGGGCCAAAAATGTGGTTTGCATAGTAGTGTCTACCTCGAAGAAGTTGCACAAACTCGTTGCCCGCTTTTGATCAGCGGCGTGAGTCTTAGTTCCGGGAAAATTCAGGATCTGCACAGCGACTATTCAGCAAGCTCATCAGCACGCGATTGCCAAAGGCACGGCACGCCGCAGGCTGGAAAACGACGATGAAGACGGAAGCCGGACCAGCGGCGGGACCACCATGGCGGAAGCTACTGTTGCTGCGGCGGAGATGCATCCTGTGCTGCAGTTGCCTGGACCTCGGGCTTCGGGCGCGATCCAACCATCAGAAGATACGGAACGAAGCCGTTCGGAGCCGCATCGGCATTTTGCGCCGGACCACGCGGATTCGCCGCGTAACGCGGCACGAACGACGATTCGAAGCTTGCCGGCTGGGCGTCGGAGAATGTCGCCGGCATGGCGGGCAGCGGCACGAATACGGGCTGCTGCCGGACTTGGCCGGTTGGCTGCTGCGGCGGCAGCAACAGCGGCGTGGCCGCCGCCAGATTGGTACTGGCTGTCGGCAAGGCGCCGCTTTCCCCCGCAGGACGGGTGGCCACCAACGCAACAACCGCGACTGCTGCGGCGATCGCTCCGCCGCCGGCCCAGCGCGCAATCCGGCCCACGCGCCGTAGTGACGGCACCGGATCCAGACGCAACATCACGGTCGTGGCAAATCGATCATCGCCGGTCGCACCGGGTACGTACTGGCGCTGGAGTACCGCGCGCGCCACGTGGTAGCGGGACCAGCGTTGGGCCAGCCCGGCATCGCCATCGAGGCCACGCAGGAGGAAGCGAATTTCGTCACGCGGCAACTCGCCATCCATCAATGCGGACAGTTGTTCGTTGGCGGTTTCATTCATGGTCGGATACCTGGACATCTGACAGCAGTGGACGCAGTTTCTGGTCTATCGCATCGCGCGCGCGGAAGATGCGCGAGCGGACCGTTCCTATGGGGCAATTCATCTTTTCGGCGATCTCTTCGTAACTCAGCCCGTCGACTTCACGCAGGGTAATCGCGGTTTTCAACTCCTCGGGCAACTCTTCGACAGTCTCGAACACGGTTCGTTCAATTTCCTGGCGCAAAAGTTCGTGCTCGGGGGTCGCCCGGTCCTTCAGTCGGGCGCTGCCCTCGAGCTGGACCGCGTCGTCGATCGACACATCGTCCTGGGGCGGCCGGCGGCCCTGCGAGACCAGGTAGTTCTTGGCCGTGTTGATCGCGATCTTGTACATCCATGTGTAGAACTGGCTGTCCCCGCGAAATGCGCCTATCGCGCGATAGGCCCGGATGAAGGCTTCCTGGGCCACGTCCTGGCATTCGCTCCAGTCGGAAACATAACGCGAAATCACGCTGATCAGCTTGTGCTGGTACTTGCGTATCAGCAGATCGAACGCGCGCTTGTCTCCCTGCTGGACCCGCTCGACCAGGGCCTGATCGGTGTCTGTTTCGCCCATCCGGGCTTCGCTCCGTTTGTCCGCGACCCGATCGAGCGCCAATGCAAGACCATGAGCCATCGTGTTTAGTTCCACCGGGAGATTGCGCTGCATCCGCCATAGATGGAGGCGGCTGACAGGCGGATCAATCAGGACCCGGCCCCCAACCCCACAGGCCGAGATTGACCGCGGGCGCGCCGAACCCGGATTATAGCTGTCCTGCCCTGCACGCGTCCGAGGCTGCCATGTTCGAAGGTCTGCGCTTTTCCCACTGGAAAGCCGAAACCGATGGCGGCGGCATCGTCGTTTTGACGCTCGATCGCTCGGGCGCCTCGGTCAATGCGCT